>Ga0209231_1000014_pt1 | contig 168425 bp, 159 predicted proteins | sample Deesub45470m_DNA_FD_188086 | JGI IMG/M metagenome (GOLD analysis project Ga0209231, IMG submission 188086) | Deep subsurface microbial communities from North Pacific Ocean - 450_OLKR46/470m Metagenome (SPAdes) (version 2) | ecosystem: Environmental > Terrestrial > Deep subsurface >...
GCTTGCCGTTGGCTGGTTCCTCCTCGTTCAGGGGCTCGAAGGGGCGGTCATCACCCCCTTTCTGGTGGGCGACCGGGTCGGTCTCCATCCTTTGGCGACCATTCTCGCCGTCCTCATCGGCGGCGAACTCTTCGGCTTTCTCGGGCTGCTGCTGGCGGTCCCCGTCGCGGCCTCGGCCAATGTCCTGTGGCGCCGCCTTCTCGTGAACTATCGGGGGTCGGCCTTTTTCGCGGCTCCGGCCGACAAGGGGAAGATTTGAGATGCTGGAGATTCTAGCCGTCGAATCGGGGAGCATCGCCGAAGAGCTGGAGCTGCAGGCCGGAGACGTCCTTCTTGCCGTCAACAACAAGCCGCTGCGAGACCAGATCGATTTTCAGGTCTACACCGCCGTCGAGGATCTGGTTCTCGAGGTGCGCAGGAAGGACGGCGAATTGTGGGAGTTGGAGCTGGAGAAAGATGCCTTTGAGCCCCTCGGTCTCCACTTCGAACACCCCGATCCGACCGAGTGCGGCAACAACTGTATCTTCTGTTTCGTGCACCAGCTCCCCCGGGGTCTGCGCCGCACTCTCTATGTCAAGGACGAGGATTACCGCTTTTCCTACCTCTATGGCTCCTACGTCACCCTGACCAACATCAGCGATGCCGATATGGAGCGGATCATCGAGCAGCGCCTCTCCCCCCTCTATGTCTCGGTGCACGCCACCGACGAAGAACTGCGCACCCGGCTCATCGGCCGTCAGGGGCCGCCGGTCCTCGACCTCCTTGAACGCCTGACCGCCGCCGGAATCGAGGTCCATACACAGATCGTCCTTTGCCCCGGCTTCAACGACGGGGCGCAGCTCGAGCGAACTATCGGCGACCTTTATGCCCTGCATCCGGGGATTCGCACCCTGGCGGTGGTCCCCGTCGGCCTCACCGGCTACCGGGTGCGCCTCCCGCAGCTCCGCCCCCTGGACCCCGCCGGGGCCGTCGCGGTCCTTGAGACCCTGCATCGTTTCCAGGAGCGTTATCTCGTCGAGACCGGAACACGATTCGTCTTCGCAGCCGACGAACTCTATCTCAAGGCCGGGGTGGAATTTCCGCCGCTGGAGGCCTACGAGGAACTCTCGCAGGTCGAAAACGGCGTCGGCCTGATCCCGGTATTCCGCGCCGATGCCGTCGACGCCCTCCTCGAGGCGCGGAAGCTCCGAGCCGGAGCCGTATCGACCTTCACCGGCGCATCGGCTTCCGGGGAGCTGACCCGTTTTGCCGCCGCCCTGGCGGCGAAGACCGGGGTGAAAATCCACCTGCACACGATCCGCAACGATTTTTTCGGCGGCGAGGTCACCGTGGCCGGACTGATCGCCGGAGCCGACCTCATCGCCCAGCTGCAGGGAAAAGAGCTCGGTGAGGCGCTGCTCGTTCCCGACGTGGTCCTGCGCGACGGCGAGGATGTCTTTCTCGACGATCTGACCCTCCCCCAGTTGGCGCAGGCTCTCGGCGTTGCGGTTTTCAAAATCGACAGCACCCCCTGGGGGCTCCTGGAGGGGCTCGAGGAGCTGTCCCGGTGACCTCAAAACGACAAACGATCCGGAGGAGATAAGAGAAATGGACGACAATCAGCTTTGGCACCGGCGGACCCTGATGGAGAAAGCCGGCAAATCCCTGGAGAAAAACGGCTTTGCCGTGTCCCTTCACGACGATGCCGACGGGGCTCGCGCCCATCTGCTGGCGGCGGCAACCACGGCGCAGACCATAGGATTTGGCGGTTCCATGTCCGTTGCCGCTCTCGGCATCGCCCGCGATCTCGAAGGGGAGGGGAAGACCCTCCTCGTCCATTCCCGCGCCGGACTCACCGCCGAGGAGCGTCGCCGGATCATGCAGGAGCAGCTTGGCTGCGATCTCTTCCTGACCGGGACCAATGCCCTGACTCTGCAGGGGCAGCTGGTCAACATCGACGCCACCGGCAACCGGGTCGGCGCCATGGCCTTCGGACCCAAACAGGTGATCATCGTCGCCGGGGTCAACAAGATCGTCGCCGACCTCGAGACCGCCCTGAGAAGGGTTCGGGAGGTCGCATCCCCCCCGAACGCCCGGCGTCTCGGCTACAACACTCCCTGCGCAAAAACCGGGATCTGCAGCGACTGCGACTCCCCGGAGCGAATTTGCCGCATCACCACCATCCTCGACCGTCGGCCGCGGCTCACCGAGGTGCAGGTCTGCCTGGTCGGTGCCGACCTCGGTTATTGATCCCCCTACAACGAGAAGGAACGACACCATGCAACAGGTTGAACAGCATCTGATCCAGGGGCGCGAGGCGCTGGAGATCGGCGATTATCCCCAGGCCATCGCCAGTTTCCGCAAAGCCCTGAAGGAGGCCCCGGAGACCGCCGAGATCTTCGCTCTTCTCGGCGAAGCCCTGGCCGAAGGGGGGAAACTTTCCGAGGGGATCCAGGCCTACGAGAAGGGGCTCGCTCTGGCGCCGGAGAATTTTGACATCCTGTACGATCTTGCCGATCTCTATTTTGAGGGGCAGCAAGCCGAAAAAGCCCAGGAGACCTACCGGCGGATTCTCGATCTCGACGAAAAGGAGGCCGACGCCTGGGTCAGCATGGGGCTGGTGCACTTCAGCCAGGAGCGCCTCGAGCAGGCGACCGAATGCTACCGCCGTGCCCTGGCAATCGAGCCCGAGTCGACCTTTGCCCTCAATTCCATGGGGGACGCCGCCTACTCCGCCGGCGACAACCCCCAAGCCCTCGAATATTACCGCCGGGCACTCGACCTCGATCCCGAAGACCCCCAGGGGCACTACAATCTCGCCGAAATGTACTACGATACCGACGATCTCTCCGGCGCTGAAACCGAGTGTCGCGAAGCCCTGCGTCTCGATCCCGGCTTCGCCTACGCCTATCTGACCCTGGGGAACATCTATCTCGATCAGGAGGAACCTCACAAGGCGCTGCACAGTTTTCAGGAATTCCTGCTGCGCGAGCGCTCCGACGCCTCCAGGGAGATTCGCACCGAAGTGGCGGCCCTGGTCGAAGGGCTGGAGTCCGAACTCTGAATTCGCAGAAGGGAAGGGATTGTGGTTCGAGGATTTGCCATTTTGCTGCTGCTGCAGTTTGCCGGAGAGGTCTTGGGTCGGTCGCTAAGACTCCCGGTCCCGGGAAACGTGATCGGCATGGGACTGCTGCTGGCTGCCCTGGTCGGTGGACTGGTGCGTCTCGAATGGGTGCAGGAGGCCGCCGACCTTCTCCTGTCGCATTTCGCCCTGTTCTTCGTTCCGGCGGGAGTCGGCGTCATGGTCTATTACGACGTTATCCGTCAGGAGTGGCTGCCGATCGTTGTGGCGACGGTGCTGAGCACCTTTGCGGTAATGGCGGTGACCGGCTGGACCGAAGGGTATCTGGCACGGCGGGGAGGGGGCGATGGCCGCTGACCTGCTCCAGTCCCCCCTCTTCGGAGTGGGGTTGACCCTCGGGAGCTATTTTCTGGCGCAGAAGCTTTACCTGCGCAGTGGATTCCCCCTCTTCAACCCGGTGGCCGTGGCCATTGTCGCCATCATCGTCTTCCTCGGAACAACGGGGATCCCCTACCGGGACTACGCGGCGGGGGGGGACTACATCCTCTTTCTCCTCGGGCCGGCGGTGGTCGCCCTGGGGGTTCCTCTCTACGTACGGCGCCGGGAGATTCTCGCCCGCAAGATCCCCATCCTCGCCGGCATCTTCGCCGGCGCCCTGACGTCCATTCTCACCGCCAGCGGCCTCGCCTGGCTCCTCGGCGCCAGCGACAAGGTGGTTCTCTCCCTCGCCCCCAAGTCGGTGACGGCGCCGATCGCCATCGGCATCGTCGAAAAGATCGGCGGCATCCCCCCGCTGACCGCCGCCCTGGTGGTGATCACCGGCTGTCTCGGCGCCATCTGCGGCCCCGAGTTCTGCCGTCTGGTGGGGATCCGCGATCCCGCTTCCATGGGGCTCGCCGTCGGCACCGCTGCCCACGGCATCGGCACCGCGCGAATGCTCGAGGTCGACCGTCTCGGCGGGGCGATTGCCGGGTTGGCCATCGGTCTCAACGGCATGCTCACAGCGGTTCTCGTGCCGCTCCTTTTCGTCCTTTTTCGTTGATTTTAAATCAAGGGCTTCAACGCAGAGAACGCAGAGAGAAACAGAGAGAACCTTGGACTAAAGTTTTTCTCTGCGCCCTCCGAGGTTCTCCGCGTTCTCTGCGTTGAGAGCTTTGCCATGATCAGTCGGGGGGTGGGACAGGCACCTGCGGAGCCAGCCCCCCACAAAAAAAAGGGCAGACGATTTCTCGTCTGCCCTTGATTCTGTCGCCTCCGGCGAGGTATTACTTCTTCTTCGCGGAAGCCTTTTTGGAAGCCTTGAGCGGGTTCGTCTTGGCATCCGAGCCCTTGACCTCGATCTTGCGGTGGGTGGCGAAGTTGCAAAGACCTTCGGGATTCAGCCATTTCTGCTGAGGACCGGGTGCCACGGAGCACACCTTGCCGATGGTTCCTTCGACGATGCGCTCGCATCCTTCGCAGGCTTCGACGATCGTCTGGCACGAGTTGCCGATAAAACCACAGCCAGTTTTAGACCAGAAGGTACACTCGGCACCGGGGAGTACGGTTTGACACTGCATGGGGGATGTCTCCTTGCGTTTTCGGTTTCCGTTCCACTTACCTGAACGGCTATTTTTAACCAGTTTATCTCCTGCTGTCAATCCTTTTTTGTGCGGGGCCCTCCTGACATTCCTTCTTGACCGGTCCGAGGTCATTGGTTACTGTTACGTTTTTACCGTGGAGTTTTATTGATATGAACGATACCCGACATTGGGAAGATCTTTGCCGCCGCTGCGGGCGCTGCTGTTATGAAAAGCTTGACTACGAGGGGGACATCCACTACACCGATACCCCCTGCCGTTGTCTCGACCTGCAGACCCGGCTCTGTACCGTCTATCCCGAGCGCCACAGTGCCCGCCCCGGATGCACCCCCATCACCCCCGAGAATGCCGCCAGGGGGATTCTCCCCGCCGACTGCCCCTACGTCGCCGGTATCCCCGATTATCATCCGCCCCGCCTCTGGGAAGACGACGTCCCGGAGGCCTCATGACCCTCTCCGTCATCGCCGGCACATCCTTCGTTCTCGGCTTCTCCGGGGCGATCATGCCCGGGCCGCTGCTGAGCGTCACCATCGCCGAAACGGTGCGCCGCGGTTCCTGGGCCGGGCCCCAGTTGGTCGCCGGCCACGCCCTGCTTGAGGGGGCGGTGGTTCTCCTCCTCTTCACCGGTGTCGGCGGGGCGGCAGGGCGTCCCGGTGTCTTTGCCGCCTTCGCTCTGATCGGCGCCGCCATGCTGCTGTGGATGGGGTACGGCATGCTCAAGGGCCTACCGAGGCTGCGACTCGATTTCCAGGCCGGGGAGAGGGGAGGTTTGCACCCTCTGGCGGCCGGGGTCGTCGTCAGTCTTGCCAATCCCTATTTCACCCTGTGGTGGGGGACGGTCGGCCTCGGCTATTTGGCCGTCGCTCATCAGGCCGGGCTGGCGGGGGTGGCGACCTTCTACCTCTTCCATATTCTTTCCGATCTGGTGTGGTATGCTTTTGTTTCCGGAACGGTCAGCTACGGTCGCCGCTTCCTCAGCGACCGCCTCTATCGGCGGCTGATCGGCGGCTGTGCCCTCTTCGTCATAGCTTTTGGCACCTACTTCGGTTATCTCGGCGTTCAGGCGCTCCTCGGCTGAGCGGAGTCGGGAATTCGTCATGGGCAATCCTCCGGTTGTTCCTACGCCGTGTTCCGGGTTGGCACTGCGTTTCTGTGTTAAAGCCTTATTATCTATTGAATCGAATTCTTCAAGGAGAGGGTTATCGGTATGGCGCGTATCACGTTCGGCACCTCGGGATGGCGGGGGATTCTCTGTGAAGATTTTACCTTCGACAACGTCAAGGTCGTTACCCAGGCCATTGCCGACCATCTGCGCAACAACGGGCAGGACACCAAGGGGGTGGTGGTCGGTTTCGACAGCCGCTTCCTGGGAGAGCGCTTTGCCCGGGAGACCGCCCGTGTCCTCGCCGGAGCCGGCATCAAGTCGTATCTATGCAACCGCGACACACCGACCCCGGTGATCGCCTTCGAAATTCTCCGTCGCGGGGCCGGAGGGGGGATCAATTTCACCGCCAGCCACAACCCCTGCGAATACAACGGCATAAAATTCTCCCCCGAGTGGGGCGGGCCGGCTCTCCCCGAAACCACCGGCGACATCGAACGGCGCGCCAACGCCATGCTCGGTGAAATCTGCTACAAGGAGATGCCCCTCGATTCCGCCCTGAAAGCCGGGCTTCTCGAGGAAATCGATCCCCGTCCCGCCTATTTCGCCGCCCTGCGGCAGATCGTCGATTTCGATGCCATCGCTTCCTCGGGGATGACCATCGCCGTCAACCCCCTTTACGGCACCGGCCGCGGTTATCTCGACACCCTGCTGCTCGAAGCCGGGGTCAAGGTCAAGACGATCAACAATCATCGTGATCCTTACTTTGGCGGACTTCCTCCCGAACCTTCGAAAAGCCACATCGGCGACTTTGTCGCCATGATCCGGGGAGACGACTCCATCGCCCTGGGGCTGGCCACCGACGGCGATGCCGACCGCTACGGGATCGTCGACGGCGACGGCACTTTCATCGAGCCCAACTACATCCTGGCTCTACTCTACGACTACCTGGTGCGGGTCAAGAAAAAGAACGGCGACGTCGCCCGCTCCGTAGCCACTTCCCATTTCGTCGACGCCGTCGCCCGCCACCATGGCCTGCAGGTCCTCGAAACCCCCGTCGGCTTCAAATTTATCGGCGAATACATCCGCGACGGCCTCATCCTTATCGGTGGGGAGGAAAGTGCCGGCCTCACCGTTCGCGGCCATGTTCCCGACAAGGACGGCATTCTCGCCTGTTTGCTGGTTGCCGAAATGGTGGCCGTCGAAGGAAAACCTCTCACCGTTCTTCTTGCCGATCTTTATCGGCGGGTTGGCGAATTTCACACCCACCGCGACAACATTCGCCTCTCCCCTGAACTCGAAGAGTCTTTCGCCGGACGGCTCGCCAAGCCGCCGGCCACCTTCGCCGGGAAGAAAGTCGCCGAGGTGATCACCATCGACGGCTCCAAATTTGTTCTCGATGACGGATCCTGGGTTCTGTTCCGCAAGTCCGGCACCGAGCCGGTAGTCCGTGTCTACGGCGAATCCTCCAGCGAGGCGGCTCTAAAGGTGTTGATGAAGGCCGCCGATCAGTTCATTCGCGATTGACGCTCGATGCAATCGATGAGACGCAAAAAGGCGGGGCTTAAAGCCCCGCCTTTTTGCATTTAACCGAGGTGGTCACGCCACCCCCTGTCTATCCTCAGGTAAAACCGCCGCTGCCGCAACCGGTCGCCGTCGCGCCCCCTCCGGAAGAGGCTCCGGCGGAGGTGCGGGAGACCGTGCGCACGGCCCGGTCACCGCAGGAAGGGCAGGGGAAATCCCCCTCGGGTGCCCGCTGAATCTTCTCAAAAGTCCTGCCGCAAGAGGCACAGGCGTATTCATAGATCGGCATGAAATTCTCCCTCCTTGAAATTTCTGCCATTGTATTCAGTTTGTCATATGTGGGCAAATTAAAAATCGAGGCTCAGGCGCTCCACCTGCAGGGCATCCTCTCCCTTTGCGAAATCCCTCGGTCGTCGAATCATTCCCGGGTCAGGTTCCAGACCAGGGTCTGGCCGCCGGTGATCGTTGATTCATCGTTTCGACATCGTATTTTTACCGGTTCACATCCGCACTGCACACAGGTGACAGACAGCCGGCTGGGGGTAACTTCCAGTTCCAGGGAGAGGCCGCGGTAGCGAAGCCGCATCTGGAGGCGACGGAGCTCGCGAGGGAGACAGGGGTTGAAGCGCAACTGGTCTCCACGGGTTTCGATGCCGACATAGCCGCGCTGCATCAGGTCGACGGTGCCCGCCATGGCGCCGAGATGAATCCCTTCGTGGGTTGTGCCCCCCTGGATGTCGTCGATGTCCGAACTCAGGGCTTCGGTGAAAAGTTGCCACGATCCTTCCCGGTCACTACGGGACAGGACCCAGGAGTGCACCACCTGGCTCAGGGTCGAGCCGTGGGAGGTGCGCTCGAGGTAGTAGGCGATGTTTCTCGGGATCGTCTCGTACTCGAAGGGATAGCCGAGCCGCTCGAAGATCGAGGCGAGTTCGTCGGACGAAAAGAGGTAAAAAAGCATCAGCACATCGGCCTGCTTCGAGCATTTGTAGTGGTTGGGCGTGTCGTTTTCCGCCTCGAGAATGCGGTCAAGGCGCATGACCCGGCCATGGCGGGCTCGGTAGGTCTTCCAGTCCAGCTCTTCCAGTTTGTCGTACCCCTCGAACTGACTGAGGATATGGTCCTCGTGAAAGACCAGGCGCATCTTGTGCGTGATATCCTCCCAGCTCTCCAACTCCTCTTTGGTCAATTCGAGGGTTTCTTTCAGCTCCAGGAGACGTTCGCCGGAAAGGATGTTCAGTATCTCAAGGGCACAGGTCAGGATCCATACCACCAACACGTTGGTGTAGGCATTGTTGTCGAGACCAGGCCGGTCCGAGCCTGGATAACTGTCGTGATATTCGTCGGGTCCCATGACGCCGAGGATTTCATAGCGCCCGAGGTTGTCATTCCAGGTTGTCAAACTGGCGCAGAAGCGGGCGATCTCGAGTATCATTTCCGCTCCGTAAAAGGACAAGAATTCCGCGTCGCCGGTGACCTGGTAGTAATGCCAGACGTTCCAGGCAATGGCAGCATTCACGTGGCGCTGCAGGTGCGAATTGTCGGGAATCCAGCGCCCTGATCGGGGATTGAGGTGAACGTCCTGACTCTCCTCGCGCCCGTTGCTGCCGCTCTGCCAGGGATACATGGCGCCGCGATAGCCGGCTTTTCTTGCCGCGGATCGAGCCTCGGGGAGACGGCGATGACGGTAGTGAAGAAGGGTGCGGGTGATTTCGGGTGTGCGCAGGTTGAGGAGAGGGAAGATGAAGAGTTCATCCCAGAAGACGTGGCCGCGATAGGCTTCGCCGTGCCAGCCGCGGGCGGGGACGCCGACATCCAGCTCGATGGTGTGAAAGGAGACGGTCTGCAGGAGGTGAAAAATGTGCAGGCGCAGAATCATCCGCACCCGTTCGCTGCCATCGGTTTCCTGGATGTCGAGTCCGAAGCGGCGCCACAGATGCGTCCAGGCGCGTCGGTGATGCTCCAGTAAATTTTCGAATCCGGGAGCCTTGAAGATCGCATTTTTTGCTTCGAGTCCGCATTCGGAAATGGCCTCGTCGCGGCTGGTGAACAGGGAGACTACTTTCTCAAGGCGGACACTGGCCGACCGGGGAAGGTGCAGTTCGAAGGTCTGGGCGACGTATCCTCGAGACTCATCAAGGTGGCGATCGGGGCTTTGTAGCTTCTGCCCGGAAAAAATGCGGGTCCGGGCCGCCAGGGCCATTTCGATGCGCGACTGGCTGGTGCGAATCTTGAGGAAAATCGTGTCCTGGTCGGGCTGGCCGGTCGCTACCGGTTGCAGATGTTCGTTTGCCAGCTCCCGGTAGCGCTCGACATTGCCGTTTTTGATCCGGCCGTCGAGGGCGCTGCGAAATTCAACCCGACCCGACCAGTTCTCGGCGGTGAGGGTCGTCTCGAGGACGGCCAGATGACGATTGCACATGTGGACCATCCGCCGCTGCTGCAGTCGGCTGATCCGTTGCTCGTTGTCCTGGAAGCGAACCGTACGATGGAGGAGGCCGCATTCCAGGTCGAGCTCCTGACGAAAAGAGAGGATTTTCACCGACTCAAGATCGAACCAGGGTCCTTCTTCAATGCGGAAGTTCAGGGGAAGCCAGTTGGGGAAATTGACCAGATCTTCATTCTCGATGGTTCGTCCGGCGAGTTGCGTTTTCAGCCGGTTATAGCCGCCGGCGAGATAGGTTCCCGGGTAGTGGACCCCGTCTGCCGCCGCTTCCGGTGCCGCCCCCCGGGTGCAGACGTAGCCGTTGCCCAGAGTGCACAGGGCCTCGCGCAATCCCTCCTTTTCCGGCTCGTAGGTTTCGTAAATCAGCGACCAGTTGTTCATGAAGCGTTCAACCCCTCCAGATAATCGCACAGGGTCTGCAGGAAAATTCGGACCTCGGCCGTGTCTTCCAGGGCGTAACGGGCATGGGTTGGACGGTTTTCGTCGCGCACCAGGATGCCGATGCCCTGATCCTCGATTTCGCGCAGGGCGTCTTCGTCGGTGAGGTCGTCTCCGAGATAGATGGGCACCACGTCGTGCCGGTCGAGGTCGAGTTTCCGCAGCAGCCAGGAAAGGGCCTTGCCCTTGTCCCAGTCGATGTCGGGACGCAGCTCGAAGATCATCTTGCCGCCGGTTTTGCGCAGGCCTACGTGTGCGGCGAGGACCTCGTCGACAGCTTCTTCCACCCGCGGGTGGTCGCTCGGCGCCACTCGACGGAAATGTACGGCGATGGCGAATTTCTTGCGTTCGACCTGCGTGCCATCGATCCCCTCGAGCCGCTGGTGCAGGTCTTTTTCGGCGTCGTCAAGGGTTGGCAGGTAGTCTTTTCCCTGCTCGAATTCCATTTTCTTCCCGGCCGGGCCGGCAATGTCGAAACCGTGGCTCCCCGCGTAGTAAATATCTTTTATCCCGGCGAGCCTTTCAACGTCGAGCCGGTCGCGGCCGCTGACGATGGCAACGGTGCAGTAAACGGCCAGGTCTCTGACGGTCTGGCGCATCGCATCGGAAATGGCCGCGTCTTCGGGCCGCTCGACGATGGGAGTCAGGGTGCCGTCGTAGTCGAGGAACAGGGCGGGGCGTTTGCGCCTGAGCCGGCAGGTCATATCGTTGAAGCGGTCGAGGGCCGAGGGGAGGGCGTCGGTTGTTCTTTGCCGGTCCGCCGTCGCGACCCGGACTTCGGCGAGATCGTCGACTACGACATCGGCGTATTTGGCCAACTCCAGGCGCTGCGCGGCACGGTCGACGCCGATCACCAGTCCGAAGCCGCCGGCGCGTCCTGCCTGCACGCCCGATTGGGCATCCTCCACCACCACCGAGCGCCTAGGAAGGGCGCCGAGTTTTTTTGCCGCCGCCAGAAAGACGTCGGGCGCAGGCTTGCCGGGAATTCCCATCTCTTCGGCGTCGAGGCCGTCGACGCGGGCGTCGAACAAATCGGCGACTCCGGCCGAGGCGAGGACCTTGCGGGCATTTTTGCTGGCCGAGATAATGGCGGTTTTGATCCCGGCCCGTTTCAGGTCTTGGATGAACCGAATCGTCGAGTCGTAGCTCTTGGCGCCTTTTTCCTCGAGAACCTCGTTGAAATAGAGGTTCTTGCGGTTGCCGAGACCGCAGACGGTTTCCTGGTCGGGGTCGTCGTCCCTGGTTCCCTCGCGCAGCTCGATTCCCCGGGAGGAAAGAAAATCCCGAACTCCGTCGTAGCGGGGCTTGCCGTCGACATAGCGGGTGTAGTCGGTGGCGATGTCAAATGGTTCATGTCGCTCGCCTTGGCGGGCGGCAAGTTCGATCAGGTAATTGTCGAACATTTTTTTCCAGGCGGCTGAATGCACATGGGCGGTCTTGGTGAGGACCCCGTCCATGTCAAAAATGACGGCATCGAACTTCGCAGGGGAGATGGTGAGGCGCGGGTCGGTCATGGTGTCCTTTCTCCTGGGCTGTTCTATGATGATTTCAAAATACGTTCTCTTGATTTCTCATCATCCGCAACGAAGAAAACCTGATTTTTGATTGCATCTACCATGAAAACTTATCCCTCGGCTGATCCTTGTCAAGAAAGGAGGACTGCCGGGGACAGAGATTAATTCATCTGAAAAAATAGCATCTTCATGGTTTGACAGGGGGCTTACGGCTGATACAACGAAAACTAGGTAAAATTGAGCGGAAGGACTTTTTTGTTGGAAATTTTATCGTTGATGAGGAGTTTTCACCCGCCATGAATCAGCGCAACCTTCGGCTCTGGCATCGGCGTGTCGGCATTGTTGTTGCCCCTTTTCTTCTTTTACAGGGGGTCAGTGGGCTGGTCCTGAGTTACGGCATTTACTCCCGGGTCGCCAGTGTCCTGACCGCGGAAGCACCGCAGCCACTGCGGACCGTCTGGAATCTGTTGATGGCCAAAATGCATTTCGGCCCCGGGCTCATCGGGTGGGTCTACCACTCGCTGGTCGGACTGGGGCTGCTGTGGATGATCGGCAGCGGGGTCTGGATCTGGTTTGATCTCTGGATGAAAAAAAGATCGGAGAAACCGGAGGAGTGAAGGCACGTATCCATATCGGAACCTCCGGCTGGCATTACACCCATTGGAAGGGGCCCTTTTTTCCGAAGAATATACCCGCGGAGGAGATGCTTGCCTTCTATGCCGAACGGTTCCAGGCGACCGAGATCAATAACTCCTTCTATCGGCTGCCCGAGGCGAAAACCTTTGCTGCCTGGCACGATACCACGCCCCCGGGGTTCGTTTTTTCGGTCAAGGCCAGTCGCTATATTACCCACATGAAAAAGCTCAAGGATCCCGAGAAACCGCTGGGAAATTTCATGGATCGCATTCGCGATCTGGGCGACCGACTCGGTCCCGTGTTGTTTCAATTGCCTCCGAACTGGAGCTGCAATCCCGGGCGGCTCGAAGAATTTCTCGCTGTGCTTCCTTCCGGACACCGCTATGCCTTCGAGTTTCGTGACCCGAGCTGGTTTGACGACAGGGTGTATCAACTCCTCGCAAAGGCCGGAGCCGCTTTCTGTATTTATGAACTGGCAGGGCGCCACTCGCCGAAATCGGTCACCGCCGACTTCGTTTACGTGCGGCTGCACGGACCGGCAGCAGCCTACCAGGGGAGCTATCCGACGCAGACGCTTGCCGGCTGGGCCGGGGCGTTTTCGACCTGGGCGCGCCAGGGAAAAGACATCTTCTGTTTTTTCGACAACGACGAAAAGGGCTATGCGGCCGCCAATGCCATGTGCCTCCGTGACATGCTGGACCAAGGAGAGGGAAGATGACGCCGAAAACCGATTCGATCCGCTGGTTCGAACAGCTCACCAACCAGGACGTCGCGCTGGTCGGCGGCAAGAACGCTTCACTGGGGGAGATGATCGGCACCCTCAAGGCCGAGGGCATCCAGGTGCCCGACGGTTTCGCCACCACCTCCGAAGCCTACCGCCGCTACCTTGCCGAGAACGACCTGGAGGAGAAAATCCGCGGGCGGCTGGACGAACACCGAAAGGGCGAGAAATCACTGCACCAGACCGGGGATTCCATCCGCCGCATGATCCGCCGCGGAAAATGGCCCGAAGGGATCGCCGTGGCCATAGGCGAGGCCTACCGCGAACTTTGCCGCCGCCGCGGCGAGGAGGAGGTTTCGGTGGCCGTGCGCAGCAGCGCCACCGCCGAAGATCTCCCCGACGCCAGCTTCGCCGGGCAGCAGGAGACGTTTCTCAATGTCACCGGCGAGGAGGACCTGCTCGACGCCTGCCGAAAGTGCTACGCCTCCCTCTTCACCGATCGGGCGATCAGCTACCGCGAAAACAAGGGTTTCGATCACATGCAGGTGGCTCTTTCGGTCGGGGTGCAGGCGATGGTGCGCTCGGACAAGGCCGGTGCCGGGGTAATGTTCTCCATCGACACCGATACCGGATTTCCCGAAGTCGTGGTCATCGACGCCGCCTGGGGGCTGGGGGAAAACGTGGTGCAGGGGACGGTGACGCCGGACAGCTATACGGTCTTCAAGCCGCTGCTCGAAAACAGAAACCTCAAGCCGATCCTGGGCAAAAAACTCGGTAACAAGGAAAAAAAGATGGTCTATGCCCGCAGCGCCGGGCAAACCACCCGAAACATTGACACTTCGGCCCGGGAGCGGCGTGCCTTCGTTCTCTGCGACGATGAAATCCTGCAACTTGCCCGCTGGGCGGTGGTGATCGAGCGCCACTACGGTCGGCCGATGGACATGGAGTGGGCCAAGGATGGGGAATCCGGGGAAATCTTTATCGTCCAGGCCCGTCCGGAAACGGTTCAGTCGCGCAGGGAAGCGGGAGTGCTCAAGACCTATGCCCTCAAGGAGAAAAGCGAAGTCCTCTTCACCGGCATCGCCATCGGCGAGGCGATCGCCGCCGGCAAGGCCCAGGTGATCAGAAGTGCCAGTGAAATAGACCGCTTCGAAGAGGGGAACATCCTCGTCACCGGCATGACCGATCCCGACTGGGTGCCGATCATGAAGAAAGCCGCTGGCATCATCACCGACCACGGCGGACGCACCTCCCACGCCGCCATCGTCAGCCGCGAACTTGGCATCGCCGCCGTCATCGGCACCGAGCACGGCACCAGCGAACTCGAGGATGGTCAGGCGGTCACCCTCTCCTGCGCCGAGGGGGACTCGGGGAAAGTTTACGCCGGGCTCCTGGAATTCAGCGAAACCGAGGTGAATCTCGACGATCTCCCTGAGGTCAAAACGCAGATCATGCTGAACATCGCCAGCCCGGCGGCGGCATCCCGCTGGTGGCGCCTGCCGTGCCGGGGGATCGGACTGGCACGGATGGAATTCATCATCAACAGCATCATTCAGGCTCACCCCATGGCCTTGCTCAAGTACGACGAGCTCGAAGACAAGGACGCCAAGCGCCGCATCCGCGAGCTGACGCGAAACTATGCGGATCGAAGCGAGTACTTCGTCGATCAGCTCGCCCAGGGGATCGCCTCCATCGCCGCCAGCCGGTATCCCGATCCGGTGATCGTGCGCATGAGCGACTTCAAAAGCAATGAGTACGCCGAACTGATCGGCGGCCGGCAGTTCGAATTGGCCGAGGAAAACCCCATGCTCGGCTTCCGCGGCGCCTCCCGCTACTACAGCGACCGTTATCGCGCCGGTTTCGCCCTCGAATGCGCGGCGATCAAACGGGTGCGCGAAGAGATCGGACTCGCCAACGTCGTGGTGATGATACCCTTCTGCCGCACGCTCAAGGAGGCCGACAGGGTCCTCGAGGTCATGGCCGAAGAAGGGCTGGTGCGGGGCCAGCTCGGACTCGAGGTCTACGTGATGGTGGAGATCCCCGCCAACGTGATACTCGCCGAGGAGTTCGCCGCTCGCTTCGACGGCTTCTCCATCGGCTCCAACGACCTGACCCAGCTCACGCTCGGCGTCGACCGCGATTCGGCAATCCTCAAGGAACTCTTCGACGAACGGGATGAGGCGGTGATGACCACGATCCGCCAGGCGATCAGTGCGGCCAAAAAAACCGGCACCAAAATCGGAATCTGCGGCCAGGCGCCCAGCGATTACCCTGATTTCGTCGACTTTCTGGTGAAGGAAGGGATCGATTCCATCTCCCTCAATCCCGACAGCGTGATCGGCGTCATCCGTCGCGTGGCCGAGGTGGAATCGCGACGGATTTGAAATATCCGATCGGTTCTCCAAGGCAATTTCTTCGTCGCTGGATAAAAAAAAGGCGGGGCATGGCGCCCCGCCTTTTGCGATGTTTGAACTATTATCCTCAGCCGAGGATCTGCTTGAGGTCCTCTTCGGCGGTGGTGATGGGGCCGATGTTGAAGTTCTCCACCAGGAAGTTGAGGACGTTGGGGGTGATGAAGGCCGGCAGCGTCGGTCCGAGCTTGATGTTCTTGATTCCGAGGTGCAGCAGGGTGAGAAGGATCGCCACCGCTTTCTGCTCGTACCAGGAGAGGATCATCGACAGCGGCAGGTCGTTGACGTCGCATTCGAAGGCGCCGGCAAGGGCGACGGCGATCTGGATGGCGCTGTAGGCGTCGTTGCACTGACCGATGTCGAGGAGGCGCGGGATTCCGCCGATGTCGCCGAAGTCGAGCTTGTTGAAGCGGTACTTGCCGCAGGCCAGGGTCAGGATGACCGTGTCCTTGGGAGCCTTCTCGGCGAACTCGGTGTAGTAGTTACGGCCGCTCTTGGCGCCGTCGCAGCCGCCGACGAGGAAGAAGTGGCGGATCTGGCCGGCCTTGACGGCAGCGATGACCTTGTCGGCGACGCCGAGGACGGCGTTGTGGCCGAAACCGGTGAGGATCTCCTGGCCGAGGTTTTCCTCAAAGCCCGGGAGTGCCTTCGCCTTCTCGATGACGGCGGAAAAATCCCAGCCGCCGATGTTCTTCACGTCTGGCCACTGGACGAGGCCCCAGGTGAAGAGGCGGTCCTTGTAGGACTCGGCGGGGCGCTGGATGCAGTTGGTGTTGAAGATGATGGCGCCGGGGAAAGAGGTGAACTCCTTGGCCTGATCCTGCCAGGCGCCGCCGAAGTTGCCGACCAGGTGGCTGTACTTCTTGAGGCCGGGGTAGCCGTGGGCCGGGAGCATCTCGCCGTGGGTGTAGACGTTGACGCCGGTCCCCTCGGTCTGCTTGAGGAGTTCTTCGAGCATGCGCAGGTCGTGACCGGAGACGAGAATCGCCTTGCCGGCCTTGGTGCCGAGCTGCACGGGAGTCGGCACCGGGTGCCCGTAGCTGTCGGTGTTGGCCTTGTTGAGGAGCTCCATGGTGACCAGGTTGATGCGGCCGCATTCCATGGCCAGGGTGACGAAATCCATCAGGCCGAGGCTCTTGTCGAGGGTGGCGGCGAGGAATTTATGGGTGTAGGCGTAGATCTCGTCGTTTTCCAGGCCGATCACCAGGGCGTGGTGGGCGTAGGCGGCGTACCCCTTCATGCCGTAGATGAGGATTTCCTGCACGCTCTTGACGTCGGGGTCGATCGTCTCGTCCTTGACGCCGTGCTTCTCGCCGAGGGCGATCAGTTCAGCGGTGGAACCGGCGGCGAAGGGGAGGGCGGCCTCGGGGACGGAACCGGTGTAGGGGGCTCCTGCGGCCGTCGTATAGAGGGTCCGGGCCTTGTCGAGGAGGGTTGCTGCCTTGCGCACCAGTTTGGCGATTTCCTCGGCGTCAAAGTCGACGTTGGTGACGGTGGTGAAGAGGCCGTCGAGCATGAAGCGGTCGATCTCCTGGTCCTTGGCTCCCTTTTCCCGGGCGAGGTTGGCCCAGAAGGCGATCCCCTTGAGGGCGAAAACCAGCTGGTCCTGCAGGGTGGCGACGTCCGGTTGCTTGCCGCAGACGCCGATTTTGGTGCAACCGCCGTTGGCGGTCTGCTCACACTGGTAACAGAACATGTCTTTCTCCTTGGTTGTTGGGGTGGGTTTTCCGTTCGAAAGGCCGAGGAATTGCCAGAGTTTCTGCATGGGGGCTCCGTGAATGGGGCGGAATCCAGAGTTGGGTACTGATGATATTGCTCTGAAACCTGCACTGTTGGTGTATAATCTACTGGAAATCATTCCCGTTTTGGTGAGGCCAAGTTAGGTCATGCGGGATCTTTGGGCCTTGACCGAAGTCAAGTTTTGGGAAAAAGGTGTTTTTTTACTCTGATGGCCCCAAAAATTTTCAACGCAGAGGCGCTGAGGGGAAACAGGGAACGCAGAGAAAATCTTTGGAAAACAATTTGTTTGTTAAGAGATCCGTTTTTACGGCGGGAGAATCATGACGGGTGAAAATCGCCGCTACTGGCTGATGAAATCGGAACCGAACTGCTTTTCTTTTGCCGACCTCGAGGGGCGCCCTGAGAAAACCGAGCATTGGGACGGGGTGCGCAATTTCCAGGCACGCAACCTGTTGCGCGACGAGTTCAAACCCGGCGACGGCGTCCTCTTCTATCACAGCAACACCAGGGAACCGGCGATTGTCGGGCTGGCGAAGGTGGTGCGCGGCGGGTACCCCGATCCCACCGCTCTCGATCCCCGCTCGGACCACTTTGACCCCCGCTCGACCGTGGACAAACCGATCTGGTTCATGGTCGACGTTCAATCCCTGAGGCCCTTGCCGGCGCCCTTGACCAGGGACGATCTTCGCCGCCATCCCCTCCTCTCCGGGATGGGAGTACTGAAAAAGGGGAATCGTCTTTCGGTGCAGCCGGTAACGGCCCAGGAGTGGCAGGGGGTGCTGGAAATTTCCGGAGTGCCGGATCCCTTTGGAAATTAAAGACCCGCAGACCGGGGCTTTTAACGCCGGGGGCACAACGTCGTCCATGGGACCGGTCGAAACTTGCTGGACAATATTTTGAGTCGAAGCATCCGCTCATCACCTATAATGCGCGGCCGCGATTTTCTTTGCCGCGGGGTTTCTTTGGAGGAAACATGAACAAGGTCATCAAAATTTCGGCAATTGTCGCCGGAGCCGTCGTCGTCCTGGTCGTCGCCCTGATCGTTCTCGCCCAGGTCCTCATCACCCCGGAGAGGGTCCGGGAGACGGTCCTCCCCCTGGCCGAAAAGGCCCTGCACCGCAATGTCGCCCTCGGCGAAATCGACGTCAGCCTTTTTTCAGGGATTTCCATTCAGGATATCAGGGTGCAGGAGAAGACGGGGGAGGAGGATTTTGTCGCCGCCGACCGGATTGTGCTGCGTTACCGCATCTGGCCGCTTTTTTTTCTGCGGGTGGTTGTCGACGAGGTGCGGCTCGAGGGGCCGAAAATTCGTATCGAGCGACTGGCCGACGGCAGCTTCAATTTCAGCGATTTGACGGCCCCCGCCGCCGCGGAGACTCCGGCACCGAAAGAGGAACGGGCAACGGAAAACGGCAAGGAGATCAACCTGTTGGTGGCCAGGGTCGTCGTCAGCGGTGGCGAGGTGCTCTTTTTCGATCATGCAGCCGGTGCGGCCACCCCCTATCGTTACCAGCTCAGCGATCTCGCCCTGGAGGCAAGCGACATCTCCCTGGACCGTTCCTTCCCCTTTTCGGTCAAAGTGCTGTTGAACGGCTCGGTCCTGACGCTGGACGGCGAAGCAAACGTGGCGGAGGCAAGCGGCAGGGTGAAGCTCAATCTTGCCGGCCTCGATGTCACGGCTTTTGCCCCTTACTACCGTGACGCCCTGCCGGGGAATCTGGAGGGGCTCATGCTGAGCCTCGATGTCGTCGTCGAGGGAGGAGCGGAGAAGCTCTCCTCCAAGGGGTCGGTGGTTGTTAAGGAGCTCGATCTGATTCTCGATGCCATGAAGGAGAGCCCGCTGCGCGACGTCAGGTTCAATCTCGACTACGCCCTCGATGTCGATCTGGTCGCCAAGACCCTGACGATCGGATCGAGCCGGGCGGTCTTTAACGGGATCGTCGCCGAGTGCGACGGCACGGTGAGCGGCTACGATGTGAAGCCGCTTCTCGACCTGAACCTCGCCCTGCCGGGGCTCGACCTGCGCCACACCCTGGCCGCCCTCCCGGACAACCTCGTCGCCGCGGCCAAGGAGATGGATCCTGCCGGAACCGTCGACGCCCGGGTGCATCTGTTCGGAGCCCTCGAGGATCCAGCGAAACTCCTCAAGGAGGGCGAAGTGACCTTGACGGATGTGGCGGTCAGCGCCGGCGGGATGCGCCCGGCTCTCAGCGGCCGCATCGACCTGTCAGGGGATACCCTGCAGACCGAGAAACTGCAGATCAAAATCGGCGACAATCTTCTACATGTCGATCTGCAGGGCAAAAACCTCTTCGGGGAGCCGGTGGTCCTTTCCAGTCGCATCAGCGCCGACAAGCTTCTGCTCGCCCCGCTCCTCGGGACCGCCCCGACAGCGGAGGAAGGCGCCGCTCTGGCTCCAAAGGAAACGGCTCCGGCCGAAGAACTCGGGCCTTTTGCGATCCCTCTCAAGGCCAGCGGCGAGGTGAGAGTCCAACAGGCCATCTATAAGGGGCTGGTCATCGATGCCCTGGCCCTCGACTGGCGCCTGGAGAAAAATGTCCTGACGGTGGAGCAATTGACCGGGAACCTGGCCGGAGGCGCTTTCACGCAGAATGCCCGGGTCGATCTCGGCAAGAAGGGGCTCGTCTACACGACCGCACTGGAGCTCAAGGGAGTCCAGACCGATCCGCTGGTGACCGCTTTCGCGCCCAAATCCGCAGGGACGCTCTTCGGCAACCTTGATCTGACGGCCCGCTTCGAGGGACGCGGCACCCTTGCCGATACGGTGAAGAAGAATCTCTCCGGGAAGGGCCGTTTTCAACTTGCCGAGGCCCGCCTCACCGGAGCGGGGATCGCCCGGGGGCTTTCGGATTACCTCCAGCTCGAGGAGCTGCGGGATGTGCGATTCGCCAAGGCAGAGGGGGATTTCACCATCGACCAGGGACGGGTCCAGGTCGCCGCCGATTTCGCCGGGAGTAAACTGCGACTCTCTCCCCGGGGGAGCGCCGGCCTCGACGGCACCCTCGACCTGGTGCTCGATACCCGCCTTTCCCCCGAGTTGACCGGCAAGCTCGACAGCCATGGCAAGGTCAGCGGCTATTTCAAAGACGCGCAGGGGTGGGGTCAGGTGCCGTTGAAGCTCTCCGGTACGGTGGCTGCGCCGCGCTTCACCCTCGATGCATCGGCGGTCAAGGGACAGGTCAAGGAGAAGGCCCGGGAGCAGTTGCAGAAGACGCTGGAGAAGAAGCTTTTCAAGAAGGGGACTCCTGCCGAGCCGGGAACCCCGGAAAGCCAGGATCCCGCCAAAAAGGCCCTCGACGATGCCCTCAAGGGGTTGTTCGGTCGTTGACAGGAATCGTTTTTTCGTGGTACAGCTGCCCGAAAAATTTTGAGGAGTTCATCGTATGACCGGAATGGAAGACTACAGCGGATTTGAGGTCATCAGGGCGGCCATGGAAGTGGAGAAAAACGGCCATCGCTTTTACTCGACCATGGCGCAAAGGGCCCGAAGCGACATCGCCAGGGAGATTTTTGCCTGGCTGGCCCAGGACGAGGTGGCCCATCTCAAAACCCTCGAGGATCTGGTCCCGCAATACCAGGAAGGGGCCTTCTGGGATGACGAGGAGGTTTTTCTCCCCTACCTGCGGCGCTTTTCCGACAGCGAAATCTTCCCCTCCGCCGAACGCCTGGAGAAAGTCCTGCAGTCGGGGGAAAGTGACCTCCAGGCCCTCGATCTGGCCATCGAGGCCGAGGAAAAATTCGCCGCCTACTTCCACAAGGCTGCGACCCACGCCCGCACCAGCGAAGGGAAGGAAGCCTTCGCCTGGCTCGCTGGCGAAGAAGATCGTCACGCTGCCGCCCTCAAGGAGCGCAAGAACAAACTCCAGACCGCAGCTTGAAATCTGCAGTACAACCTTGAAATAAGTTGAACAAGAAAAGGGGCGTCCCGCGGGACGCCCCTTTTCTTGTTCGTCTCATCCCCCCTTCTGTGGAGGGTCTTTGCCGAAGACCTTGAGGAGGAGCAGCAGCACCGGGAAAAGATGGAAAAGGAGATCGAAGATGTCGACGGGCCGGCTCAGGGTTCCCTGAAAAAGCATGCGGATCTTCTCGAAGAGGTGCGGTTCAGGGACGAAGGGGGCCAGCCCCAGGAGAATCGCAAAGAGGATCTAGGGGATCTCGTTCAGGATCGGTACCCTCATCGATCGTCTCCGGGGGTTATTTCCCTGCTGAAACGGGTCTTGTCGGTGGCGCAGACCTCCCGTCCGGGGCAGTCGGGACGGCGGCACGGTTCGACATGAATCGTCACGTCAGAACCGCGAACCTCCTGCTCGATGCGCTTTTCCAGGTGATCGGCGATGTCGTGGGCCTCTTCTACCGAGAGGTGTTTGCAGACCGTCAGATGAAAGTCCATGATCTTCTGCGAACCGGCGCGGCGGGTGCGCAGGTTGTGGTAATCGAGCAGATCCCCCTGGTGGGATTCGATCAGCCGCTGCACCTCCTGGCGCACCGCCTCGGGGAGTTCTTCGTCGAGGACGTCCCCGAGGCCGCGACGCACCAGGCGCAGGGCCTCGAAGATGATGTAGCAGGCGACCAATAGCGACAGCACCGGGTCGAGCCAGGGGATATTGACGAAGTTGATCACCATCAGCCCCGCCAGAAGGGCGAGGTTGGTGTAGACGTCCATGGAAAAATGAAGGGAATCGGCCTGCAAAGCCGAGGAGTCGGTTTGGTGGGCGACACGGCGCAGGTAGCGGCTGATCCAGAAGGAGGCCAGGGCGCTGAAGAGGAGGACCGACATCCCCTGGCCGAGACGTGCCAGGGCGACCCCCGAAGAGAGGCGCCGGATCGATTCGAAGATGATCCATCCGCCCGAGGCGGCGATGACCAGGGCCTGGACAATGGTCGCCAGCGTTTCGTACTTGCCGTGGCCGAAAGGGTGCTTCTCGTCGGCAGGCTCTTCGGCCTTGTGGATGGCCAGGTAGTTGATCCCCGACATGAAGATATCGAGGAGCGAGTCAATGGCCGAGGAGAGGACCGCCAGGGAACCGGTCGTTATCCCGACCACGAGTTTGAGGAGGGCCAGGCCGGTGGCTGTGGCCATCGAGAAGCGGGCGGCCTTGATTTTCGGGTTTAGTCTGTTCATCCCCGCCAACCCCCTGTCCCCATGCGCCGTCAATCCTTCAGGGAGCATTCCTGCTCCCAGGCCAGATAGCCGTCGTTTTCGATAGCCCAGAACGATTCGATGCGGTGCCCGTAATAGTCGTGGTCGGCGCAGTCCTTCTCCATGTCGGCCAGCAGGGACTCATCGATCATGTTCACCTTGCGGCAGTAGCGGTAGAAGGCGAGGGTTCCGGAGAGAATGCCTCCGAGCTCGGCCATGTTCGGTTCGAGAGTCCTGACGATATACCAGTTGCCGGCGAACTGCCGCATCCGTCCGGGACGGAGCGCGAAGATGTTCTCCTGGCGGTCTGGAATGATGAACTCCCGGAGGAAATAGTCGGCGCCGTAGGCCAGGGCGCTGGCCTCCTCGGCGGTGCGACCCTCCTCGACGAGGTCGAGGTAGAAGGATTTGAGAAATTCCGAGCACAGCCGGTCGACGCGAATTTCGTCCTGCAGGTTCCGGATCTCGAACTGCTCGGGGGCAAAGAGCGGTTCCTGATCGCCTGTTACATTATGATCGCACATGATACCTCCTGCAATGGGGCCCTTTATTAGCATCCGCCCGGGCGGCGGGTCAAGGGATTTCCCCACGGGATAAGGCTATTTACATCACCGGGACGGTTTGTTAACATAACGCCTTCTTTAATCTTTACCGCCGAGGATTATTTTGACCCTCAGCGGGAGCTCCCCCACAAGGATGGCCCTTTCATGAGCAGCACCACCCCCATGATGCGTCAGTACCTGGAAATCAAGTCCCGGTATCCCGACGCCATCCTCTTCTTTCGCCTCGGCGATTTCTACGAAATGTTTCTGGAGGACGCCGTCACGGCATCCCGCGTTCTCGACATCACCCTGACCTGCCGCAACAAGGGAGCGGCCGAAGAGATCCCTCTCTGCGGCATCCCCTTTCACAGCTCCCAGCCCTATATCGCCCGCCTGGTCGAAAACGGCTACAAGGTCGCGGTCTGCGAACAGGTGGAAGATCCGAAATCCGCCAAGGGAATCGTCCGTCGCGAGGTGGTGCGGGTCGTCTCTCCCGGCCTGGTCCTCGACACCGAGTCCCTCAAGCCCAAGGAAAACAACTATCTGGTGGCGTTGGCCGATGGCGACGCTGGCCGTTACGGGGTGGCGGTCCTCGACATCACCACCGGGGAGTTTCGTGTCACCGAGACCGCCGGCCTTGACGGCGTGCGCAGCGAACTCACCGCGCTCAACCCCCGGGAAGTCATGGTCGCCGACGGCGCCGCTGGGACGTTGCTGCGTCAGAGTCTTGCCGCCATTCTCGCCGGGCGGATGGTCAACCTCCTTCCCGAATGGACCTTCGAGAGCGACTGCGCCGTCGGGCTTCTCACCGACTTCTTTGCCAGTGCCTCGCTGGAAGGCTTCGGCTGCGCCGAACTCCCCGGCGCCGTCCGCGCCGCCGGCGCCATTCTCCATTATCTGCAGGAGACCCAGAAATACGATCTCGGCCATATCCGCCCCCTGGCGACCTATCATACCCGCGATCACATGGTGCTCGACGAGACTTCGCGGCGCAACCTGGAATTGACCGCCACGCTTCACGACGGCGGCAAAAAAGGTTCGCTTCTCGGGGTGCTCGACCGCACCGTCACCGCCATGGGAGGACGAAGGCTGCGCCAGTGGATCAATCAGCCTTTGGTGGATGTGGGACGGATTCAGGGACGCCACCGGGCGGTGGCCGAGATGGTGGAGAAGAGCCTGCTGCGCGACGAGCTGCGCGCCGCCCTCGACGGCGTCTACGACCTGGAGCGTCTCAACGCCAAGATCGCCATGGCCAGCGCCAACGCCAAGGATCTGGCGGCCCTGCGCTCTTCCCTGGAGCGGCTTCCGGCCCTCATCGATTTGCTGCAGGGGGTGGAGGCTCCTTTTCTGCTCGAACTCGGGACCGGAATCGATCCCCTTGTCGATGTCTGTGAACTCCTGCACAGCGCCATCGTCGACGATCCTCCCTTTGTCCTGCGGGAGGGGGGGCTGATCCGCGACGGCTACCATGAGCCCCTCGACGAACTGCGCCTGATCAGCAGACAAGGGAAGGGGTGGATCGCCCGCCTCGAACAGCAGGAAAAGGAGCGCACCGGGATCTCGACGCTCAAGGTCCGTTTCAACAGGGTTTTTGGCTATTACATCGAGGTGACCCGCAGCCATCTCGGGAAGGTCCCCGACGACTACCAGCGCCGCCAGACCCTGGCCAACGCCGAGCGCTTTATAACCCCGGCACTCAAGGAGTACGAGGAGAAGGTTCTCGGCGCCGAGGAGCGCCTGGTGGAGATCGAATACGACCTCTTCCAGGCGGTGCGCCTACAGACGTCCCGCCAGGGACGGCGCATCCAAGAGGTCGCCGACGCCCTGGCGACGCTCGATGTCGTCCTCGGGCTCTCGGAGCTGGCCCATGAGCGCAACTACGTCGTCCCCGAAATGGACGACAGCGGCGATCTGGTGCTGGTGGAGGGGCGTCACCCGGTGATCGAGGCGATGAGCCTCTCCGAGCGTTTCGTCGCCAACGACGTGACCCTCGATACCCGCGAGAACCAGATCCTGATCATCACCGGCCCCAACATGGCCGGCAAATCGACCTTCATGCGCCAGATCGCCCTGATCACCCTCATGGCCCATATGGGGAGCCTGGTTCCGGCGCGCTCGGCGCGGATCGGGGTGGTCGACCGCATTTTTACCCGGGTCGGGGCCAGCGACAATCTGGCTCGCGGCCAGTCGACCTTCATGGTCGAGATGACCGAGGCGGCCAACATCCTCAACCACGCCACGCCGCGCAGCCTCATCGTCCTCGATGAGATCGGTCGCGGCACCTCGACCTTCGACGGTATCAGTATCGCCTGGTCCGTCGCCGAGTACCTGCACGACAATCCCGCCGTCGCCGCCAAGACCCTCTTCGCCACCCACTACCACGAACTGACCGATCTCGCCCTGACCCGGGAGCGGGTGAAGAACTTCAACGTCGCCGTCAAAGAGTGGAACGACCAGATCATCTTTTTGCGCAAGATCGTCAAGGGGGGCGCCAGCCATTCCTACGGCATCCAGGTCGCCCGTCTCGCCGGATTGCCGGCGGCCGTCATCGACCGCGCCCGGGAGGTGCTGCGCAATCTCGAATCGGGGGAATTCGAACGGGAAGGGGAACCGCGCCTGGCCCGCAGCCGCCGGGGAAAAAGCATCGTACCCGTCCCCCAGCTCTCCCTCTTCGACAGCGGAAGCGACGAAATCCGCCGCCGCCTCGACGAACTCGACACCGCGGTCCTCACCCCCCTGGAGGCCCTCAATATCCTCGACCAACTCAAGAAACTGGTGTAAGCAATGAGAATGTTTAGGATTTTTCTTATTTTTTCTGCCCTCTGCGCCTTCTGCGCCGGACCCGTCCTGGCTGCCGGTGCCGAGCAGGCCTACAAGAAGGCCACTGAGAGCCATCAGCGGCTGATGAACTCGGCCAAGAAGCAGCAGCACCGGGACCAGTGGCTGGCCGTTCTTGACCGCTTCATTGCGGTCACCGAGATGGCGCCCGGATCCGGAACCGCCGCCGACGCCCTGTTTATGGCGGCGCAAACCTGCGAAGGCCTCTATGGGGTCTCCTGGGTGAAAAACGATGCCCGACGCGCCGTGGAACTCTACCTCAACCTCGCCCGGCAGCACGCCGAAAGCTCCCTGGCCGACGACGCCCTGTCCCGGGCGGCGGAGATCGAGGAAAACGTTTTTAAGGGGAAGGGTGAAGCCTACCGGCTCTACGCGCAAATCGTCGAGCGTTATCCCCAGGGGGATCGGGCGGCCGTCGCCCGACTTCGGCTGAATGCCCTCTCCGCCCACGCCCCCCCGTCGCCGCCGGCAACCCCTCCGGTTGCCGCCGCCCGCGGGGGAAGCGAGCTGACCGGACTGCGCATCTGGTCCAACACCGGATACACGCGCATCGTTCTCGATTTGACCCGGGCGGCGGAATTCACCGCCAATGTTCTCCCGGCCGATGCCGCCACCGGCAGCGAGCCGCGTCTCTATGTCGACATCGCCGGCAGTGCGGCGTCCCAACTCCTCTCCGAGGTGACCACCGTCGAAGACGGCCTTCTGCGACGGATTCGCACCGGGGTTCCGGGGGAGAACCGGGTCCGGGTCGTCTTCGACCTGGTGAGCTTCGGCGACTACAAGGTTTTTCCTCTGGAGGATCCCTATCGCATCGTCGTCGACATCACCGGCTCCGGCGCCCCGGAGATTCGCTCCGCCGACCCCGAACTGCGCAGTCTCCCCCCCGCTCCTCAGGATGGGATCGGACGCATACTCGATCAGGCTCCCGCCGAACGTCCCCTGAAGATCCATATCCCCGAGGGGCAAAAGAATGGGAAACTGCGGCGGATCGTCGTCGATGCCGGGCACGGCGGCAAGGATCCCGGCGCCGTTGGTGTCAGCGGCGTGCTGGAAAAGGATGTCACTCTGGCCATGGCCAAGGTTCTGGCGCGGCGCCTCGAGCAGGCGTTCGGTTGCGAAGTTCTGTTGAGCCGCAACGGCGATGTCTACCTTCCCCTCGAGGAGCGCACCGGTTTTGCCAACAAGGTCGGGGCCGATCTCTTCATCTCGATTCACGCCAACGCCAGCACCAATCACAACGCCTACGGCGTGGAGACCTACTATCTCAACTTCTCCAAAAACGAGCAGGCGATGGCTGTGGCCGCCCGGGAAAACGGCACAACCCTCAAACAGGTCGGCGACCTGGAACTGATCCTCTTTGACCTGATGGCCAACTCCAAAATCAACGAATCGAGCCGCCTGGCGGCGGAGATCCAGAAATCTCTGGTGGAAAAGCTCGGCCAGCACTACAAAAACATCAAGGATCTAGGCGTGCGTCAGGGTCCCTTTCACGTCCTCCTCGGGGCGACCATGCCCTCCGTGCTGGTCGAAGCGGCCTTCCTCAGCAACAGCCGTGAAGAAGGTCGGCTCACCGACAACAAGTTTCATGAACGGACCGCCGACGCCATTATCAGCGGGGTCCGCAATTTTGCCAATGCTCTGGAGATGATGGCCGCCCGATGAAGACACACAGCCAGGTCAGGACCGAATCGTTTTTTTCACCGGAACTCCTCACCGATCCGACCATTCCCTACCCGGAGCGCCGACAACTCCTGCTCGAGGCCAGCCGGACCTTTCTCAACCACCACCAGCAGTTGATTCGGGAGGAACACCGGGCGGGGGCCAGCGGCCGACAGACCGTCGGCAGCCTGACCTCTCTGACCGACACCCTGATCCGCAACCTTTACCGAAGCGTCTCCGCCGACATCTCCGAAAAGGATTTCGGTTCCTGTGCCCTCATCGCCATCGGCGGCTACGGCCGGGGCGAGCTCAATCCCCGCTCCGATGTCGACATCATGTTCTACTACAGCGGCAAGGACCGCACCTTCGCCGAGCAGGTTTCCGAGCGGATCCTCTACCTGCTCTGGGACCTCGGGCTCGACGTCGGCTACAGCGTGCGTACCGACCGGGACTGCCTGGAAATGGCCGAAAAGGACATCACCGCCCGCACCGCCCTTCTCGACTCGCGATTTCTGGTGGGGGACGAAGGCCTCTATCGGGACTATGACCGCAGCGTTTTCGAGCCTGTTCTGGCGCGCAACAGCCAGAATTTTCTCCGGCAGAAGCTCGAGGAGAGTGAACGGCGCCTGCGCAAGTACGGTTCGTCGGTCTTCCTCATCGAACCGAACATCAAGGAAGGGGAGGGCGGCCTGCGCGACCTGCACACCGCCCTGTGGTTGGCCCAGGTCAAGTTCAAGGCCCGCTCCCTGAGGGAATTGATCATCAAGGGGGTTGTCACCGAGCAGGAGGGGAAGGAATTTGAGGATGCCCTCGAATACCTGTGGCGCATCCGCAACGAACTCCACTATCTCTCCTCGCGCAAGACCGATCAGCTGAATTTCGACCAGCAGGAGTCGATCGCCCGTTTCCTTGGTTATCAGGACAACAAGAAAGCGCTGGCCGTGGAGCAGTTCATGCAAAACTACTACGCCCACGCCACCTTTGTCGAACACATCTCCTCGTTGCTGGTCACCAAGGCGACCATACAGGATGAACCCAACTCGCGTATCCTCGGGTATCTGACCCGGCGCGCCGTCGACCCAGGTTTCTACATTCTGCGGGGAGAACTGCGCGTCAGTCAGGCCGATCTTTTTGAACGGGATCCGGCAAAAATGATGAAGGCGTTCCTTCTCTCCCAGCGCCACGGAGTCCCCATGGGGATTCCGCTCAAGGGGATGATCCGGGACAACCTGCACCGGATCAATGACCGGGTGCGTCGCAGCCGGGAGATGACCGAGGGTTTTCTTGAAATTCTGCGCAACTACAAGGGGGTGATGGAGGTCCTGCGGGACATGCACCACCTGCAGTTCATGAACCACTTCATCCCCGAATTCGGTCACATTTACTGCAAGGTGCAGCACGACGCCTACCATATCTACACCGTCGACGTTCATTCTCTCTTCGCCGCCGAGGAAATTGTCAAACTGTGGCGCGGCGATTACCGGGAGAAGAAACCGCTGCTCACCCAGGTCGCTAACGACATCGAAAAACGTGACCTGATGCTTCTGGCTGTGCTGCTGCATGACATCGGCAAGGGGGAAGGAAAGGATCACTGCAACAAGGGGGCGGATCTGGTGCCGACCATCGCCCGCCGCCTCGGCCTTAACAAGGAGGACAGCCAGCGCCTGGAGTTTCTGGTGCGCAACCATCTGGTGATGGCCCACATTTCCCAGCGCCGCGACCTTCACGACGACAAGCTGATCCTGCAGTTCGCCCGCAACATGGGGATGAGCGAAAACATCAAGATGCTCTACCTGTTGACCTTTGCCGATATCAAGGCGGTGGGACCGGATGTCTGGTCCGAGTGGAAGGGGCTCCTTCTCCAGGAGCTCTACGAAAAGGCCTACGCCATCCTCGAACGGGGAAACTTTCAGCTCGAGGTGCGTTCGGAAAAGGTGCGCAACCGCAAGCGCAAGGTCGTTTCTCTCATTGAGGAGGAATTCGGGGCCAAGACCGTCAAGGACGCCATCAAGGTCATGAGCACCCGCTACATCCTCTCCCACCGCTCGGCAGAAATCGCCGAGCATGTCCGGTTGCTGCTGAGCCGCCGCAACCGGACCCTGGCGATGAAGGTGGAGCACGAGCCGGCCGGGGAGTTCACCCAGTTGACGATTTCGACCCTCGACGTCCCCGGGCTCTTCTCCATGATCACCGGGGTGATGGCCGCCAGCGGCATCAACATCCTCGGCGCCCAGATCTACACCCAGAGCAGCGGCGTGGCTATCGACATCCTCCACGTCCGCAGCCAGAGCGGGGAGATCATTGCCGACGAGAGCAAATGGCGGAAGGTCGAGGAGACCCTGACCGCCGTCATCGAAGGGCGGCTGCGGATCGACGACCTGGTGAAGGCCCGGCAGCGTCCGAGCTTCCTCGTCGATCGTCCCCGTCCCCGGTTCCCCAACCGGGTGGAGATCGACAACGAGATTTCCGAGGAGTACACGGTCATCGACATCTATGCCCATGACAAGGTCGGGCTCCTCTACAACATCACCGACACTCTGCGGGGTCTCGGGTTGTATATCGGGGTTTCGAAGATTTCCACCAAGGTCGATCAGGTCACGGACACCTTCTACATCCAGGATATCTTCGGCCAGAAGGTCACCCTTCCGGAAAAGGTCGAAGAACTGCGTACCCGGCTCCTGGCATCCCTCGATGCCGACTGATGGTTAAGGAGAAAAGCGGCCGATGAACCATCAACTCGACATCTTTCTTAACTATTTGCAGGTCGAGCGGGGCCTCTCCAAAAACACGCTCGACGCCTACGGTCGCGACCTGGCCCGCTATCTCGATTTTCTCGAGGGGTCCGGGATCACCGGTGCCGGCGAGATCTCTCCGCCGGTGATCCTGCATTTTCTCGCTCACCTCAAGGAGGTCGGGCTGTCGGCCCGCAGCCGGGCCCGTGCCCTGGTCTCGCTTCGCATGTTCCACAAGTTCCTTCTTGCCGAGGGAATTGCCGCCACCAACCCGACCACCCGGGTCGAGGCGCCCCGGACCCTGACCTCCCTCCCCCATACCCTCTCCCCTGCCGAGGTCGAGCGCCTCCTGGCGGCGCCGCAGGGGAGCGTCCCTCTCGATCTGCGCGACCGGGCGATGCTCGAGGTTCTCTATGCCACCGGCCTGCGGGTCTCGGAACTGATCGCCCTCAGATACGGCGATCTGCAGCTCGACGTCGGTTATCTCACCACCGTCGGCAAGCGTTCCAAGGAGCGGATTGTTCCCCTGGGGGAGACGGCGATGATCGAACTGCGCCGCTACCTCAGCCTCGGGCGTCCCCTTTTGGGGAAGGACGGCAGTGGGAGCACCCTTTTTCTCAATCGCCGGGGGAAGGGGTTGACACGCCAGGGGTTCTGGAAGATTATAAAGCGCCGTGCCCTGGAGGCGGGGATTCTCAAGAACATCATGCCCCATACCCTGCGGCATTCTTTTGCGACCCATCTGCTGGAAAACGGCGCCGACCTCCGGGCGGTGCAGACCATGCTCGGACACGCGGATATTTCCACCACCCAGATCTACACCCACGTGACCCGCGAACGACTGCGGAAAGTCCATGAACAGTTTCATCCCCGCGGTTAAAGGGGGAACTTTCCTGTCCCGTTTCCTGATGTCATGAACCGGCAGGGGCCGCCTCTTGTTGCGCGCCTCTTCCCTGACCCTGAATTCTTCGATGAGGAACCGATGAAGTATATTGTTTTGCTCGGTGACGGCATGGCCGACGAGCCTGTGGCCGAACTCGACGGAAAGACCCCTCTCCAGGCGGCGCACACGCCGCGCATGGACGCTCTGGCCGGGGTGGCCGAGCTCGGACTGGTGGAAACGATCCCCGCCGGAATGCATCCGGGGAGCGACGTCGCCAACCTTTCGGTCTTCGGTTACGATCCCGCCACCTGCTACAGCGGCCGCTCCCCCCTCGAAGCGGCAAGCATGGGGATCGAACTCGCTCCGGGAGACGTCGCCTTTCGCCTCAACCTGGTCCATCTGCAGGCTCATTACGGCAAACTCTATATGGCGGATTTTTCCGCCGGTCACATCTCCACCGACGAAGCCCGGGAGTTGATCGAGACTCTGCAGGCGGAACTCGGCGACGAGGAATTCCACTTCACCACCGGGGTCTCCTACCGCCACCTCCTGGTCTGGAAGGGGGGGAAGGATCGGCTCAGCTTCACCCCTCCCCACGACATCACGCACCAGGGGATTGAAGAGCATCTCCCCAAGGGGGAAGGTGCCGACCGACTTATGGCTCTGATGAACGCTTCTCAACTGATTCTCCATAACCATCCGGTGAACGAGCGCCGGATCCGACTGGGACTGACCTCGGCCAACTCCATCTGGCTCTGGGGACATGGACGCGCACCGAAGATGGAAACGATGCAGGAGAAGTTCGGTGTCAGCGGCGCAGTCATCTCCGCCGTTGACCTGATCAACGGCATCGGCATTTACGCCGGGCTCGAAGTCATCAAGGTTCCCGGTGCGACCGGCTACATCGACACCAACTACCGGGGGAAGGCCGAAGCGGCCCTTGAAGCCCTGAAGACCCGGGATTTCGTCTATCTGCACGTCGAGGCACCGGACGAGGCGGCCCATGCCGGAAACCTCGACGACAAGGTCAAGGCGATCGAGTCCTTCGACGAGCTGGTGGTGGGGACCGTTCTCGACGGTTTGCCGGCCCTCGGCGACTACCGGGTCCTGATCCTCCCCGACCATCCGACCCCCGTCGCCCGCATGACCCATACCAGCGATCCGGTCCCCTATCTCCTCTTTGATTCGGCCGGCGCCTTCCCTCCCCGGCACCCGGCCAGCGGCTACAGCGAAGAGGCGGCGGCCGAGAGCGGAGTAATGGTTCGGGAGGGGCATCGGCTGATGGAGCGGTTTATCTCCCGCAGCCTCGGCTGAGTTGCGTTCTTTAAAGTTGCAAAAAAGGGATGCCCTTCACGGGCATCCCTTTTTTGCTTTTTGTTGCAGGGCTTCGTCTCAGGGGCGGATCCAATAGGGAGACCAGGGATAGGGGGCGTATCCCGGGTCGTAGGGATTGCTGCGGAGCGGCCAGTCGGGAGGGACATAGTAGGGGAAATAGGGATAGGGGTGGGGGTGGATTCCGTAGCGGAACGGCGTATCCCAGAGGTAGAGTTCGATGAGCTCGAAGACGGGATAGTTATAGGTGATCGTTCCCAGGGGGCGGGTTTGGCTCCCGGCAACCCGGGCCGTCAGGGTCACCAGGCGTCCTTCCTGGTAGAGGGCGGGGTCGAGAAGCTTCTTGCTGTGAACCAGAAAGCGCCCCCCCGACTCGTCGACGGCCACCGGTTCCCCCCAGCGATCGAGCTTCCAGCGGAAGATCTCCAGGGTCGATTCTTTCTCGCCCAGGCGGGTCTCGACGATCGTTCACCCCAGGAGCAGGACCTGGCCGAGGTGTTTTTCGGGGGCGTCCTTGACTGCGGTGAAAGCGACTCCCGGAGTGATCTCGCTGCGGGCCTGTCGGGAAATGACGTGGCTGCAGGAGGAGGAAAAAAAGGCGACTGCAAGCAGCAGGGGAAGAAGGAGGGGGTTCGTCGGCATGGCGGCCTCCAAAGGTGATGCCGTGATCTTTGCGGGGCGATAAAGTTGTTTAAATCCGGGATGTTGAGCTTTTAATACCCGGAGAAGGGAGGGAATTGGGGGTTGACTTGTTTCCCTCTGATCTGTTAGGTTGCCATGATTATAACCGGTTTTCCGACCGCTGCAGGAAAGGATTTGAGAACGTGCCCAAGATAGTTATCGACGAATCCCGCTGCAAGGGGTGCGCGCTCTGCACCATCGCCTGTCCCCGTCAGCTCCTTCATCTTAGCGACAGCATCAACCGCCAGGGGTTTTTGCCGGCCGTCATCACCGCCGAAGAGCTCGGTCGTTGCACCTCCTGCGCTCTTTGCGCCCAGATCTGTCCCGACGTCGCCATTGCCGTCTATCGTCAAAAGATACAGTGACGCCCCCTGCGCTGCACCGGCGGCCGGGTGGTTTCTCCGGAGGATTCAATTGAGTAAGAGGCTTTTTGTCAAAGGGAACGAAGCGGTCGCCATGGGCGCCATCGCCGCCGGGTGCCGATATTATTTCGGCTATCCGATCACGCCGCAGAGCGATATCCCCGAATACATGTCGCGGGAACTCCCCAGGCTCGGCGGCGTCTTCATCCAGGCCGAGAGCGAGATCGCCTCGATCAACATGCTCCTCGGAGCGAGTGCTTCCGGAGCCCGGGGGATGACCTCGTCGTCGAGTCCCGGCATCTCTCTCAAACAAGAGGGGCTCTCCTACATGGCCGGCAGCGAACTCCCCGGCCTGATCGTCAATATCTGCCGTTCCGGCCCCGGTCTCGGCGGCATCGACGCCTCGCAGGGGGACTACTTTCAGTCGGTGAAGGGGGGAGGGCATGGCGGCTACCACCTCATCGTTCTGGCCCCCCATTCGGTGCAGGAGATGTATGACCTCACCATTCTCGGTTTCGACCTCTCCGACCGTTACCGGGTGCCGGCCATGCTTCTCGGCGATTCGGTGATCGGCCAAATGAAGGAAGCCCTGGTCCCGCATCCCTACGAGGCCCCGGAACTCCCCGCCAAGGACTGGGCGGTGACCGGCAAGGGGGGACGCAGCGAACAGAAGATCGTCAAGTCCCTCTTTCTCGGTGACGGCGAACTCGAGGCCCACAACTGGCGTCTCCACGACAAATATCGCCTCCTCAAAGAGAATGAGGTCCGCTACGAGGGGGTCGATCTCGATGACGCCGAACTGGTGGTGACCGCCTTCGGTTCAACGGCGCGAATAGCCAAAACCGCCATCTCCATGGCGCGCCGGGAGGGGCTCAAGGTCGGGCTGTTGCGGCCGATCACCCTCTTCCCCTTTCCCGAGAAGGCTTTCGCCGCGGTGACGGCCCGATGCAAACGGGTGCTGTGCATCGAGCTCAATGCCGGACAGATGGTGGAGGACGTGCGCCTTTCGGTGACCCGCGACGCCGATGTCCATTTCTACGGCCGTCCCCCCGGCGCCGGCTCCCTGCCGACCCCCGAGGAACTGCTGGAGCAGATCCGCAAGTACTACAAGGATTGAGCATGAACGAACCCATGGAAAAGGTCTTCGGACATCCCGTCTCTCTTAAAAACGTGCAGACCCATTTCTGCCCCGGCTGCCAGCACGGCACCATTCACCGGCTGGTGGCCGAGGCGATAGACCATTTCGGGGTCCAGCAGCGCACCATCGGGGTGGCCTCCGTCGGCTGCAGCGTCTTTCTCTACGGCTACTTCGACATCGACGTCGTCGAGGCTCCCCACGGCCGGGCTCCGGCCGTGGCCACCGGCGTCAAGCGGGTCCATCAGGACCGGATCGTCTTCACCTATCAGGGGGACGGCGATCTGGCGGCCATCGGCACCAGCGAGATCATACACGCCGCCAACCGCGGGGAAAAGATGACGGTCATCTTCGTCAACAACACCACCTACGGCATGACCGGCGGACAGATGGCCCCGACCACCCTGCCGGGACAAAGGACCGTGACTTCGCCTTACGGGCGGGATGTGGGGGTCGACGGTTACCCGATCCGCATGGCCGAGCTGCTCTCGGTGCTCGAGGGGACCGCCTATGTGGCGCGGGTGGCGGTGAACTCGCCGAAAAACCTTCTCCAGGCCGGCAAGGTGATTCGCCGCGCCTTCGAATATCAGGTGGAAAACCGCGGTTTCTCCTTTGTCGAGGTCCTCTCGGCCTGTCCCACCAACTGGGGGATGAACCCCCTCAAGGCCAACGAACGGGTGGAGTCGGAGATGATCCCCTATTTTCACCTGGGTACGTTCAAGGATATCGCCGGCTGAGGTCGCCTCCCCTTGAACGCTCATTTCTCTACGGGTAAACAGATGACTTACGACGTTTTTATGGCCGGCTTCGGCGGCCAGGGTATACTCCTCATCGGCAACCTCCTCTCCTATGCCGCCATTGCCGAGGGGAAAAACGTGTCCTACTTTCCGGCCTACGGCGTGGAAAAGCGCGGCGGCGCCGCCACCTGCACGGTGGTCATCTCCGACGGCGAGGTCGGCTCTCCGGTGGTTGGTAACCCGGCGTCGGCCCTGATTCTCAACCAGCTCTCCATGGAGAAATATTTCCAGCGGGTTCGCGCCGGCGGCTTCAGCCTCGTCAACACCTCGCTGGTGGCAGAGAGTTCCGTCAACAGGACGGATCTCGACCTGCTGCTGATCCCCGTCAACGAAATGGCCATCGAGGCCGGCGATCCCCGGCTGGGAAACATGATTACCATCGGAGCCTACGCCCAGCGAACCGGCGCCGTATCCCTCGACAGTCTTAAAGAAGCGCTGCGGGAGGTTCTTCCCGAGCGCAATCACGGTTATATCCCCATGAATATCCGCGCCATCGACAGCGGTGCTGCATTTGCCAGGGACGCCGCCCCGAAGTAAGAGACTCTGGAACGCTTCGGCATTCCTTTGAAAACAAGGCCGGAACCCGAGGTTCCGGCCTTGTTGGGTTTAAAACCACAGAAGTGACCGGCTTATGGGGGAGTCATGACCCACGTCAGATACATCAAGCTGCACAAGGCGGAGAAGGCCCGCCATCTCTGCGAGCTGGCCGAAGAGTTCACTCTGACCGGTCGGCGGGTGCTGATAACGGTGCAGGACGAAAACCAGGGGGTGACCCTCGATCGGTTCATGTGGACCTGGAAGAAGGGGGCCTTTATTCCCCACGCCTACGACAACGGTGCCGTCGACTGTCTCGACGAGCCGGTGGTGATCGGCACAGGCGAGCGCAACCCCAACGGGGCGCGGATTCTGATCATGGGAAAGCCCTGCGGCGTCTCCTTCGCCCGGCAGTTCGACGAAGTCATCGATTTCGCTGAACTCTATGACCAGGAGCTGGCTGAGGAGTCGCGACGTCGTTATGCCGAATTCCGCGGGGCCGGGTTTGAACTCGATGTCCGTTAATGGCGGCGGCCGTGCCAGTCTGGTTTCCCTTACGGCCGTCCCCGTTCTCGAAACGGAGGTTCGCCTCGGTCGGGAGGGCGCTGCGGCTCTGGCCCTCTGGCAAGCGCGCCCAGGAGAAATTTTCACGGTGGTCGACCCCGAACAGGGGTGGTACCGCGCCCGTCTCCTGAATCTGGTGGCGGATGGAGCCGTTGTCGTCCCCTTTGCCCGCCTTTCCCGCCCCGCCGAGAGCGCACTGGCCATCGAGGTCTACCAGGCGCTTCCCGAAAAGGAGCGCTTCGAACTGATCCTGCAGAAACTGACCGAGATCGGTGTGCACCGGATCGCCCCCTGTCTCTCCAGGCGCTCCATCACCCTGGCGGAACGGGAATCGGGACAAAAAAAGTCCCACCGCTGGCCCGAGGTGCTGTTGCGGGCGGCAAGGCAATGCCGGCGCGGCATGATTCCGGAACTTATGCCGGTCCTCACCTGGGAAGAAACCCTCCATCAGGCGCAGCATGCCGATCTTAAACTGATTCTCTATGAGGGAGTGGCACCCTGGACCCTCAAGGAAGTTCTGGCGAAGGAGAATCCGCAATGCATCGCCCTGCTCGTCGGCCCCGAAGGGGGATTTGCCGAAGACGAGGTCGTCGAGGCGCAACAACAGGGGTTCTTGCCGGTTTCCATCGGCCCGAGAATTTTCCGTACCGAGACGGCCGCCATTGTCGGCGCCGCTCTGCTGCAGTTCGCCGCCGGCGATCTTGGATAGATTTATTAAGGACTGATTCGAAAGATGACATCTGAATTGTCTGTAAGCTCGCAGCTTCAATCGACCCTGGGGAGGCTCGAAAACGTCGCCGTCGTCCTCGTCGAACCCCAGGGGGCTCTCAATATCGGCTCGGTCTGCCGGGCCATGGCCAATTTCGGGTTTTCCGATCTGCGGCTGGTCCAGCCCGAGGCCGATCATCTCGGCGACGAAGCGCGGCGCATGGCGGTCAAGGCCGGCGCGCTCCTCGAAGGGGCCCGGATCTATCCCGATCTGGCGGCAGCCCTCGGCGACTGCCAGATGGCCCTCGGCACCACCCGTCGTTTCGGCAAGTACCGGGAGGATTTTCTCCACCCCGACGGCGCCGCTCGAACCCTTCTCCCCTGGACCGAAGAGGGGAGGGTGGCGCTCGTCTTCGGCCGCGAGGACAAGGGGTTGCTGACCGCCGAGCTCGACCTGTGCCAGCGCTTTGTCACCATCCCCACCAGCGAAGAGCTGCCGTCGATGAATCTGGCCCAGGCTGTCACCCTCTGCCTGTACGAGACGGCCAAGGCCTTTGCCGAGGGGAACGGCAAGTCTCTCGGAGAACGGCGGCTCGCCACCGGAGAGGTGGTGGAGGGGATGTTTTCCCACATGAAAAAGACTCTCCTCGATATCGGCTATCTCGATCCGCAGAATCCCGACCACATTCTCCATACCTTTCGCAGGATCTTCGGCCGCAGCGGACTCAACGACCGCGAGGTGCGGATCCTGCACGGCCTTTTGCGCAGCATCGACTGGGTGGAAAGGGAGAGACGCAGGGGAAAGGGGGAATGAGCCCCCTGCTTGATCACCCTTCCTTGTCGCAGCTTCGGAGGTCTCTTTGATGCCTGATCAGTGGTCGCAAATATTCGATGTACTTCTCGGCGCCCTGGTTTTCCTCGGGTCCTTTCTCCCCCGCCGTCCTCCCGAGGGGGATGAACCCGATGAAGCCCTGCCGGCGTTGTGGAAGAAGCGCCTGGTCCTGTTGTTCCGCTTCGCTGGACTGGCCCTCTTTCTTCTCGCTCTGGTGCGCCTGCTGAAATCCTAAACCCTTGCCCTCAGTTGCCGATGACACATCCTATTGATACCCGAATCCTTTCCAACGGCCTGATCGTCGAGTTTTTCGATCTCTCCAACCGCTACTACGGGGACTACCACCGGGTATGCATCGAGGTGCGCTGCCGGATGATCCTTCAGCGCCAGCACTTTCCTCTTGCTGCCGATCCGGGCAGGGAACTGGAGAGGGTTCGCGCCACCCTCGGCGATTACGTGGACTTTGTCCGCACCATCGAGAAGATGGGGGTGGCCGGCGGGGACATCGAGGCGGTGCGTGCCGAGATGATCGACGGTTTTGCCAGGTCGGCCTTCCCTTACCTTGAGGCCCTCGGGTTCCCCGCTCGTCTGGTCGCCCGGGAAGCGGCAAAAAAAGGCGGAGGGCGACGCCTCTTCGTGGTCCCGAAATGACCCCGGTCACGTTGCGTCTCGATGCCCTGGCCTACGGCGGGAATGCGGTGGGCCGACTTCAGGGGAAGGCGGTTTTCGTTCCCGGCGGCGCTCCGGGAGACGAAATCCGCTGCCGGATCGTTCGGGAGAAAAAACGCCATGCCGAAGGGGAGCTGGAGGAACTTCTGGTGGCAGGCCCAGGGCGGCGTACGCCTCCCTGTCCGGTCTTCGGCGATTGCGGCGGCTGTCAGTGGCAGCATCTGGACTATGAGGTACAATCACTTTGGAAGGAAAGGATCTTCGCCGAGACGCTGCGCCGTCAGTGCGGCATCGATGAGGGTCTGCTCCTCCCCCTGGTAGTGGCTCCCGAGGAGTGGGGGTATCGCAGCCGGGTGCAATTCAAATGTTCCCAGGGGGAAGGGACGTTCGTCCTCGGTTTTTATCGCCGCGGCAGCCATTCCATCATCGATGTTCCTCGCTGCGCCATCGCCGACCCCCGAATCAACGCTGCCCTCGACCTCTTTCGCCAGTGGCTGGGGGGACTCCCTTTTCCGAGTCGGATCCTCCAGGTCGATATGGCCGTCGGCGACACCGGCGGAGTGCGTGTCGTTGTCCATCTCGCCGATGAAGACCCCGTTCCTCTGGCCCGCTATTTGACTCCCCTGGCCAGGGAAGCCGGATTCGCTCTATTTCTCCAATATGGCCGCAAGGCGACCCTGCATCACTGCTGCGGGGATGCCGACCTGACCATCGGAATCGCCGCGCCGGAAATTCTCCTCGGCTACGGACCCGGTGGGTTTGCCCAGGTGAATCTGGCACAGAATCGTTACCTGGTCCAGCTCGTCGAAGAAGCCGCCGACCTTTCCGGGACGGAGCGGGTACTCGACCTCTTCTGCGGCATGGGGAACTTCTCCCTCCCTCTGGCGCGACGGGCCGGCGAAGTCATCGGAGTCGAAGGTTTTGCTCCCTCGATTGTCAAGGCCCGGGACAATGCCCTGCGCAACGGCATCGGCAATGCGGTCTTTCATGCCTGCCCGGCTGAATCCGCGGCGTTGCGTCTTCGTTCCGCCGCCGGCTGGGACCTCGCACTTCTCGATCCTCCGCGGGCCGGGGCTTTCGAAGTCGTCCAAGACCTGGTCCGTGCCCGGCCCCGGCGGATACTCTATGTCTCCTGTGATCCGCCGACCCTCGCCCGTGACCTGGTGCCCTTGATCCAAGGTGGCTACACTCTGGAGTGGTCCCGGCCCATTGACCTCTTTCCCCAGACCTGTCACACCGAAAGTCTGACGCTGCTGACGCTGGGGAACTAGGGCTGCGTTGACATTCCACAGACATTGGCCATAGTATAAAAGAGATATTAAAAACGGAGTTTCCCTTTTTAAGGAGCATCGTTCATGCGCCGTCTCGCCATCTTTTGTCTCGGGTTTCTTCTGATTCTTCCCTCCCTTGCTTTTGGGGTGTCGGTCACGGTCAATGATCGTTTGCAGCTCCACTTTGACCTTCCCGATCAGCGCTGGAATCTCAGCCTGGAGGCACCCGATTTCCTGGTGGAAAAAGCCATTGCCGACCTGGAGGCCGAACTCCTCGGGCAGGGGAAGAACCCCGGCCGTGCAGAGATCGAAGCGGCCGCCCGTCGGCGCCTTGAGGCCAATGAGGCCTTTGTTTTCAATCCCCTCAGCAAGGCCCACCTTCTCATCGATTTCAGCCCTTTGCGCCAGGGGGAAGAGCCACCTTCCGCCCGAACTGTTGCCCTTTCGGCTCGCTATGCCGGGGAAGGGTTGGAGCAGGAAGAAGGGTATCGGGAGGTTAAGCAGAAAAGCGGGAAAACCACCCTGGCCGGGGCCGAGGCGGCCAGTCGTATCGACGCCAGCTACCTGCGTCGTGGCGAGCCTGCTGTTTTTGTTGGTATTATCGGATTTGCCTCCCCCTGCTGGTTCTACCTCTATTACACCGACGGTCTCAGCGATCCCAGCGATCTGCCGGAGATGGAGGCGATTTTACGATCGATGCGGATCTCTGCCGACGGGGCCAAGTGAGATAATTTTTTCTTGCAATGTCCTGATCTACGTGGTAAATATCCAATGTTATTATCGTTCACTCAAAAGTGAGCTTCAGGCTCGCTTTTTCTATTTAGGGGTTGTTAGCGGTGGCACAGGAAACCACTCTCGAAAAAATCGAGCGGATCGTTCTGCCGATTCTGGCCGATCTGGGCATGGAGTTGGTCGAGCTCGAGTACCAGAGGGAAGGTCGGGAGTGGGTTGTGCGAATCTTTCTAGACAAGGTCGGAGGCGTCAATCTCGACGACTGTGCCAGTGTCAGTCGCGAGGTCGGAACGGTTCTCGAGGTCGAAGACGTCGTTCCTGAGGGCTATCGGCTCGAGGTTTCTTCCCCTGGGCTCGATCGTCCGTTGAAAAAAGCGGCCGACTATCAGCGCTTCATCGGCGAATTGGCCAAGATCAAAACTTTTGAAAAAATGGATCCCGACGGTCGAGGGCAGGAACGCAAAACCTTCGTCGGGCGTCTCCTCGGTTTCGAAGGGGGTCGGGTGAGGATCCTGCAGTTGGACAAGAAGGGCGGGGAAGTTTCCTTTGACATCGAGGAAATCGCCAAGGCAAATCTTGAGCCTGAGTTTTAATTTGTTCTCCCACCCGTCTCTGGTGGGGATGGTACCGTAAATCATGCCGGGTCTGCACTGCCAGGCTTACGCAGAAGAATATAGGGGGTTTGGGGATGGTAGTGAATCTTAACCATGTCATCGACCAGGTTGTTAAGGACAAGGGGATTGACCGGGCCGTTTTGGTCGAGGCGCTGGAGTCGGCTGTGTTGTCCGCCGCCAACAAGAAATATCGCAATACCCGCGATCTCGAAGTTCACTACAATGACGAGTTGGGTGAAGCTGAGCTCTTTGAATTCGTTACCGTTGTCGACGAGGTTCAGGATTCCTACAAGGAAATCGATCTCGCCGAAGCCCAGGAGATCGATTCGGAAGTCGAGGTCGGCGACTCCTTGGGGATGAAGATGGATGCCAGCGGCTTCAGCCGTATTGCCGCCCAGACCGCCAAGCAGGTCATCATCCAGAAGGTGCGGGAGGCCGAGCGCGAAGGCGTGTACAACGAATTCAAAGACAGGGTCGGAGAGTTGATCAACGGCATTGTTCGCCGTTATGAACGCGGCGACCTGATTATCGATCTCGGCCGTACCGAGGCTCTCCTTCCTCACCGGGAACAGGTTCCCCGCGAGAATTACCGCCAGGGAGACCGGGTTCGTGCCTATCTCGCCGAGGTGAAGATGTCCCCGAAGGGGCCACAGATCATCCTCTCCCGCACCCACCCCGGGGTCGTGGCCGCACTCTTTCATTTCGAGGTTCCCGAGATCGCAGAGGGGATCGTGGAAATCATGGGAGTTGCCCGCGAACCGGGGAGCCGTGCCAAAATCGCTGTTCTTTCCCATGACCCCGATGTCGATCCCGTCGGTGCCTGTGTCGGGATGCGCGGCTCCCGCGTACAAAATGTGGTTTCGGAAATGCGCGGCGAGAAAATCGACATTATCCCCTGGAGCCCCGACGTCGCCCGTTTTGCTTGCTCCGCCCTCTCTCCTGCCGAGGTGACTCGGGTTTATGTGGACAACGACGAGCAGGCCCTGGAAATTATCGTTCCCGACGATCAGCTTTCCCTGGCTATTGGTAAAAAAGGGCAGAATGTTCGTCTCGCGGCCAAGCTCACCGGCTGGAAAATCGATATTAAGAGCGAGACCCGCGCCGCCGAAGCCGAGCTCGAAGAGCTGACCGGCGGTCGCGATGCCGGAGAGGAACCTGCCGCCGAACTCGGCGAGGGTTTCACCAAGGAACAGTTGTATGAACTGGCCAAAGAGCACAATGTCGCCGGCCGCAGCAATATGACCAAGGATGAACTCGCCCTGCGCCTGACCGAGCTCGGTGTTCTTAGCGGATCTCCCGATGAGGAGCCTGCGGAGGCGGAAGAGCAGGAGTAGATTCGTGCGGACGTCGGGGAAAAAAGCTCAACGTTCCTGTCTCGGTTGCCGTGAGGTGCAGGATCAGGATAAACTGGTACGATACGTCCTTTCGCCGCAGGGTGAATTGCTCGTTGACTATCGCATGAGACTTCCCGGTCGAGGCGCTTATACCTGTTTCGACCCTCAGTGCATCTTCGCAGCCATTAAACGGCGCCAGTTTGAACGTGCTCTCAAGTGGGGGGGCGAGTCTCTTGACGGTCAGGCCCTGGTTGACAGTCTCACCATCCAGGTCAGAGAGAAGATTCTCAATCTGGTCGGAATAGCCCGCAAGTCAAACAACATAGTCTCCGGGAGTACCCTCGTTCTTTCGTCTTTGGGAAAAAACGGGGGGATATCCCTGGTTTTGCTGGCGGAAGATATTTCTGCCGCCATAGGGCAAAAGGTGCTCGACAAGGCTGGGGTTTTCGAAGTTCCTTGCTATTACCTTGCCAGCAAGGATGAGCTTGGTCACCTCGTTGGCAAAGGTGAACGCAGCGTGATTGGACTCAAGACCGGATCGCTTGCCGAATCGCTTGAGGTCGAACTTTTGAGATATAAGTACATAGTAGGGGAGAGTTGATGGGAAAAACACGGGTATACGAATTGGCGCAGAAACTAGGGTTGGAAAACAAGGCTCTGCTGGAACGGTTGCAGGAAGCTGGGGTCGAGGCGAAGAGTCATATGAGCGTTTTAGAAGAACAAGATCTTCAGAAATTGGAAGCCGCCTCCGTTCCCCCTGTGGAAAAGGTCGAAGAGGAGAGGGTTACTCCTGGACTGATTCGCCGTCGCCGCAAGGAAATGCCGCCGACTGTGACCGCAGAAGCGGCTTCAACCGAAAACGCGGTTGAGGCTCCTGCCGCAGCAGAACCCCCCCCTGTTCCTGTCGAAACCAAGACGGAAGTCCCGTCCGTACCCATTTCGGAAAAAACCGCAGCCGCTCCGGTGGAGAAGCGGTTGGAGACCGAATCTGCGGCCGAGGCCGAGGGAAAGCCGGTCAAGGCCAAGGAAGAGGCGGTGGTTGTTCCGGCCAAGACAGAGGCCAAGACAGAGGCCAAGACAGAGGCCAAGACAGAGGCCAAGACAGAGGCCAAGACAGAGGCCAAGACAGAGGCCAAGACAGAGGCCAAGGGGGAGAAGATTACTTCCTCTCGGGCAAAAATCCTCGGACGGTTGGAATTGCCGAAGGCACCGGAAGCTGCGCCCCGTCGTCAGGAGCGTCCTGCACCGCCTTCCCGTGGCGAGCGTCCCGCCGGCCCGCGGACCGAGCGTCCAGCAGCACCCGGTACGCGACCCGCTCCTGGTGATCGCCCTGTGGCCGGCGCACGCCCCGCACCGGGTGCACGCCCCGCTCCTGGCGCACGCCCCGCACCGGGTGGACGCCCCGCCCCCGGTGGACGCCCCGCACCGGGTGGTCGTAGTTCGGCTCCGGGGATGGGCGCTCCTCCGGCCGATGAGGTTTTTCCCGCCAAGGAAGCCCGTGGTGGCAAGAAAAACAAGAAAGGGAAGGGGGCGGACTACAGCGCCGCTGCCGCCGCTGCCGGTCCCGGTACTCCCGGCCGACGCACCCGCCGGGAAGTGTTCGAACCCGATCGCAACGGCAAGTTTCGCAAGGGCCGCAAGTCGGACAGAACGACCAAAAAAACGGAAGTCACCGTTTCCAAGGCGATCAAGCGCATTATCCGCATCAGTGACGTCATTACCGTGGCCGAACTGGCCAAGCGCATGGGCGTTAAAGGCAAAGATCTGATCAAGGAACTGATGCGCCAGGGGACCATGGTGACGATCAACCATCCTCTCGACTTCGAAACGGCAGCCATTCTTGCCTCCGAGTTCAATTATGAAGTGGAGAACGTGGCCTTTGACGAGGAGACCCTCCTCGAGCATTCCAGTACCAAGGGGGCGGAGGAGGCTTCGGCTGACGATCTCAAGACCCGTCCGCCGGTGGTGACCATCATGGGTCACGTCGACCACGGCAAGACCAGTCTTCTCGATGCCATCCGAACCGCCAACGTTACGGCCGGGGAAGCCGGCGGCATTACCCAGCACATCGGTGCTTATGATGTGGAACTCGACGGGAAGAAGATCACCTTTCTCGATACCCCCGGTCACGAGGCCTTTACGGCCATGCGTGCCCGTGGTGCCAAGGTCACCGATATTGTCATTCTGGTTGTGGCTGCCGACGACGGCGTCATGCCGCAGACCAGGGAAGCCATCAATCATGCCAAGGCGGCCGGGGTGCCGATCATCGTGGCCATCAACAAGATGGACAAGCCGAACGCCACTCCCGACAAGGTGCGGCAGGGGCTTACCGAATTCGGCCTGGTTTCTGAAGACTGGGGTGGCGATACCATCTTTGTCGAGGTTTCGGCCAAACTGCACACAAACCTCGATCGGCTTCTGGAGATGATCCTTCTCCAGGCTGAGGTGATGGATCTCAAAGCTAACCCCACAAAACGCGTCCGCGGCATCATAGTCGAGGCTCGCCTCGACAAGGGTCGCGGTCCTGTGGTCACGGTCCTGGTTCAGGAGGGGACGCTGAAAATCGGCGATCCCATCGTTGCCGGAACTCACTACGGCCGGGTGCGCAGCATGATCAACGACCGTGGCGAGCGGGTCGATGCGGCGGGACCGTCCTTCCCTGTTGAAGTCACCGGACTTTCCGGCGTCCCCGATGCCGGAGACATGTTCCACGCTGTCGAGGACGAGAAAACCGCCAAGGATGTGGCCCAGCACCGGGCCCAGAAACTTCGCGAAACCGAATTGGCCCGCAGCAGCAAGGTCTCCCTCGAACAGCTCTTCGCCCGGATTCAGGAAGGGGATATCAAGGAGCTCAAGGTTATCATCAAGGGTGATGTCCAGGGCTCGGTGGAAGCGGTCCGCGACTCGCTCAGCAAGCTCTCCACCGATGCCTGCCGCCTCGTTGTTCTCCACACCGGCGTTGGCGGCATCATCGAGAGCGACGTTTCTCTGGCCTCGGCTTCCGATGCCATCGTCATCGGTTTCAATGTCCGCCCCGAGCCGAAGGCGTCGGCACTGGCCGAATCCGAAGGCGTCGACATCCGCCTCTATAACATTATTTACGATGCGGTCGCCGACGTGCGCAATGCCATGGAAGGCCTTCTGGCACCGACACTGCGGGAAAAATTCCTCGGACGGGTCGAAGTCCGGGAAACCTTCAGCGTCTCCAAAATCGGCACCATCGCCGGCTGTTACGTCCTCGATGGCAAGGTGCTGCGTGGCGCCAGGGTGCGCCTCGTCAGGGATAATGTCGTGGTCTGGGAAGGGAAGATGAACTCCCTGAAGCGCTTCAAGGACGACGTCAAGGAAGCCGCCGCCGGCTATGAGTGCGGCATCGGCCTGGAGAACTACAATGGTGTCAAGGTCGGTGACATCATCGAGGTCTTCGAGATAGAAGAGATTAAAACCGCTCTCTAGGTCGGTGGGATCTTGGTCGTCGGCATCCTCAGACTCGAGCTGTTTCTGCCTGCGCCCCAATCCCTCAAAGGGAAAAGGGCTCTGGTGCAGAAAATTCTCGGTCGTTGTCGCGAACGTTTTCCCGCTTCCTGTGCCGAAACGGGGGCCCAGGATCTCTGGCAGCGCACGGAGCTCGGGTTCGCCGTAGTCGGTAGCGAGGAGGCTTCCCTGCACACGATCTTTCACCATATCGAAGAGGAGATTGACCGCATCGGAGTCGGGGATGTCACCGACCGCTATGTGGAATTTCTTCACTTCAAATAGGATGTTTCCGCTTGGAATTCAAACGCTATCACCGGGTCGGTGAACAGATACACAAGGAGATTTCCTCCCTTCTCCTCAAGGGGTTGAAGGATCCTCGGATCGGTTTCGTCACCATCACCGCCGTCGATGTGACGCCGGACATGCGCTACGCCAAGGTGTTCTTCACCGTCATGGGCGACGATCTGGCGCGCAGCAATTCGGAGCAGGGGCTCAACAGTTCGGCACCCTTCATTCGCCGCGAACTCGGAAAGCGTCTCGGACTGCGCTATGTCCCTGAAATCAGTTTTCACTTCGATGCCTCCCTGGACTACGGCAACCGGATCGAATCTCTCCTTCGCGAAATCCACACCGGGCACGATGATGATTCAGGCGATACTGAAAAAGATTGAAGAGGGGAAGCGCTTTCTGGTGGCCTCCCACGAAAGTCCGGACGGCGACGCCCTGGCCTCGACCCTGGCCCTGACCAACGCGCTGCGGGAGATGGGGAAGGAGGTCGTGGCCTATAACGCCGACGGTGTCCCCTCGTCCTTCGACTACCTCCCCGGGTCGGAAACGATCGTTCGTTCTCTGGACGGTATGCCCCCCTTCGATGCCGGTTTCATCCTCGATGCCGGTGAACTCCGGCGGGCCGGGTCTCATCTGAAGGACTTCTGCAGTGCCCTTGTCAATATCGATCATCATCCCCATTCGGAACATTTCGGTGAAATCCATTTCGTCGACGTCGGTGCCAGCGCCACCGGTGCCCTGATCTACCGCATCCTCAAGGAGGGGGGATTTTCCATTTCCCCGGCCGTCGCACTTTGTATCTACACGGCCATCCTTTCCGACACCGGTTCCTTCCGATATTCCAATGCCGATCCCGAAGCCTTTCATATCGCCGCAGAGATGGTCGCTCTCGGGGTCGATCCCTGGACCGTGGCCTCGGGGCTCTATGAGAGCCAACCGGAAATGCGGTTGCGCCTTTTGGCCCTGACCCTTGCGACTCTCACCGTCTCTCCCTGTGGCCACTACGCGTCGGTGACGACCACGCTGGCAATGATGGCTGAGACGGGGGCCGGTCCTGAACATACGGATGGTTTTGTCAATTATCCGCGTTCGGTGCGGGGTGTCGAGGTGGCGGTCTTCTTCCGCCAGACCGCACCCTTGTCCTGCAAGGTGGGGATGCGTTCCAAGGGGAGAATCGATGTCGGCGCCCTGGCCCGGAACCTCGGCGGGGGAGGGCATCATAACGCCGCCGGGGGGATGGTTGAGGGGACCCTCGAAGACGTCCGCACCAGAGTCTTCGGTCTCCTCGATGCACTCCTTTAGGCCTGACCGTTGAAAAACGGCATTCTGATTATCGATAAACCGCAGGGGATCACCTCCCATGACGTCGTACGACAGGTCAGGCGTCTGTTGCGGATGAGGCGGGTCGGTCATACCGGGACTCTCGACCCTCTGGCGACGGGGGTCCTTCCTGTTGCCGTGGGGGAGGGGACAAGGTTGGTCGAGTTCCTGATGGCCGGGGATAAAACCTACCGGGCGACCCTGAAACTTGGCGAACGCACCGACACCCAGGATAGCGAAGGGGCAGTTCTGGAGCGTCGTCCCCTTGGCGCTGTCAGCCACCTGTCTATTGAAGGAGCCTGCCGTTCCCTGGTCGGGACGATCCGGCAGCTTCCTCCCATGTATTCGGCCCTGAAAAAAGATGGCGTTCCCCTTTATAAACTCGCCCGGCAAGGGATTGAAGTGGAGCGCGCCGAGCGCGAGGTGGAGATACACCGGCTGGATCTTCTCGCCGTGGATCTTCCCTACGTGACCATCGAGGTCGATTGCAGCAAGGGGACCTATATCCGGACCCTCTGTCAGGATCTCGGCGAGATCCTCGGCCCCGGGGCCCATCTCACGGCGTTGCGCCGGGTGCGCACCGGATCCTTCAGCGAGAAAGACGCGATTTCCCTCGACACGCTTGCAGAGCGCGTGGAAGACAAAGAGATTCCCGGTTTTTTCTCCCTGGATGAGGCGCTGCGCGACTACCCGCGTCTCGAGGTGAATTCCGAGGCGATGAGGCGCCTGGCCGACGGCGTCCCGCCGCAGATTGCCGGGATCGTCGGATCCCTCCCGACGGAAGGGAAGACGGTCTGCCTCCTTGCCGAGGGGAAACTCGTTGCCGTGGCCCGATTTGCTCCGGAACGTCTCAAGGAGAGACGCGGCGACTTCGAACTTCTCAGGGTTTTTCACCGGCATAACAATTCGGAATAGATCTTTACAGGGGTGGGGTTTTTGTGTTAGAAGGTCCGGTACTTTTATAACCGTTATTCAAGCTACTGGCAGGAAACATCTGTTTGAAAGGAGGTGGCACTGTGCTGGCCACGGAACGTAAGCAGGAAATTATCACTCAGTTTCAAACCCATGAGGGGGACACCGGGTCCCCGGAGGTTCAGATTGCTCTGCTGTCTGAGCGAATCACCTATCTCACCGAGCATTTCCGCACTCACAAGAAGGATCATCATTCTCGGCGTGGTCTTCTCAAGATCGTCGGACAGAGAAGGCGTCTGCTCGATTATCTGAAGAAGAAGGATGTTGAGCGTTATCGTACGGTGATCAAGGTGTTGGGAATCCGTAGGTAGTCACGGGCAGCACGCTCTTCGATAGGCAGGAGGGCCTGCTGCCCTTGTTTTTTGGCTGTGGCTCTGGAGGTTGTCCGGAGAGAGTCTCCGGCTCGTCATTGAAGACGGGGCGGGTACTGTCTCAGGCCATCCTCCTATAGCCATTTTTTGTTTGAAAATCAAATGGTTCGTCAAGGATCGCCCGGTTGTCCGCAAGGATGAATCCGCGGCAGAAGGAGTAAATCATGGCTTATCAAAAAGTCGAGATCGAATTCAATGGTCAACCGCTGACCATCGAAACGGGAAAAATGGCCCGCCAGGCCGACGGTGCCACCGTCATCACTTATGGCGATACCAAGATCCTCTGTACTGCCGTCTCTGGCAAGAAAATCCGCGAAGGTCAGGATTTTTTCCCCCTGACCGTTAATTATCAGGAAAAATTTTATGCTGCGGGGAAGATTCCCGGCTCCTTTTTCCGCCGGGAGCGGGGATCGACCGAGCGTGAGACCCTGATTTGCCGTCTCATCGACCGTCCCATGCGCCCCCTGTTCCCCAAGGGTTACCTCTTCGACACCCAGATCATGCCGACGGTCATTTCCGCCGATCTGGTTAACGATCCGGATACCCTGGCCATGGTCGCCGCTTCGGCCTCCCTGGTGGTCTCCGATATCCCTTTTTTCGGTCCCATCGCCGCGGTTCGCGTCGGCCGCGTCGGCGGCAAGCTGATTGCCAACCCGACACTGCAACAGATGCCCGAAAGCGATCTCGAAATTATCGTTTCCGGTTCCCGTGAAGCCGTCATGATGGTCGAGGGTGAGGCCAATCTGGTTTCCGAAGACGACATGCTCGAGGCGATCTTCTTCGGGCATCAGGCCCTGCAGCCCCTGATCGATATGCAACTCAAACTGCAGGAGCTCGCCGGCAAGCCGAAGCGCGCCTTCGCCGTCGCTGAAGTCGACAGCGCTCTCGAAGCCAAGGTAGCGGCCCTGGCCACCGTCAAGCTGGCGGAGACCGCCAAAATCCGCACCAAGCAGGAGCGTTACGCCGCAATCGACCAGGTCAAAGCGGAAGTACAGCAGGCCCTGGCCGGCGAATGCGAGGGACGGCAGGGAGAAATTTCCTCCATTCTCGGGTCGATCGGCAAGCGCGTGATGCGGCAGATGGTGACCAGGGACCGCATTCGCATCGATGGCCGCGACATGAAGACCGTCCGTCCCATCTCCTGCGAAGTCGGCAATCTTCCCCGTGCTCACGGCAGTTCCCTCTTCACCCGCGGCGAGACCCAGGCCCTGGTCGCTATCGCCCTCGGCACAACTTCCGACGAGCAGCGCATGGACAACCTTCAGGGGATGGAGTTCAAAAAGTTCATGCTCCACTACAACTTCCCCCCTTTCTCCGTCGGCGAAACCAGCATGCGCCTCTTTCCCGGCCGCCGCGAAATCGGTCACGGCATGCTTGCCGAGCGTTCTGTGGCCAAGGTTCTCCCCAAACACGAGGATTTCCCCTACACTATCCGTATTGTCTCCGACATTCTCGAGTCCAACGGTTCCTCGTCGATGGCCAGTGTCTGCGGATCCTCGCTGTCCCTGATGGACGCCGGCGTTCCGATCACCGAAGCTGTGGCCGGAATTGCCATGGGCCTGATCAAGGAAGGCGATGACGTCGCCGTTCTTTCCGATATCCTCGGTGACGAGGACCACCTCGGCGACATGGACTTCAAGGTGACCGGGACCGTCAACGGGATCGCCGCTCTGCAGATGGATATCAAGATCACCGGCGTCGACAGGGCGATCATGAAGCAGGCCCTCGAGCAGGCCAAGGAAGGGCGCCTTCACATCCTGAAGGAAATGGCAAAGGCACTGACCGCCCCCCGCGCCGATCTCTCCCCCTACGCGCCTCGGATCACCACCATCTACGTCAAGAGCGATCAGGTGCGTACGGTCATCGGTTCCGGCGGCAAGAACATCCGCGGCATCATCGAGGCCACCGGTTGCTCCATCGATATCGAGGACGACGGCCGGATCAATATCGCCTCAGCTGACGGCGATGCCTGCCAGAAGGCAATCAAGATGATTCGCGATCTGACTCAGGAGGCCGAAGTCGGCAAGCTGTACATGGGAACCGTCCGGAAGATCATGGAGTTCGGCGCCTTTGTCGAAATCTACCCCGGCACCGACGGCCTCGTCCACGTCTCCGAACTCGACACCGAGCGGGTGCGCAACGTCAGCGACATCCTCAAGGAAGGGGATGAGGTTCTGGTGAAATGTATAGGAATCGACAAGCAGGGGAAGATCAAGCTCTCCCGCAAAGAGGCTCTTGGTCAGACTCTTCCCTGATAATGTTGACTTTACGGCATCTGAAATGATTCAGAAGTCCATACTCGAAAACGGAATTCGAGTTATTACCGAAAAGATGCCCGGGGTTCATTCCGTGTCTCTCGGGTTCTGGGTTGAAAATGGCTCACGCCATGAAAGTGCGTCGGAAAGCGGTATTTCTCATTTTATCGAGCACATGCTCTTTAAAGGGACATCCCGACGCAATGCCCTGGATATTGCCAAGGAAATTGATTCGGTCGGGGGAGTGCTCAACGCCTTTACCGCGCGCGAGTACAGTTGTTACTACGCCAAGGTTCTGGCCAAAGCACTTCCCCGGGCTATCGATCTCCTTTCGGACATCGTTCTCGGTTCCATCTTTGATCTGGATGAATTAGAAAAAGAGCGGCGGGTGATCCTCCAGGAAATTTCCATGCTGGAGGATGCACCCGACGATCAGGTTCACGACCTTTTTAACCATTTTTTCTGGGAGGGTCATCCTCTCGGGTTGCCGATTCTCGGGACCAGGGAATCGGTGGACAATCTGTCGCGTGAGATGATGCAGGCTTTCATGGCCAAGCGTTACTGTGGCGGAAAAATCGTCATCTGCGCCGCTGGAGATCTGGTTCACGACCAGATCGTCGAACAAGTTTTCCGGGCTTTTCAGGACGTGCCTTCAGGCACTTGCGCTCCTGCGGCTCTCTGCCTCTCTCCCCATCATGCTCGCCGAATCCATGTGCTCGAAAAGGATCTCGAACAGATGCATATCTGTCTCGGCACCCGGGCCATGCCGCAAAACCATCCAAGCCGTTTTGCCTCCTATCTTCTCAACGTCATTCTCGGCGGCAGCATGAGTTCGCGTCTCTTTCAGACGGTGCGCGAGGAAAGAGGGTTGGCCTACTCGATTTACAGTTACCTCAATTGCCACTCGGACGCCGGGGCCCTGGTCATTTACGCCGGAACGGCGGTTGAGGATGCGCCGCATGTGGTGAACCTGCTCCTAAGGGAACTCAACCGTTTCCGAACCGAGACGGTCTCTGCCGAAGAGCTCTCGTCGGCCAAGGAACAGCTCAAGGGAAACTTGCTTCTGTCCCTTGAAGGGACCGACAACCGCATGACCCGGTTGGCAAAAAACGAAATTTACATGGGTGAACAATGGGCTATTCCGCAGGTTATCGCCGCCTTCGACAGGGTGACCAGCCGTGAGCTGCAAGGCCTGGCTGAGGAGACGATCTGCGATGATTACCTCAATCTGCAACTCCTCGGCAGGGTCGGGACGGAAGAATTTCCCTTGATCGATTTCACGCTTGGCTGATGTCCGCCTTCACCAAGAGTCAAGTCGCACGATGACCCTTTTGTCAACCGTCCACCTTTCGGCAGATCAGATCAGTTGCCGTTAATGGAGAGTCCGGAGAATATGGATAGCCTTTTGATACGGGTCAAGCGCCTGCGAGCCGGCGCGATCCTTCCTCTCTATATGACCGAAAACGCAGCCGGAATGGATCTTCATGCCGCCGTCGAAGAGACACTGATTCTCTCTCCCGGAAAGCGCTCGCTGGTGCCGACGGGGATCGCTCTGGCGATCCCGCCGGGGTTCGAGGGTCAGGTTCGTCCGCGTTCGGGGCTGGCCCTGAAAAAAGGTATCGCCCTCGTCAATTCTCCCGGCACCATCGATGCCGATTACCGCGGGGAAATCGGGGTCATCGTCATCAACCATGGCAGCGAGGCCGTTGAAATTCTCCCCGGCGATCGAATCGCCCAGCTGGTTGTCGCTCCCGTGCAGCGCGCCGAACTGGTCTGGGTCGAAGAACTGGACGAAACTCTCCGCAGTGGTGGAGGCTTCGGGCATACCGGCGTCGGAAGCGGGGGAGGGCGATGATCGCACATCCGCCGGCAGAAACGCTTCTCGACTTCCCTTGTGATTACATCTTCAAGGCCTTTGGGCCCCATGATGGGGAGGGCCTCTTTGCCGCGGCGGTGAAAAACGCCGTCGAAACGGTTCTGCCTCTGTCCCTTGACGCAGTGCGGGAACGCCCCAGTTCTTCCGGAACCTATGTCTGTGTTTCCGTGGTGGTGCGCCTGCATAACCTCACCCAGGTGCACGCGATCTATTGCGCATTGCAGGGCATTCCGGAATTGAAGTATCTCCTCTGACCACCAACGCCCCAGGTGCGAAATCCCTGACTCTGTGATAGAATTTGCCGGTGCCCACGGTTATGAAGGATCTGGGTCGTGTTGCAACCTGTGCTGTGCAACTTGTCATGATGGAGGATTTGCATGCTTGTATCGATCAATCCCGAGAATCCGCAGGCCCGACTCATTGACCGTGTTGTCGATTGCCTGAAGCAGGGGGGGGTCATCGCCTATCCGACGGACACCACCTACGGTATCGGCTGTGACATCTTTAATAAAAAAGGGGTCAAAAAAATTTACCAGATCAAGCAACGCGATCCCCGCAAGCCCTTCTCCTTCATCTGCGCCGATCTGTCGGACGTTGCCAATTACGCCCAGGTCAGCAACTTCGCCTTCAAGATCATGAAACGCAACTTCCCAGGTCCCTACACCTTCGTGCTCGAAGCTACCCGGGTCGTTCCCGATCTTCTCACCACCAAGCAGCGTACTGTTGGCATCCGCATTCCCGACAATGCCATTGTCATGGGAATCGTGCGCCAACTCGGTCATCCCCTTGTCACCACCAGCGCCAACATGTCGGACGAAGACCCCTTTCATGATCCGACGATGATCGACGAATCGATGGGGAAGATGCTGGATATGGTTGTCGACGGCGGCATTCTTCTCGGGGATCCTTCAACGGTGATCAGTCTCGTCGATGACAAGATCGAAGTCCTTCGCCAGGGGAGTGGCGACACTTCCTGGATCCACAATCTCTAAACCCGGTTTGCCCATGAAATTCGCCCTGCTTCTCTTCAGCTTCTCCCTTCTGGTCGGTGTCGCGATCGCCGAGGAAAGTTCCGTCGGCGTCGGTCTACAGGTTGTACCGACGGACAGGGGAGATCTGGTGGTTCTCGGCGTCGTCGAAGGGTCGCCCGCCCGGGCCGCCGGTCTCCAGTCAGGGGATCTGGTGGTTCAGGTCGATGATCTGCCTCTGGCGGGGATCGATTTTGAAACGGTGGCGCGTCGTTATCTCTGGGGCAAGGCCGGCACCGAGGTGACCCTGAAGTACATGCGTCCCGGGCTCGCCGGTGTGCATAGCGTGACTCTTCGCCGCCAGGGGCTGCAGGCACCAGGAAAAGAGCCGGCCGGAGTGCGAATGCTCCGTCCCGATCCCTAGCCATCAGGATTTTTCCCATGGAAAAAAAAGAAATTACAATTGTTTTCTACGGACGCCGTTATCCCCGCCAGGACTGGAGTTTCAACTGGGACCAAAGGGCGGTTGACGAGCTTCTTGGCGAAATCGCAGGGGAGTTTCTCCCTCTGGGGATCGTCGTCGAGGCGGTCAGGGAAGAGGGGATTGTTCTGGATGTCAACGGCTACGGCGATCTGCTGAATACCGTCCGCATCCGATCCTTAGGGGACGGGATCGGCAACCTCTGTCTCGGTCATATCCTCGGCAGCAGCCCCAATCGCAATCTCATCGAAGACATCCGCCGCGGCGTCAGCAGGGTCGCCTTCGCCCCGGAAACCGTCGAGCCGGAAGGGAGCGACAAGATCGTTTGCCACAACTGCGGATGCGGCTGCTGACCTCCGGTTTTTTGGCAAGGGACCTGTCGATTCCCCATATCATCGTCGAGTCGGCCCCCCGCACTTCTGCCTAAAATGCAAAAGACCCAGCCGTTTCCGGTTGGGTCTTTTTTTTGCGATCGGAGGACAGGCAATAAAAAAACCGGATGTCGAAGGATCGACATCCGGTTTCTATCTGGTGCGGTTGGGGAGACTCGAACTCCCACGCTGTTAAGCACACGCCCCTCAAGCGTGCGTGTCTACCAATTCCACCACAACCGCATTTAAAACAATTTTTCTGACTCCGCCGGCTGCGTCATCTTCTGCAACGAAGCGCCGAACGGTTCGTATTTATACTGGTTTAGCTTGACTCTGTCAATACGAATTGTTCCTGATTTTTATTTTTTTTCCGGGGCCGTCGTTCCCTCGGTTGCCGGAGTCGCGGGGGCCTCGAGCGGAGGCTGAACCGCTTCGCCGGGAGTGCCGACGCTGGCCGGCATAATGGTGCTCGAGCCCGGCTGGCCGTAAAAGTAGGCGAGGGTGAGGCTGGTGAGCATGAAGATGACGGCGATGGCGGTCGTCATGCGACTCATGAAACTTTTTCCGCCCGTGGCGCCGAATACCGTGTTGCTGGCTCCGGAGCCGAAGGAAGCGCCGATTTCCGCACCTTTGCCCGCTTGAAGAAGAACAACGATGATCAGGGCGATGCAGACTGCGACGTGCAGGACAATTAACAGTGCAGACATGGTCTTGATTGACTCCTTGGAATGATCGATTGTAAACTCGGGGACATTAACATAATCGGCCACGGGAGAAAAGGAAAAAGCTCACAGCCGAGCAAATTGGACGATGCGTGAAAAATCAGCCGCCTTGAGACTGGCTCCGCCGACCAGGCAGCCGTCGATATCCTCCTGGGCCATCAATCCGTCGACATTGTCCGGCTTGACGCTCCCGCCGTAGATGATTCTTACTTCCTGGGCTACGGAGAGACCGAAAATCCCCTGAAGGAGACCGCGGATAAAGGCGTGGGCATCCTCGGCCTGATCTTCCGAAGCCGTTCTGCCGGTGCCGATGGCCCAGATCGGTTCGTAGGCTACGACGATGCGGGTCATGGCTTCGGCGGGGACCTCCTTGAGGCCAGCGGTGACCTGGGAATGCAGGACATCGAGGGTCCGGTCGGTCTCCCGTTCCTCGAGGGTTTCGCCGATGCAGAAGATGGTGCCGAGCCCCTCTCCGGCAAGGGCGCGAATTTTGGCGTTGATGAAGGAATCAGTTTCGCCGAGGAGCTGGCGACGCTCCGAATGGCCGACGATGACATAGTCACAGCCGGCATCTTTGAGAAGGGACGGGGAAACCTCGCCGGTAAAGGCACCGGTCTGCGCCGGATAGCAGTTTTGGGCCGCCAGGGAGATGTTGCTCCCCTGGAGAGCCGTGGCGACAGAAGCAAGGGCGGTAAAGACCGGCGCCACAATAATCTCCCGGTCTGTGATCTCCTTGAGTGCTGTTTTCAGCGACTCGACCAGTTCCAGCGACTCCTGGATGGTATTGTGCAGTTTCCAGTTGCCGGCGATGAAGGGTTTTCGCATGGTTGCTCTCCGATTGGCAGGGGGGTGCCCGATAAGGAAGGGCCCGTCTTCAGTGACGTCAGCTTCCGGCAAGATCGGAGAGAGCCAGAATCCCCGGCAACTCCTTTCCCTCAAGGAATTCGAGGGAGGCGCCACCGCCGGTGGAAATGTGGGTCATTCTGTCCTCGAGTCCAGATTTGTTGACGGCGGACACCGAGTCCCCTCCCCCGATAATGGAGAGGGCCGCGGATTCGGCGAGGGCGCGAGCGATGGCGAGGGTGCCGGTGGCGAAGGCGTCGAATTCGAAAACCCCCATCGGCCCGTTCCAGACGACCGTGGCGGCTTCCCCGAGTATCCGACCGTAGCGCTCGGCGGTTCGTGGGCCGATGTCCAGCCCCATCCAGCCGTCGGGGATGTCGATTTCGTTGCACACTTTGTGGGGAGCATCGGCCTTGAATTCGGAGGCGATGACGTGGTCTTCGGGGAGGATGAGCTGTACCCCGGCGGACTTTGCCTTGTCGAGGAGTTCGTGGGCAAGAGCCAGGCGGTTTTCTTCGACCAGGGAGTTGCCGATGGTGAATCCCTGGGCCTTGAGAAAGGTGTAGGCCATGCCGCCGCCGATCAGCAGGATGTCGACCTTGTCGAGGAGATTCTCGATGACCGGGATCTTGTCCGTCACCTTGGCGCCGCCGAGGACGGCGACGAAGGGGTGCTGGGGTGCGGCGAGAGCCTGGCCGAGATAGTGAATTTCCTTCTCCATCAGGAAGCCGGCGACGGCCGGAGTCAGGAGCCGGGCCACCCCTTCGGTGGAGGCGTGGGCGCGGTGGGCGGTGCCGAAGGCGTCATTGACGTAGATCTCGGCGAGGGAAGCCAGTTGGCGACTGAAGTCCGGGTCGTTCTTGGTCTCCCCGGCGTGAAAGCGCACGTTCTCCAGCAACAGGACCTCGCCGTCCCCCAGGTCCCGGACCATTTTTTCGACTTCGGGACCGATGCAGTCCGGAGCCATGAGGACCGGACGGCCGAGGAGCTTCTGCAAGTGCGGGGCCACGGGGGCGAGGCTGTATCTGGCCTCGGGTGCCCCCTTGGGTCGACCGAGGTGGGAGGCGATAATCAGCCGTCCTCCCTGCTCGAGAATGTAACGAAGGGTCGGCAGGGCGGCGACGATGCGGGTATCGTCATCGATCTCTCCTTCAGCGTTCAGTGGAACGTTGAAGTCGACGCGGCAAAAAACCCTTTTCCCCCTCAACTCGAGATCCCTCACCCTCATCTTGTCATGCATGGACAGCCTCCTTGAAATTTCAAAGGGCAGGACCACAGGGGTCCCGCCCAGGAAGAAACAAGTGCATTACGGCTATTTTGTCGCCACATACCGGGTCAAATCGAGAATGCGGCTGGAATAACCCCATTCGTTGTCGTACCAGGAAATGACCTTGACCATGTTCCCGCCGATGACGGTGGTCGAGAGGGCATCGATGATGGAGGAGGAGGGGTTGCCGTTGAAATCTTTGGAGACCAGGGGGAGATCGCAATATTCGAGGATCCCCTTGAGGGGCCCCTCGGCGGCCTCTTTCATAACTGCATTGACCTCCTCAGCGGAGGTTGTGCGCCCGGATTCGATCACCAGGTCGATGAGGGAGACGTTGGGAGTCGGTACCCTTACGGCCATGCCGTCGAGCTTGCCGGCAAGCTGCGGCAGCACGAGGGATACGGCTTTGGCGGCGCCGGTAGTGGTGGGAATCATCGAAAGGGCGGCGGCCCGTCCGCGGCGCAGATCCGAATGGGGGAGGTCGAGAATTTTCTGGTCATTGGTATAGGAATGGACCGTGGTCATGAGCCCTTTGACGATCCCGAAAGACTCATGGAGAACCTTGGCGACGGGGGCCAGGCAGTTGGTGGTGCAGGAGGCGTTGGAGATCACCAGGTGCCGGGCGGGGTCGTAGTCACCCTCGTTGACTCCCATACAGACGGTAAAGTCGGCTTTTTTACCCGGTGCACTGATGATAACCCGCCCGGCACCGGCTTGCAGGTGCTTTTCGGCGTCCTCGCGGCTGGTGAAGCGGCCTGTCGCCTCGATGACGATATCGATCTTCAGTTGCTTCCAGGGGAGGGCGGTCGGATCGGTTTCCCTGAGGACCTGGACCGTTCGGCCGTCGACGAAAAGATGGTCTTTGTCCGAACTGACGGCGGCATCGAATATCCCCTGCACCGAATCGTACTTGAGGAGATGGGCCAGGGTTGCGGCATCGGTCAGATCGTTGATTGCTACGATCTCGATGTCGGTGCAGTTCTTCGCAGCGCGAAAGACGTTGCGGCCGATGCGGCCGAAACCGTTGATGGCAACTCTTGCAGTCATGACGATGATCTCCTTGCGGCGAGGAGGGGGGAGTGACGGATATGAAAAAACAGATACTTAGGGATTTTAAGCCATGGTGGATGATAGCCAATCGACCTGCAAGCGTCAACCCTTTTTAAGCTTGCCGCAGGAGTTGTTCTGTTGCCCTTTTAAATGCGATATGGTATGAAGTTGCCCACGTCAACATCTCCTCCTGTTCGGAGTTTTTCCGTCCTTGAACAACGCCTACAGATGAAGACCTCGCATGGCAAAAAGACTTAAGTGCCTCCGTGCGTTCTCAAATTTATCCTATGTTTTTTAAAATGCAAATATTCGCCGCCAATTCCCAACGGATAGAGAAGATGTGGACAACACAACGCCCCCCTGTTCCGTCAGAAGTCTTTTGCAGAGTGTGGCCGGCTGCTGTTTTTCGCCACCGGGGACCTGATTACCCCTTATGGATTTCATGAACAAAACCCTTGAAAAGCGGATTCTCACCTTCGCCTTTCTGGTTTTGACCCTCACCATCGCGGTGAATACGGGGTTCAACATCGAAGGCTTCCGCCGGGATTACCGTGACGGGATCATTCTGCGTTGTCAGAGTTTATCCGCCGGGCTGCAAAGCGCCATCGAAAATGTCCTCGCCCTTGGCCTCGGTCTCGAGGAGATGGAGGGAGTCAATCTCCGTTGTCAGGAAATCGTCGCTACCGATCCGGAAATCATCTATTGTCTCATTGAGAATACCGTCGGCACCCCCCTCTATTCCAGTGACCCCTCTTTTTATTTTACCGCCGGGGTTGAATTCGTCTCCGCACTCACCAAAAGCACCTCCATTCTCAACTTTCCCCATCTGGGGCGGGCATACGACGTCTCTCGGCCCGTTTATGATGCCGACGGCAAACTGGCCGGCAGGATTCGCATCGGTTTTCCCGAATCCATCCTCGAGAAGCGGACTGCCAAGGTCTTTCAGCGCTCGATGATCATCCTGGGCATCGCCCTCTCCGTTGTTTTCGGTCTGGTTGTGCTTTTTGCCAAGCGCGACCTTATCGGTCCGATCAGGCGCCTTTGTTCCATGGCCAAAAACATCGCCGCCGGCGATTTCCAGGTGACGGTTCCGGCCATGTCCACCCGCGATTTTTCCGAACTGGCCACCGCCCTCCAGGAGATGGCCACGTCCCTGCAGAGCCGCGATCAAAAAATAAGCGAGAACTACCACGAACTCGAAGAGACCAACCTGCAACTCCAGGAATCCTATGAATACCAGGAACGGATCGGGGCCGAACTGGGGCGCAGCAGGGAGATGTACCGATCTCTGCTCGAGGGGGCCAGCGACGCTATCGTCGTCAGTGATGACAATGACCGGATTGTTTTGATCAACAGGGCGGCAGAGGCTTTTTTCGGCATCACCCTGGACAAGGTCGAGGGGATGAATCTCTTCTCCGCCCTGGAGATGCTGCAGGTCGACCATATCGAAGAGCAGTACGGTCTTCACCGGGCAGTCCTCGACGGGGAAACCGCCGAAGCCGAGGTCAGCTTCGTGCGGCCCGGAGATCACCGCCCGGTCGTCGGCTGGATCGTCGGGTCGCCGGTGGTCGGAAAGGATGGCAAACATCTGGTTCAGGCCACCATCCGCGATATCACCAAGGAAAAGGAAATCAAGGAAAACCTCGAAAAAAGTACCCGTGAACTCCAACGTCTCAATCAGATGAAGGACTCCTTTCTCGGGGTGGCATCCCATGAACTGAAAACGCCGCTGACGGTCATCATCGGCTATGCCGAACTGATCCTCAGTGAAATGTCCGGCCGCCTCGACGAGACCGCTCTGGGAATGGTGCAGCACATTGCCGATGCGGGGGAACGACTCTCCAGCATCGTCCGCGACATGGTGGACGTCTCCATGCTCGACAATAATCGCCTCTATCTGCGCAATCGCGCCGTCGACATCAACGAGGTGATTCGTAAGGGGGTCACCGAACTGGAGTTTTTCTTCTCATTGCGCAAGCAGTCCTTCGAGTTCAGGCTCGGCGACGATCTCCCCCCGGTCTTCTGTGACCCGGACCGCATCCTCCAGATTGTGACCAATCTGGTCGGCAACGCCATCAAATTCACGCCCGACGAGGGGACGGTTACCGTGGAAACCCGGAGAGCCTCATCCCTGCGCACCCCCTATAATCTCGCTGTGGCCGACGACCCGGAGATCAAGCCGATCGGCAACAAACCGATTTCCTATGTCGAAATCATCATCAGTGATACCGGGATCGGTATCGCCGAAACCGATCAGATCCACATTTTTGACAAATTCTACGAGGTGGGAAATATCGAAGAACATTTCACGGGAAAGGTCGCCTTCAAGGGGAAGGGGGCTGGCCTCGGGCTCACCATCGTCAAGGGGATCATCGACGTGCTCGACGGAGAAATCTGGGTCGAAAGCCCCGGGTGCGATCCCGAGCGCTGCCCCGGAAGCGCTTTTCACATCCTCCTCCCCGTCGAAGGGTCCGGCACCGACGATTCCATCGGGATCTAGTTATGCGGCCGGTTTTCCCTTGCAGGGTCCGGCCATTTTCGGTATATAAACAGCGCCCTTGCAAGGGTGCGGGAGAGGCGACGTGCGGGTCTGTTTACTGGGTAGCGGCAGCAAGGGAAATGCCGTCTATGTCGAAAGTCGTGGATGCCGCATTCTCATCGATGCCGGGTTCTCCGCCCGGGAACTCGGCAATCGCCTGGCCGCCATCGGAACGGAAGGGGATGATCTCGACGCCCTGTTCATGACCCACGAACACGGGGATCACTGTCGGGGGATGGGACCTCTGGCGCGGCGGCATCGTCTCCCGGTCTACGTTCACCATCGCACCTACAGGGAACTGGGGCGTTGCGGGGTGATTGACGATGTCCGCGAGTTCGAGGCGGGGGATGCCATCACCCTCGGCGACATCCAGGTGACCTCCTTTCCCATCACCCATGATGCGGCGGCCCCCGTCGGCTATGTGATCGAAACCCCCGAAGGGAAGGTCGGCGTGGCCACCGATCTCGGCATCGCCACCCGTCTGGTGGCCGAACGGCTCAAGGGATGCCGGGTTCTGGTCATGGAATCGAACCACGACGAATCGATGCTGCGGGACGGCCCCTATCCCTGGCATCTGAAGCAGAGAATTCGCAGCAATCACGGCCATCTTTCCAACCTCGCCTCGGCACAGCTTCTTCAGGGTCTTCTCTGGGAAGGACTCGAGGCTGTTTTCCTGGCCCACCTCAGCGAGGTCAACAATACCCCCTTTCTGGCCGAAGCCTGCGCGAAGGACGTCCTCGGGGCCCAGACCCTCTGCCGGCCCCTGCTGGCCGTCGGGACTCAGGAAAAGGCGAGTGTCTGTTTCACCCTCTGAACCATTGCGCTGCAGTACTTTCATTCGGAAAAGATCCGGAGGAAATTTCTATTTCAGCGACCCTGATCAGTCCTGATTTATGAAGAAGGGCGATTTTTCGCCCTCGAACCCCGGCCTCGGCGGCGCGCTGCGGGCTCGGTGACCTTTTCTTGCCCAACGGTTTTAAAGGAGGCAGCATGCCCTGGAGAATAGCAGTCGGACTTAAGGACGGAGTCCGGGATGCCCGAGGAGAACGGGTCAGACGGGAAATCCGGGAACATCTCGGGATCGAACTGACGAGTGTTCGGACCATCGACATCTATACGATCGATGCCGATCTCAGCGACGAAGAGGTCGCCGCCGCCGCGGCCGGGCCTTTTTCCGATCCGGTCATTCAGGAATTTGCCATCAACGCCCCTCTGGCCGGTGATTTCGATATCCTCATCGAGGTCGGCTTCCGCCCCGGCGTTACCGATAACGTCGGCCGCACCTCCCGCGAGGCAATCCAGTATCTCACAGGGCGCCCCTTTGCCTCCGGCGAGGGGGTCTATACCTCTGTGCAGTACCTTCTCAAAGGGGTGTGCGAGGAAGAGGCGGCCGAACGGATTGCCGCGGGATTTCTTGCCAATACCCTGATCCAGCGCTGGACCATCATCTCCGCCGCCCGCTTCGACCGGGTCAAGGGGGTTCCGGTGACCGTCCCCAAGGTGGTCGTCGGCGCACCCCCCCAGATTCTGGAGATCGATCTGGCGGTTTCCGACGAGGCCCTGATGAAGATCAGCCGCGAGGGGATGCTTGCCCTCAATCTCGAGGAAATGAAGAAGCTCCAGTCATACGCCTCCGATCCTGCCCGGACCAAGGCTCGCGCCCGCGTCGGTCTCGGCTCCCGACTGACCGATGGGGAATTGGAGGCCCTGGCCCAGACCTGGAGCGAGCACTGCAAACACAAAATTTTCTCCGCCCGCATCGAATATCAGGACGAGCACGGCAAGCGCGAGACCATCGACTCCCTGTTCAAAACCTATATCGTCGGCGCCACCCGCGACATCCGGACTCGACTCGGCGACAAGGACTTCTGCCTCTCCGTGTTCAAGGACAATGCCGGGGTGATTCGTTTCAATGACGACTGGAGCCTGGTGTTCAAGGTCGAGACCCACAACTCTCCCAGCGCTCTCGATCCCTACGGCGGAGCTCTGACGGGGATCGTCGGCGTCAACCGCGACGGCGTCGGCACCGGCATGGGAGCACGGCTGATCTTCAATACCGACGTCTTCTGTTTTGCCTCACCCTTCTACGACAAGCCGCTGCCGCAGCGCCTGCTGCACCCGCGTCGCATCTTCGAAGGGGTGGTCGAGGGGGTCGAACACGGCGGCAACAAGAGCGGCATACCGACGGTCAACGGCTCCCTGGTCTTCGACGAGCGATTTGTCGGCAAGCCCCTGGTCTACTGCGGCACCGCCGCGATCATGCCTGCCGAACTCCACGGCAAGCCGAGCCACGAAAAGCGGGTCATGGTCGGCGACCGCATCGTCATGGTCGGCGGGCGCATCGGCAAGGACGGCATTCACGGCGCCACTTTCTCCTCCGAGGAACTCCATGAGGGGTCTCCGGTGACGGCCGTGCAGATCGGCGATCCCATCACCCAGCGGCGCATGTTCGACTTTTTGATCGTCGCCCGCGACCGCGGTCTCTACAATTCGATCACCGACAACGGCGCCGGGGGGCTCTCCTCCTCCGTCGGCGAGATGTCCGAGGATACGGGGGGGTTCGAAATGCACCTCGATCGCGCCCCCCTCAAATATCCGGGGCTGCAGCCCTGGGAAATCCTCATCTCCGAAGCCCAGGAACGGATGACCCTGGCCGTCCCTCCCGACAAACTCGAGGCCTTTATCGCCCTGGCGGGGGAGATGGACGTCGAGGCCACCGACCTGGGAGTGTTCACCGACTCTGGATATTATCACTGCCTCTACAACGGTGAGACTCTCACCTATCTGGACATGAAATTTCTCCATGGCGGCGTGCCGCAGATGACGATCCCCGCGGTTTGGGAGGTCAGGGATCACCGCGAACCGAACTTCTCCCAACCCCTGGACATGGACGGCACTCTGCGCCACATGCTCGGACGCCTCAATATCTGTTCCAAGGAGGCGATCGTCCGCCGCTATGACCATGAGGTCCAGGCCGGTACGGTTCTCAAACCTCTGGTCGGAGTCGCCAACGACGGCCCCGCCGATGCGGCCATGGTCCGGCCGCTCTTCGATTCCTTCGAGGGGGTGGTCGTCTCCCACGGCATCTGTCCCCGCTACAGCGACATCGACACCTATCACATGATGGCCTGCGCCATCGACGAGGGGCTGCGCAACTACGTCGCCGTCGGCGGCAACATCGAGCATGTCGCCGGGCTCGACAACTTCTGCTGGTGCGATCCGGTCAAGAGCGATAAGACCCCTGACGGCGAGTACAAGGCGGCTCAGCTGGTGCGGGCCAACAAGGCTCTGTATGATTACTGCGTCGCCTTCGGCGTACCGCTGATCTCCGGCAAGGACTCGATGAAAAACGACTACCAGATCGGCGAGACCAAGATCTCCATTCCGCCGACGGTCCTCTTTTCGGTCATCGGCAAGATCGACGACGTTCGCACGGCGACCACCATGGACGCCAAGCATCCCGGCGACCTCGTCTATCTCCTCGGTCTGACTCGTGACGAACTCGGCGGGTCCGAGTACTATGCTCTCCAGGGCCATCTCGGCAAAAATGTGCCGCAGGTCGATGCTCCCTACGCCATGAAGCTCTTCCGGGCCATCAACCGTGCCCAGCAGGAGGGGGTGCTCGCCTCCTGTCATGACCTCTCCGACGGCGGTCTCGGCGTCGCCCTGGCGGAGACGGCCTCGGCCGGTGGCTTCGGCATCCACGCCGACCTGCGGGCGGTGAAGGTTGCGGAACCGCTGCGGGAGGATGCGATCCTCTTCTCCGAATCCCAGAGCCGCTTTCTGGTCACCGTGCGCCCCGGTCAGCGGGAGCGTTTCGAAGGGCTCTTTTCCGGGCAGGACGTCTCTTTTCTCGGCGAGGTGACCGCGGACGACGAACTGCGCCTCATCGGTCTTTCCGGAGAAGTCCTGGTCCGTTCCAGCATTCACGATCTCAAGGAGGCGTGGCAGACGCCCCTCAAGGAGCTCTAGGTTATGGCGAAACAGGTTCGAGCTATTGTTATCTCCGGCAACGGAACCAACTGCGAACGGGAGGTGGCCAACGCCTGTCGTCTGGCCGGGGCCGAGGTGGCGGACATCGTCCACATCTCCGAACTCCTCACCGGCCGGGTCCGCCTCGATGACTACCATTTTCTCAATCTCGCCGGAGGGTTTCTCGACGGCGACGACCTCGGCAGCGCCAAGGCCGGCGCCAACCGCCTGCTGCACGCGCCGGTCAAGGGGAGCAGCGACCACCTGATCGACCAGGTGCGGCGCTTCATCGCCGCTGGAAAGCTGGTCCTTGGGGTCTGCAACGGCTTCCAGTTGATGGTCAAGATGGGGCTCCTTCCGGCTCTCGACGGCGACTTCGATCGTCAGAGCGCTACCCTGACCTTCAACGACGGCGGCCGTTTTCTCGACCGCTGGGTCTATCTCAAGGTCGATGCCGATTCTCCCTGTGTCTTCACCGCCGGGCTCAAGGGAATCTACCTGCCGATACGCCACGGCGAGGGGAAATTCGTCACCGAGTCGCCGGAGATCCTGGCGCAGATCGAAGCCCGGCATCTGGCCCCCCTGCGGTACAGTGATGCGGAATATCGGGCGGCAACCATGGAGGCTCCCTTCAACCCCAACGGTTCGGTCGCCGGCATCGCCGGTGTCTGTGACCAGACGGGTCGCCTCTTCGGACTGATGCCCCATCCCGAAGCCTATGTGCATCGCACCCACCATCCGCGTTGGACCCGCGAGGAGGACCTCCCCGAGGAGGGGATGGGGCTGTGGCTCTACCAGAATGCGGTTCGCTTCATCCGGGAAAATCTTCTTTAGCCGATCCGACACCCCGTCCCCAGGGGCGGTCGTCCTGCCGGGGGGTATCTTTTACGGCGCCGGTTGTGTTAGACTTGCCCTCGGGTGCGGTAGGGGAGGGGAGCGATAAGCCCCCGTTCTGCCGAAGAAATATTTGTCTCAACAAAAGGAGCAATCTGTTCCATGCATGATAAATTTGAAGATGAATGCGGCGTTTTCGGAATTTTTGGTCATCCCGAAGCGGCGAACCTCACCTACCTCGGACTCTACGCTCTGCAGCATCGCGGACAGGAAAGCTGCGGGATCGTTTCCTCCGACGGGAACCGTTTGCGGGCTCACAAGGGGATGGGGCTGGTCGCCGATGTCTTTAAAAACGACGCCGTTTTTGACAACCTGCCGGGGGCCAGCGCCATCGGCCATGTGCGTTACTCCACCGCCGGCGGCAACGACCTGAAGAATTGCCAGCCGATCAATGTCGACTATCACCGTGGCGCTATCGCCGTGGCGCATAACGGCAACCTGGTCAACGCCCAGGAGTTGCGCAACGAACTCGAGCTCAAAGGCTCTATTTTTTCCACCATCGCCGATACCGAAGTCATCATCCATCTGATGGCCCGAGCCCAGCGGGAAACGCTGGCGGAACGGGTCACCGAAGCGTTGAACGAGGTCAAGGGGGCCTACAGCCTCGTTTTCCTCACCGAAACACGCATGGTGGCGGTGCGCGACCCCAACGGCTTCCGTCCCCTGGCTCTCGGCAAACTCGAGGGCGCCTACGTCGTCGCCTCGGAAACCTGTGCCTTCGATCTCATCGAGGCCCAGTTCATCCGCGAGATCGAGCCCGGTGAAATGATCGTTATCGACAAAACCGGCCTCACCAGTCTCCACCCCTTCGCCAAGGTCACCCCGTCTCCCTGTATTTTCGAGTACATCTACTTCTCCCGCCCCGACAGCACCATTTTCGGCCGGGAGGTCTACGGCGTGCGCAAGGAGTTCGGCCATCAACTCGCCCGGGAACATGCCGTGGAGGCCGATGTGGTCATCGCCATCCCCGACTCGGGGGTGCCGGCGGCGATCGGGTACGCCGAGGAGTCGGGAATACCCTTCCAACTCGGGCTGATCCGCAACCATTATGTCGGTCGGACCTTTATCGAGCCGCAGCAGGCGATCCGTCACTTCGGTGTCAAGATCAAGCTCAACCCGGTGCGCGAGATCATCGAGGGGAAAAGGGTCGTGGTCGTCGACGACTCCATCGTGCGCGGCACCACGGCGCGCAAGATCATCAAGATGATCCGCAATGCCGGCGCCAAGGAGATCCACATGCGCATCTCCTGCCCTCCGACCAGTTTCCCCTGCTATTACGGGATCAACACGCCCACCCGCAAGGAGCTGATTTCCTCTTCCCATTCCATCGAGGAAATCAATCGCTACATCACCTCGGACACCCTCGGTTATCTCTCCCTTGAAGGATTGCGGACGTCGGCGGGGGTCCCGGAGGGGGAATCGGGATATTTCTGCGACGCCTGTTTCAGCGGCCACTATCCGGTCAAATTTCCGCGGCTGAAATCCGACAGCCAGCTCGGTCTCTTTTAGTCTCTGGAATTGACCCCCCGTCCGTGGTAGGCACGGCGAATACCGATGAACGGAACAAGATTAGTGAATCCGGTTTAGGTTTTTGATGTAACCGATTGCATTGCAAGGCTTTTCCCGGTGTCCTCTGGGACTCTGCGGTGAGCCATATATTCATTCAGGAGAGAGCGCATGACCCAGGAAGAACGCAAGGAGCTGATGAAAATCGTACGGGAACTGTCCTACGAGGAGCGGGAGGTGACCCTGGCCTCCGGGCGCAAGAGCAACTTCTATTTCGACGGCAAGCAGACCTGTCTGCACGCCCGGGGCGGCCTGCTGGTCGGCAAGGCCTTCTGGCAGGAAGCCCGGCAGTTCGAAGGCCCGATTCACGGTGTCGGGGGTTTGACCCTCGGCGCCGATCCGATCGCCACCGCGACCTCCATTGCCGCGGCCCTCGACGGGCAGAGCGTCCACGCCTTCATCATCCGCAAGGAGCCCAAGGGGCACGGGACCGGCCAGTGGCTGGAGGGGAGAAAGAACCTCCCTGCCGGCAGTCGTGTGGTCATCGTCGAAGACGTCACCACCACCGGCGGTTCGTCCATGAAGGCGGTCGAGCGCGCCCGCGAGGAGGGACTCGAGGTGGTCGGCATCGTCACCCTCGTCGATCGGGAGGAAGGGGCCCGGGAAAATATCGAGGGGGAGAAGATCCCCTTGCGCGCGGTCTTCACCAGGACCCAGGTCGTGGGGTAAGGGGAGACGGCCCGCTTCAAAATGAAAAAAGGAGGGGACGCCGATGGCGTCCCCTCCTTTTTTTTCAGCGGACCCTGCACCTTCAGGAGGTCATTGGTCTTCCGGGATCTTGAAGACTTCAAGGACGCCGGGGAGGGCGCGGAGCTCGCTGCTGTCGAAATGGCGGGTTTCGCCGATCACGCCGATAATGATGCGATTGGCGCCGGTCGACTGGTGAAAATCGAAGTCCTGGTCGATGAGGTACTGCTTGACGGCCTGCAGCTCGGCGTCGTCCGCCTGTTTCTTCATGATCACCAGCATGGTTTCAGATTCCTTTCGTGCGGATGCGTTCCAGACGCCGGGATTCGTCGATAACCCGTTCGAAGAGACGGACGATGGCTTCGTCTTCGAGGGGGCCGGGATTGTAGGCCTGCATCTTCTCGAAGATCCGCCGTTCCCGGTTCGGGTCGTAAACGGCCAGTCCTTTTTCCTTTTTGATCTTGCCGATTTCCAGGGCCAGGGCGGCACGTTCATTGAAAATTCTCAGGAGTTCTCCGTCCAGGCGATCGATCTCGACGCGAAGCTGCTCAATGTCCACGGTATTTTCTCCTGATCTGCGGGGAAAACCCCCTAAAAAGACTTGCGGATGACCGTATCGCGTTGCCAGTGGACGTCGTCCCGCTCGGGATAGTCGATATTATAATGCAGCCCGCGGCTTTCCCGGCGTTCGAGAGCGCAACGCACGATCAGTTCGGCTACGGTGGCGATGTTGCGCAATTCGATGAGGTCGGAGGTGATGAGGAAATCCCAGTAATAATCGGTGATCTCCTCCTGGATCATCTGGATGCGGCGCAGGGCGCGCACCAGGCGCTTGTTGGAGCGAACGATGCCGACATAATTCCACATGCAGCGGCGGATCTCGTCCCAGTTGTGAGCGACGACCACCTCCTCGTCGCTGTTGGTGGCGCGGCCGCAGTCCCAGGGGGGGATGGCGGGAAAGTCCCGCCGATGTTCGGCGGCCAGGCGCTCCAGGGAGCGTTTTGCGGCGAGGTCGCCGTAAACGACCCCTTCAAGGAGGCTGTTGCTGGCCAGACGGTTGGCGCCGTGCAGGCCGGTGCAGGAGGCCTCGCCGATGACGAAGAGATTTTTCAGATCCGACTCTCCGTGGGAATCGACCTGAACGCCGCCGCACAGATAGTGGGCCGCCGGAACGACGGGGATCGGGTCCTTCGTCATGTCGATTCCGTAGGAGAGGCAGGTTTCGTAGATGTTGGGGAAGCGGTCGCGGATGTAATCGGCCCCTTCGAATGTGATGTCGAGAAAGACGCAGTCGTCGCCGTGCACCTTCATTTCATTGTCAATTGCGCGGGCGACGATGTCGCGGGGGGCGAGGTCCCGCAGTTCATGGTAGTTGGACATAAAGGCCGTGCCGTCCCGGCGTTTGAGAATCGCTCCTTCGCCGCGGACGGCCTCGGAGATCAGGAAGGACTTGGCGAGGGGGTGGTAGAGGGTCGTGGGGTGGAACTGCATGAATTCCATGTTGGCGACGCTGGCCCCCGCCCGGTACGCCATGGCGACTCCGTCCCCCGTCGCGACGTCGGGATTGCAGGTGTAGAGATAGACCTTGCCGGCTCCCCCGGTTGCCAGTACGGTCATGGCGGCACCGAAGGCGATGACTTCGTTGGCGCCGATGTCGAGGACGTAGGCGCCCAGGCAGCGGTCGAGAGGGCAATATTTTTGCGTCGCCTTCGTTTCGGTGATCAGGTCGATGGCAATGTGATTTTCATAGAGAGTGATGTTGGGGTGTTTGCCGATGGCCTCGATCAGCGCCCGTTCGATCTCACGCCCCGTGACGTCCTTGGCGTGAAGGATACGACGCTGGCTATGCCCCCCCTCCCTCGTCAGGTCGTAGCTGTCATCGTCCTTGCGGCTGAACTGGACCCCCCAGTCGATCAGGTCATGAATAGCCCCGGGTCCAGCTTCGACGACCTCCCTGACGATTTCCTCCCTGGAGAGAAAAACGCCGGCGACCATGGTGTCGCGGATGTGTTCCTCGAAGGAGTCCTCGTCGGAGAAGACCGAGGCGATCCCACCCTGGGCAAGATTGGTTGCCGTTTCGGAAATTTCCCGTTTGGTGACAATGGTTACGGTGCCGTGCTCAGCGACCTTCAGGGCATAGGACAGCCCGGCGATGCCGCTGCCGATGACCAGAAAATCCGAGATGATTCTCATGGGGACCCTCATTGAAGATTCAGGTGAAAGGTCGAGCCATGCAAGTCGGCCCAATGATTGCACGAAAAAACCATGCATCGACCATTGCACGGCAAGAATGCGGAGTACCCGGTTCCACCGCTGCAAATTTGCCATTATTGTTCCGGGTGGGAACCATGTCAAGAATTTTGGCCGGCTAAATGGGTTGAAACACAAGATCTTTTCAGCTATATTCCGACCCTGAAAGAATCTGCGGTGGACTATGACGAAATCTGGTGTCCTTATTTTTATCTTCCTGGCGGCCCTGGCGGGTCCCTTGGGTCTTCCCGGCATCGTCCGGGGGGACATCTTTCGTTATGTGGATGGCAACGGGGGGATTCATTTCACCAATACTCCGACGGTCAAGGGCTATACCGTTTATCTCAAGGAGGGTGGGGTCTCAACGGTCAAGGAGATGGTTCGCCGCTATGCCACGCTCTTCGATCTGGAAGAGGCTCTGATCAAGGCGGTGATCAAGGTCGAGAGCGACTATAATCCTGTTGCCGTCTCCTCCAGGGGAGCTCTCGGCTTCATGCAGCTTATGCCGACGACCGCCCGGGAAATGGATGTGAAAAATCCGCTGAATCCCGCCGAAAATATCTACGGCGGCAGCCGCTATCTGCGCCTGATGCTCAACCAGTTCGACGGCGACCTCGATCTGGCCCTGGCCGCCTACAATGCCGGCCCCGGGGCTGTGCGCCGTCATGGGGGGATTCCCCCCTATGCCGAAACCCGCAACTATGTCGACCGGGTAAAAAAGTTCCTCACCTTCTACCGTGAACGCAAGGATATCTACCTATGAATTTCCGGTCGGGGTTGCTGAACTTGCCGAATCTCCTCACCCTCGGACGGATTGCCGCCATCCCCCTGCTGGTGTTTTTCCTCTTTTTTGACGGTCCTCTGGCCGGCTTCTGGGCGGCAATCATTTTTTCCGTTGCCGCCGTCACCGACTGGCTCGACGGCTGGCTGGCCCGTAAGTGGGAAGTGGTGACCGTTCTCGGCAAATTTCTCGACCCTCTGGCCGACAAGCTGATCGTCATGGCCGCCCTGATCATGCTGATTCCCCACGACCGTGTCCCCGCCTGGGCGGTCTTTTTGATCCTGGCCCGGGAAATGATCGTCACCGGCCTGCGCTCCATCGCCTCTTCCGAAGGGGTCGTCATCGCCGCCAGCGAGCTGGGGAAATACAAGACTATATTTCAGATGGTGGCGATCATCGGTCTCCTTCTTCATTATGATTATTACTGGCTCTTCGGTCTGCGCTGGGAACTGTTTCACGCCGACATGCACCATTTCGGGATCTTCTTCTTCTATATCGCCCTGGTGCTGACCGTCTGGTCCGGGGCGGACTATCTCTTTAAATTCTTTAAGGTTATTGCCCGCAACTAGCTGGGCGTCGGCGCGGTACCTCCCTCGAATTTTTTGTTGACTTGGTAAAACCGTTTTGTTATTAATAGGCCCGCTTACGACAGCAGCGGCAATAATGCGGGAATAACTCAGTGGTAGAGTGCAACCTTGCCAAGGTTGAAGTCGCGGGTTCGAATCCCGTTTCCCGCTCCAAAAAATAACAAGCCTCAAGGTCGATGCCTTGGGGCTTTTATTTTGTCGATCGCTCGGCCCGATCTGCAGGATCGCGCCGCTCTCATAATCACCGCAGGGAGAAAAGCATGGCGACAGGCAGGCGGATTTCCGGATTCATTGTTCTGGTGGCCTTCCTCTTGGTGGGGAGCGGCTGTGTCGGTAACATCGGCGGCAACCTCTCTTCCGCCATTTTGAACCATCCTGACCCGGAGACCGTGCGGGAAAGCATCCCGTCCTATCTCCTGCTCATCGACAGTTTCATCGCCGACGCCCCCAGGGACGAGGTTCTTCTCGAGACCGGCGCCAATCTCTATGCGATTTACGCCTCGGCCTTCATCGAAGACGAGGAGAGGGCAGCCCTCCTCGCCGAGATCGCCTGGGGATACGGAGAAAGGGCGCTGTGTCGTGCGGCTCCTGCGGCCTGCGGCCTCTCGCACCGTCCCTTTGAAGAATATTCGCGCCGACTCCGGGAACTCGACGAGGATGCGGTTCCGGCGCTCTTCTCCTATACGACCACCTGGCTGGTATGGATCAAGACCCACAGCAGCGATTGGCTGGCCCTGGCCGACCTCCCCAAGGTCGAAGCCGCCCTGGAACGGATCGTCGAGCTCGACGAGGGGTACCGTCACGGCAGCGCCCATCTTTATCTGGGCGTCCTTAAGACCCTTCGCCCCCCCTCTCTCGGCGGCCATCCCGAGGATGGGCGTCGTCACTTTGAACGGGCTCTGACCCTGTCCTGCGGCCGCGATCTCGGCTTCAAGGTGGAATTCGCCCGCAGCTATGCCCGTCTGGTGTATGATCGTCAACTCCATGACCGGCTTCTAAACGAAGTCATGGCGGCCGATCCCGTGGCCCCGGATTTGACCCTCCTCAATACCCTGGCCAAGCGTCAGGCCCGGATACTGTTGGACTCGGCAGAGGATTATTTCTAGGCTGAAAATAGCCGAACTGGAGACATTCAGATGTTGAAAAGACTCGTTTTTCTGACCCTTGCCATCCTGCTTTCCGGTTTTGCCCCCCTCTCCGCCGAGGCGACCGTTCTGAAGATCGCCACCATCGCCCCTGAAGGGTCCCAGTGGATGCAGGAAATGCGCAAGGGGGCCGACGAAATCAAGGCCCGCACCGCCGGCCGGGTGGCGGTCAAGTTCTACGGCGGCGGGGTGATGGGGAACGAGAAGAGCGTCCTGCGTAAAATCCGCATCGGCCAACTCCACGGCGGTGCCTTCACAGGCGGCGGTCTCATCGAGGTTTATCCCGACATCAGCCTCTACAGCCTGCCGATGGTCTTCCGTTCCCTCGACGAGCTTGACTATGTCCGCTCGCGCATGGACAAGACCCTTGAGCAAGGGCTCGAAGAGGCCGGTTTCGCAAGCTTCGGTTTCGCCGAAGGGGGATTCGCCCTGATCATGGCCAACGAGCCGGTGCGCAGTCTTGACGATCTCAGAGGGAAGAAAATTTGGGTTCCCGAAGGGGATTCCAACACCTACGCCATCATGGAAGGGCTCGGTCTTTCCCCCGTGACTCTCCCCATCACCGATGTCCTGACGGGGCTGCAGACCGGCCTCATCGACATTATCGGCACCTCGCCCATCGGCGCCATCGCCTTTCAGTGGCACACCAAGGTCAAATATATTTCCACCGCCCCCCTGGCCTATCTCTTTGCCACCCTGGTGGTCGACAGCAAAGTCTTTGATAAACTCTCCGTCGAAGACCAGGCTGTGGTGCGGGAAGTCATGGAGCGCATCTACCGTCAACTCGATGCCCAGAACCGCAAGGACAACGAAAAAGCCAGCGTCGCGCTCGGCACGCAGGGCCTGAAATTCGTGGAATTCAATCCCGGCGAGGTGGAAAAAATGCGCGCCAACGTCACCGAAACCGTCCTCGCTCTCGGCCGCAAGGGGGCCTTTTCTCTGCCCCTCTACCAGGAAATGCGCCAGCTCCTCGAGGCCTACCATAGCCAACCCCGGAGTGCCGCCGAAGGCGTTCGTCCATGATTGAGCCGCAGCGGTTGTTTCGGAAACTGCGCCGCGTCGGAACCCTGGCCGAGGATGCCCTCCTCATCGTTATGCTGACGGTGATGATCGGTCTGGCCGCCCTGCAGATTTTCATGCGCAACATCTTCGACACCGGCTTTGTCTGGGCCGACGAACTGCTGCGAATCCAGGTCCTGTGGATTGCCCTTCTCGGCGCCGTCGCCGCCAGCCGCGACGACAACCATGTCAATATCGATCTTCTGACCCGTTTCCTTCCCGGGCGCTGGCAACCGGCAACCAAGGTGATCGTCGATCTCTTTACCGCCGTCGTCTGCGCCCTGGTCGCCTGGCAGGCCGCCCGTTTCGTGCAGATGGAACATGCCTACGGCTCCACGGTCCTCGGCAACTTTCCCGCCTGGATCGTTCAGTCGATTCTCCCGGTCGGTTTTGCAATCGTCGCCTACCGATATTTTCTCTTCTTCTGCAAAAATCTCGGAAGGCTGGTCAAGGGAGTTCCCGCGCCATGATTGCCGTCGGCCTGTCGCTGATTATCCTGGCGTTGCTCGGGGCCCCGCTCTTTGCCGTCATTGCCGCCAGTGCTCTGTTGGGCTTTTACCAGGCCGATGTCGATCTTTCCGTGATTGCCATCGAGATCTACCGTATCGCCGAGATGCCCGTTCTTCTGGCCATCCCCCTTTTTACATTTGCCGGTTACCTCCTCAGCGAAAGCCACGCGCCTCACCGCCTGGTGCAGCTCACACGGGCGCTCCTCGGCTGGATGCCTGGCGGTCTGGCGGTGATCTCTCTGACGGCCTGTGCGGTCTTTACCGCTTTTACCGGGGCCTCAGGGGTGACCATCATCGCCCTCGGCGCCCTTTTGTATCCGGCGCTACGGGAGTCGGGCTATTCGGACGATTTTACTCTCGGGCTGGTGACCACCTCGGGGAGTCTCGGTCTTCTCTTTGCCCCTTCGCTGCCGCTGATTCTTTACGGGATCGTTGCCCAGCAGACCAACATCGGACAGCCGGTGTCCATCGAGGAACTTTTTGCCGCCGGGGTTCTGCCGGGAGTCCTGATGGTGGTCCTTCTCGGCGGTTACAGCCTGTGGATGAACCGTCATAACAGGATTCCCCTCGGCAGCTTCTCCTGGGCGGAGGTCCGAGGGGCCCTGCGGGCCTCGGTCTGGGAAATCCCGCTGCCGTTCGTCGTTCTCGGCGGGATTTACAGCGGCTACTTTGCCGTTTCCGAGGCCGCCGCCGTCACCGCTCTCTACGTCATCGTCGTCGAGGTGCTGATCCTGCGGGAAATCCCCCTGCGGATTCTTCCCGGGATCATGCGTCAGTCGATGGTTCTGGTCGGCGGGATACTCATCATCCTCGGCGTTTCTCTGGCCTCGACCAACTATCTCATCGATGCCGGCATACCCGGGCGCCTCTTTGAACTGGTGCGCTCCCATGTCTCCAGCCAGCTGACTTTTCTCATCATCCTCAATATCTTTTTGCTGATTCTCGGCGCCCTTCTCGACATCTTCTCGGCCCTCGTCCTGGTCGTGCCGCTGATTCTGCCGGTGGCCGTCTCCTACGGCGTCGATCCCGTCCATCTCGGGATCATCTTCCTCGCCAACATGCAGATCGGCTACCTGACCCCGCCGGTGGGACTCAACCTCTTCATCGCCAGTTACCGATTCAAAAAACCGATCTCCGAAATCTACCGCGCCACCTGGCCCTTTCTGCTTATTCTTCTGTTGAGCGTCCTGATCATCACCTACTGGCCCGATCTCTCCCTGATGATGATTCGCTAAAGGGCGGTTTTTAATTTGCCTTCCCTGCGTTAGAATGAATGGGAAACCTGTCGCGCTCCTTCGGACCAAACAAGGAGGCGACAGGCACCTCCTTTTTCAGAGAAAGGATTGCCGATGCCGCCCCGCCCCGTTTCCTTCCTCCTGCTGCTGTCCCTCCTCGTCACCCTCGCGGCAAAAGGAACCGAAGCAACCGATCTTCCCTTGCCCCCTGCGGATCCAGCCGCCCTCAACAGTAGGGCTTCGGCCTTTCTCGGGATTCCCTACCGCAATGACGGCGCACTCGACGCGTCCGGCCGATACACCACCTTCGGCAACCCCGAACGCACCTGGTCCGAGCCGGGCCTCAACTGCAGCGGCCTGGTCCTGGCCCTTTCCCGCGCCCTGCTCGGGTGCCGCCAGACCCTGGCCGAAGCCGGGGTCGACCGCCGGGGAGACAGCGGCGCCGTCTCCCCCCTGGGGGAGGACTGGGATTACGGCTGGGATCTGATTCTGAATTTGAGCGACGGTTTCGTCCGCAGCGCCCTTCTCCCCGGGGGAGCCGCGCCGGTGCCGGACGCGATGGAGGAAGGGGAGGGCCCCGGTTTCCTCCACGGCAGCACTGCGGCCTGGGAGGCGATCCTCCCTCTGCTCAAACCGGGACGGGTCTATCTCGGCAGCATGAACCGCCCGGGGGGTCTTGCACCCTATCGCCTGCTGCACCATCATGTAGTGGTTCTTCTGCCCGACGGGGAGGGGCGCTGCTGGCTCTATCAGGCCACGGCCCGCGACGGGGTTCATCGCCTCGATCTCTTCACCGCCGCAGGGCTCCGGCGCCTGCAGGAGCAGTTTCCCGACCGTTCCGAGGGGCCGGAACGCATCCTTATTCTCGAGGTGATCCCCGCCACCTGAGAGGCCTTTGTCACCGGCCGGAGAGAATCCTGGTATGGCCTTTGACTTCCCTGCCTACACCCCCCCCGATTTCACGGCTCCCTCCCTGGCCCTGGCGCCCTGCGTCCGCTTTGCGCCCGTAGTCCGGGAGGGGATCGCACCCGACGGCTATCACGCCACCTCCGTTCACCCTGAATATCTGCACCTTGCCCCCGGTTCCTGGACTCTTCTCCAGGAGTCGCGCATGGACTGCGTGGTCGTGCTGGATGGTGACGGCGAGCTGCAGGTGCGGGAGTTTCGCACCCTGAAGGTCGGAGAACGGGTGGCCTGCGGCCGGAGCGAGGACGGCAGCGACGGCATCCTCGTCTATCCTGGCGGTTTCGTGCTGCCGGCTGAAGAGGAGGAGCGGGAGCGTTTCGCCTTTCGTACCGGCTTCAGCCGCGAAACCTCCTTCTCCATCGACTACGACCGGCTCTACGCCCTTCTCGAAGAGGAACGGCGCCACGGTTTCGTCCTCTGGGTCCTGGGACCGGCGGCGATCTTCGACCGCGACGCCAGGGAAGCCTTCGTCGCCCTGGTCGAGGGCGGCTACGTCCACGCCCTTCTCGCCGGAAACGCCTTCCCCACTCACGACCTCGAGGGGGCTCTCTTCGGCACCGCTCTCGGCCAGGATCTCTACACGAAGCGGCCGGCTCCCCAGGGGCACTACCGGCATCTCGATGCCCTCAACCGCATCCGCGCCCTCGGCTCCATCCGCCGTGCCGTCGAAGAGGGGGAGGTGCCGAACGGGGTGATGCGGGCCCTCATCGGCAAGGATATCCCCTTCGTCCTTGCCGGCTCGATTCGCGACGACGGACCCCTCCCCGAGGTGATCGCCGACGCCTGTCAGGCCCAGGACCGGATGCGCACCCTGGCCCGCAAGGCAACCACGGTCATCGCCCTGGCCACAGCCCTGCACACCATCGCCACCGGCAACATGGTCCCCTCCTACCGGGTGGAGAGCGACGGCCGGGTGCGCCCGGTTTACTTCTACGCCGTCGACATGTCCGAGTTCGCTCTCGGCAAGCTCCTCGACCGCGGCTCCGTCTCCGCCCGGCCTATCCTCACCAACGTTCAGGATTTCATCGTGACTCTGCAGCGCGGTCTCAGCCGCCGCTGATCTCGGTCCCGGCCGTTCCGGCAATCCCCTTTTCGATCTCGTCCACCGCCGTGATCAGCGCCCGCTTGCCGCCGCTGGCGAGAAAGAGGAGCGCCGCCTCGACCTTGGGTCCCATGGACCCCGGGAGAAAGTGGCCTTGAGCGAGGGCGTCTTTGGCCTCCATCATGGTGACGGTGCCGAGGAATCGCTCCTGCGCCGTGCCGTAGTCGAGGGCCGCCCCGGGGACGTCGGTGGCGATGAGGAGGATGTCGGCGCCGACCTCTTCGGCCAGACAGGCGCTGGCCAGGTCCTTGTCGATGACCGCCTCCACCCCGGATGTTCCACGGCCGTTGCGGATCACCGGTATTCCGCCGCCGCCGCAGCAGATGACGATGAAGCCGAGATCGATCAGGGTGCGGATTTGCCGCTTTTCGACGATGGTCAAAGGTCGCGGCGATGCGACCACCCGTCGAAGGCCGCCGGGAACTTCGGCCACAGGGTAGGGGAGGGATGCGGCCTCCTCCGCCGAGTAGAGAGGGCCGACGGGCTTTTCCGGCGCGGCGAAGGCCGCATCCTCTCCGTCGACCACCACGGTGGTGACCAGGCTCACCACCATCGGCGGCGGATCCACTCCCAGGGCTGTCAGTTCGTCGTCAAGGGCCGATTCGATCATGTAGCCGAGCTCCCCCTGGGTGGCCGCCACCAGGATCTCCAGGGGGAGTTTCGGTACCGCGGTGCAGGCTTCCTGCTGCAGGAGGAGATTCCCCACCTGGGGGCCGTTGCCGTGGGTAATGAGGATCCGGTAGTCGCGGCTCAGCCGGGCGACCTGCCGGATCGGCACCCGGAGGTTGGCCGTCTGCTCTTCGACGGTCCCCGTCTCCCCCCGGCGGATCAGGGCGTTGCCGCCGAGGGCGACGAGAAGGATCGGTCTAGTGTCCTGATTGGTTAATCTCATATATTAATTCTGGCCCTTTTGACCGCTTGCTGCGTTACGTCTCCTCGGCTTAAGCGTGGCTAGGCCTGCGTCGACGCGCCTTGCCAGCGGCCAAAATACCTCAGAATTATCTAAATGAACTAACCAAACAGCACACTGGTGTCTGCAGATTTCATCCCAACCTCACCGGCAACAAACTCTTCAAGCGAGGGCGCAGGAGATCCTCCAGGGTCGGCGAACGGTGATCCCGGTAGCGGTAGCTGACCTCGAGGAGCGGCTGGCGCACCCGGATGAGGTGCCCGAGGCGGACCGGGGTCGCCGAGAGGATGAGGTCGCAGTCGATTCCGGCGATGGTCTTTTCCAGATCCGCCAGTTGTCGGGGGGAGTAGCCCATGGCCGGAAGAACCCCGACGAGGTGAGGATAGGTCCGGAAGGTCTCGGCCAGGCTTCCCACGGCAAAGGGACGGGGATCGACGATGGTTGCCGCGTCCCAGCGCCGGGCGGCGAGGGTGGCGGCGCCGAAGGGCATGCCGCCGTGGGTCAGTGTCGGACCGTCCTCGATCGCCAGAACCCGTTTGCCGCGGATCGATTCGGGGCAGGAAACGGCGAGGGGGAGTTCGGCCAGGACGAGGAGTGCCTCGGGATTGGTGGCGGCAACCGTCCTTTCCAGTCTCGCCACCTCCGCGGCCGGCGCCGAGTCGACCTTGGGGATGATGACGATGTCGGCGGAGAGGAGGTTGCTTTCCCCGGGGTAGTAGGCGAGCTCGTCCCCGGCCCGATGGGGGTCGCAAAGAACGATATGGATGTCGGGAGCGAAAAACGGCAGGTCGTTGTTCCCGCCGTCCCAGACGATGACCTCGGCTTCGGTCTCGGCCGCGTCGAGAATCGCCCGGTAGTCGATCCCGGCATAGACTACGACCCCCATCGCCAGGAGGGGCTCATACTCCTCCCGCTCCTCGATGGTGCAACTCTGGTCGTCAAGGTCGGCGCCGGTGGCAAAGCGCTGCAGGCGCTGCAGACGGAGATCGCCGTAGGGCATGGGGTGGCGAACCACCACCGTCTTGATTCCCATGGCCTGCAGGATGCGGACGACCTCGCGGGTGGTGGGGGACTTGCCGCAACCGGTCCGCACTCCGCAGATCGCCACCACCGGGCGGAGGGAGGGGAGAAGGGTGCGATGGCCGCCGAGCAGGAGGAAGTCGGCTCCGAGGGCGAGAACCCGCGAGGCCCGGTGCATCACTTCGATGTGAGGGATGTCGCTGTAGGCAAAGGCCACGACGTTGACCTTCTCCTCCCGGATCAGTGCGGCGAGGCGCTCTTCGGGATGGATGGGAATCCCCCGGGGGTAGAGCCTGCCGGCAAGCTCCGAAGGATAGCGTCGCCCGGCAATCCCGGGGATCTGCGCGGCGGTGAAGGCGACGACCCGGTAATGGGGGTCGTCGCGGAAACAGGTGTTGAAGTTATGGAAGTCCCGTCCGGCGGCTCCCATGATAAGGACCGTTTCACCCATGGCTCGGCTCTCCGATGAATTCCTTCTCCTGACGAAAGCATATCGCAAATCGGCAAGGATGATCTTGCTCCGGAGACGGACCCTTTGTTAGTATGGCCGCTTCGAGTCGGGAATTTCCCGGCCGATCGCCGCAGGGGTGTTGATGATGATCACTCAGGTTACAGGGGCCGGCAAGGGACTTCTCCTATTGTTTGCCCTGTTTGGCGCCCTGGCCTCGCCCTGCTCCGCCGAAAAGCTCTATAAATTCCAGGATGCCTCGGGAAACTGGCACTTTTCCGACCGCCCCCCTGAGGGTGACACCCCCGTGACGGTGAAGCAGGTTCGGGTCGGTACTCCCTCCTCCAAGGTGGCGATCCGTAATTTCGGCTCGAGCGCCCGGCCGCTCCTCTACGCGATCAACGGCTATCACGGACCTGTGGAAGTGGAGATCGTCCTGTAGCGCAGTGAAAACGTCTCCACCGAGCCGCCCCTTCCCGCCCGGTTTCTCGCTCCGGCGGCAAGGGATGTGCGCACCGTGCGTCTCTGGCCGACCCGCGGCGATCAGGGATGGGCCTATCAGTACGGCTACCGGGCCGTCCCCGGCGATCCTGCCGCCGTCCACCGACCCGAAGTCCCATACCGGGCCCCCTTTCCTCCTGGAGCGTCTTTTTTCGTCAGTCAGGCCTTTTTCGGCAATTACAGCCATCGCCACCCCCAGAGTGAGTACGCCCTCGACATCGCCATGCCCGAAGGAACACCGGTCTGCGCCGCCCGCGGCGGGGTGGTGATGGAGGTTGCCAGCGACTTCTTCACCGGCGGCACCGACCAGGAAGAATACGGTCAAAGAGCCAACATGGTTCGCGTCCTCCATGACGACGGCACCATGGCCGTCTACGCCCATCTCCGGCTGGAAACCGCCCAGGTCGTCCCCGGCACCCGGGTTGTCTCCGGCCAGGTTCTCGCCGAATCGGGGAATACCGGTTATTCGAGCGGCCCGCATCTCCATTTCGTCGTGCAGAAGAATGTCGGCATGGAACTGCGTTCGATCCCCGTCGAACTCCTCGGCGCCGACGGCTCGTCCCTGACCCCCGAGACCGGAATGCTCCTCTCGTCGCCCTGAGGTTGGCCATAGCCCGCACCCGGTTGACTTGACGCCCCGGCGTGATACGTTCTCTCCATGTTGCCGAAGTGGCGCAGGATGAACCTGTCGGGGAGGGTCACACCCCTCCCGATCCGCCGGGGCACGGGATCCGGCGGGGGAGGGGGCGGCCGTCGCTGAATCCCCCGCAAGTTTTCAGGAGATCATATGGCTGTTGTGGAAGTCAGCATTACCCCACTCGGTACGGGGATCGGAGTCTCCCGTTTCGTGGCCGGAGCTCTGCGTCGTCTCAAGGAGTCGGGTCTGCACTATCAGCTGACCCCCATGGGAACCGTGATCGAAGGGGATCTCGACGAAATTCTGCGGGTGGTGCGTCTGATGCACGAATCCCCCTTTAACGAGGGCGCCCAGCGGGTCTCCACCCAAATCAAGATCGACGACCGCCGGGATGTCAAGACGCACACCCTGGCCTCTAAGGTGCGTTCCGTCGAGGAGAAGCTCTAGATGCTTTCTGCCGTGATCTTCGATTTCGACGGTGTTATCGTCGATAGCGAACCGTTGCACTACCGCGCCTTCATGGAGGTGCTGGCTCCCCACGGCATCGCCTGCAGCTGGGACGAATACCGGGAGCACTACATGGGGTTTGACGACCGGGACGGGTTTCGGGCGTTCTTCGCTCTCGCCGGACAGACCATCACCGCCTCCCTCCTTCGGCAACTGACTGCCGCCAAGGCGACCGCCTTCCAGGGCATTGTCGCCGAAGGGGTGGTCCCCTATCCCGGGGTCCTCAACCTTATCGACGCCCTGGGAAAGGTGCTCCCCCTGGTTCTGTGCAGCGGTGCGCTACGCAGCGATATTTTTCCGGTCCTTGAAAAATTCAGCCTTGAAGGGGTCTTTCAGGTGATCGTCACCGCAGACGACGTGGCGGTGAGCAAACCCGATCCGGCCAGCTACCGTCTCGCCGTCGAGAGTCTGGCCCAACTCCTCCCCGACCTGGGAATTTCGCCGGGAACGGTTCTGGCCATCGAAGATACTCCGGCGGGGATCGCCTCGGCTCGCGGCGCCGGTCTCGCCGTTCTCGGGGTGACCAACAACTACCCCGCCGGACAACTGGTGCGGCAGGGGTGTCTCCTGGTCCTCGACTCCCTCGAAGGGGTGACGCCGGCAGGACTCGAAGCTCTGTTTCCGGATCCCTGATCCCCGTTAAGGGGGGGAGGTGGTGATCGGCGGACGTGAAGGATTTTAACGGGATGCCTGTCTCCTGCGGCGGATTTTCCCTTGACACCCGGCAATCGATTTGATATTAATGCCGCACTTTTGACGGCGCGACAAGCGCCGCCATGGCCCCGTCGCCAAGCGGTAAGGCAGAGGTCTGCAAAACCTCCATCACCAGTTCGAATCTGGTCGGGGCCTCCATAAAAAACAAAAAGCCAGCCTGCCAGGGCTGGCTTTTTTCTTGGTGGAAAACATGCACGTCTTTTCTTTGCAAATCATCCTCCTCCTGACCCTTCTCGGTTCCCTGGCCGGATTTCTTGCCGGACTCCTCGGCATCGGCGGCGGCATCATCCTCGTCCCCCTCTTTCTCTGGGTCTTTCCCCTCTGCGGCTTTTCTCCCGAAATCGTCGTCCATGCGGCCTTCGGCACCAGTCTGGCGATCATCATCCCCACAGCCGTCAGCAGCACTCTCGGCCACCGCAAACAGGGGAACGTCGACTGGCACCAGGTCATGCCCCTGGTGTCCGGAGGCCTCGTCGGGGCCGTCGTCGGGGCGAGCCTGGCCGCCGGACTCAGCGGACCCTGGCTCAAGGGACTCTTCGGCGCCATGCAGATTCTGGTCGCCCTTAAGCTCTTTTTCTCCCATCCCTATTTACCTCCCGAGCGCAGCGAAAAAATTCCCCTGCGGCTTCTTCTCCTCGTCGGCCTTTCCGGCGGCGCCTTTTCGGCTTTTTTCGGCGTCGGCGGCGGCGTCATTGCCGTACCGATGATGGTCATGATCCTCCATCTGCCGATCCATCTGGCGGTCGGCAACTCGAGCGCCCTGATCGTCGTCTCCTCTCTTTTCGGCGCTCTCTCCTATGTCTTTTACGGTTTGAAGCTCCCGGGCCTCCCGCCTTTCTCCCTCGGCTACGTCAACCTGCTGGTTGCGGTGATCGTTACCCCCTTCACCGTCCTCTTTGCCCGTCTCGGGGTGCGTGTTGCCGGACGATTCTCCCATGATAAACTGGTCAATATCTTTGCCGGTCTGTTGATGCTCATCGGATTGCGGATGCTGGTGCGCGTTCTCTTGTAGACTGCTGGTGTATCGGCCGACCTGGGCTCAGGTCCCTTCCTACCCCTTGCCGGGAGGTGATATGCAACGTCAACCCGCCGTCGCTGGCCAGTTCTATCCCCGGGACGCCCGGGCGCTGAGGCAGACCGTCCTCGAACTTCTTCCTCCCCAGGCCCGGGAGATGACCGTTTCCGGAATCGTTTCTCCCCACGCCGGCTATCGTTATTCCGGCGGCATCGCCGGAGAGACCTTTGCCAGGATTTGCGTCCCGCAAAAGGTCGTCGTTCTCGGCCCCAACCATCAGGGGATAGGGCATCGGGCCGCGGTCTATGCCCGCGGCAGCTGGCTGAGCCCGCTGGGCGAAACCCTTATCGATGAAGTTCTGGCCGGCCGGATTCTTCAGGCCTGCCCGGTCCTGGCTGCCGATACCGTCGCCCACTCCCGGGAACATTCCCTCGAAGTCCAGCTCCCCTTCATCCAGGTGCGCTCCCCCGGGGCGACGATCGTTCCGATCTGCCTGGGGTCCCTCTCCCTCGAAGAACTCCTCGCTCTCGGCGAGGGGCTCGGCAAGGCGCTGATGGAGACGCCTGAGGAGGTCCTGATCGTCGCCAGTTCCGACATGACGCACTACGAAGAAGCGGAGACGGCCCGCACCAAGGATATGCGGGCCATTGCCCGTATTCTCGAGCTCGATGCCGAGGGGCTCTTCAGGACGGTACGGGACGGCGCCATCACCATGTGCGGCGTGCTGCCGACGGTGGTGATGCTTGTTGCCGTCCGCAGTCTCGGCGCCGTACGAGGGGAACTGGTGCGCTACGGGAACTCCGGCGATGTGAGCGGCGATCATGAGGCAGTCGTCGGCTACGCCGGGGTGGTGGTCCCGACCCCCGAGAGCTGAGCCCAGGAGCCAGTCGGACTATCCATGAGCCGGCTGTAAAATTGTCTATTTGGGCCATATCCAAGCTCCTTTTCGACCAATAGAGACGGCTATTGGCTCTCAAACGAGCTCGAATCTGTCCTCAAATATTCAATTTTTCGCTTCGGCCCGTATAGTCCGACAGACTCTTGGGCGCAAGGAGAAAATCCTTGTCAATTCCCCCTTCTTAAAGTATAAAAAGCCGGGTCGCCGTCGAGGCGACCCGTTGTTTTTGCTCTCCCGAAAAAATCTTTCCGCACCATCCAAGGAGTCCCCGATGTCCAAACTGCGCGTTCGCTTCGCTCCCAGTCCCACCGGGTATCTGCACGTCGGCGGCGCCCGCACGGCGCTCTTCAATTACCTGCTGGCCCGCAAGGAACAGGGAACTTTTATCCTGCGCATCGAGGATACCGACGTCGCCCGCTCCACCCAGGAGTCCGTCGACGCCATACTCCGGGCGATGGAGTGGCTCGGGCTCTCCTACGACGAAGGCCCTTTCTATCAGTCGGAACGCTTCGATCTCTACCGCCGGAAGATCGATATCCTGCTGTCCTCAGGAAAGGCCTATCGCTGCTACTGCACGGTCGAAGAACTCGATGCCAGGCGAGAAGCGGCGATGCAGAGCGGCGGCAAGCCCCGCTACGACGGCACCTGCCGCAACCGCACCGACCATCCCGAAGGGGCTCCCTTCGTCGTCCGCTTCAAAAGCCCCCTGGAGGGAGAGACGACCTTCGTCGACCGCATCAAGGGTCCGATCACCTTTGCCAACGACGAACTCGATGACCTGATCATCCAGCGCAGCGACGGCACCCCGACCTACAATTTCGTCGTCGTAGTCGACGACGCCGAAATGGGTCTGACCCTGGTGATCCGCGGCGACGATCACATAAACAACACCCCGCGTCAGATCGTCATGTACCAGGGGCTCGATTATTCCGTTCCCGAATTCGCCCACGTGCCGATGATTCTCGGCGCCGACAAGACCCGGCTCTCCAAGCGCCACGGCGCCACCTCGGTCATGGCCTACCGCGAGATGGGGTACCTCCCCGAGGCGATGGTCAACTACCTGGTGCGCCTCGGCTGGTCCCACGGCGACCAGGAGATCTTCTCCATGGAGGAGTTGATCGAAAAGTTCTCCCTCGACCACGTCGGTCGCGCCGCCGGGGTCTTCAATCCCGAAAAGCTCCTGTGGCTCAACGCCCACTACATCAAGACCGGTGACCCGGCGCGCCTCGGCGAGCTTCTCAAGGAATATCTCGGCAACATCGCCGTCGATACGAGCGGCGGTCCGGAGATCACCGCCGTGGTCAAAACGCTGCAGGAGCGTGCCCACACGATGGTCGAAATGGCTGAAGGGGCCGCCTTCTATTTCAAGAAGGAGGTCGACTACGACCTCGAGGCGGTCGCCAAGTTTCTTACTCCCGACAAAAAACCGATCTTCGAATCCCTGATCGCAGGTCTGGCTGCCTGCAGCGACTGGAACCACGACGGCATCGCCGCCGCCTTTGCCGCGGTGATGGAAGAAAACGGAATCAAACTCGGCAAGATCGGACCCTCCGTCCGCGTCGCCCTGGTCGGCGGCACCACCAGCCCGGGGATCTACGAGGTTCTTGAGGTTCTCGGCCAGGAGGAGAGTCTGCGGCGGTTGCGTCTGGCGTTGCCGAAACTAGGATAAGGGAGGAGGAGGCTTTAGCCGAAACTCTGGGAATCGTTTTTATTACCGGCATGTTGCACTTGACCGTTCAGGCCGTTTCGAAGTCCCGACAGTGTCAGAAACCTTCGCGCCGGCCCAATCCAAGGATCTGAATTTTCGATGATTGATCAACTGTATCGCTCCGTCTCGGGGTATCTCCCCGATTCGGTGACCCCCTCCATATTCGCCGGGAGCCTTGTCGCCCTGGTCCTGCTGGTTCCCGGGGCACTGGTCGGCAGTCTGTTGTGGCGCCGCCACCAGCGCAACCGTTTCACCTATCGCTTTGATATTTTCTGGGATAAAAAACTCCACCCCTTCTGCCCCACCTGCCGCAGCCCCCTAAGCAACTGGAGCAAGCATTCCGGCTGGAAATTCGAAAGCCAGGAAGGGCGCACCGTGCGGCAGCCCACCACCTATCATGCCTTCGATTGCCCCCTGTGCGCCAAACCGGTGCGGCTGGTCGATTCCGACGGTTACGAAGTCTCCCTCGATGAGGCCCTTGCTCAACTTCAGGCTCCGGTCCGCGAGGACTGAGTTCAGTCTTTTTTCCTGCAATCTCCGTGAGCCGCTCCTGGCAGCAGGGGTGGCTCTTTTCTATTGGATTAGAACAGTTGACTCGAAAGTTAGCCGTGGCTATATTAATAGCCGTTTAATTTGCTGATTGACTAAAACGGATTCCGGCGGCCGTAACGGGGCAGAGACAGGGGACGTTCCCATGAGGGGTAAGGTTGAAAAATCGTGCTCTCGGACTCAGGCAGGGGAGTCCTGATTCATGATTTCTTTCTGTGCAAAAACATGCGTATTCGGCGGCGGGCTGCTCATTGGCGTCTCCCTGATCCCGACCCGGCAGTTGATTGCCCAATTGCCCAAAGGTTACACCCGTAATTGCTGGTACGCCATGTTAATGCTGGAGGTCCTGTTTCTTGCCGGATATCTGGGTTACGCCCGGGTCTTCTGGAACGATCATTCAGGGCTGCATGATCTGATCGTTCCGGGGGTGTTCTTCCTGGGTGCCTGTTTCGTTTTGCTTGCAGCCGCCCTTTCGTTGCAGACTGTGGATGCCATTGCTCGGCTCAACAGCCTTGAACAGGAAAATATCGCCGATTCCCTGACCGGAGTTTTCAACCGCCGCTATCTGGATCGCTGTTTGAACGAAGAAGTAATGAGGGCCCGTCGATTCGACCTTCCGCTGTCCATTCTCCTGCTTGATATCGACCACTTCAAGAAAATCAACGACAGCTACGGGCATCGAGCGGGCGATCAGGTGCTGATCTCTTTTGCGGCCACGGTTCAAACGGAGCTTCGCGAGTTTGACATCCTGGCGCGCTACGGCGGTGACGAGTTTATGATCATCGCTCCGCAAACGCCTCCCCAGGGTGCCGCCAACCTCGCCTCCCGCCTGCGCGCCCGCATTGAGGTTGAGGAGTTAAGGCTTTCCGACGTTCAAGGACGAACGGTGGAGATTCCCTTGACCTGCAGCATGGGCGTCGCCAGTCTCGTCGGTGAGGTGGACTCCGCCGAGAAACTCATCAACGCTGCAGACGAGGGCCTGTATCGTGTGAAGCGCAGGGAAAACGATCGGGTCAAGAAGCCCTCAGGAGGGCAGAATTTACTTTTGGGAAAAAGGGAAGCTTGAATTGAGACGAACCCCAGGGCTTTTCCCGAGCCGCCCTTTTCAGCAGCCGGGGGGCAGATGGAGAGCATGTCGATCCCCGGACCGGGTCCATCAAAAATGGCCAGGCGCGACCCGTCCGACAATCATCTGGTTGTCGAATCCTGCACCATCCTCACCACCAAAGCCAGCCCCCTCATCCAGTCGATCCATCACCGCATGCCGGTTATCCTGGCGCTCAAGGAAATCGATCTTTGGCTGGATCCGCAGAAGAACCTTGCGAAGCTGAAGGCAATTCCCGGACCGATCGGCCCCGCCGTCCTCACCTGTCGCCGAGTTTCGGACTTCGTTAATAATCCCCGAAATGAAGGGCGTCGGTGTGTTGAAGCCTTGTCGTCGGCGGTGTTGATTTATCTTCCCTCCCCATTTTTTTGCGAGCGATCTCCTTCTCAGTTCAGGGAGGTCGGGCTTTGAAAAATTGACCCGTTTCGACGGCGGGAGTATGGTGGAAAGCCTTTGATTTTGTGTATTTTGGCCGGCAAATTCGGCGTGAGTGGCAGGTTGCATGAGAGGGAGACGCCCATGATGGAAAAGATCTATCGCGACATTCTTGAACAGGCGCCCGATGCCGTCCTCTTTGCCGACCGGCAAGGGATCCTCCGCATCTGGAACCGGGGAGCCGAGAACCTCTTCGGTCATTCGGCCGCCGAGGCGCTGGGTCAATCCCTCGACCTGATCATCCCCGAACGCCTGCGGGCCCGCCACTGGGAGGGTTATTACCGGGTCATGGCCACGGGCGAGACCCGCTACGGCACCGATCTGCTCAAGGTTCCGGCGCTGCACCGGGACGGGCGGCAACTCTCCTGTGAATTCTCCATTGTCATGCTCAAGGATGAGGAGGGCGGAGTGCTCGGCGTAGCTTCCATCGTCCGGGATGTTACGGCGCGGTGGGAGAAGGAGAAGGCATTGATGGCGCGGCTTGCGGAGTTGGAGAAGGGGATGCAGCAATAACCCGGCCGGCTCAGGATTGTAACCGTGTCTTTGTGCCGGAACCGCCGGATCTGATTAAAAAATTGACAGAAGAGGCCGTGAGCGGTATTTTGACGCGTATGTTTTGTCATGTGGAATCAAGCGTTTAGAATGACCTTTTTGTGAGGGAGTAGAACCTTTTTTAGCCGTTGTAGCCGGCAGTTTGTTGGCAAGACGGCTTTTATTGTCTCAGGGGAGGGCAGGGGATGACCCCGGCACCGGAAGCAGAAGCCAGACAACAGATCGACAGGCTCCTGGAACAGGCCGGATGGCAGGTTCAGGATGCAGGTGCGGCGCATATCCATGCGGCGTGCGGCGTGGCGATCCGTGAATTCCCTCTCCCCGGTTACGGCTTTGCCGACTACCTTCTCTATATCGACGGACGCGCCGCCGGGGTGATCGAGGCGAAGAAGGTCGGCACCACCCTGACCGGCGTCGAGGTGCAGTCGGCCCGATACACCCAGGGGCTCCCCTTCGGCCTGCCGCGCTGGCACAATCCGCTCCCTTTCTGTTATGAATCGACCGGTGTCGAAACCCGCTTCACCAACGGCCTCGACCCCGAACCCCGCTCGCGCAACGTCTTCGCCTTTCATCGCCCGAAAAATCTCGCCAAGTGGCTTGATGCCGCTCTTGCCTCCGACGGTGTTGCCTCCGATCTCGGCGGTGCCTCCCTGGCGGCCGAGACCCTGCCGCAGACCTTTCTCGCCCGCCTGCAAAAGATGCCCGAGCTGAAAATCGAAGGACTCTGGCCGGCGCAGATTACCGCCATAGCCAATCTCGAAGGCTCACTCAAGAAGAACCGCCCGCGCTCCCTGATTCAGATGGCGACCGGCTCGGGGAAAACCTTCACCTCGATCAGCGCCATTTACCGGCTGATCAAGTTCGGTGGCGCCCGCCGCGTCCTCTTTCTCGTCGACCGTGCCAACCTCGGCCGCCAGACCTTGAAGGAGTTCCAGCAGTACGTCTCCCCCTACAACAACTTCAAATTCACCGAGGAGTACATCGTCCAGCACCTCTCCTCCAACCGCATGGACCGCACGGCGCGGGTCTGCATCTGCACCATCCAGCGCCTCTACTCCATGCTCAAGGGGCGCGAGCTCCCCGACGATCTCGACGAGGAATCGGTGGCCGAGCTGGGCGCAGCATGCTGCGCCCCGACAGGTGGTATTTTTGGGGAGCCGGAGCCGATCGAGTACAACCCCGATTTCCCCATCGAGGATTTCGACATTATCGTCACCGACGAGTGCCACCGCTCGATCTACAACCTCTGGCGCCAGGTCCTCGAATACTTTGACGCCTACCTCATCGGCCTCACCGCCACCCCGAGCAAGCAGACCTTCGGCTTCTTCAACAAGAACCTGGTCATGGAGTACGGCCACCCGCAGGCGGTGGCCGACGGCGTCAACGTCAACTACGACGTCTACCGCATTCGCACCCAGATCGGTGAGGCGGGAGGCAAGGTCGAGGCCGGTTACTACGTCGACAAGCGCGACCGCGAAACACGGGCGGTGCGCTGGGAACAGCTCGACGACGATTTTCAGTACGACGCCAAGCAGCTCGATCGCGACGTGGTCGCCGTCGACCAGATTCGCACCGTCGTCCGCGCCTTCCGCGACAAGCTCTTTACCGAGATCTTCCCCGGCCGCACCTGGGTGCCGAAGACGCTGATCTTCGCCAAGGACGACTCCCACGCCGAGGATATCGTCAAGATCGTCCGCGAGGAGTTCGGCAAGGGGAACGACTTCGCCCAGAAGATCACCTATCGCACCACCGGCGATACGCCGGAGAATCTGATCAAGGCCTTCCGCACCAGCCCGATGCCGCGAATCGCCGTCACCGTCGACATGATCGCCACCGGCACCGACATCAAGGCGGTGGAGTGCGTCTTCTTCATGCGCATGGTCAAATCGCGCGCCTACTTCGAGCAGATGAAGGGGCGCGGGGTGCGCATCATCAACGACAACGACCTGCAGGCGGTCACCCCCGACGCCATCAGCAAGGACCACTTCGTCATCGTCGATGCCGTCGGCGTCTGCGAGCAGGACCAGACCGACTCGCTCCCCATGGAGCGCAAGAAGAACGTCGGCTTCGAAAAGCTGCTGCAGGCGGTCGCCTTCGGCAACTGCGAGATCGACGTCATCTCCTCGGTGGCGGCGCGACTCTCAAGGATGGAGAAGAAGCTCACCCCGCAGGAGCAGAAGCAGGTGCAGGAGCTGACCGGCGGCAAGTCGCTCAAGGCCCTGACGGTTGATCTGGTCGCCGCCCTGGAGCCCGATCGGCACATCGCCGCCGCGCAGAAGGCGTCCGGTCAGCAGGAGCCCGACGCCAAGCAGATTCGCCAGGCGGCGGCGCAGATTCTCGGCGCGGCGGCCCGGCCGCTGTGCAACCCGGATCTGCGTGCGCTCCTCTTTGCCATCAAGCAGAAAAACGAGCAGATCATCGACACGGTCAGCCTCGATGCGGTGATCTTCTCCGGCTTTACCGAGGAGAAGGCCAAAGGGGTGGTCGAGTCGTTCGAGCAGTTCATCGAAGAGAACAAGGACGAGATTACCGCCTTGCAGGTGCTCTACAGCAAGCCGTTCAAGCAGCGACTGCGCTTTGCCGACGTGCAGGAGCTGGCCGAGAAACTGGTCGCCCAGGTCGAGCAGCTGCGCATTTACCAGACTCATCCTTTAGGGTGGGAGAAGCGCCTCCCCGACGAGCTGTGGGCGGCGTATCAGAAGCTGGAGGCGGGCAAGGTGCGCGGTGCTGCGGCCAATCACATTTTGACCGATCTAGTGTCGCTGGTGCGCTTTGCCATGCATCAGGAGAACGAGCTGGTGCCGTTTCCGGAGAAGGTGCAGGTGAACTTCCGCGCCTGGGTGGAGCAGCAGCAGGCCGGCGGAAGGCGCTTTACCGCCGAGCAACGCAAGTGGCTGGAGATGATTCGTGATCATATTGCGGCGAATTTGCAGATTGAGACGGATGATTTCGATTATGCGCCGTTTGCGCAGGAGGGCGGGATTGGCCGAGTCTGGCAGGTATTCGGCGATGACCTGAACCGCATTCTGGAGGAATTGAACCAGACGTTGGCGGCATGACCCGTAGGGGCGCGATTCATCGCGCCCGTCTGGACCAAGGACACCGGGACAACATGACCCGTAGGGGCGCGATTCATCGCGCCCGTCTGGTCCAAGGACAACGGGGCGGGATAACCCGTAGGGGCGCGATGAATCGCGCCCGTCTGGACCAAGGACACCGGGCGGGATGATCAGGGCGCGATGAATCGCGCCCCTACGGAGGGGGGATGGTATTCAATCCGGAGATCCACCATAGGCGGTCAATCCGGTTACGGGATTACGATTATTCCCGCGCCGGGGCGTATTTCGTGACGATATGCGCATGGCAGCGGGAGTGCCTGTTCGCGGATATTGTCGACGGGACGGTGCGGTTGAACGATATGGGGCGGATCGTTCTGGAATGTTGGGATGGTTTGCCTGGCCATTATCCACCGGTTGAATTGGATGTTTTCGTAGCCATGCCGAACCACATCCACAGTATCATCGTGATCAATGACCCCGGTTTTGGTCAGGGCGTAGGGGCGCGATTCATCGCGCCCGGTCCTGTCGCACCGGATAATCAGGCAAAACCCGACAATCAGGGCGCGATGAATCAGGGCGCGATGAATCAGGGCGCGATGAATCAGGGCGCGATGAATCAGGGCGCGATGAATCAGGGCGCGATGAATCAGGGCGCGATGAATCAGGGCGCGATGAATCGCGCCCCTACGGTTGGTGAAATCGTGCGGGCGTTCAAGGCGCGTTGCACCCATGCCATCAATAAATCCCGCAACACCCCCGGCGCCCCGGTCTGGCAGCGCAATTATTACGAACGGGTGATTCGCGACGAACGGGAATTGACCGCGATTCGGCAATACATCGCCGACAACCCGGCAAAATGGGCGGAAGACGAAAACCACCCGTCACGGGTGTAGGGGCGCGATTTATCGCGCCCTGATTATCGAATCAAACAATCGGGCGCGATGAATCGCGCCCAAATTCACCAAGGCGACAAACAGGGCGCGATAAATCGCGCCCCTACGAAATCGTTGTCGGAATGAGGCGATAAAGGCGTGAACAGTTTGAAAAATAAAGAAATTTGCCTGATTTCACTGAAAGACCTCGGCACTTGGTGCGGTGGTGGCACCCCGTCAAAACAGGTGTCGGCCTATTGGGAAAATGGGACGATCCCCTGGGTTTCACCAAAGGATATGAAGGTGGATCACATCAGGGGGGCTGAAGATACCATTACCGAGAAAGCGGTTAAGGAGTCGGCAACCAACCTTCTCCCGGCTGGGTCAGTGCTTATCGTTACCCGAAGCGGCATTTTGCGACATACCTTCCCGGTGGCAGTCACGGATGTGCCTGTCACGATCAATCAAGACCTAAAGGCACTTGTGCCGAGCGAGGGTGTTGACGCAAAGTACGTCGCCTTTGGTCTGCGCGCCTTTAGCCATGAAATTCTCCATCAATGCAGCAAGCAGGGAACGACCGTCAACAGCATTGAGACCAAAGAACTGTTGAGGTTCCAGATTCCCCTTTTCTCGACCGAAGTTCAAACCCGCATCGTCGCAGAGATCGAAAAGCAGTTCTCCCGCCTCGACGAAGCCGTCGCCAACCTCAAGCGCGTCAAGGCCAACCTCAAGCGTTACAAAGCCGCCGTCCTCAAGGCCGCCGTCGAAGGGAAATTGACGGAAGAATGGCGTAGGGGCGCGATTCATCGCGCCCAATCATTGGCAGAATACGACAATCAGGGCGCGATAAATCAGGGCGCGATAAATCAGGGCGCGATAAATCGCGCCCCTACGAAACCAATCGAAACCGGGGCCGAACTGCTGGGGCGGATTCTGGCCGAGCGGCGCAAGGCGGCGGGGAAGGGGAAGTACAAGGAGCCGGTTGGGCCGGATACGAGCGGGTTGCCGGAGTTGCCGGTGGGGTGGGTATGGGCATCAGTTTGTCAATTAGGTGTGATAAAAGGTGGTAAGAGGCTACCCGCTGGGCATGTTTACTCTGATGTACAAACATCTTACCCCTATATCAGAGTGACGGATTTCGATCAATTTGGAATCAGGACTTCTGCTTTGCAGTATCTGGCTAAAGAAACGCATCAAGAGATAAGGCGATACATAATTACAGCTGATGACATCTACATTTCAATAGCGGGAACTATAGGATTGGTTGGTCAAGTTCCTGCTCAATTAAGCGGAGCGAATCTAACTGAAAATGCAGCAAAAATTACAGAAATTATACACACCGATCCAAAGTATTTAATCTACTGGTTGGCCTCTCCCACGGGGATTGCACACATAGCTCGGTCAACGATTGCAACTACACAAGCTAAATTGTCGTTATTCAGGATTGAACAAATTCCGGTTCCGTTTCCCCCTCTCGCCGAACAACACCAAATCGTCGCCGAAGTCGAACGCTGCCTCTCAGTCGTCGCCGGAGCCGAAGCGCAGGTTGATGCCAACCTGCGCCGCGCTGATCGCCTGCGCCAGTCGATCCTCAAACAAGCCTTCTCCGGCCAACTTGTCCCCCAAGACCCCAACGACGAACCAGCTAGCTTGCTGCTGGAACGGATACGGGGTCAACTGGTGGCACCTGTAAAAAACATCAAGGAAAAACCTCTGCCTCGGCGGAATGCAAAGTCCGCCATCAAGGTCGAACCCAAAGCAGGCACGTCTGATAATACGTCCCTCGACTCTGTCCTCACCGCCATCCTCGGCCTCATGCAACCGGGCCAAGATTATTCCCGCGCCGATCTTGCTGATGCCCTCGGCCTGACTACCGGGCGCTGGAATGCGGCGATTCAGGAGTTGAAGAGGCGTGGGCAGGTGCGGCAGGTGGGGGAGAAGCGCGGGGCGCGGTATTTGATATCTCGATAGCTTCATTGGGAGGTAGTTATGGGAAAAGACTCTTTTTCTGATGTGGCTTTAAATTATTCGAATCAGAAGTGGGAAAAAAGCGTTTCCCGCGAAAATCAAATTTACCGTAAGCTTGATGACATAAGATCTGACTTTGCCAGAGATTATACAAGGATATTGCATTGTAATGCTTATAGACGTCTAAAGCATAAAACGCAGGTTTTTTTTGCAACGCAAAATGATCATATTTGCACCAGAATCGAACACGTCAACCATGTATCGTCAGTTAGCCAGACAATCTCACAATATCTAGGTTTAAATACTGAATTAACGAGTGCGATAGCTATTGGTCACGATTTAGGCCATGCGCCATTTGGTCATGCAGGTGAAACCGTTATAAAAAAAATTGCTCAGGAGCATATCAATGATAGCTTTTGGCATGAGAGAAATAGTCTCCGTTTCATTGACGAAATAGAGACATTGCCAGACAGCAACGGTCGAGATACAAACATGAATCTAACTTACGCTGTGAGGGATGGTATTGTATCTCATTGCGGTGAGGTTGATGAAAGTGGCTTGTTCCCAAGGGAAGAGAAAGTAGATTTACTTGATATAAATAAGCCAAATCAGTTTCCGCCGTTCACATGGGAAGCATGTGTTGTTAAGGTATCGGATAAAGTAGCTTATTTAGGAAGAGATATTGAGGACGCTATACGGATTGGAATACTAACTTATAGTGAGTTGAAAAAGCTTAAGCTTATATCTGGCGCACCTCTCAAGGAAATAAATAACACAATAATCATGCATGACTTCATTGTAGATTTGTGTAGTTCAAGCTCACCAACCAACGGAATATGTTTTTCTGAAAAGCATTTTGAATTAATAAATAATATCAAAAAATTCAACTACGAAACCATTTATTTTCACCAAAGGCTTGAAAATTACAAGAAATACGTTGATCTAGTGATACGGTCGATATTTGACAGTCTTAAATTTTGCCACGATGGCACTAATACGCCAACTGTTGTCAAGTCACATGCGAGATTCTACCCTAAATTTTCAGAATATTTTTTTGCATGGCTTAACAAGTACTCGAATGTCAGTACTGCGCGAGGTGAAAATAGTCGGCTCAATAACAAAATAATCTACGACCTCAATGATAATATTCAGTATTATCAAGCGATTATTGATTTTATAACAGCAATGAGCGATCAATTTGCCATTAAAATTTATAACGAACTGACGAGTTTCTAATCGTCAGGTAGAGGTAGTCTATAAATGACCCCCGCCGCAATTGTCAGCAAACTCTGGAGCTTCTGCAACATCCTGCGCGACGACGGCATGAACTACCCTCCTTCGCTGAGCTACGGACGGGCAGGCGGCAACTAAGTAGAACATCTCTTCCCTTGTACGGTTTGAAACCATGACACCATCAGATCGCTACGATACATCTCACCTCCCGGATGACCAGTCCGAGCCCGGCTTCGACGGCAAGGTTTTAAAAAACCTCCTCGGTATCACCACGCGAGAAGCGATGGAGATCGCCGAAACGGATGCGCTGTGGACGGCGCAGGAACAACTGCTGGCGGAGATCGAACAGGATCAGGCGTTTACTACTCGGGATATTTGCGCCATGCACCGGCTCTGGCTCGGCCGCATCTACTCCTGGGCCGGCGAATATCGGAAGGTCAATCTCAGCAAGGGTGGCTTCAGCTTTGCCATGGCCCACACCATCCCGGCATTGATGGCAACCTTTGAGAGTGCTCAGCTCAAACGCTTGACCCCCTGCCGTTTCAGCGATCGCGACTCCATCGCCAAGGCCTTGGCCGAGGTGCATGTGGAGCTGATGCTGATCCATCCGTTTCGAGAAGGGAACGGAAGGCTCGGGCGTTTGCTGGCGACGCTGATGGGATTGCAGGCCGGTTTGCCGCTGCTCGATTTCAGTGAGATGGCTGGGTTGCGCAAGGAGGAATATTTTGCGGCGGTGCGGGCGGGAATGGACCTTGACTATCAGCCGATGACCCGGCTCTTTGCCGACATTATCGAGCTTTCTTCCTGATGCCGGGAGCGGATGGAGCAGCATCGGTCTTGGCTGTCAAGAAATGACCGGAAGCTGCATCGCGTTTGACGCGAATCCCCTCGATGGCGGAGGAGCTTTCGATGTTACGGGCCAAGGTGCGCTCCCGGGAAGCGGCATCCTTGAGATGAGGATTGGTGGCAAGAAGAGTTTTTTTCATGGACAAAATTATATACCAGCATGCCGTTTCATTCATTACAAAAATCCATCGACCTGAGAGATAAATCATGACCCCAGCCGCAATTGTCAGCAAACTCTGGAACTTCTGCAACGTCCTGCGCGACGACGGCATGAGTTACGGCGACTACGTCGAACAGCTCACCTATCTCCTCTTTCTCAAGATGGCCGACGAGCGCACCAAGCCGCCCTACAGCCAGCCGAGCACCGTCCCGGCCGCTTATAGCTGGCCGACACTGGTGAAGAAGGACGGCGACGAGCTCTTCGACCACTACCGCCACACCCTGGAAAACCTCGGCAACGAGAAGGGCCTGCTCGGGCTGATCTTCAACAAATCGCAGAACAAGTTTCAGGACCCGGCCAAACTGCGCCGTCTGATCGTCGATCTCATCGACAAGGAGAACTGGTCGGTGATGAGCGCCGACGTCAAGGGGGATGCCTACGAGGGGCTGCTGGAGAAGAACGCCCAGGACACCAAGAGCGGCGCCGGGCAGTACTTCACCCCGCGACCGCTGATCCAGGCGATCGTCGACGTCATCGCCCCGAAGCCGGGGGAAAACATCTGCGACCCGGCCTGCGGCACCGGCGGCTTTCTTCTTGCCGCCCACGACTCTTTGATCAAGCACCATCCGCACATGACCAAGGTCGAGCTCAAGGCCCTCAAAGAAGGGACCTTCAAGGGCTGGGAACTGGTGCAGGCGACGGCGCGACTCTGTGCCATGAACCTGATGCTGCACGGTATCAGTGGCCTCGAAAGCGACCTGCCGCTCACGGTCGCCGATTCGCTGGCCACCGATCCGGGCGAGCGCTTCGACATCATCCTCACCAATCCCCCCTTCGGCAAGAAGAGCAGCACCACCATCGTTGCCGAAGACGGCAAGATCGCCCGCGAAACCGAGACCATCGAGCGTGACGACTTCTGGGCCACCACCTCGAACAAGCAGCTCAACTTCATGCAGCACGTCAAGACGTTGCTCAAGCAGAATGGCCGCGCCGCCGTGGTCGTGCCGGACAACGTCCTCTTCGAAGGCGGGGCAGGGGAGACCATCCGCCGCAAACTGCTGCACGATTGTGACGTCCACACCCTGCTGCGCCTGCCCACCGGCCTCTTCTACGCCCAGGGGGTGAAGGCCAACGTCCTCTTCTTCGAGCGCAAGCCGGCCAGCGAAACACCGTGGACCCGCAAACTCTGGATCTACGACCTGCGCACCAACGTCCATTTCACCCTCAAAACCAACCCGCTCAAGCGCAACGATCTCGACGAATTCGTCCAGCTCTACGCCAAGCCCCGCACTGCCACCTGGAGCGCCGAAAACCCCACCGGCCGCTGGCGCTGCTACGACTACGCCGACCTGGTCGCCCGCGACAAGGCCAGCCTCGACATCTTCTGGCTCAAGGACGACTCGCTGGAGGATTCGGACAACCTGCCGGCGCCGGGTATTCTGGCGGCGGAGATTGTTGAGGACTTGCAGGCGGCGCTGGAACAGTTTCGGTTGATTGCCGAGGATTTGGGAGCTGTCGAAGGGGAATAAACCCGTTTTGACCCGGTGTTGGGGACCTAACGAAAAAATATAAAAAATGTTCCTCCGATTTCCTGTTATCTTACCAGTCTGATTATTGTTAACGCATCCTTGGAGGCCCTGGACAAGGCGCTGGAATATGCGAAAAATGAATGGAAGGACGAAAGATCTCCTGGAGTCTGGTCATGGTAAGTAACGCCGATATTTTGAATGCCGGCATCCTGATCGTAGATGATCTGGCAACCAATGTGGAGTTGCTCGAAGAAATGTTACGCGGAGCCGGTTATACGCGCGTTACCTCGACGCGTGACCCGCATTCTGTCTGCGAGCTGCATCGCGAGAACCATTATGACTTGATTCTCCTCGATCTGCGGATGCCCGGGATGGATGGTTTTCAGGTGATGGAAAGCCTGAAGGAACTTGAAACGGATGGCTACCTCCCTGTCCTTGCCGTGACCGCTGAGCCGGGTCACAAATTACGCGCGCTGCAGAGCGGCGCAAAAGATTTTGTCAGCAAACCACTCGATATGGCCGAGGTGCTGATGCGGGTTCGCAATATGGTGGAAGTCCGCCTTTTGCACGAAGCGGCCCGAAATCACGCAAAGATGCTGGAAGAGTTGGCGCTCAATGACCCCCTGACCGGCCTTGCGAATCGACGGCTTCTTGACGACAGGATGGCGATGGCCCTTGTGCATGCGCAAAGGCACAAGAGTGCCATGGCCGTGATTTACCTGGATCTGGACGGCTTCAAGGAGATTAACGACACACTGGGTCACGGCGTCGGGGATGTTCTGCTGAAAATGGTCGCAAAACGCCTGCTGACAACGGTGCGCGAAGAGGATACCGTGGCGCGCCTGGGGGGTGACGAATTCGCCATCGCACTGTGGCACGTCAGCGGAATTGAATATGCGGCTTCGGTGGCCGCAAGAGCAATCGCTGCCGTGGCGCAACCCTATGACATCGAGGGAAATGTTGTCGACATAACCACCAGCGCCGGGGTCAGCATTTATCCAGTTCATGGCAGGAATGCGGAGACGTTGATGAAAAATGCCGATCTGGCTCTGTACCTAGCTAAAGCAGAGGGAAAAAACGTCTATCGGATCGCCGGACGAACAGGCGAGTAAAAGGTAGATTCCCATGCAGACGGAATAAGTAGACGGCAATTCGGCTGTGAAGATCGGGCCGGCAACCATCCCCCCCAAAAAACAGGAACGACCTATGAAAGGACGCACCGTCCTCGAATTTCCCGCCACCACCGATCTCTGGCTTCAAGTTGAGGCTTGGGCGGCGAAGAACAGATTTACACTCGATCGCCAGGAAGAGAATCGCCGGGTTTACCGCAAGGGGCATTGGCTGCTCATGGCACCGGCCTGGGTGGAGATTCGCCAGGAGGGCCAACGGGCGATCCTCGAGGCCTGGATCAACGCCGATTTATTCCTGATTCTCAGCCTGTTTTCGGGCAAAAAGTCCGAAACGGGTATCGAATCCGGAGGAATAACCGCCGCTGTGCCGCGACGGAGAACCCGTGAAGCGGTCAACCGACTGCTGGCCCGATTTGGCCAGAAACCGATCGTTTGAACCGCACCAATGAGAAGCGCTATGCCTCTTTCACTCGAAGATGCAAAGATCGCGAGGGATGAAGCAACGAAAGGGAACGAAACCGTGGCAATGACCGTTGAAATCAGGGGCAATAAGCTCTGTATCGAGATCGATCTTGAAAAGCCGACGCTCTCGGCAAGCCGCAAGACCCTTGTGGTCGCCAGTACGCGAGGGAATGCCGTAACCGCCGTTGAAGTCGACGGCAAGCCCGTTACGATTGGCCTGAATGCTTACATCAAACGATAAACAAGGTTTTGGCAAAGGGGAGGGGGGAACACCCTCTGCCGTCGGCCTGGAAAGCGAAAGGCCGGCCTAATGTCGCATCCGCTTTACGGTTTGCAAAAGGCTGCCGAAAAATCGCCCGAAGCCACAGAGACCTGGCTCCGGCAGAACCTGCCCAGGCTTCGGCAAAGGGATATCCTGCGAACCGTCAATGGCGATTGTTCGTGTCCGACCTGCCACGAAAAGCAATTCAGTGCTTTTTCTGCCGCCCAAAAATGTCTGGGGGAGGATCGTTTACGGGAGCTTATTGGCGAGACCTTGAGGGACCTTTCTGTCCTGTCGATTCACAATTCAGAAGTCGCCCTGGTTTTTTCCTTATGGCTGCAGGGATCCGACCCCGATAAAAAAATCAGTCCCTTGTTCCTCCATATCGAGCCCTGTCTCTCAATCGTCAAAAACCTTTCCGGCGATGTCAGGAAAAAACTCCTCAATGACCCCACCTTCAAGCATTTCGTCAAAGATTCGGAGTCCATCGTTGGAGCCCTCGCATTTTTCGGATTCGCCGCGGACAAAATAGCAGCGTCCCAACGGGGTTTTAGCTACTCACCGGCGATAAAATGGTTGAACTCCTACGTGGCGCAACTTCAATCCGCTCGCCCGGACGTTGACCGATCCCTTCCCTTTCAGGAGCGGTGGCATCTCTATGTCGGGGGCAATCCTTACCAGGGTATTCGGGATTACTTTTCCCTGCCGGAGGATCGTGAGGCCCTGCACGCGATTCTTCCCACCCATCCTGATGCGGCAAAGATCGTTGAGTCGATCCCTGAGGGAAAGGTGATGTGGAGGCGATTAAAAATGAATTTGCTGGAAAAGTTGGCTGGGTCATGAAAAATGTTGTTTCGGCATTTGTTGGATGACGCGCCTGGACTCACCCCGCCACCCCGATACGCCCTTCCTCGAACGATCCCCCCATTGATACGCCGATTACTATTGCTCCGATGGTTAAACATTCGAAGGGCGCCGTCACTGTAGGATGGTCTTCAGCCGCGATTTATCGCGCCTAAAGGCGCTCCTACATTTAAAAAATTAGCCGACGTGGCCATATCATGACGTGGTTTTTCCATCCTACCCTGTCGAATTCCCCCGGAGCTTCGTTGTCCCCGCCTTCTCCCCTCCATCCGTCGGTTTTCCCGGACCGGCGTCCTGTCGCACCCCATGGCAGGGCCTTTTCCCCTTCTATTTGTGGTAAGCTCCAAATCAGGGATCACTGATTCGAAAAAAGGAGAGACCATGGCTGTATCGATCAATCCGGAGAAAAAAAGCTTTCTTCGCGCCGCGCCGCGATTGTTGCAAATTCTGCGTGTTCTCGCCCGGCACAAGTTTCTGGGCGCTCTGCGCGGCAAGGGACATTGGCCGCCGCCGCATGAGGTCCGGGAAACATTTGAGGAATTGGGTCTGACCTTTCTCAAGTTCGGACAGGTTCTCGCCATGCGGCGCGACCTGCTGCCGGGCGCCTACATCGATGAGTTGGAGTTGCTGCACGACCAGCTGCCGGCGATGAGCTTCGGGTCGGTTCGTACGACCATCGAAAATGAACTGGGTTCCCCGTTGATGACTGTTTTCGCCTCATTCAACGAAACCCCCATTGCCGCAGCCACCATCGCCCAGGTGCATGAGGCGACCCTGCATGATGGACGACACGTCGCCGTGAAGGTGCAGCGACCCGACCTCGAAGAGATGATCGCTACGGATGTGGCGGCGCTGACCTACCTGGTCGCGCTGGTGGAAAGCTTTTCTCCCCCTTTGCGTGCTCTCGATCTCCCGGTTCTCGTCAGTGAATTTGCAAAAAGTCTGACCAGGGAAACGGATTTCTATCACGAAGCGCGCTCCATTATTCTCTTTCGCACAGCCCTGGCGGATGTCCCCGACCTGTGGATTCCGGATGTGGTGTCGGAGTTTTCAAGCGAAGGCGTGCTCACCATGGAGTATTCGGCCGGCGAGCGGGTGGACCTATATGCCAAGATTCACCCGGAGGCGATGCCGAAAGCGATCAAGACCCTGGTCAGGCTGACGCTGCAAACGATCTTCGAAGAGGGGCTGTTTCACGCCGACCCGCACCCCGGCAATGTACTCGTTCTCCCCGACGGGCGGCTCTCCCTTCTCGATTTCGGGATGACGGGGGAGCTTGACGAGTCGATGCGCGAATCGTTGACGCACCTCCTTGAAGCGGTGGTCAAGGGGGACGCGCGGAGCGCCACCGAGGCCTATCTCGAAATGGCGCCGCAAGGGAGCGAAAAGGTGAACCGGGCGGCGTTGTTGCTGGATATCAAGGCTGTGCTCTATGACATTCACAGAAGCGACCTGGCACAGGTTTCCATCGGCAATTCCTTCGATTCGCTGTTGCGTGCCGGAAGCCGGCACGGGGTTCACAATCCGGGAGAGTTTTTCCTTCTGACGCGGACCTTCGTCATCCTCGAAGCGATGATCCGTCAGCTTGACCCGGAGCATGACTACCTGGAAGCTTTTCGTGAAGAAATCTCACGGCTGACCAAACTGCATTTTTCCCTGGACCGGGTCAAGGAAAAGACCACCAAGCTCGGGCGTGAAATGGAGCGCCTGATCAGTGATGCCCCCAGCGATTTGCGTCAGATTCTTCGCCGTTTCGCCGAAGGCAACCTCGGTCGTCTGCAGGCTCCGGCCGTGGAGGCACTGGGGGGCCGGGTCAGCCGCAACCTCGAGCGGTTGACAAGTGCCATCGCTGCTGCGGGGTTGGTGATCGGCGGCGCTATGATGGTGGAGGGTCCCCTGGGCGGCTGGTATCATGATCTTGGCGAAATCATGGTCGCCAGCGGGATTATTGCCATGATCTTCGTCGGTTTCGGAATTTGGCGTACCGATCGTGGCCGTGGCACCGGCCGTCGCTGAACCTTTCTGGTCCAAAGCGGATAAAGAGCCAAGCCACCCGTGTCAGGATAAAATCGGCAAGAAATTTGACTGCCGAAAGTCCAGGTGAATCAATCATGAAGCCCACTGATAAATCAAAAAAGCCTTCGACCGAGAAGGCTCATGCATCGATGGCGCAGGCGTTGAAAAACTCCGAACTTCGTTACCGTCGCCTCTTCGAATCGGCCCAGGATGGTATTTTGATTTTAAATTCCGAGACGGGACGGATCAACGAAGTCAACCCCTCTCTGCTCGACACCTTGGGCTATTCCCGTGAAGAACTGGTGGAAAAGAAAATCGGGGAGATCGATGCCTTCGAGGATTTCGAAGCCCGGAGGGATTCCTTCCCGGATTTGGAGAAGAGGGCGTTCGTTCACTATAAAAACTTGAGGCTCAGGACGAAAAGCGGGCGTCCGATTCAAGTGGATTTTGTCTGTAACGCTTATCAGATTAGCGATGAAAAGATCTTCCAGTGCAATGTCCGTGACATCAGGGACCGGAAGGCAAAGGAGGCCGCCGTCCTGGCCAGAGAGAATGCCCGTTTGTCGATGATGGAAAATCAGGAGGCGCACGGGTTGTTGATGGAAAAACTCCCTGTCGGCATCCTTGTCCATGCTGCCGACACCCGGGTTGTCTTGTGCAACCCGGAAGCCTCGCAATTGCTTGGGATCCCTGCCGACCAGGTTCTCGGCAAAAAGGCCGGCGACCCGGATTGGAGCTTTGTCCGTAAAGACGGAACCCGGTTGCCCGTCGATGAGTTTCCTTATAACCAGGTGAGTGCCACCGGACAAGTGCTGAAAAATTTCATCATGGGAATTGAGCCTGTCAGCGGCGGGGGATGCAAGTGCCTGTTGGTGAATGCCTACCCCGAGTTCGAACCCACCGGATCGCTGCGGCAAGTTGTTCTTATGTTAACGGATATTGGCGACATCAGGGGTGCCGAAGAAAAAATCAGGTTGCACGTTGAACATCTGACCGCCCTGGTGGAAATCGACCGTGCCATCAATTTCAGTTTCGACCTCAATCTCAGCCTGACAACGCTCCTCACCCATGTCCTCGTCCAGTTGGGAGTGGACGCGGCTGATGTTCTGTTATTCAACCCCCAATCCCGGACGTTGGATTATATGGCCGGGCGCGGTTTTCACACCAAGGCTATCGAACAGGCACGCCAGCCTCTCGGTGAAGGCTATGCCGGTCGCGCCGCCCAGGATCGAAGCGTCGTTCATATCCCTGATCTGGCAGAGGAGCATGACAAATATTTGCGCAAGGGTTTTTTGGCGGCTGAAAGTTTCGTCAGCTACCACGGCGTCCCCTTGATTGCCAAAGGGAATGTTCTTGGGGTTCTCGAGATTTTTGACAGGACCCGGCAGGTACGCGATGACGAATGGCTCTATTTCCTCAAGGCCATGGCCGCCCAGGCCGCAATTGCCATCGACAATGTCACCCTGTTCGATAACCTGCAACGCTCCAATACCGAACTTTTCAATGCCTATGACGCCACCATCGAAGGTTGGTCGCGGGCGCTGGAACTGCGCGACAACGAGACAGAAGGGCACTCACAGCGGGTCGCCCTTTTGACCGTCAGGATGGCGCGCCTGTTCGGCCTGAGCGATGCGGAACTTGTGCAGGTCCGCTGGGGTGCGTTGCTGCATGACATAGGCAAGATGGGTGTCCCCGATAAGATCCTGCAAAAAAAAGAGTCGCTGACTGAGGCGGAATGGGCCGTGATGAAAAAACATACCGTTTTTGCCTACAAAATGCTCTCTCCCATCCGTTACCTGCGGGCGGCACTTGATATCCCCTACGCTCATCATGAAAAATGGGACGGTTCCGGCTATCCGCTCGGCTTGAAAGGGGAACAGATCCCTCTGCTGGCCCGGATCTTTTCTGTGGTCGATGTATGGGATGCGTTGAGATCCGACCGTCGCTATCGCTCATCCTGGTCCGTGGACAAGGTGCGCAAACATCTTTGGTCGCTGGCCGGAACTCACTTTGATCCCCATGTTGTCAAAGTAGGCCTTGATTCAGACATTTTCTTGGATTGAGACAAGGAAGAGGTCAGGCATGAACGCAAAGCCCGTCGTCGAGGTTTTTTTCGACTACATCTGACCCTGGTGCTACCTCGGTACCGTGCGTACCGATCGCCTGCAGCAGGAATACGGAGTTCATTTTCGCTGGACCGTCTTTCCCCTCCACCCTGAAACGCCGGAAGAGGGGATGGCGCTTTCTGAACTCTTTGCCGGCCGCGAGTCGGATCTCGAGGACATGCAGGATAGACTGCGTCAACGGGCTGCCGCAGAGGGGCTTCCCCTGGCGGCGCGCACTCACACCTGCAACAGCAGACTCGCCCAGGAACTTGGGAAATGGGCCGAATCCCAGGGGAGGGGAGATCCGTTTCGCCGCGCCGTCTACCGGGCATTTTTTGTCGAGGGGTGCAATATTGGGCAGGTGGACGAGCTGATGAGGATTTCCGGAGCCGCCGGCCTGCCGGCCAGGGAGGCGCGGCAGGTTCTTGCAACGGGAAGCTTTTCCCCGGCGGTCGATGCTGACTGGGAGCGCGCCCGGGTTTTGGGGGTTACCGCCGTACCGACCCACCTCTACGGCGGAAAGAGGCTGGTGGGTTTTGCCTCCTACGATGATTTTTTGCGTTTGATCGGAGTCGGGTGAAGGTTTTTGTCCGACGACGCAGCTCTCTATTTATTCTCAGAGCACCGGCCGCAAGCCGGTTTGTTTTCCCCGGATGGGTTCCGGTTCTGGTTGCCGTCGACAGGGCGGAACTGCTAAAGTGTCGGGCGCGGCCAAGGTCCCCCGTTGGTCGACCGCAGGAATCCGGAAGGGATAGTGAACATGAGCAACCTTGTTCAGGATCTGATTGAACATCTCAATCTCGAACGCCTCGACGAAAATCTGTTTCGCGGCGATAGCCGGGATATCGGCGGCAAGAGCGTCTTCGGCGGGCAGGTTCTCGGCCAGGCGCTCCTGGCCGCGCAGCAGACCGTCGAAGGGCGGCAGGCCCATTCGCTCCACGCCTATTTCCTTCGCCCCGGCAATCCCCGGGAATCGATCACCTATGACGTCGACCGCATCCGTGACGGCCGAAGCTTTGCCACCCGGCGGATTGTCGCCACCCAATCCGGACGGGCGATCTTCAACATGTCGGTCTCCTTTCAGATCGCCGAGGAAGGTCTCGAGCACCAGTCGTCCATGCCCGACGTGCCGCCGCCGGAGGAGCTCCTTTCCATTGCCGAGTGGCGCCGGCGGATGATGAACGATATCCCCGAATCTCTGCAGGATATCCTGACCCGCGATCGCCCCATCGAACTGCGTCCGGTGCAGCAGATCGACGTTCTCCACCCGGATCTTCGCCCCCCCCGCCAGCAGGTGTGGTTGAAGGCCGCCGGAACCCTCCCCGACGAGCCGGCCATCCACAAGGCGCTTTTGGCCTACGCCTCGGATTTCACCCTCCTCGGCACCGCCTTGCTCCCCCACGGGGTCACTCATTTCATGCCCCGGGTGCAGGCGGCGAGTCTCGATCACGCCATGTGGTTCCATCGCCCCTTTCGTATGGACGAGTGGCTCCTCTATGTCATGGACAGCCCCAGCGCTTGCGGCGGACGCGGCCTGGGTCGGGGGAGCATATTTTCTCGGGACGGCCGGCTGATCGCCTCGGTGGCCCAGGAAGGGGTGATCCGCCTGCGCCGCGAAGTGCCGCCTTCCGCCTGACTTCCCATCCGTCCCTTTTTAGGTTGCAACAGCCATGATGAAACATGAAGAGATCTATCGGGCCACCCTCGCCAAGTGGGGGGAGCAGGCCCAGTACGACCAGACCGTGGAAGAGTGCGCCGAATTGATCGCCGCCCTCAAGCACTTCAGACGGGACAAGGTCGATGCCGCGGCGGTGATCTCCGAACTCGCCGATGTCACCCTGATGATCGGTCAGCTCACCTACATGTTCGGCCCGGAAGAGGTCGAAAAGGCCGTCGCCGTCAAGCTCGCCAAGCTGCACAATCTCCTCGAAACCTGAGTTCGGCACCGCCGTCTCCCGTCCCCCCCCCTTGCGGACCTCCCCGATTGCCGGTAGATTTCCAGTAGGAGGTCTCATGCCGGCAGGGAAACCCTGGATTTATTTGTTGTACCTGGCTCTATGGTGGCCCCTCCTGGCCCCGGCGGCGATGGAACAGGACGAGGTGGCGATCCGCTTCTTCTGGGCCGCCAGCTGTCCGCACTGCGAGGAGGCCCGCCCGTTTCTTGAGGGGCTGGTGCGGCGCTATCCCGGAGTGGTGCTGGAGAGTTTGGAGGTCTGGGACAACCGCGACAATTTCGAGTTGATGATCCGCCTCTCCAGGGAAAAGGGTCACCCCCTGGCCACGACACCGACCATCCTCATCGGCGAGAAAATCTGGTTCGGCTATGGGCCCGAGATGGCTGATGCGATCGAGGACACCTTGCGCAAGGAGTTGGGGCTCTCCTCCCTCGCGCTGGCCGGAGAGGGAGGAGCCCTCTCCCTCCCGCTCCTCGGCGACCTCGACCCCCAGACCCTCTCCCTTCCCCTGGTCACCGTTCTCATCGGACTTTTGGACAGCTTCAACCCCTGCGCCTTCTTCGTCCTCTTCTTTCTCCTCGGCCTGATGGTTCACGCCCGCTCGCGGCGGAGCATGCTTCTGGTCGGCGGAACTTTCGTCCTATTTTCCGGGGGGATCTACTTCCTCTTCATGGCGGCCTGGCTCAACCTCTTCCTCCTCGCCGGGCAGATGGAGGCCATTACCAGGATTGCAGCTCTGGTCGCCCTGGTGGTGGCCCTGATCAACATAAAGGATTTCTTCTGGTTCAAAAAAGGGGTCTCGCTGTCGATCAGCGACGAGGCGCGGCCGCACCTCTTTCGTCGCATGCGGGGACTGGTCTCTTCCACCCGGCTTCCGGCCGTTCTCCTCGGAACCTCGGTGCTGGCGATCAGCGCCAACGCCTATGAACTCCTCTGCACCGCCGGCTTCCCCATGGTCTTCACGCGGATTTTAACCTTGCGGACCCTCTCCACCCTCCAGTATTATGCCTATATCGCTCTGTACAATCTGGTCTATATTCTGCCGCTCCTGTCAATCGTCCTTTTTTTCACCTGGACCCTCGGCTCGCACAAAATAAGCGAATGGCAGGGGAGGGTACTCAAACTGGTTTCGGGGATGATGATGCTGGCTCTCGGTCTCGTCCTCCTCGTCGATCCGGCCCTCCTCAACAGTCTTCCGGTGGCGGCCGGCATCCTCGGGGGGGCCATGGCGGCCTCTCTTCTTCTGGCCTGTGTCTGGTGGCGGCGAGAAAAGAGCCAATGTTGAATCCTTTTTTTTAAATTTTTTCAGGGCTTTACAGGGGAGGTGCCATGCTCGAACTTCTGCAGGGGCGGCGCAGCATCCGCCGCTTTGTCGATCGCCCCGTGGAGGCCGGAAAAATCGAGGCCCTCATCGAGGCGGCCCTCCGTTCGCCGTCGTCCCGGGGCCGCAAGCCCTGGAGTTTTATCGTCGTCTGCGACGGCACCACCCTCCGGAAGCTCTCCCTGGCCAAGGCACAGGGCTCGACCTTTCTTGCCGGGGCGCCGCTTGCGGTTGTCGTGGTGGGCGATCCGCAGATCTCCGACGTCTGGATCGAGGACTGCTCCATTGCCGCCATCATTCTCCAACTGGAAGCCCAGTCTCTAGGCCTCGGGAGCTGCTGGGTGCAGATCCGGGATCGTTTCCATGGCGACGGCCGCAGTTCCGAGGAGGTTTTGCGGCAGGTGTTCGGCCTCCCCGACCATCTCCGGGTGCTGTCGATCATCGGCCTCGGCTATCCCGCCGACCGCTTGCCTGGTCATGCCAGAGAGAAACTTCCCTTCGATCGGGTGCATTTTCATGAAATCCAAGACTGAGAAAAACGTTGTCAGAGACCGACTGACCTTTTATACCCAGGAGGAGGAACTCCTCAATCGTTTCACCCACGGCCTCGGGGCTCTGCTGAGCATCATCGGTCTGGTCTTCCTGTTGACGCGTCCCCAGGTGCTGGCGGACGGCTGGCGCATCTTCAGTTGTGCCATCTACGGCGGGACACTCGTTCTGTTCTACCTGATGTCGACCATCTACCATACGGTCCGCTCTCCCGGCGTGAAGTATGTCTTCCGGATCATGGATCATGCCAGCATCTACCTGGTGATCGCCGGGACCTATACCCCCTTTGCCCTGGTGAGTCTGCGCGCCACCTGGGGGTGGACGATCTTCGTCGTCATCTGGGCGCTGGCGATTGCCGGGACGGTGCTGAAAGTTTTCATGACCCACCGCCTGCGCATCCTCGGGCCGCTCCTTTATATCGCCATGGGCTGGCTGATTGTCATCCCCATCAAGCCTTTGCTGGCGGCCGTCCCTCTGCCAGGGGTCGTTTGGCTCTTTGCCGGGGGGCTCGCCTACACCCTCGGGGTCGCCTTCTACGCCTGGGAGGCCCTGCACAACAATCACGCCATCTGGCACCTCTTCGTTCTTGCCGGCAGCGCCTGCCACTATGTCGCCATCTACGGTTATGTGGCTCTGACCTGAAGGTTTGCAAGGAGTTCCCGGTGAAGGAAGCAAAGACACTGCTCGCCCATCTCGAGCCGCAGCTCGGCAAGGAAATCCACGTCGGGCCGTGGCTGGAAATCACCCAGGAGCGCATCGACCTCTTTGCCGAGGTGACGGGGGACAGGCAGTGGATCCATACCGACCCTCTCCGGGCCGCCAAGGAATCCCCCTACGGCGGGACGATCGCCCATGGCTACCTGACCCTGTCGCTGCTGCCCTATCTGACCGAGAGCAATCATCCGGACTTTTTCCAGAAAAACTATCCGGGGATGAGGATGCGGGTCAATTACGGCACCAACAGGGTCCGCTTCCCCGCTCCGGTCCTTTCCGGATCGCGGATCCGGGCGCGCACCGTCCTGCGGGCCGCCGAGGCCGTCGGCGACGCCGTGCAGATCATTTATGCCATCACCGTCGAAATCGAAGGGGGAGGCAAACCGGCCTGCGTCGCCGAATTCGTCGCCCGGGTCTACCCCTGACAGCAGAGCCTGTCCATCGCTTTATTCCTTTGGTCCGATACTTTTTTCAGGAGCACGCAGCCAACCCATGGCGCAGGACAATATCTTCAACAAAAAACAGCCGGTCCAACCCTTTGAATTCAACCGCCAGGTGGTGGATGTCTTTGACGACATGATCACGCGCTCGGTGCCGATGTATCGTGAGATCATCGGCCGCCAGGCTCACCTTGCCGCCCGTTTTTATCAGACCGGAAGCCGCATCTACGACCTTGGCTGCTCCAACGGCAATCTGGGGATGGCTCTCTGTCGCCAGATGGGGGAGCGCCCCTTCGAGATGGTCGCCGTCGACACCTCGGCGCCCATGCTCGAGGATTTCGCCGCGCGACTGCAATCCCTGGAGCAGGGATCGCAAATCCGCCTGCAACAGGAGGATATTTGCCGCACCTCCCTGGAAAACGCCTCGGTGGTGATCGTCAACCTGACCCTGCAATTTCTCCCCCTCGGCGAGCGGGACGAACTCCTGCAGCGGATTTTCCGGGCGCTGCTCCCCGGCGGGGTGCTCCTGCTCACCGAAAAGATCGTCGACGACGATCCGGTCTTCAACGCCATGCAGCAGGAATCCTATTATGCATTCAAGGCGGAGAACGGTTATTCGCAGCTGGAGATCAGCCAAAAGCGCGACGCCCTGGAGAACGTCCTGATTCCCGAGACTCTCGAACGCCACTGCCGGCGCCTGAGGGAAGCGGGCTTTTTCGCCGTGGACATCTGGCTCAAATGGTTCAATTTCGCCGCTCTCATCGCCCGCCGGAGAGAGGAGGGATGATCCGTCTCAGCGATCATGCCCCTGAACACGACCTCGGTTCCTGGGAGACACCGCTGCGCGAGCTTGAAGAGCGCAAGGAGTCCTACATCGCCCAGGTCGATGCCAAGGGACGCCGCTATCTCGGTCTTCTCGATCAACTGCCGGAGGCGACTCCCTCGTCCCTCGATCTTTCCGCGGATCGGGTTCGGATCGGAACGCCCGAGGATCTGGCCCCCGGGGAGGGTGAGCGACTTTCCGAGGTTCTGCGGGGGCTCTCCCCCTGGCGCAAGGGCCCCTTCGAGGTCTTCGGCACCGGGATCGACAGCGAATGGGTCTCTTCCCTGAAGTGGAACCGTCTGCAGGGGCACATCGCCCCTCTGACGGGACGCCGTGTCCTCGACATCGGCAGCAGCAACGGCTACTACCTTTTTCGCATGGCGGAGCAGAAACCGGCGATCGCCCTGGGGATCGAACCGTACCTGACCTTCTTTTTCCAGTATGTCATTCTCCAGCGCTATGCCCGGGTCCCCCGTATCTACTCCCTCCCCGCCCGTTTCGAGGAGATGCCGGAACTGCATCGCTACTTCGACACCATTTTCTGCATGGGGATGCTGTACCATCGCCGCTCTCCCATCGACACCCTCAGTGAAATCCGCCAGAATCTTCGCCGCGGCGGGGAGCTGATCCTGGAGACGCTGGTGATCGCAGGGGAGGGGGATCTCGCCCTGATTCCCCGCGACCGCTACGCCAAGATGAACAACGTCTATTTCCTGCCGACCGTCTCCGCGCTGTCACACTGGCTGGAGAGGGCCGGTTTCGAAGGTATCCGCTGCATCGATCTGACTCCGACCACCAGTGCCGAGCAGCGCCGTACCGACTGGGTTCAGACCGAATCCCTCGCCGATTTTCTCGATCCGGACGACCCGGGCAAAACCGTCGAAGGTTATCCGGCACCGCTCCGCGCCATCATTCTGGCCAACGCCCGGTAGAAGGCGGAGGAGAAGGAAGAGGAAAAAACATCGACGATGTTTTTTCCCCTTGACGATACCTTAGTTCTTTGGTAAAAACGGGACCTCGATTTGGGGCGTCGCCAAGCGGTAAGGCACTGGTCTCTGACACCAGCATTCCAAGGTTCGAATCCTTGCGCCCCAGCCAGAAAGCCTGGCGGAAGATCCGCTGTCAAAATATTTATATGGTCCCTTCGTCTAGCGGTCTAGGACACCGGCCTTTCACGTCGGTAACACGGGTTCGATTCCCGTAGGGATCACCATATAACAGCCTCCCCGAGGGGTGGTAGAAAGGTGGAGCAACTGCTCCACCTTTTTTTTTACAAAAAATTGAACGGCCTGTAACGGTTGACGTTTTTCCTGCGGCGGTGTACAACAGGCGGGGAGATGCCAGATGACATGACCGCCCGTCGAGCCTTTATCTATTCCAGCCGTTTCGGTGACTATTCCTACGGTACGGAGCACCCCTTCAAGGTCCTTCGCTATCGTCTGGCCTATGACCTGATTCGGGAACTCGGACTTCTTGACGGTGACACGAACCTCCTCGTCGAATCCCCCAGCGCCTCCGAGGAGGCGCTATCCTCCTTTCACCGTCGTGATTATCTCGAGACCCTGCGAGAATTCAGCCGCGGAGACGGGAACCGGGCCAATTTCTTCTATGGGCTCGGAGACGTGGAGAATCCCGTCTTCCACGGCCTCTACGACTGGGCGAGCCTGGTCTGCGGCGGAACGATGGAGGCGGTTCGCCAGGTGGTCGACGGCGGCTGCCGGGCGGCCTTCAATATGGCGGGGGGGTGGCACCATGCCCATGCCGCCCGGGCCTCGGGATTCAGCTATCTCAACGATGCTGTGGTCGCCATACAAGGGGCGGTACGGCGCGGATTGCGGGTGGCCTACGTCGATATCGACGCTCACCACGGCGACGGCGTTCAACATGCCTTTTACGACAGCGACCGGGTGCTGACCATCTCGTTGCATGAGACGGGGGACGATTTCTTCCCGCAAACCGGCTATCCGCAGGAGATGGGACGGGGCAAAGGGTACGGTTACGCGGTCAATATCCCCTTTTGCGCCCATTCCGACGATCTGATATTCGAACAGGCATTCAAACGGGTGGTGCGTCCCCTGCTGTCCGCCTTTCGACCCGACCTGCTGGTGACCCAGATGGGGGTCGACGGTCTGCGAACAGATCCGCTGGCCCGGCTGGAATTTACGACCGGCGCTCTCGAATTCGCCGCCCGCTCCTTTCTCGATACGGGAATTCCCTGGGTGGCCCTCGGCGGCGGCGGATACGATAAGGTCAACGTGGCCCGTGGCTGGACTCTGGTCTGGGGGGTGATGAACGGCATGGAGGTTCCCGAGCACTTCCCCCCCGGCTTTGCGGCGACCCTGGCCGAAATCGGAGCCGATTCGGTTTTGCTCCGCGATCTTCCCCGGCTGGCCCATCCGGACGATTTTTCCCGTGCCCAGGCCTTTCTGGAGCGGAACCTGGCCATTCTTGAACGGCGCCTCTTCCCTCTTCACGGGCTCTCTCCGGGGGCGTCATGAGTCGGCTCGGTGTTTCGGCGCTTCTCGACGCGGACGGGTTTCCACTCTTCTCCCTTCTGGAGATCAATCGCCTCCCGCTGCCGGAGAAGGAACGTATCTACAGCGAACTCGTTCCCGAGGCGCTGTTCGATGATTTTGCCATCGACCGGCAGACCTTCGCCGGAGCGGATGGTCGGCGCAAGATCGAATTCATCTGCCCCGACGGTCTGGGGCTGCTGCGTTTGCAGGTCCGACGCCAACCCGGAGACCGGGATTTTCTCTTTTTCGCCGAGCTGGCCGACACCCCCTATCGGCAGATGGAGCTCTCCTTCTGTCTGGTCAACGATCCGCGGGCGCCTCGCTTCGACATCGACGTCGACCCCTTCGGCCGGGACAACTGTTTCGGAACCCTGCGGCGCAACATCCCTGAGGAGATCCGGGCCATGGAGGCCGGACTCTCACCCAATCAGGTCCGCATGGGTTTGAAACTTTTTTCGCCTTTTTTTCAGCGACTGGAGCGATTCGTCGACGCCCTGGAGATGGACACCATCGTCGCCGAACCTCTCTCCTACAATAACGCCATCCGCTATGAGAAGTACGGGTTCGACTATATTGCCGGTCAGCAGTTGATGCGCTGGATCGACCGGGAATTCCGACCCGGAGGAGAGCTGTACCTGCGGCTCGACGGCTCGACACCTTTTCGCCGGCCCGGGATGGAGAAAACCGTGAGAGGACGCAGCTGGGCCATCCACGACGGCATCCTTCATCGCCCCTGGGACGGAGTCAAGATCTACAAGACTCTCGGCATCGATGCCGGGGTCGACACCTTCCCCGAGCGAACGTTTTGAATAGGCCCTTATTTCCGACAGTGAAGACCGACATGTCCGTGAGGATTATTTAAATTTATGTATGCTGATTATGACGAGACAGAGACTTGCGACGCCGAATTCTCCTTCTGGACCCCGGCGCAGGGAGCCGTCGTCGAAACAGGAGCCGATGGGCACCCGGTGCCGCTCCCCTCGGTCCCCCTGCCGATTCACAAGGAGGATCTGGCCGAGGGGGATCCCGATACCAACGCCATCGGCTGCGGCCTCTATGACTATCTGCGCCAGTATCCCGATTGCGAAGGGAACGGGATCTACGCCGGATTGCTGCGGGATGCATATTCCCATTATCTGGCGGATCTCGGCGCGCAGATCGTGATGCTCGACAACAAGGAGGTCGATGCCCCCTATATCCGGCGCAAGATCACCTGCATGAAAATCCTCCGCCTTCTTGATCCCGAAAACCCGGGGCTTCAGCAGCAGCTCGGCCTGGCCTACTACGACCTGGCTCTGCGCTTCACCGAACTGCGCAACTGTCATCGCCATCTGGTCGCGGCGATGGGTTACCTCCAGCGCTCCCTCCGCTATCTCCCCAACAACCCGGGGAGCCTCAACGTGCTCGGCCAGATCGATTACCTTCTCGGTGATCACCCCGCAGCCGCACGACGCTGGGAGGGTGTGGTGAAGCAGCTGGAGAAGGGGCCGGTCCGCGAGGCCCTCGTCGCCCGCCTGGAGCGTATACGCGGGGAGGTCCTCCCCGACCACCCCCTGGTCGACGACCTCGAGGCGATCGGAGTCGCCATGGAAGGCTACGGCCGCGGAGAAGTTCAGGAGGCCGCCGTCATCCTCGAGCGCCTAGAAGAGGAGGGGACAATCCCTTCGGAATTCCCTTCCGCGGAATTCTACTATCTTCTCGGCATGTGCCGAGGAAAGTCGGGAGATCAGGCCGGAGCCTTTGCCGCTTTCGATCAGGCCCTCGAACTCGATCCGGACTACGGACCGGCCCTGACCGCCAAAAACAGCATCCTCAACGATGGGAGAGTCTGATATGGGAGGCTTCACTCTGGGCGATGTCTTTTTCATTCTGATGGCCGGCGCAATAACCTTTGGCATTCTGGCCCTCGTCGGGCGCTCAAAGAATAAAAAAAGATCCCCCAAAACGACGATTGCCGATGATGCCGGGGTGCGGGCGATCCTCGAAACGAAACGGACCGTCGCCATGGTCGGCGCCTCCTCCGACCCGGCCCGACCCAGCCATCATGTCATGGAGTACCTGCTGAAGGCCGGTTACACCGTCTACCCCATCAATCCCAAGGAACAGGAGATCCTCGGTCAGAGGGCCTTTGCCTCCCTGGCCGACCTGCCGGTGTCTCCCGAAATCGTCGATGTCTTCCGCAACCCCGAGCATGTTCCGGCCGTTGCCAGGGAAGCCCTTGCCGCCGGAGCCCGGGTGCTCTGGCTTCAGGAAGGCGTTGTGAGCGAAGAAGGGGCTCGGATAGCCATTGGGGGAGGTCTTTCGGTCGTCATGGATCGCTGCATGCTCAAGGAACATAAGCGCCTCATCGCCTCACCCCGGGCAGGCCTAGGGCCCCGGGCGGACTCGGGACATTCGGAAAAGTGAATTCTAAAATCTTGTGCCGGCGGATTCCTTTCTGGTATCCTTCACGGGTCATGTCTCTGTGAATTCGACAATTATCGGAAAAAAACCCATGCGGCACTGGCTCTTTTTTATCGTTGGTGTCTGCCTCCTGACCTCGCCCCTCCTTGCCGGGGAGGCTGAAGGACGAATTCTTACCCTCTGGCCGCTGATCGACTACCGGTCTTCCCCGGAGACGGACTACACCAGCGTCCATGCCCTGGGACCCTTTCTCAAATACGAACGCAAGGGAAGCGAACGCGAATATGCTCTGCGTCCCCTCTATTTTCGGGCCAGCGATCCCGCAGCGCAGGCCAGATTCAGCGAAACGCTCTATCCGATCGCCTCCAGCAAATCCTCCCGGGATCTGACATATTTCCAGGGTCTGAAGCTGTTGACTTACGATTTTGGTGAGAGGGAAAAGGGGAGCGACAACGAATTCATGCTCTTCCCCTTTATTTTTTACGGCGAACACCAGGATCGGGGCCGCTATTTCGCCTTCTTTCCTCTCGGCGGGAAGATCTACAGCATGTTCGGTCGGGACGAGATCCGTTTCACCCTCTTTCCCCTGTACGGGCAGACTCGCAAAAATGATCGAGTTGTCGACAACGTTCTGTGGCCCGTTTTTGCCCGGATCCGTGGGGAAGGGGAGTCGGGGTATAAATTCTGGCCGATCTATGGAGCCAGTCAAAAGGAGGGAACTTACCGCAAACGGTTTTTCCTCTGGCCGATTTTCCATAGCCAAGACCTCGGGCTGGACGGTGCAAACCCCAGTCATCGACGACTGGTTTTCCCCTTCTATGTCGGGGAACGTTCTCCGCAGCGTGATTCGACCACCTGGCTGTGGCCCTTCTTCAGCCATACCCGGGATTACCGGCGCGACTTTGAGGAGTGGACCTTCCCCTGGCCCCTGTTTCAGGTCAGCCGCGGCACCTACAAACAGGGTGATCGCTATCTGCCGTTCTATGCCGATGAGCGGGTCGGGGCCGTACGCAAGCGCTCGTACCTCTGGCCTGTTTACCGCATTGAAAACCTCGACACCGAGCAGTTGCATCAGCGCCGGGACCGGGTTCTGTTCTTTTTGTATTCCGACTTCAGGGAAGCCCGGGCCGGGGAGGAACTCCCCCACCGGAGGCGTATCGCCCTGTGGCCTCTCTACACTTACGAGTCCCGGGGAGGGATCGGATCTTTTCACACCCTGTCGCTCCTCGAGCCGTTCTTTCCCGGAAATCAGTCCATCGAACGAAACTGGAGTCCCCTGTGGCGACTCTACCAGAGGAAGTGGGACAATCAGGGAAATGAGATTTCGTCTCTGCTCTGGAATCTTTACTGGAAGGAACGCCGCGGCCCCGATCTGGCCATGGAGGTGTTCCCCCTCTTTTTCTATAACAGTGGCGCCGGGAGGGGGAGTGAATTTTCCCTTTTCAAAGGGCTCTATCGTTACCGTTCGGGGGCTGAAGGGAAAAAGGTGTCTCTTTTCTACCTCCCCTGGGGTTTCTCCTGGGGAAAAGAAACCGGGGACTCTCCCTTAGAAACCGCTCCGGCTCCCAGTCCCGATCGATGAGGAAATTGTCCCGATATGTTTGAAGCCTTCGGCAGAAAGATACTCCACGCCGCCCAGACCACCGGCGAGATGCTGGCCCTGTTGGTGGAAACCGTCTATTATTTCAAGGAGGCGCCGCGCAATCTGCCGTCTATCTTTCGCCAGTTGAGCGAGATCGGCATCGGCACCCTCCCCATCGCTTCCCTCATGGCGATTTTCATCGGCATGGTTCTGGCGCTGCAGACCGGGGTCGAACTGGCGAGCTTCGGCACCCAGGAAGCGCTCGGTTCCATCGTGGCTCTGTCCATGGTCAAGGAACTGGGGCCGGTGATGACCAGCCTGCTGGTGGCCGGGCGGGTCGGCTCCTCCATCGCCGCCGAGATCGGGGCCATGGAGGTTTACGAGGAAATCGACGCCCTCAAGACCCTGGACATCAATCCGGTGCGCTATCTGGCCATGCCGCGCCTTCTGGCCGCCCTCGTCGCCGTGCCGGCCCTGGTCGTCTTCACCATGATCATCGGCATTCTCGGCGGCGGCCTGATCAGCGACGTCAACCCCAAGATCAACGTCCCCTTCAACGTCTACTATGACCATGTGGTGCGGGCCCTTAATTACAAGGAGATTTTCAAGGGACTCCTTAAAGCCACGGTCTTCGGCGGAATCGTCGCCCAGGTCGGCTGTTACGTCGGGTTCAAAACCTCCAACGGCGCCCGGGGGATCGGGCAGTCGACGACAAGGGCGGTGGTCCTGTCGTTTCTGCTGATTTTTGTGGCAAACTATTTTCTCACCCGATTCATGCTGTAAAGGCGATTCGACCATGGCCGATTTTTTTAAAACCGAAAAGAACAAGCCGTCAGGCAACATCTGGAGCAAATTGACACACGGTTTCACCGCCTCGATTTTTGAGGGGTGCGAATGCCAGTCCAATTACGAAGATTCTCACGGCGTCGACATCAAGTTGATCGACGTCAACAAATCCTTCAACGGCAACCACGTCCTGAAAAACATCAACCTCGAGATCAAGGCCGGGGAAACATTTTCCATCATCGGCCCCTCGGGAACGGGGAAGAGCGTACTTCTCAAACATATCGTCAAACTCGAAAAACCCGACAGCGGTCAGATCCTGATCGACGGCCAGGACATTTACGACACCGAGGACAAGGATGCCCCCCGCGATTACCGCTACAGCATGGTCTTCCAGTCTTCGGCTCTCTTCAACTCCCTGAGCGTCGAGGAGAATGTCGGTCTCTGGTTGCGGGAAAAACGGGTCTGCACAGAAACCCGCATCCGCCGCATCATCCGGGAAAAGCTGCGGCTTGTCGGCCTCTCCGGCAAGGAGGCGCTGATGACCTCCGAGCTCTCCGGCGGCATGCGCAAGAGGGTGGCCATCGCCCGTTCGCTGGCGATGAATCCCGACCTGATCCTTTATGACGAACCGACGGCGGAACTCGATCCGGTGACGTCCGACGAACTGGCACGGGTCATCATGAACCTCAAAAAGGAAGTGAATCTGACGACGATCATCGTCAGCCACGACCTCAATTTCGCTCTCTACCTTTCGGACCGGATTGCCATGATCAGCGGCGGGGAAATCATTGAAATAGGCACTCCGGAAGAGATCAAGGCGAGTCAGAACCCCACCGTGCGCAAGTTTATCTACACCACAACCAAAGGTATCAAGGGAGACTAACGGCATGCCCCTCTCCATGTCCACTGAACAGAAAGTGGGAATATTTTTTTTGATGGCCCTTATCGCCCTCGGAGTCATGATTGAACTGGTCGAGGACTGGCGCCCCTTCGAGGTCCAGAACGAGTATCGGACCTATTTCAAATCGGCCATCGGCATCCAGCCCGGAGACCCGGTCCGTCAGGCCGGAGTGGGGGTCGGCAAGATCAAAGGCATCACCATCGAAGACACCAGGGTACGGATCGATTTTTACGTCACCGAAGGGACCGTGGTCCGCGACGACAGCGAGGCCCAGATCCGTCAAACCAATCTCCTCGGCGGCCAGTTTCTCGGCCTGACCTTCGGTTCCGAACTCGGGAAACCGCTCCCTCCGGGATCGACCGTTCCCGGGCGGGAGAGCGCCAACATCGACGAACTGATCACCAGTTTCGACAGAAACCAGGAACGGGTCCTCGGCGCCCTGGGAGATCTCGTTCAGGAGACCCGGGAGCCCCTGGTCGGTGCGGTGACCCGCATGGACAACATCATCCGCAAAATCGACGAGGGAGAGGGAACGCTCGGGCGCCTGGTCAATGAACCGGCTCTCTACGATGAAGTGAAGGGGGCCATGGCAGGGCTGAACAGCACGCTGACCCGCATTGAGCAGGGAGAGGGGACGCTGGGGCGGCTCATGACCGACGAGACTCTTTATACCGAGGCGACGGCAACGGTCGCCAACCTTCGACAGATCAGCGACCGGATCAAGGAAGGGCAGGGGAGTGTCGGCAAGCTCATTGTCGAGGATACCCTTTATGACACTGCCTCCGACGCGCTGGCCAACATTCGCGACATTTCGGCCAAAGCCAACGACGGGACCGGAACTCTCGGTCTGCTGGTCAACGATGAGACTCTCTATCACGAAGCCACCGGCACCATGACGCGGATCAACAGCATCGCCGCCAAAATCGACGAAGGGGATGGAAGCCTCGGCCGCCTGGTCAACGAGGACGACCTTTATCGCGATGCCAAAACAACTCTGCACAAGGTGGAAAAAGCGGTGGACGGTATGAGCGACACCGGGCCTCTCCAGGCCATGGGCGTTGTCATCGGCACCCTTTTCTAGGCGCAGGGATAGTCCGACGGGAGGATTCCGGACAACAGGGTATTTCTCCCCCCGCAAAAAGGCCATTCCATCCGGTGATGGAATGGCCTTTTTGCTGACCCTGTCGTCAAAAGACCGCGTGTTTGTGTAGCGGACCCCAGGCAAATAGGGGTGTCGAATAAAAATACTTTGATACGGCGCTTTTGTCTCGACCCGTCCTGCGACATGGCACGGTTCTTTCTTCTCAATCATTAAAACCGTTGTCAGCCCTCCGGCGACAGCAACGTACCACGCCGGCACTACGAGCCTGACAACTTCAATCGGCAGAACGAATGATCTGGTCTGACTGCGTTGCGAAATATTCCCGACGATCTTTTCTGGTCCTTCTGGCCGTGGTCCTCTTTGGCCTTTTTCCTTCACGACCGGTTTTCGCCCGGGGACTATTCGTTGCCGTCATCATGACCGGCGATCTGGAGTCTTATCGCCAGGCTCATGCCGCCTTCATGGAAAATATCGAAGGGACGATCCTCGACGAGGGAGGTGTGCAGGTTTACGTCCAGACCCCCAACCCCGACCCGATTTCCTTAGCCAACAGCATTCGCAAGGCGGTGGGGATCGGAGCGGACATCATTGTCACCTACGGGGCCTCCGCCACCCTGGCGGCCAAGTCGGAAGCCAGGAAGACCCCGGTCCTTTTTGCCGATGTCTACGATCCCGTGGCCCTTCATCTGGTTCGGGACCCGCTGCGCCCCGGGGGGAATCTCAGCGGTATCAGCAGCAAGACCCCTCTGGAGACGCTGGTGAAAACGTTCCGGGAGATTCATGCCGTCCGGAGTATGGGGGTGCTTTTCTCCTCGTCGGACCTCGGATCGCTGCTTCAGTTAAAAAAGATCGAAGACCTCGGGCGCGGCTTCGGCTTCGAGGTGATGACAAGGGACATCGAAGATCCGCATGAGATTCCTGAAGTTCTCTCATCCCTCTCCGTCGGTATAGATGCACTCTATGTCACCGAGAGTCCGGCACTGCATCTCGGTCTTGGCGGGATTGTCGATTTTTCCCGACAAAAAGCCCTGCCGCTCCTCGGGCAGATCCCCGGGCTGAGCGACGGTGGAGCCCTGATCTCCCTGGAGGCTGATCCCGTCGAACAGGGAGAACTCCTCGCCGACTGTCTGCGGCAGATTCTTGCCGGCAGGAAAATTGGAGACCTCCCGGTACGTACCCCGCGGAAGGTTTCCCTGGTGATCAATCTCGGCGTGGCGCGCAGTCTCGGCTACAAGGTGCCCTTTCAGGCACTGAGCATGGCGACGCGGGTCATCAAGTAGTTCAGAACCTCCGAGAGGGACGTTGCGAATTTTCAGGACGGGAGAGCCCCGTCTTTTTTTATTGCAGCAGGTATAAAAGGAAGGTCAGGGAGAAGGCGCTGAGGAGGGTGGTGGTGAAAATGGCGCCGGCGACCAGGTCGGGGCGGGTGCCGAAGCGCAGGGAGTAGAGGAGGGGGAGAACGGCGGAGGGGGTGCTGGTCTGGAGGATGACGACCTTGCGGGTCAAGTCCTGCAGGCCGAGGAGGTCGCAGAGTCCCCAGGCGATCAGGGGCGCAAGGGCAAGGCGCATCAGGGTGGCGAGGCAGAGGAATCCCGGATAAACCTGCAGCCGGGTGCGGGCCAACTGCATGCCGAGAAGGACGAGCATCAGGGGGATGGCCGCCTGGCCGAGGAGGTCGATCGGACGCAGCAAAAAGAGAGGGACCGGGATCGACAGGGCCTTGAGGATAAAAGCCAGGGCCACCGCATGGAAGATCGGGATTCGAGCCGTGTTGGCCAGGGCCGTGGAGAGTGGGGCCTTCCCTCCCTGGGCAATGACAATGGCCAGTGTGCCGAGGGGGATATTGAAGAGTACGAAGATCAGGATGGAGACCTCGAGCCCGCGATCTCCGAAGGCGAACCAGGCCAGGGGAAGGCCGAAATTTCCCACATTCATCATCACCGTGGAGAGGGCCAGGGCTCCCCGGGTTTCCCGGTCCATGCGCAGCCCCCGCCCGCAGAGGACGGCGATGGCGAGGAGGACCGCCGTGTACAGGACCATGAACAGGCCCAGCTCCAGGGCGAGGTCGAAGCGGATCTCCCGCTTCATCAGGGCGGAAAAGACCAGGGCGGGGGTAAAGAGATAGAGGGAGGCATTGGTCAGGGTGGGAAAATCAAGGCGGAAGGCCTTTTCCAGTGAAAATCCGGCCAGGATGATCAGAAAAACCGGGACGATGATTTCGATGAACAGCATGGCGGCTCCTGCGCTGGACTCCTGAAACGGACAGGGGAGACTAGCACGACGGGAACCCCGGTGCAACAGCCCTGGAGGTTCAGGAAGAGACCCTCCAACGCGGCAATTTTTCACCCCGTCCGATTATTTTTGGTATACATGAAATGTCGTTACTATTCCCGTTGACAAGGGCTCGATCATACTGATTTAATGGCCTGCGGTTTCACCGATTCCGATCTGCCGGGATGAGCGGTGCCGCCGATAGTTCTTATTCGTTTCAGGAGGATATGATGAATCCGTTGGCTCAAGAACTGAACGACCAGCTCACTCAGCACAGTCCGCACGTCCTGGAGATGCTTTCCGATCTCGGGAAGAACCTCTTCTTTCCCAAGGGGATTCTCACCCAGTCCGCCGAAGCCAAGGATAAGGCGCACAAGTTCAACGCCACGATCGGCATCGCCACCGAAAAGGGCGGGCCGATGTTCCTGCAGTGCATCCAGGACAAGCTCTCCGCCTTCGATCCCAAGGATATCTATACCTATGCACCGCCGGCCGGCAAGCCCGAGCTGCGCGCCCTGTGGCGGGAAAAGATGCTGCGCGAGAATCCGAGTCAGCAGGGGAAACACTTCAGCAACCCGGTGGTCACCAACGCCCTGACCCACGGTCTTTCCATCGTCGCCGACATGTTCGTCGACAAGGGGGACCATCTCGTTCTGCCGGACATGCTCTGGGGGAACTACAACCTGACCTTCGGCACCTGCAGCGGGGCGATCGTCAAGAAATATCCGACCTTCACCGTGGCCGGCGGCTATGACGTCGATGCCTTCAAGGCCGTTCTGAAAAACACCGCCGAGGAGAAGGGGAAGGCCATCGTCCTCCTCAACTTCCCCAACAATCCCAGCGGCTACACCCCCACCGTCGCCGAAGGGGACGCCATCGTCGCCGCTATCAAGGAAGTCGCCGAAGGGGGATGCAACATCGTCGCCATCACCGACGACGCCTATTTCGGCCTCTTCTATGAAGATTCCCTCAAAGAGTCCCTGTTCGGCAAGCTGGCCAATCTCCATCCGCGGATTCTGACCATCAAGCTCGACGGCGCCACCAAAGAGGAGTTCGTCTGGGGCTTCCGCACCGGCTTCATCACCTTCGCCGACGGCAACGAATACGAGAACACTCCGGTGATGACCGCCCTCGAGAAGAAGACCATGGGGATCATCCGTGCCCGCATCTCCAACTGCCCGCACCCCTCCCAGACCTTCGTCATCGAGGCGCTGCGTTCCCCGGATTTCCTGGCGCAGAAGGAAGAGAAGCTCCAGGTCATGAAGGGGCGCGCCCTGCAGACCAAAAAGGTCCTCGACAGCGGCAAATACGGCAGCGCCTGGGATTACTACCCCTTCAACTCCGGTTACTTCATGTGCCTCAAGCTCAAGAGCGTCGATGCCGAGAAGCTGCGGCTGCATCTTCTCGACAAGTACGGCGTCGGCGCCATTTCCATCGGCAAGACCGACCTGCGCATCGCCTTTTCCTGTATCGCCGAGGAGGACATTCAGGAGCTCTTTGACCTTATCTACAAGGCCGTCCAGGATCTTGCCTGACGGCTGCGCGAAAGACAACGGGCCCGCCAGAGATGGCGGGCCTTTTTTTATCCGAAGGAATTCATGCAGACCTTGATCGACATCCTCACCGCCGCCGCCGTCCTCCCGCAGCTGCCGCAGCTGCTGGAACCGGGGCAACCCTGTTACCTGGTCGGCGGAGTGCTGCGGGACTGGCTGCAGGGGCGCAGGTCCACGGATTTCGACTTTGCCACTCCCGGCGACCCTTCGCCCCTGGCCCGGCGCTTTGCAGCCGGGGTCAATGGGAAATGGTTTCCCCTCGACAGGTCGCGTCATCAGAGCCGGGTGGTCGCCACCGTCGGCGGTCAAACCCTCACCTACGACTTCGCCCCCTTTCGCGCCGCGGATCTCGGCGGCGATCTGGAGCTGCGGGACTTCACGATGAACGCCATGGCCTGCTCCCTCGATGGAGAACCCCGGCTGATCGATCCCTGTGGCGGAAAAAGGGACCTGCAGAGGGGGCTTCTTCGAACCTGTTCGGAGCGTTGTTTTGACGACGATCCCCTGCGGGTGCTGCGAGGGGTCCGCCACGGTGTGACCCTGGGACTGGAAATCGAGAATACAACCCGCCTGCTGATGGCGGAAAAGGCGTTTCTGGTTGCCCGGTCCGCTCCGGAGCGGATCCGTGGGGAATTGGCCTCTATTTTTTCGGCCCCTTCCATCGCCCGCGGATTGCCCCTGCTGCAGGAACTCGGTCTGTTGCCAGTCCTCTTCGGCCCCTCCGGCACCGATAGCGGCGCGACCTCTGGAATCTCCCTGGCGGTGCGCTGTGAAGAACTGGCTCGGGAGGGTCGCGGAGGCGGGGAGGGGGAGAATCTCCTCACAGCGATGAATTCGGTCCTTTTCGACGGTTTTTCCCACTGGGGAGTTCTGAAGCTGGCTGCATTTCTTCGCGGTTATGACCCGACCGATCTGGCCCGGACCCTCGAAGAGCGCCTGCGCCTGTGCCGCAGCCACCAGAGACTCATCCGTTCCCTGGTCGCCCTGGACCTCGGAGTCGGATCCGAGCTGCCGCAGCTCCCCGATAACCGAAGGGGACGGGCCCTGTGGGCGGCCAGTCTCGGTCCGAGTCCGCGCCTTGCCCTCCTTCTCCTGTCGGCGCTGGTCGAGTCTCCCCCCTTCACCCCCGCCGAGGGAGCCGCGCTCCTCCGGGACCTGGCGACCGTCATGGTGGACGGGAGGATCCCCGATCTGGTGGACGGCCGTTGGCTGTGCCGGGAGCTTGGTCTCTCTCCCGGACCCGAGGTCGGCCGGGCCCTTGAGATCCTGCGGCAGGCGGAGATCGAGGGGACGGTTGCAACCCCCGAACAGGCCCGTAAGCTCTTGATTTCATACAAAAACAAAAATATTGACAAGGAGGCGGATATCTTCCTATAATGCGCACCTCTTTGCGGGAATAACTCAGTGGTAGAGTGTCAGCTTCCCAAGCTGAAGGTCGCGGGTTCGAATCCCGTTTCCCGCTCCAAAAAAAATTAAAACCCCGGAGACGCGCCAGCGACCGGGGTTTTTTGTTGGGATTCTTCCGGGGCGTTGAGTGCGGTGCCCCCCTGTGGTAGAATATTCCTCGACACCGAAATTTAATCCTCGCCGCAGGAGAAGTTCGATGGCCGACACTCCGCCGAAAACCGTCCGTTGCCCGCGTTGCGCAACCCCCGCCCCATGGCAGGGGAATCCCTCTCGTCCTTTTTGCTCCGAAAAATGCCGCATGGTCGATCTCGGGCGCTGGGCCGAGGAAGAATATCGCGTCGCCGCCGAAAAAGTCGACCCCGAACAGTTGAACAATCTCATTCCGTTCCCTGAAAAATAGTCCGTGACAAGGAGTCTCGATGTATCACCTGACGGTTTACACCCACTTTGCCGCTGCCCACAACCTCATCAATTATCAGGGGGATTGCGAAAATCTCCACGGTCACAACTGGAAAGTGGAAGTGACGGTTTCGGCCAGGGAACTCGACAAGGCGGGGCTGGGGATCGACTTCAAGATCCTCAAGAGGGGGACCAAAGAGGTTCTCGGCCTCCTCGACCACAAGTATCTCAACGAGTTGCCGCCCTTTACCGAGATCAGTCCGTCCTCGGAAAACCTCTCCCGCTTTCTCTTTGAAAAACTCAGCGAAACCTTCAATAACGACAATGTCCGGATCACCAAGGTCAACGTCTGGGAATCCGATTATGCCTGCGCCAGCTATACCGCCGACTGACGGCTCGCTCATCGAGATCTTTTCCTCGATCCAGGGGGAGGGGCTGCTGATCGGCCGCCGGCAGGTCTTCGTGCGCATGGCCGGCTGCAATCTCGACTGCGCCTACTGCGATACCCCTTTTGAACCGACACTCTCCTGCCGCGTGGAGGATGCTCCCGGGTCGGGGAATTTCTGCGACCTCCCCAATCCCGTCGCCCTCGAGACTCTCTACAACCTCCTCTACCGTTGGCAGGCAGTCGCTCCCGGCGTTCACCACTCCATCAGCCTCACCGGCGGCGAGCCGCTGATTCAGGGGGAGATTCTCCTGGAATGGCTCCCCGTTCTTCGCCGCATTTTCCCCCTTCACCTCGAAACAAACGGAACCCTTCCCGCCCTCCTCGAGCCGGTCCTCCCCCACCTCGACTGGATCTCCATGGATCTCAAGCTCGCCAGCCTGACCGGGGTACCGACCCCCTGGGAGGCCCACCGCGACTTTCTGCGCCTGGCCCGCCGCATAAACTGTTGCGTCAAGATCGTCGTCGGCGAAGAAGTGGCCCACGAAGAACTGGAGGCGGCGGCGGCCCTCGTCCATGAGGCCGGTGACGATGTCCTCCTGATTCTGCAGCCGGTAACCCGCAATGGGCGCTCCGGACTCTGTGGCGCCGACCTCCTGGCCCTGCAGGGACTCGCCGCCCGTATCCATCCCCAGACCCTGGTTATCCCCCAGACCCACCGTTTCATCGATCTGCTTTGACGGCTCAAACCTGTCAAGAAGGAAGTTCTGTCGCTGTTGGTGAATTTATTGGGCGCCCTGTAATACGGGATATTCGACCCTCCCGGGACTATTTGCCGGCCGCTCCCCTCGGGAGCGGCTTTTTTCTCGTCCTCAGCGGAGATAAGCTTCGGTCACATAGCGCCGCATCATGACGTGGGTATTGAAGTAGTAGGCATTTTTGCCGATGGCATTTTTCATCACCCTGATCCACCCCGGGCGATCCTGGTAGTAGAGGGGGAGGATAAGCGACTCGAGTTTTTTGTACAGGTCGTCCGCATCCTCCTCCCCCCGGTTTTCCGACAGGATCGTGGCGGCCGGAGGCGATCCGATGGACCAGCCGGTCACCCCTTCGATGTGTCCTTCGATCCACCAGCCGTCAAGTACGGAGAAGTTCGGCACACCGTTGAGGGCCGCCTTCATGCCGCTGGTTCCCGAGGCCTCCAGAGGACGAAGCGGGTTGTTCAGCCACAGGTCGACTCCGGGAATGAGACGGGAGGCGACATCGATGTTGTAATTTTCCAGATAGACGGCCCCGATTTTCCCCTTGAGGGCGCGGATCTCCTGAATGATGCGCTGAATCATCTCCTTCCCCGCCGTATCTTTGGGGTGGGCCTTGCCGCCGAAGACGAGTTGCACCTTTCCTTTGGCAATTTGCAGCAGGCGCTGCAGGTCACTGAAAATCATGTCCCCGCGTTTGTAGGCGGCCGCACGGCGGGCAAAGCCGATGGTCAGGACCTCGGGATCGAAAATTTCTCCGGTGGTCTCGGCGATGTATTGAAAAAGGTAAGCCTTGGCACCACAGTGTGCCTCCCAGATCTCCTCGTCGGGGATGTTGTCGACCCTGACCAGCAATTCAGGCTCATTGGCCCAGCCCGGAAGATATCGATCATAGACATCCATGAAATAGAGGGAGGCCCAGGTGAAGGGATGAATCCCGTTGGTTATGGCGTGTATTTCGAAGCCGGGAAAGAGGGCCTTGGAAATCTCCCCGTGTTTTTTGGCAACTCCGTTGACATAGCGGCTCAGATTCAGGGCGAGGAGGGTCATGTTCAATTCCTCCTTGCCGCCGAGTTCCTGCAACAGTGTCAGGGGAACGATCTCCCCGAGAGTCTGTTCGACCAGGGGGTAGGGAAACCGGTCGTGACCGGCTTCGACAGGGGTATGGGTCGTAAAGACGCATTGGTCCATGACCCGGTGGGTGTCCCAGGAGGCCCGTTCGTCCCAGGTGTCCTCCAGAGGGCGACGAAAGCGGTTCAGGAGCTCGAGGGTCAAAAGGCTGGCGTGTCCTTCGTTCATGTGGTATTTGCGGATGGTGAAGCGCAGCGCCTCGAGGATGCGCGCACCGCCGATCCCCAGGACGATCTCCTGCCTGAAACGGCAGGCGCTGTCGCCCCCGTAGAGCTGGTCGGTGATGCGCCGGTCCTGTTCGTCGTTGCCGGGGATGTCGGTGTCGAGAAAGAGGACGGGGATCTCGCCGCCGGTGGGGCTTTTGACGCAATACAGCCAGGCCTGCACCTTGACGTCGCGTTCCTCGATGGTGACGAGAATTTTTGCCGGCAGCCGCTCGGTGAGCTCTTCAGGGCGCCATTGACGAGGATGCTCCACCTGCCAGCCGTCGGGATCGATTTCCTGCTGGAAATACCCCTGGCGGGACGCCAGGGTGACGGCCACCATCGGCAATTTGAGGTCGGCGGCACTCTTGATCGTATCTCCGGCGAGGATTCCGAGTCCGCCGCTGTAAGTGGGAATCTCATTGGAGAGACCGATTTCCATGGAAAAGTAGGCGATTTTCGGTTCACGGGTGAAACGCTTCCATTCATTCATCGATTCTCCCCCTATCGCCGACCAGTTAAATTACCGTTCGATCCTGAACCAAAACAATTCTTTCGGACAAAGCCGGCAGGAAGCGCTCCGGTTTTTAGTGCCGGACGGTTTGTCCTTGAAATACCGCAGGAACTGTGGAACATTTGACGCACTGCTCCACTCTGAGAAGGGGCCAAACGCCCAAAGGACTCCTGAACCGATGTATTGCGAAACATTTGGCTTGTCGGAAAAACCCTTCAATATCACGCCCAATCCCCGATACATCTTCCTGAGCAAGAACCACAAGGAGGTCTTCGCCCATCTCCTCTTCGGGGTACGCAACCATTCGGGTTTCATCGAGGTCACCGGCGAGGTCGGAACGGGGAAGACGACGGTGTTGCGCACCCTCCTCTCCCAGCTTGGCGCTGAAGGTTACCGCCTGGCCCTGATCTTCAATCCCAGCCTCTCTTGCCTCGAACTGCTGCGCAGCATCAACCGCGAATTTGCCATCCCCGCCGATGCCGTCGGCGCCGGTGAGCTTCTCGCCACCCTCAACGCCTTTTTGCTGCAGGAAAATTCCGCCGGGCGCACCGTCGTCCTGGTCATCGACGAGGCACAGAATCTCGAGGCCGGGGTCCTGGAGCAGATCCGCCTCCTTTCCAACCTCGAAACGGAAACGGACAAACTGATTCAGATTGTCCTCGTCGGTCAACCGGAACTTGGAACCCTCCTCGAACGGCCGGAGCTCAGGCAGCTCAGTCAGCGGATTACCGTGCGCTATCATCTGCGTCCCATGGATTTTGAAGATACGGCCGCCTATATCGAACATAGACTGATGGTGGCCGGAGGCAGCAAGCGTCTCTTCACACCCGCTGCCGTGAGAAAAATCTACAGTTTTTCCAAAGGATATCCGCGGCTGATCAACATCCTCTGCGACCGGGGACTGCTGGTCGCCTATGCCGAGGATGCCCGGGAGGTCTCGGCCTCGGCGATTGCCACCGCCATCGGCGAACTGCGGCGGGTCATCGCCCCCGCAAGACGACGCCTCATCCTTCCTCTGGTTCTGGCCGCCACGGTCCTCATTTTGGGCGCCCTCGCCCTGGTGGGGTTTCCTCCCGATTCATTCCGTCTCCCCGGCCAAATTGCCGCGCAGCCTGAGGCCCCTGCGGTTCTGCCTCCCGTCGACGGAGGCCACTCATTGGAGGCTCTGCGCCGGGAACTGGCCGACCAGGATGAGGGGAGGGGGGCCACACGGGCCTTCAACGTCCTGGCCGCCCTTTGGGGGGCGGCGCCCGTCCCCGAGGAACAAGAACTGAACCTCCCCCAGGGGGGAGGGCGCGCCGCCAGCGAGCGCAATCTGAGTCTTACCCCCTTTCGCGGAAGCGTCGACACCTTGCGGGCCATGGATGTTCCGCTGCTTCTTCAACTCTCTCTCCCCGGGACGACGGGCCATCGTTATCTGGCCCTGGTTTCCGTAGCGGATGAATCGGCAGGCATTTCCCCTCCTCTGGCCGGCCGCGCCACCCTGACCTTGAATGAGCTGCGGGGACTCTGGTTCGGCCATGGCTACATCCTCTGGAAAAATTCCCGAAATCTCCCCTATCTCCTCAACCCCGGCATGACTGGACCCGGAGTGGCCGGCGTGCAGCGACTCCTGCAGGAGGCCGGTATCTTCCCAGGGGAAGCGAACGGAATTTTCGACGAGGAGACTGTATCCGCCGTCACCGCCTTTCAGCGGCGACGCGGCATTGCCCAGGACGGCCGGGTCGGCCCCCAGACCCTCCTTCTCCTTTACCAGGAAGTCCTGGACGAACAGGCGCCCCGACTGGGCGCGGCAAAGCAAGGAGGGCGGCGATGAGCTCGATCCTCAAGGCATTGAAAAAGGTGGAAGCGGAAAAGGTCTCCCGGTCCGACGCTCCGGTCGATATCGCCCGGGATATCCTGCGCCACAGCGGCAGGGGTTCTGGGACTGGTTTTCGGCTCCTCCTTCTGACCTTTTTTGCCCTAGTCGCTGCGGCGGGAGTTATTGTCCTTCTCTTGTCGGGAATCGGAGAAAAAACAGTGGGCCCCCTCCGCGCGGCGTCTCCCGCCGGAGAAGGCATCATCAACCCCGGGGTCGAAGACCTTCAAGCTGCTTCCGCGGTCAGAGACAACACTCCCCAATCCTCCGCAACGGAAAACCTGTTGTCCGACAAGGGCCTACGCCCTGAATCTTCAGAAGTTTTCGAGCCTCATCCCGTTGGTTCCGATGCTGCCGCGTCAGAACCGACTGCGCTCAAACGCATTCCGGCACTGATCGTCACCGGGATTGCCTACCAGCAGGACAGGGAAGGGCGGCTTGCCGTGGTCAACGAACTCCCGGTGATGGAGGGGACCCTGATCGAGGGAGCGCGCATCGAAGAGATCCTCGAAGACCGGGTCCGTTTCGTGAGGGACGGCCGGACTTTTGAGGTCGGACTCGGCAATCCCGACTAGGAGCCTGTCGGCTCATGGATAGTCCGACAGGCTCCTAGTGCAGCCGCCCGTTGTCGAGACCGATCATCAGGTAATCGGCCTCCTCGACCGTCGCCGTCCCCTCCTCGATTCTTCCCGGAATTTCCGGGAGGAGGACCCGCAGGTTCGTCTCCCCCAGAAGCCGCAATTGCCTGGGAATTCCGTAATGCCAGGCGTGGCCGCTGCCGGCCAGAACGACCACCAGATGCTCCGGGTGGGAGCCGAGAAAATTCATCAGCGTCCGGGCCATGGCCGTGTCCCAGAGGAGCTGGGCCTCGCAGAAATGCTCGAAGTCCGCCCCTTTGTGGGCCTGGGCCCCGAGGGTGCGCTGGATGTAGGTGCGGTAGGCCGGGTCGACGATGCAGCGTACCTCCGACAGTTCACCGAGCTGTTCGGGGGAAAGGGAGGCTATCCCCTTGCTTGCCACCTGACCGGTGATCTTCCGGGAAAGATTGAGCCCCACCAGTTTCACGCCGTGCTCCCGGGCAAAGAGGAAGATCTCCCGGTAGACCGGCCACAGGCTCCAGTTCTCCTCGTAGTCCCTGAGAAATTCCTCTTCGCTACTCTCCCCGGCCACCCAACGATCCAGCGCCTGCTGGCTGTCGCTGCGAAACATCTCCAGCCCCACCGCCAGCGTTATTCCTTGTTTGTGCAAGGCCCTGATCACCTGCAGTTGGGCCCGGTGATGGCCGGCATGGTCGTGCAACTCCCCCATGAAAACCACTCGGGCCGTGCGCAGGTCCTTGAGCATCTCGGCAAAGCTTACGTATTGACCCCCATTCAAATGGAGAATATGTGCCTCCGCCGGTCGGTGGGTGGAGATGGACAGCAGGGCCGCAAAGATAATCGGTATCAACCGCCTCATGGCGTAAACTCCCAAGTCAGGGGTGAGCGGTCCGTCTCCCAGGTCCCCCGCAGAAGCATTCGGTCACCGAGGAAAACCAGATAGCTGTCGTTGCCGTAATGGGGGATTTTCCTGGCATCACGTCCGCTCTCAGGTCCCGTCTGGGGTAGGTAAAGGGCCTGGGTGCGGGAGGGCTTTGCGGTGCCGGCAAGAGAGAAAAAGAGGGAGGCTTCGCTCCGGGAAAAAGTCTGCCCATGGACGGTGAAATCGTCTCCTTCCAGGGAGAGTTCGCGGGGGAGGGGGGGGAGAAGAGTCCGGTTTTTCGGAACGCCGAGCCAGAGGATATCGTGCCCCTGGAGGGTTGCCGCGGTCACGGCTTCTTCATCGTAGACCGGGGACGATTCCTTACGCAAGGCGGCCAGAAGGGTGCGCCCTGCGGCCAGAGCCTTCTGAGGAAGTCCGCTTGCCGTGACGACGACCAGGGAGCGGCTTCCGCGCAAGGCATTGACGGTTTTGGGGATCTCTTCGGGGGCCAGGCGGCGGAAGAGGTCGACCTCCGGATCGAGGAGAAGACGGCGGGGGGGAGCTCTGCTCCGCAGGACAAAGGAGGTACGCTCGCCTGCGGCAGCAACGATCTCTTCCACCGGGCCGTCCTCGGTTTCCAGGTGCATGGGGATGGCCAATTCGTAGGCCGGAAGGCCCTGGACGATAGTCCCGGTCACCGTCCAGGCGCCGGAGGTTCCGATGACTTTGACCTCCTCCAGGCTCAGGGATGGCGCTCCGGGGACCTCGACCCACTGCCGGAAGAAGGGGCGCAGATTGGCATCCCCCACCTTGCCGAGTCCCCGGGAAAAATCGTCCCAGCTGGCATTTTGAAACATCCGCTCTGTCGCCAGGGTTTTCAGGGCCTTCCAGAACGCCTGGTCGCCGACCCGCTTGCGCGCCATGTGAAAGACCATGGCTCCCTTGCCGTAGCCGATCGCCTGGGTCGCCTTGCTGGTGCGGGAAACGAAAGCGGACAGGGGAAAATCCGCCTGCAGAGGGACCAGATTCGCATAGTCCCGGAGAATTTTTCGCCGGTATTCTCGCCCCTCGGTCTTCGAAGAGCGCTCCTTGTATAAATGGTCGGCCAGGTAGGTCGTCAAGCCTTCCGACCAGTTTCCTCCGGACGGATCGACCCGGACGCCGTTCCCCCACCAGGAGTGGGCGATTTCGTGGCCGAGACTCGTCTCGACGATGAAGGGGAGGGGGACGACCGTGCTGCCGAGAAGGGTCCAGCCGGGAAAGCCGTAGCCGGAGGGGAAGAAGTTTTCAACCACGGAAAATCGCGGGAAGGGGTAGGGGCCAAAGAGGTCGCTGTAGAGCTTCAGATAGCCCGCGGCGGCCTCCAGGTAGCCCTCGGCCAGCGCTGCGTGCTCGGGGTAAAAGTAGGTGGAAACGGGGATGCCGGAGGCGACCTTTTCCCGAATGCGGTAGGGGCCTGCGACCAGCGTCGCCCCGGTCCGGGGGGTGGTCGTCTGCCAGAGCGAGAAGCTGCGGCCGCCCCGTGTGCCGCGCTCGACCCGGACCCCTGAAGTCACGCCTTCGATTCCCTCCGGAGCTTCCAGATACAGGCGCAAGAGGAACCGGCTGCCGGGCAGCTCCGGATACCAGCCGGAGCCTTCGGCAAGAAACGTCCCCCGCGGGCCGACGGATGCCGCGACTCCGTAGGTCGGATCCTCGCTGTGGGCCGGGCTCTCCGGAAGAGCATCGCCGAAGGTGGCGGCGTAGCGGACGGTGACCAGGATCTCATCCCATCGCCTGGCTGCCGGCAGGGGAAGGCTCAGGCGGCCGTTGTGCCAATCGTAGAAAGAAGGATATCCGGCCAGCTCGACACTTTCTATGCGGGCCTGCGGCGCCAGCAGCAGTGCAAGTTGCGAGACGCCATCGGGGGCGATGGTCAGGACGGCGGTCCCCTTCAATCTTCCCTCTTCGGGCTCGAGGAGAAGACGCAGGTCGAGGTGTCGGATCGACGGGGAGGCCAGAGCCGAGGGCACGGGGATGAGGAGACAGGAGACGATGGCAGCAATGATCAATCCAGGCCAGTTCATTGCCGGCAATTATAACCGAAAAAGGGACGAACGGCATTGCCCTGGCTGCCTTTGCCGCAGGACGCGGTCAGGACGGTTAAGATCTGGCCCGGGCGAATTTCTTTTCCATCCCCTGAAGGATCTCCTGGTCGCTTGCCCCGAGGTTCTTCCAGAGAAAGGCGAGCATGGCCTGGCCGTAGCAGATATTGCAGCCGGCAGCATGGTCGTCGAACGTGCCTCCCGCTTTTCCTTCCTGCCAGAAACAGTAGAGAAGGCTCTTGTGCCCCATGGCATCGCAGAAGCAGTAGCAGGGAATCCCCTGTTCCTTGACGGCGACGTTGGCGTTCCCCAGCAGCTCGGGTTCCACCACCGCGATCTTGTAGCCGACCTCCACGGATTCGCTGGTGAAGACGAAGGAAGGAAAGTTGCTTGCCTCCCAGTCCTGCTCGGGATACTTCTTTTCCAGCAGGGCGGCGGACTCCCTGGTCAGGTCGGCCATCTTCATCTTCGCAATCCGGTCGAATTCCTTCTGCTGAAAAGCATCCATGGAAATGGCCGTGAAAGGGGTGAGAAGGGCCGCGCCGGCCAGGAAAAATACGGAAAATCTAAAAATTCGTTTCATAAGATGATCTCCCTGGGTTGGGGGTCAGAAGGGATTGTACAACTGCCAGTTGCTCGTCCGGAACCATTGGCCGACGATGATACAACCGACCTGGCCAAGGAGGACGACGAGAAATAGGATGTTCAGCCAGCGTCTCTCCGGAGCAAACCAGCGTCCGCCGGAGAAAGGGCCTCGGTCGAGCAGGGGGGCCAGGAAGAGAAAGGAAACGATCAGGGTAGGAAAAACAACCCCGCCGAGAAAGGCTGAATGGCTGACCATCTCCTGGACACCGACGAAGTACCAGGGGGCCCTGACAGGGTTGGGGGGGTGAAGGGGGTCGGCGCGCTCGTAGAGAGGTGCATCGATGAGGAGCGACAGAGCCAGCAGGGCGGCCAGGGTCAGCAAAGCCACGGCGCCTTCAGCCCGGTAGAGCCAGGGCTCGGCCGGCACCCTGTCCCCCGGATCTCCGACTGCGGCGGCAAGGCCGCCGTCCTTGCGGATGCGCCACAGGTGCAGGGCGCACAGGACGAGAATCACCAGGGGAATTGCGCCCGCATGCAGGGCGAAGGCTCGCGATAATGTCTCCGGGCCAATCGCTTCGCCGCCGAGGAGGAAAGTCTGCAGCACCGGGCCCAAAAACGGATAGTATCCGACCAGGCTCGAACCGACCTTGACCGCCCAATAGGAAATCTGGTCCCATGGCAGGAGGTAGCCGGTGAAGTTTGCCGTCAGGATCAGAAGCAGAAGAAAGAGTCCGTAAACCCAGTTCAATCGCCGGTTTTGGTAACTCCCGGTCAGAAAGACCCGCCCGAGATGGAGCACGGCCAGGATAACCAGAGCATTGGCCGCCAGAAAGTGCAGGTTGCGCACCAGGGCGCCGAATCGCAGGGTCGTGGTGATGTGCAGGATGCGTTCGTAGGCCTCCTGCTGCTCCGGCACATAGTAGAGAAAGAGGGTCAGGCCGGTGACGAGCAGTACGCCGAGACAGGTGAGGGCGGCGATACCGAGTCCCAGGGTCGTCAGGGGATGGAGCGCCCGGAGGGTGATCGTGGGAGCGTGCAGGTGGTCGAAAAAATTTCGCCTCTCTTTGGCCATGGTCAGACCTTCTCCTGTTCGCCACTTATGTCAAGCCAGTCGGGCGTCGACCGTTTGTCGGCGGTATGGATCCAGAGCCGCCCCTCCCGGGCGCGGACGGCATGCCAGGGAAGGGGACGGTTTGCCGGGCCGGACCAGACCTCGCCCAGCGGACCGAACTGGCTGCCGTGGCAGGGGCAGAAAAAGCCCTGATCGACGGCGTTGACCAGGCAGCCGAGGTGGGTGCACTCCAGGCTGAGGGCCGCCAGCCGCTCCCCCCGGCGGATGAGGGCCACCTTCTTTTCCGGGAAGGGGACAGCCCCGTCGGCCGGCAGAAGATCGAGGGGGGCGAGGTCCGTCCAGTGGGCGGCGGAGAAGCGCCCGGCAGAGAGCCAGACGTCGAGCAGGAAGACGCCCAGGGCGGCGAAAGTGGTCCCGACCGTTCCGTAGAGGAAAGTCCTGCGCAGCCACTGCCGTCGATCCATCGTCTTCCGATCCGTCATTACCTGCTCTCCGAAAATGTGCGCACCTTCTCCACCATTGCCCACAACTCCTCGCCGTTCAATCGGTTGCGGAAGGCCGGCATGGCCGTACCGGGGATGCCGTCGGCAATGGACCGGGCGATCCGCTCGTCGTCCTGGGGGGCGAAATAGGGGCGATTGGTCAGGTTGCGCGGCCGTGGCAGGTACTTCAGATGCTCAGGCCCCGTACCGGTGCCGGCGACGCCGTGGCAGCTCTGGCAAAGCTTGTCGAAGAGCGTATCCTCTGCCCGTACCGCCGGACGGGCGGGCAGCGGCGGCAGTTCTGCCTTGTCTTGGCGCGGTGCGCCGATGAAGGCGCCGAAGAGGAGGTCGAGGAGGCGCTCGCGGCTCTCCCGGCCCAGGAGGCGGCCATAGGGGGGCATGGAGGTGCCGGGAATACCCTTTTCGAGGATTCCGGCGAGGCGTTCGTCGGCGACGCGGCGGAAAAATTCGGCGTTGCCTGCAAAAGCCCGTGGGAAGGTGGCCAGATTCGGCTGGATCGGACCGAAGCCATCGCCGGCGGCGGCATGGCAGCGCTGGCAGAGGGCCATGTAGAGGTGTTTTGCTGCGGAGTCTGCCGCTTCGCCATGACCGTCGTGGCCGGCTTCTTCCGTCACGACTTGGCCATGAAGGGAGACCGGACCGACCGCCTCGGTTGTCAGCAGACGCAGGATCCGAGTTCGTTCCTCATCGCCCAGGGGGATCGTCGGCATGACGGCGCCGGGGATGAGCCGGCCCGGGCTGGCGAGGAACTCACCGAGAAAGTCGGCACTGCGCAGGTCGCCTATGTAGGTCAAATCCGGCGCTATGCGACCGTCCTCCTCGCCGAACCGATGGCAGGCCAGACACTTTTTCCCTCGCAGGATTCCTGCTCCGGCTTCCGCCGGCAGCGCCGGCAGGGAGATCCGGCCGGCCTGCACCTGCATCGGGGTGGCGTAGTATGGGTCCTTGACCCGGCTCTTGAGAAAATAGGCAAGTTGCGCGACCTGGGCGCTGGAAAGGGGAAAACGCGGCATGATCGAGTTTTTCGGATCCTTCGCCGGCTCGCGAATCGCCACCTCGATCTGCGCCAGTCCCAAGTGGGAACCGATGGTGCTCAAGTCAGGGCCGAAGTGCCCTCCACGTCCCAGGCCGGCCACGTGATGACAGGTGTCGCAGGCCTTCTCCAGAAAGAGGCGGTATCCGCTCCAGGCGCGCTCTGCCCCTGGGAGCGGCCCCGGTTCATGACAGCGGAAGCAGCTGGCCTGCATCTCCTTCCCCTTCAAAACGGTGCGCGCCCCCAGACCGGGGAGGCCGTGGGAGATCGTTTCGTCCAAGGCCATCCCTTCGCCGAGGTGGCAGCCGGTGCAGCCGAGCCTCTCCGGCGAGTGGGGGGCGATGTCCGGATGTCCCTGGTGGGTGCGCTCGCCGGCGGTGATCGGCCTTCCGCCCCCGGGGTGGCAGGTGGTGCAGTGCTCCCGTTGCGGCCGCCCCCCGAGGTTGACGGTGATGTCGGAAATCAGACCGTGGCGATGGTGACGGCCTCGCTGCCAGCCGACGAAAAGCACCAGAAGGACGGCGAGGCAGGCGAGCAGAGCCGCGAACATCAGCAGGCGGTCGATCCAGAAGGGCGTTTTTTTGGGTCCGTTGTTCATGCTATTGGGCTCCGAATCGGTCACTGCACAACATTCACGTGCCGTGCCAAGGGGTGCGCAGTCAAGTTTAGCCATTGTTAAGGGGATTGGCCAGCCAGGTTGGCCTGCGGGGAGTGAGAACAACCCTTTAACGGCGGAACTGTCTGCTGAAGCCCGGCCAGGGGGTGACAGAATGTTCTGTCTGACATGGGGTTAGAAGAGATCTGAATTATGGAAGGTGAGAACGTTTTCGCGGGTGGAGGTGAAATGCATTCTCTCCGTTCCTGTGGAGGATGTAACCCCAGCATCAATGCCTGGCCGCAGACCGACTGGAGAATATTCTACAATCGCCACAAGAATATTCTCCATGTTCTCCCTCTTTCCCAGGGCAACCGGTCGCAGGTCCCGCTTTCTACGGCCTTTTATGTTTGGGCATGATCCGTGAAATACTAGTGACATGCTGGTGTTTGATCGGGATCTGCCTATACTTTACTTTTGGGTTTTTTTTATAGGAGCAGAAATATGAAAAGAACGATGGGGACCGCAATCCTCTACACTGTGCTCTCCCTGATTCTTCTGGGATCAGCAACGAAGGTGGTGGCCGAGTCGACTGTCGGGATGACCCTTGACGCCCTGGTCGAGGCCGCTCTGGAAAAAAATCCCGAACTCCAGGCGGCCAGGGAGCGCTGGCACATGACCGAGCGAAAGGTAATTCCCGCCCGCTCTCTGGACGACCCCCAGCTCTCCCTCGGTTTCAGCAATTATCCGGTCGATTCGCTCGCTTCGGACGAGACCCCCATGACCGGGACCGAACTCACGCTCTCGCAAAAATTCCCTTTTCCCGGGAAACTGGGTGCCAAGGGGGAAATGGCCGAGCAGCAGGCTCTCTGGTTCAAAGGGATCTATGAAGATTCGAAGCTTCAGCTGGTCCGCCGGGTCAAGGATGCCTATTACCGCCTTTACTACAATGACAAAGCGATCGAGATCACCGAGACCAATCTGGAGATTCTCGATGACTTTATCCGCCTGACCGAAACCAGGTACAAGGTGGGCAAGGGGCTGCAGCAGGACGTGCTCAAGGCCCAAGTTGAGCGTTCCAAGCTGATCGATCAACGCCTCAGCCTGAAGCAGACGAGAACGACGGTCCTGGCGGATCTCAACACACTTCTCGACCGACCTACCTCGACGCCTGTCGGCTCCTCTGCCGACTTCGAGATGACCCCCGTCGAGGTCACCCTGGAGAAATTGCAGAAAGCTTCCGAAGAAAATAGACCGATGTATGCCTCTTTCCGTTCCCTCGTTGAACGTTACAAAGCACAGCGAAAGCTCGCCAGGCTCGATTACAACCCCGATTTTAACGTCTGGGCGGGCTACCGCCTGCGTCAGGACAGCGGCAATGATCCGGTTGATGGTACCGACTTTGTCAGTGCCGGGGTGAGTATCAACTTGCCCATTTACCGAAAAAAAAGGGACGAGGTCGTTGCCGAGGCCGACTCGGGAATCCGGATGGCCCTGATGCAGTATGAAGATTTCCGCACCAGGGTACATTTCGACATCCACGATGCCTTTGCCCAAAAAGAGAAAAACCGCAATCTGGTTCTTTTGTATAAAACGGGAATTATCCCCCAGGCCGACCAGGCCTTTCAGGCCACCATGGCCGCTTACCAGGTCGATCAGGTCGATTTTCTCAGTCTGCTTGATGCCCAGTTGACCCTTTACCGTTATGAAATTGACTACTATCGGGTACTGGCCGACTACCAGCGCAACCTGGCCACCCTGGAGGCGAGTGCCGGCGTCAGTTTTTAATCCCGAATACTGTAAATCTACCCCATAAATCTTTCCCGAGGATTAATTGAATGAAATGCATTAACAAACTTCTGTTACCTCTACTTCTCGCCAGTTTTATCGTCCTTGCCGGCGGCGTTTATTATGGACAGCAATGCTACCGGCAGATGAGCTTGGTCCCTTTCACCGGACCTGGTCATGCCCATGCCGAGGGAACCAAATACACCTGCGGCATGCACCCGATGATCATCGTTGACGAGCCGGGCTCCTGCCCCATCTGCGGCATGAATCTCACCCCCCTGAAGGCCGGGACCGGGGGCGCCGGGGAGGAACCCGCGGGAGAGCGAAAAATCAAGTACTGGCAGGCGCCCATGGACCCCACCTACATCCGCAATGAGCCGGGTAAGTCGCCTATGGGCATGGATCTGGTGCCGGTCTATGAGGACCAGGCGTCCGGGGGTTCGATCATCAGTATCGATCCCGTCACATCGCAGAACATGGGGGTGCGCACCGATACTGTCGTCCGCCGTGACATGCAGCGGACCATCCGCACCGTCGGCCTGGTTGCCTATGACGAACCGCGCCAGTATTCGATCAACAGTAAGATCAACGGCTGGATCGAGAAACTGTATGTTAACGAAACCGGTCAGCAGGTCAAAAAAGGTCAACCACTGCTTGAGATCTACAGCCCCGATCTCGTTTCGGCCCAGGAGGAGTTTCTGCTCGCGCTGAACAACAGTTCCGCGCTGAAGCAAAGCGCCTTTCCGGAGATTGCAGCAGGGGCCCGGCGGCTTCTCGAGGCCTCCCGCCAGAGACTCAGCCTCTGGGATATTTCAAAGCGGCAGATTGCTCGACTGGAAAAGACCGGCAAGGTCGAAAAGACCCTTGTTCTTTATTCCCCCTACGACGGCATCGTCAATATGAAGATGGCCTACGAAGGAATGTACGCCAAGTCCGGCATGGAACTCTTCAAAATTTCCGACATCTCTACGGTCTGGGTCTACGCCGACATCTACGAATACGAGCTGCCTTGGGTCAGAGTCGGGCAGGAGGCGGAGATCGTTCTGCCCTTTGTCGGGAAAAAGCGTCTCAACGCACGAGTTACCTACCTGTACCCCTATGTGGAACCAAAAACACGCACGGTGAAGGCGCGCATGGAGCTTGAGAATCCCGGCTTCAAGCTCAAACCGGACATGTACGTCAATGTCTACATGAAATCCCAAGTGGTTCGCGATGCCCTTGCCATTCCCGCCGAAGCTGTCTTGCACTCGGGAGAGAAGAAAACCGTTTTCGTCGCCCTGGTGGGCGGCAAGTTCGAACCGAGGCAGGTCCAGACCGGGATTCAGGACGACGAGGGCTACATCCAGGTGGGCCAGGGCCTTTTAGAAGGGGAAAGGGTCGTCACTTCGGCTCAGTTCATGCTCGATTCGGAAAGCAAACTGCGCGAGGCGATTCGGAAGATGCTCGAGCCGAAAAATGACGCTCCGGAGCCTGCCCAATCTGGCGCCGACGAGGACCTGTTCAGCGACGGTGAAAAGGAGAAGATGGAGGATTTGTTCAAATAAGAGGCTTTTCAATGTTTGTTGATCAAATTGGGAATCCAATAATCAGGTTCACGACCTGAACCTCGAACCTCGAATTTCGAACGGGACTTGCCATGCTTGAAAAAATAATAGAGTGGTCCATCCGCAATAAATTTATGGTTGTCCTGATGACGGTCTTCGTTGTCGTGGCGGGCATCTATTCCCTGAGCAAGACCGCGGTGGATGCCATACCCGACCTGTCCGACGTGCAGGTGATTGTTTTCACCGAATATCCAGGTCAGGCCCCGCAGGTGGTCGAGGATCAGGTCACCTATCCCCTGACCACCCAGATGCTGGCCGTCCCGTACGCCAAGGTTGTGCGCGGCTATTCCTTTTTCGGTTATTCCTTTGTCTACATCATCTTCGAGGACGGCACCGACATGTACTGGGCCCGCTCCCGGGTGCTGGAATATCTCAATTATGCCGCCGGAAAGCTCCCGAAGGGGGTTACCCCGGCCCTGGGTCCGGATGCCACCGGGGTCGGCTGGGTTTACGAATACGTACTGGAGAGCGACAAACACGATCTTCAGCAGCTCCGCTCGATCCAGGACTGGTACCTGCGCTACGAGCTGACCGCTGTTGACGGCGTCTCCGAGGTGGCAAGTATCGGCGGCTATGTCAAACAGTACCAGATTGCCGTCGATCCGGACCGTCTGCTCGCCTACCACATTTCCATCCAGCAGATTAAGAAAGCCGTGCAGCGAAGCAATAACGACGTCGGCGGTCGCCTTGTGGAAATGGCCGAGACCGAATTCATGGTACGCGGCCTGGGTTATATCAAGTCGGTCGAAGATCTGGAACAGGTGTTTGTCGGTACCGACGGCCGCGGAACCCCTATCTTGTTGAAGGACCTGGCGGAAGTCGACATCGGCCCCGAATTGCGCCGCGGCCTGGCGGAACTCGATGGGGAGGGCGAGGCGGTCGGCGGGATCATTGTCATGCGCTTCGGCGAGAACGCCCTGAAGACGATCGAAAATGTAAAGAAAAAGCTCGAGGAGCTTAAGGTCGGGCTCCCCGAAGGGGTCACCATTAAGTCGGTATATGACCGCTCTGGCCTTATCGAGAGCGCGGTCGACAACCTCAAGGAAAAGCTCATCGAGGAGAGCATCGTCGTTGCTGTTGTGACAGCGCTCTTCCTGTTCCATCTCCCCAGTGCCCTGGTCGCCATCTTCACCCTGCCGGTGGCGATTCTCATAGCCTTTAGCATCATGCACGCCCAGGGGATCAACGCCAATATCATGAGTCTGGGGGGGATCGCCATCGCCATCGGTGCCATGATCGACGCCGCCATCATCATGATCGAGAATGCCCACAAGCACCTCGAACGGGACCGCGGCAAAAAACCCCACTGGGAGATCATCATGGCCTCGGCCAAGGAGGTCGGGCCGACGCTCTTCTTCTCCCTGCTGGTCATTACCGTGTCCTTTGTCCCGGTCTTTACTCTGGAGGGGCAGTCCGGACGTATGTTCAAGCCCCTGGCCTTTACCAAGACCTATGCCATGGCCGCGGCGGCGCTGCTTTCCGTCACTATCGTACCGATTCTCATGGGCTGGTTCATTCGCGGCAAGATCCCCCCGGAGGAGAAGAACCCCATCAACCGTTTTCTGATCCGGCGCTACCATCCGGTCGTCGATTTCGTTCTGAAGTGGCGCAAGATGACCCTGCTGGTGGCACTGCTGATGATGTTGTCGATTTCCTGGCCGCTCAGCAAGATGGGGTCCGAATTCATGCCTCCCTTGTACGAGGGTGACTTGCTGTACATGCCGACGACCCTGCCGGGGATTTCCATTACCAAGGCCCGGGAGATTCTGCAGCAAACCGACCGCATTATTGCGCAATTTCCGGAGATCCATCATACCTTCGGTAAGATCGGCCGGGCCGAAACCGCAACCGATCCGGCGCCGCTGTCGATGGTCGAAACGACTATCATGCTCAAGCCGGAGAACGAATGGCGCAAGGTGCCCGTCGAGCGTTTCTACAGCAACTGGCCCGAATGGACCGGTTGGCTGAAAAAACCCCTGCGCTTTGTATGGCCCGAAGAGAAGGCAATCTCGTTGGAAAAACTCACCGAAAAGCTCAACGAGGCCATCCAGTTCCCCGGCCTGACCAATGCCTGGACGATGCCGATCAAAACCCGCATCGATATGCTCTCTACCGGCATCAAGACGCCGGTGGGAATCAAGGTCATGGGGGACGACCTGGCCACCCTCAGCGATATCGGGCAAGAAATCGAGGCGCTGGTGCGGACCTTGCCGGGAACCCTCTCGGCCTACTCAGAACGGGTGGTCGGCGGCAATTATCTCGATTACACCATCGACCGGGCTGCCATCGCCCGTTACGGTCTCACCGTCGGTGATGTGCAGGATGTCATCCAGAGCGCCATCGGCGGCATGAACGTCACCCAAACGGTCGAAGGACTGGAGCGCTATCCGGTCAACATCCGCTATCAGCGCGACTATCGCAACGATCTGGCATCTCTGGGAAGGGTCCTGGTGCCCCTGCCCGACGGCAAGCACATTCCCATCTCCCAGGTAGCCGAGATTTCCATCAAAAAGGGGCCGCCCAGCATCAAGAGCGAAAATGCTCGCCGGACCGCTTGGATTTATGTCGACCTCAAAGGCATCGACGTGGGGACTTACGTGAAGCGGGCCCAGGTTGCGGTGGCCGAAAAAATCAATCTGCCGCCCGGCTACAGTATCGTCTGGAGCGGCCAGTTCGAGTACATGCAAGCGGCCAAGAAACGCTTCATGGTGATCATCCCCCTGACAGTATTGATCATTTTCGTCATCATCTACATCAGCACCAAGTCGGTCATCAAGACGGCGATCGTCTTTCTTGCCGTTCCCTTCTCCCTGGTGGGGGCCTTCTGGTTCCTGTACCTGCTCGGTTACAACACCTCGGTGGCGGTCTGGGTCGGGGTGATCGCCCTGGCCGGGCTCGATGCCGAAACCGGGGTGGTGATGCTCCTCTACCTCGACCTGGGGCACAGGCTCTGGGGCCATAACGGTCGCATGTTGACCCGCGGCGACCTGAGGCAAGCCATCCACCACGGGGCAGTCAAGCGGATTCGCCCGAAAATAATGACCATTGCCGTTATTATCGCCGGCCTGGTGCCGATCATGTGGAGCCACGGCGCCGGCGCCGATGTGATGAAGCGCATCGCCGCCCCAATGGTCGGCGGCGTGGTGACCTCGGGAATCATGGAGCTGATGGTCTATCCGGTCATCTTCTATCTCTGGAGGGGGCACGCCTTGGATAAGTCGTTAGTCCCAACCGCTGAAGGGGAAATCGAGGAAGGGGAGCTTTACGAGGCGGGCCCCCAAGCGTGATAAAATTAACCAGGCGGCAATGCCGTCACAACACAAGCCAAGGAGATAAACGATGAAAAAGGTGAATGCACTTCTGGCCGCACTCTTTCTGTTGAGCCTTCCACTGGCCGCCGGCGCCATGGAGGGAATGAAACACGGCGATCACGACAAAACCGAAAAGATGGAGCACGGCTCCATGAAGGGGATGGAGCACGGCAAGATGATGGAAGGGATGGCCATGATCGGCGAAGAGACCGAGGAAGGGGTCAAGGCGATGGCCCACCTCAACGACGTCAAGGAAGCCATGGCCAAGATGGGAATGAAAGAGACCCACCACTTCATGGTCGCCTTCGTCGATGCCGCCGGAAAGCCGGTCACCGAGGGGACCGTTGCGATGAAGATCGAGGATCCCTCCGGGAAAGTCAGCGAGCCGGTCATGCTGATGGGGATGCAGGGGCACTTCGGCGCCGACATCGTGCTGGCGGAAAAAGGGGAGTACCACTTCAACGTGGGGACCAAACTCGCCGATGGTCAAAAACGTCAGTATGATTTCCACTACACCGTGGAATAAAGTCGGGGTGCAAGGGCCGCGGGAAGCCGCGGCCCTTGGTATTCCAGATGCGCGGAAGGATAGCGGCGGCTCAATACGAGAGAGGTTTGAGCTTTGCGCGTTGAGCCTTGGCGTAGGTCATTGAGGCTCGAAACCTGCCGGAGGTAAAAGCCATGACGGAGATCGGGGATTTTTCTGAAAAAATCGCAGGACAGCTGACCAGGCAACGGGTGGAGAACATCCAGAAGAAGGGCAGTCTAAACGAGGAAATGCAGGAACTGATCAAAAAACGGGAGGCTTTCCGGGTAGAGGCCCGCCGGGTGCTGACATCGGTCGTCCTTCCCCGGATCAGGGCGGTGGCTCACCATTTCGACAATGCCGTCGTCGAGGAGTCTTTGGGCGAGGATTTCAGGTGCGCCTGCCGCTTCGGCCACACGGCGCGGTTCCCGGCCACAGTGACTCTTACCGTAGCCATCATGCCCGGAGATCGTTATGAGGACTTGGTGCTTCATCATACCCTCGAAATCCTTCCCGAGTTCATCGATTACGAGCGGCACTGTGACCACCTGATTTCGCCGGACCCCCGGTCGGACGATACGGCCGGGCGGTGGGTCGAAGAGAAGATGCTCCAGTTCCTTGACACGTACCTCCAATTGGAGACCCACCCCATCTACCAGAAGGAAAACCTGGTAACCGACCCGGTGTGCGGCATGCGCCTGCCGCTGGCCGAAGCAGCCGGCAGCATCCAGCGCGAGGGGCGTGAAATCTTTTTCTGCTCCCAGGCCTGCCGGGACACCTATCTGAAGGAAGGCTAGTAACGGTTCCTCGAGGAACATGGCCGTGGTCATTTATCCCGAAAAATACCTCTTTCATCCGGGAAGGAATGGCCATGTTCAACCATGTCATTGCAATTCGACTCAAAAGGAAAAGAACCTCTGAACGGACTTCATTGTTTTCGCAGGTGGGCAACCCTTGTTCTCCTTGCAGCCCTTCTCGGGGCGGCCGTCAGCGGCTGTGTCCCCCCCTGCAAGGAACCGGAGGGCACGGCGGCGGCGCAGGCCACCACGCCCATTGATCCTCGCCGGTCGCGCTGCTCCTGGGGCCACTTTGTCATTGGAAAGGGGACTTTTTCCGGACCCATGACGTTCTTTCGGAAACTCTGGCGGATTGAAATTGTAGCGAAGGAGAGACTCTCGATGATCGGTAAAAGTTTGAAAAAGATCATTCTGGGCGTCGCCGTGCTGGGGATTCTGATACAGGCCGGCGGCTGTATGTATTTACCCCATCCCAGCCATGGCGGCAGCGCTCAGGAACACGCGGATGCCGCCCCGAGGGGCTCAGCCAATGAGGCAGGAAAGGGGGCGGAAGCCGAAAAACATCCAGCCTCTTCCCTTGCCGGCCATCACGGGCTGGCGAATCCCCGCAGCCCCTGGACCTGGCTGGTCGGGGGCGGAATGGTTCTGATGATGGTGCTTACGATTCTCTGAGGAAGAAAAAACGCATGCTTGCCGCCAACCGGCTGGTTCGCGAATGAAGTTCCACTAAAAATACTGCCTGCCCCATTTAATCAACTGTCTCTGCAGTCTTGAGCCGATAACGAGACAGCGGAAGAAGGTCGTGCCTTGGCCGAAGGACGGGTGAGGGACGGCACGCAGGGCCTGATTCGGATAGGTAATGGAAAGAGGATATCTCAATGAAGGTGCGTGACAGCGACATGCCGGAAGAGGACTACTGGGAGAGCCTCTTTGATATCCCTCTTATTCTGGATAGCTTCGCCATCGGGACCGATATCGGCGACGTGGTCGAGTTCGGTTGCGGCTATGGCACCTTTACCGTTCCCGTGGCGCGCAGAATCAGCGGCCTCCTCCACGCTCAGGACATCGAACCGGCCATGGTCCTAAAGGTTGCCGAAAGGTACCGCCACGAAGGGCTCTCCAATGTCCGGGCCGAGGTGCGCGACGTGATCGAACAGGGGACGGGCCTGCGGGACGGCTCGATGGACCTGGCCCTGCTCTTCAACATCCTGCACCACGACCAGCCGTTGGTCCTGCTTCGGGAGGTGTTCAGGGTGCTCAAACCGAGTGGACGCCTGGCCGTCATCCACTGGAACCACGATCCTGCCACCCCGCGTGGACCCGACCTGAGCATTCGGCCCAGACCCGAGCAGTGCATCGCCTGGGGAAAGGAGGCAGGATTTTTATTCCTGTCTCCCGAACGGTTTGACCTGAAGCCGTACCACTTCGGGCTGCTCTTCCGCAACTCGCTTCCCTGAGGCTACGGGCAGGACCGTCTCGCTCCGCCCTGGCAGGGTTCCTGATCTCTGAACCTGCATGGGATATTCAAAAATTCAGAAAGGGGGTCTACGCATGAAGATTCGCTCAGTTTCAACAGCGTTTCTCCTGGCATTGGTGTTCGTCTCTCCCGTCTCCGGAGCATGGGAAGACGCCCTGAAGGGCCTGAAGGAAAAAGCGCTGAAGGGGGATGGCCGGGCCGAGGAAGTTCTGGCGGAAATGTATCTGGAAGGCGATGGCGTCCCCAAGGATGTCCGTGAGGCCCGCTCCTGGGCCGAAATGGCTGCGGCGCAGGGACGGCCGAGGTCTCAGAACATCCTGGCAAAACTTTATGCCGCCGGAGAAGGCGGACGCGCCGACCTGACCGAGGCGGCGCGCTGGTGGACTCTGGCTGCAGGGCAGGGACATGTCGAGTCCCAATACCATCTCGGCCTTCGGTATGCCAGGGGCGAAGGAGTGCAGGCGGATCCCCGAAAGGCTCGGCAGTGGCTGGAGAAAGCCGCCGAGCAGGGCGCGCCCGCCGCTCAGTATGTATTGGGCGTCATGTTCGAATTCGGGACCGGCATCGAAGCCGATCTGCCGGAAGCGGTCCGCTGGTATGAAGAGGCTGCACGGGCAGGGCTGGCGATAGCCCAGGAAAGCCTGGGCGCTATGTACGCCCGGGGAAAAGGGGTGCCGCGTGATCCGGTGAAGGCGTACTTCTGGACCCGGTTGGCAGCGGACCAAGACCGGACGCATGCGAAAAGCCGGCTTCAGGAGTTGAGCGCGACGATGACGAAGAGCCAGAAGGAGGAAGCAGGAGCAGAGGTGGAGAATTGGCGGGCGTGCCGCCAGGAGTCGTCCGCCGTCTGCAGCCTAGAATGGGACGCCCGATGAGAGCGCCCGCAGAGCGTCCGCAAAAGAAAATTTCGCCATGACCACAAAAATCCAGATCCTCCTGCTCCTTCTGGCCGTTGCCTTTTTCGGCGCAACCGCCTGCCAGAAGGAATCTTCTGTCGCCACACATGGCACGGTCAAGGCCAATCAGGCGTATCTCAACCACTTTGGCGAGCCGCCGGTCCCCGAGAAGGGACAATGTTTCGCCCGGGTCGGCTTTTACCCCCTTAAAGGTTCCACCGGGAAGGTGGCGGCCATGCCCTTCTTCCTGTTCAGGCAGGAGGACCAGCTCACGCTGCTGCTGGAACGACTGGCGGGCAACGAAGCCGGTTACCTTTCCCGGAGTCAACTGTTCAACCCCTTCCCCCCTGGGAGTTCGGTCCGTCTGGTTTCCCAGACTGGCGGGACGGTGGATCTGGATATTTCTCTGAAGGAGTCTCCGTCGACGGTGAGCGTTGCCGCCATGGCGGCGTCCATGACCGAAACGGCCACTCAGTTTGAAGGGATCGAGAGGGTGCGGATTGCCATCAACGGCGCTTCGCTCTCGGGGATGCCCGAAGACGGATTCGCTCATGACGCCGGGCGGATCGAACCGCCGGGTCTCCCGACGCTGCTTCTGGTGGTCGGCGCTTGGGAAAAAGGCGCGCAGGATCCGGAGGAGATCCTGTCCGATTTCGACCGGCCGGTGAAAATCGAAAGCTTCAGTCTGATGGACGCCTCCGGGCAGAAGATACGGGGTGACTACTTCACCTCCGCCTTCGACATGGCCGTGGTCATCCATCCCGAAAATCCCTCTGCCATCCGGAAAGGGATGACGCTTCGCGCCGAATGGCGGGTGGTGGATCGCCTGGGGCGCAAGGGAGAGGGGGCAGGGAATTTTACCCTGGGGCGGCACGACCATGCCGAAGGATTCTGAAATGCCTCTGCCGAAGCCCGCAGGGACCGGATGGCAAAAATGCCTGATGGTTCTGCTGGGTCTTATCCTGGTGAGCGTCCTGCATTTCCTGACCCGCACCGGCGACCCGGCTCTGCATGTCTGGCACATTTTTTTCCGCAAGCTCTACTTCCTCCCCATCGTTGCCGGAGCCGTATGGTTCGGGTTTCGGGGGGCCTTGACCTCGGCAGTCTTCGCCATCGGCTTTTATGCCCTGTACCTGCTGTTCGATTGGCCCCGATTTCACGTGGAGCGGATGAACCAGATCGGGGAGATGGCGAGTTTCCTGGTGATCGCCGGGGTGGGCGGCGCCCTGGTGGAACTGGAACGCCGGACCAAGGCCAGGGGAGAGGCCATGCGGCGGAACGCCGAACGGGACAGAATCGCCACAACGGTGGCTTCACCCAGCGAGACCCTGGGGGCGTGAGATCCCGCTACACGGGATCATTCTCGGCGCGTTGCGGAATTGGCCAGCGGCTTTGCCCGTTTTCTGGACCTCTCCCAGGAGGAGATCCGGGACCTCTACCTGGCGGGGATCCTCCACGATATCTGCAAAATCGGCATCCGTGATGATGTGCTGCTCAAACCATCGGCCCTCAACCCCGAGGAACTGAAAAAAGTTATGGAACATCCCCGGATCGCCGAAAAAATTCTGGCTCCCGTCGGCTTCTCGACGGTGATCAGCTATGTCGGGGTCCACCCTGAAAATTGGGACGGCTCAGGGTATCCCGAGGGACTATACGGGGAAGCCATCCCGCTGCCCGGACGTATTCTGGCGATCGCCGACACCTATGATGCCCTGCGCTACAATCGTCCCTATCACCAGGGACTCGCGCAGAACGGGCGTATCATGGAAATCATGTGGGGAATGGCCGGGATCAAGCTGGATGGAGAGGTGCTGAAACGGTTCTGGGAATTTATGGACAGGACATACCCTTTGGAGAAAAGCTGATTTGCCTGCGCCCGCAGAGGCGCCTGGGAAATCCGGGCTTGCCGCTGCTCTCGCCCAACGAAAGCCGTCGAGCATCGGCTACAAGATAATCTGCAGGATAGTCTGCAGTCCGTGTGGAAAAGTCGACAAAAGAGGCCCCGCAGTGGCCAGGAACTCAGTTCAAAGGGCTCGATTACACGCTTCTTAGCTGTTGGCATCATCCGTGCTCTGTAAAAAGGAACCCCAATCAAGAAAGGAGATTCTGCAATGAAAGATTTAACTATGGTTACCTGGATTAAGAGGGGACTCTTTGTCAAGTCCTCCCTCTTAGCCCTGCTGCTTTTCGGAATAGTCGCACTGAATCCGGCGACGCATTTTGCTCAGGACGTGGCGCACAAAATCTGCCAGGCGGCCCACCCGCAGGATGAACCTTGCTGGCACACATGATGTTTCCATGGTCGAGGCCGGTTGTCGGTCTACTAACAGCCCACACTCATCCGGGCCATTTTCAACCACGTTTAACTCGAAAGGAAAAGAACCTCATGATCGGACGAAAACGCATTCGCAGATGGGCAACCCTTGTTCTCCTTGCAGGCCTTCTCGGGGCGGCCATCAGCGGCTGTGTTCCCCTGCAAGAAACCGGAGGGCACAGCGGCGCCGCAGGCCAGCACTCCTCCCACCACTAACCCCCCACCAGCCATCGTCACCGAAGAGGCGTCTTCTAGTCATTGAGGAAGGCGCCTTTTCTTCGGCCTCAGAACCACAGCCGCACCCGGTCGGTCTTGGTCGGGGAAAAGGCGCCGACAGAAGGGCGGCAGATATAATGACTTGCCGATTGGCCAGGATTATATAAGGAATGGGCCGGGAAATTTCCCATCATCCCCTTCATTTCCGCGTGGAGAATTCATGAGCGAAGTGATCAAAAAAGCCATTCAAGACCTGATCGAGACCATCAATAACAAGCCGCAAATCGCCACTTCGGTATTTCGTGCCTCCTCCTACTCGGAGCAGGGCAGTTTTGCGGTCCGCTCTCAAATCCGCGGTTTCTCGGCCGTGATGGACGAGCCGCTGGAACTCGGCGGCACCGACACAGGACCCAACCCTGTAGAGATGCTTCTGGCGGCCCTGGGCGGCTGCCAGGAGATTGTTTACCGGGCCTATGCCGCGGTCATGGGGCTGGAGATCGAGCGCATCGAGGTGCACGCCAAGGGGTACCTGGACCTTCGGGGCCTGCTGAATCTGGCCGAGGTCCCTGCGGGTTTTTCCCGGGTCTCCTTCACCACGCGGATCGTCTCAGGCGAGCCGGAGGAGAAGATCCGGCAACTCGCAGAGATGGTGGAAAAGCATTGCCCGGTCATGGATACCCTGATGCGGGCGGTGGAGGTCAGCGGCAAGGTGGAGGTGATGCGCCCCGAAGTGCCGGCCGAGCCTCCCCACGTCGTTCTTTCAGAAATTCCGGCAGATTAACCCTTGGGAGTGGAGGGATTCGCGATGACCGGCAAAAGTTCCTTTGATGGAGGAAAAAGCATGTCCGCTGCCGACCTTCCCCGCCTGATCGGCGCCTACAAGAATGACCCGGAATCGGTCTACAATACCTGGTTCATTGCAAGCAAGGCGCGGATGAAGGCATTCCGCTCCATCCGCCGCGGCGTCATCGAGGTCATCGAGGCGATCAAGGCCGGCGCCTTCGGCAACGACTTCAAAGGCTCGCCGCTGGAGTTCGTCCTCGCCTGCATCACCGAGCAGAAGCAGGTCTTCGAAGGGGCGGCGCACCCCTTCTACTGGAAGCCGAAGCTGCGCATCCCCGACATCTACGAGAACGAGGAGAACCAGAGGGCCTTCGGACGTTTCCTGGAGAACTGCCTCGCCTGCTCCTCCGCCGAAAAGCTGGTCCGCGAAATCCTCGCCCTGGACGCGCGCAAGATTAAAGGACTCGGCCCGGCCGTTGCCAATATTCTCTATTTTCTCCATCCCACCTTGATGCCTCCGTTCAACACCGCCATCGTGAAAGGTTTTAACACCCTCTTCGGCGACAACAAGAAGCTCGGCTCCTGGCCGGCCTACCTGGAAATGCGGGAGACAATCATCAAAGCCAATGAAGAACTGCACCCGGCTCTCTCCAAGGATCTGGGGGCGATCTCTGGGCTTCTCTTCGATGTGGGGGTGGGGAAGATCGCCCTTGCGGGAAACTTCGAGACGGCATTTAACCTGGATCAAAAGAAGCTGGTGAAAATGCTCAAGGCTCGTCATGAGGCCGTACGGCGGGAAATGGAGGAAGAAAATTCACACCTGGAAATGCAGTTCCATCTGACCCGGATGGGGCGTGACCTCGGCTACGACGTCTGGGTGGCCGCCAACGATCGCACGCGCAGCCTCAAAGGTGTAAGCCTCCAATCCCTCGCTCTTCCAGCGCTGCCCGCTCTCGACCTGCCCCCGGAGGTGCTGCGGACGATTTCCCTCATCGACGTTATATGGGTGAGTCGGAAGAGCCCAAAGATCGAGTGTGCCTTCGAAATTGAAAAAACCACCTCCATTTATTCAGGAATGCTGCGGCTTCTTGATTTAGCATCATCCCTTGGCGACCGGAAATACGATTTTTTTCTCGTCGCTCCAGATAGCAGGGAAAGGGAAATAGTCGCCCAGTTTCAGCGCCCGGCGTTTCGCAATCTCAACGAGGTGGCGTTCCGGTACTTGCTGTTCTCCGACATTACCTGCAACTGTGAAGCAATGTGCCGGTTCGGGGAGGATTACCGGATTTTGCTGAAGGTAGCCCGATCCCATATTGCCTGCGGTCAGGCGAGTTCGCTCGCATGCGCAAAGTAGTCATCGGTTTTAACGGAACAGTGGAAGAGAGAGGTAGAACCAGCGGAAAAAATCGAGAAGGAACAGATGCGCACCGGCAAAGGCGGATGGTTCGCCTTCCGTTTTCACGGCCGCCGTGGCTTTGGAGAACTTCAGCTCCCGGTTCAACTAAGCCTTCGCCATCAGATGAATTTGTCGGCAGGGGCCGAACGCTTCAAGGCTAATTTGACAGTATATAAACCCGGGATATATTTGGCGTACAGACCTTAATGACAGCCTGCCGGCATTGGCATGCGGCAAAAGAGAAGATCGCTAAGGCTAAGAGAATCTGCAAAAGCAGGATTTTGGGGCTACCTTCATTGGCGGTGTTGTTGGTTATTTGATTCTGCAACCGTACGCCATGTCTGGTCGTCTGAGAGAGAAGTGCCGCCGTTTCCCCGCAAGCCGTTTGCCTTTCGTGTTGACCGCAGCCCCCAGGCGTCCATCAGGACAACGCCTGGGGGCTTTTCCTTTTTCTAATCTCCTTCGAAGGCCAGGATCTCGGTGAGCCTGACTTTGCCCTTCGCGAGCCCCAGTCGCATGGCGGGCGTCTTCTTGTCCTTGCCCACCTCCAGGTAGTTGTAGTGCACGCGATAGATGTCGAGGAGCATCGCCGCCACCTCCGGATCGTAGGCGTTCTTCTGATACCAGATCCGGCCAGCATTGCTGGCGCTGCTCGGCGCCCGCGCCAGCAGGGACACGCTGTTGCGGACCTGGGCAAAGTAACGGTCGATTCCGTGCAGGCTGGCCCGGTCCAACAGGGGCGCCAAGTGATCTTCATCGTAATCGCTGAAGTCGGTCAGGTGACAGACCTTCTTCTCCGGCTCGCTCTTGAGGCTGCTCAGGACATCCACCCACATATCCCTCCAAGGCCCGACCGGGGCCTTTTTGCGTACCGCACGAGCGATGTGCAGGCGCCGCAGCGAGGTATCCGAGATGTCGTACGGGTACTCCTCGGCGAGCTTCTTGATCTCGCGCTCGACCTCGCGCATCGCCTGTTCCCTCTCGTCGTTGTTCATGGACTTGTTGATGCTGACGTAGAAGGCATCACACTCCCGGGCCACGATGCGCTCCCGGAAAGCCGCCAGGCAGGCGGCGCGGATGCCGGACTCCTGATCAAGAAAGAATCTCAGCTTGGCTACGTGCCGCAGCAGATCCCGCAGGAAGTAAAAATGGCCGTAGAGGGTGTATTCGGCCCGCACCTGCATCCCCTTCACCGGAAAGCGGGTGTACTCAGCGGGCAGGTCGCAGGCCTCCACATCTGCCCTCGCCATCGCCTCGTGGTAGATCTGGGCGATCGTCTCCTGAAGACTCTGGGTGCCGCCGTCCTGCCGGAGCCCTTCGGTGCGGAGTTTCTCCAAGACGGCTGGCTTATAGTCGCTCAGGAGCCACAGCCGGGCGTGCCGCCGGAAGGGAGCCTTCACGGCATAATCGCCGCCCCGGACGGCCTCCATCTCCACAACCTCGGGCCGCAGCGAGGGGGCGTAGTTCAGGTGGACGGCGAGGACGTAGCTGGAGATGTTGTCGGCCGTTCCGACCGCTTGGAAGACCGTCTGCCGCTTGTCCTTGCGGTTGATCCAGTTGACCAGATGGTCCTGCCGGTCCACGGACAGATAGAGTTTCCCCGGGCGCACCTCGCCCGTCAGCAGCCGCCGTTCGCGTCGCGCCGCGAAGGCTGTCACCTGTCGATGGATAAAGCGGATCTTGTCGTAGAGCGTGCTCTGACTGATCCCGGCGATTTTGCAGATCCTCCGCATCGGCACCATGTTGACCAGCATGCTGTAGACTTCGGAGTTCTTATGCGGAAGCAGGTGATTTTTCGCAGGTTTGCTGATGTTGACTGAGAAGGTTTTTCCGCAACGAAGACAGCGGAAGCGTGGCGAGCCGGCGGCCGTGGTGCCGAACGACTGGTAGTTTCCCTTCTTCTGATAGACACCTACGCTGCGGTTGGGGCAGGATTCGCAGGAGCAGGAGGGCTCCGGGGTGGCAAGGTAGGCGGCCATGCGCTGCCTCTCCTCGTGAACCCCCTGGTTGCTCTTGATCGGCGGGGTCTCTTTGCAGAGCAGGAAGGTGATGACAGGCGTCCCCGCCCGGTTGTCACCGTAGCTGCTCCCGGCGACTCGATAGCGGTCGCGGCCCCTCTCTGCGGCACCCGGGCCCCTCGGTTGCTTCTCGGTGCTGGCTGGCACCCCGAAATTCGGGCAGCCCGGGTTTTTGCAGAAGTTCACCTGGATGTCGCCGACCTCCAGCGGGATACGCGGCGGCACCATCCTCTCGTTTGTAGAAAGGGACATAAGAAAAACCCCCTAGCCACTAAAGCTAAGGGGTTGAAGGCCATTGTCAAGAAATTTTCAACACGAAAGGCAAACGGCTTGCGTTTCCCCGCAGCCCTTCTCTTTGAAGTTTGTTAGCAATCTTCGTCTTTTTCCGCCTTTACCTTCAACAAAAGCTGACAGGAGAAGATGACCTTATGAAGAATCGATGGTTTAGCTGCTTGCTGCTCGCCTTGTTGCTGGCCGTTTCGAATATGGCGGTGGCTGCTGGTTACGAGGTGCGGCCCGGGATTGAAATCAGTTTTGAGCCTCTTTCCCTACCTTGGCAGGTCAGCAAGGAGCCGCCCGACTTTCTCATTCAGGAGAGGGCGGCCCACCTCCATGCTGCTCAACTGCAAGCTGCTCGCAAGGCTGGGATCGATAGCCCGGAAGAAGCCGCCCGACAGATGCTGAAGGCCGCTAACTCAACAGGGGCAACTCTCCATTTCCGGCTGAGGCAAAACAAGGAACTCTTTCTCTTCAACCCGGAAAGCGGCGCACACCTCATGATCGACTTCAGCCCTTTCCGGGAAGGGGAGGCCCCCCCCAGAGTCGGCACTTTGAAGACTTCAGCCAGTTATGCCGCCGAAGACCTCAAAGGCGAAGAAGGGATCGAGGGCGCAAAGAGCAAGATCGGGAAAATTCGTATCAAGGGGACCAAAGCCGCCTACCGGGTGGATGCTGATTTCCTCATGCACGGCAATGCGACCCGATTCATCGGCGTCATCACCTTCGCCCGGGATCACTGGATCTACATCTACTATACTGGCCCGCATCCCGGGCTGGAGGACATGGCGGTGGTGGAACAGATTTTCAAAAGTTTCAGCATCGCTCAGGAGAAATAAATTGATACACGGGGGGGCATGACTCGAAAATTTCTCCTCGGCTTATCCGCTATACTGATGACGGCAGCGCTCATTGCGGGCTTCTGGCCTTTGCCAGTTCCCGTCGGGTCACCCGCCCCATGGGTCGGCTTTCCGCGGCCGCACAGAGACTGACCGGCGACGACTTTCAAGCCCGGGCCGAGATTCGCACCGGCGATGAACTGGAAGAGCTGGGTCCGATCTTTAGCAGCCTGGGTCCCAGGCTGCTGGAGCGCGAGCGCATGGCCAGCTCTCTGGCTCTCGCCGGGAAAATCCAGCGGCACCTTTTGCCGGCGCAACCTCCGACACGGTGGAATAAGGCGACGTGCGAGGGCCGCGGGTGACCGCGGCCCTTATTCCTTGATCACTGGAAGGAACCGGCGGCTCCGTCCCCGGCAGTCAACCCGGGGGAAAAAGCCTCAGAGCTCATGGGTGTCAATCTCGGCCTTGGTGCGGATCCGATAGAGCTTTTCCACCGGCAGCACGGCCACAATACCGTCGCCGGCAACTCCGGAGTGGGCGGTTTCGAGGATGGTGGTTACGATTTCGTCGACCCGCGACTGCTCGGCGAAAATTTCGATCTTGGCGTTCGTGACCATCAAGTCCGGTTTATAGAGATTGGCATATTCACCGGACCCCTTGACGGGGGAGACGCTGATTCCCGTGACGCCCGATTTCCTCAGCTGGTCTTCAACTTTCTCCAACTCCAAACGCCGAATAACAGCAACGATTTTTCTCAATTCCATCGCTTTACCTCTCCTTTGATATCGAATTCGGTACCGATCCATTCCAGTTCCGCGTCAATGCGATCATCTCGGTTGGCGCGGTAATCGTGGCAGCGTCGGCTCACGTCGTCGCCCAGAATGTTTTCTATTGTTTTCTCCCTGGGCAAATGAAATATACCATTGACAACGCGAAATAAAAGACCCTGTTCGCTTGGAATGGAGAAAAACGAGGAAGATAAACTCAGAGGCGGGGGAGGCTGGTTGAATGGAGGAATTCGCATGATATCCTGTGATTAACCGATTTCAGTACCAAGCCGGACAACTCCGGATGTCATTCCCCTTAATTGGCCGAGCGATGTCTTCTGAAACGCCGGGAAAAAAACGGACCGCCTTTTTCATGGCTATGGTCTTTATCGCGGGGATGGTCGTCACCGCCGCCGCCATTGGTGTTGCGGCCTATTTCCTGGGTTATCTTTTTCCAGCCCCACCGACGTCGGAGAAGAGCGACAGAAAACCCCAATATTGGCGATCGCCCATGGACCCGAGGGAGGTCTACGACAAGCCGGGGAAAGACAGGATGGGCATGGACCTGATTCCGGTCTATGAGGGAGAAGAACCCGCCGGATCGCCAGGCACGATACGAATAGACCCGGCGACGATCCAGAATATCGGCGTCAAGACAACAGTCGTCGAGCGCAAGCCCCTCTCCCGCGAGATCCGGACCGTCGGCCGGGTCGCCTACGACGAACAGAAGGTTCGTCAGATCACTCCGAAGATCGGCGGATGGATCGAACGGCAGCGCGTCAACTTCCCCGGCCAGATCGTGGAGAAAGGCGAGCCTCTTCTGGAAATCTACAGTCCGAAGCTGGTGTCCACCCAGGAGGAGTACCTGGTCGCCCAGCGCTATCGTGAGCAGCTGAAGGAGAGCCCCATCCCGGACATTGTCGAGGGGGGAGAAAGCCTGCTGAAAGCCGCCGAGGCCAGGCTGCGCTACTGGGACATCACCGACGCCCAGGTCAGGGCGCTGCGCGAGCGCGGCGAGATCACCCGCACTATGACGCTGCATGCTCCCTTCAAGGGGATCATCGTCAAAAAGAGCGTTCCCGAAGGGGGGCACGTCATGCCGGGACAGACTCTTTACGAGATCGCCGACATCTCCACGATCTGGGTCTATGCCGACATCTATGAGTATGAGGCGCCCTGGCTCCAACCGGGTCAGAAGGCGGAGATGACCCTGGCCTACCAGCCGGGGGTTTCCTATCACGGCAAGGTCGTCTACATCTACCCCTACCTGAACAACAAGACGAGGACCCTGCAGGCCCGCATGGAGTTCCCCAACAGTAAGGATCTTTCTCTCAAGCCCGACATGTGGACCAATATCATCCTGCGCTCGGTCGTTGTCCGTGACGGGCTGGCGGTCCCCATCCAGGCCGTCATTCGCACGGGCAAGCGGGATGTCGCCCTGGTCGCACTTGAGGGGGGACACTTCGCCCCGCGCGAACTGCGCCTGGGAGCCCAAGTCGGAGACGAATTCGAGGTGCTCGACGGTCTCGAAGAGGGGGAATTGGTAGTGACCTCGGCCCAGTTCCTCATCAACTCTGAGAGCAGCCTCCAAACTGCCATCGGCAAGATGACCGATGAGCACGGGGGGCATGCACCGCAGGCCCCCATGCCTGCTCCCGAGCGTGAGGAGCCTGAGCCATCGACCCCTCACCGGCATCCGGCGAAGGAGTAGGCCGTGCTGCGCAAGATCATAGAGGTCTCGATTCGCAACCAGTTCCTGGTCATCCTTGCCACCCTCGGAGTCATCGCCGCCGGGATCTTCGCCCTCCGCAATATTCCCGTCGATGCCCTTCCCGACGTCAGTGACGTCCAGGTGATCATCTTCACCGAGTGGCCGGGGCAGCCGCCGCAGATCGTCGAGGACCAGGTCACCTACCCCCTCACCACCACCATGCTGGCCGTGGCTAACGCCAAGGTAGTGCGCGGCTACTCCTTCTTCGGACTCTCCTTCGTCTACGTCATCTTCGAAGACGGCACTGACATCTACTGGGCCCGCAGTCGGGTCCTGGAGTATTTGAGCTTCGTGCAGAACCAGTTGCCTCCCGGGGTAACGCCGGTGCTCGGTCCCGACGCCACCCCCGTCGGCTGGGTATTGGAGTATGCCTTGGTCGACCGCAGCGGCCGCCATGATCTCGCCGAGCTGCGCAGCCTGCAGGACTGGTACGTGCGCTACCAGTTGCAGACCGTTCCCGGGGTGGCCAATGTCGCCAGCGTCGGCGGCTTCGTCAAACAGTACCAGGTGGCCGTCGATCCCAACCGGCTGCTCGCCTACAACCTGCCGATCAGCACGATCATCCGGGCGATCCGGCGCAGCAACAATGACGTCGGCGGCCGGGTGGTGGAGTACGCCGGGACTGAATACATGGTGGAAGGGATCGGCTACATCGAGAAGGTTGAGGACATTGAGCAGGTGCCTGTCGGCGTCGACATGAACGGCACCCCGATCCTGGTCCGGGATCTCGGAGAGGTTCACCTTGGCCCCGACATCCGGCGCGGGGCCCTCGACCTCGACGGCGAGGGGGAGGTCGTCGCCGGCATCATCGAGATGCGCTACTGGAACAATGCCCTCGACGTCATCGACCGGGTCAAGGAGAAGTTCGAGGAGATCAGGCCCGGTCTTCCCGAAGGGGTGGAAATCGTTCCGATCTACGACCGCTCCGCCCTCATTCACCGTGCCCAGGAAACGCTGCGCAGCAAGTTGATCGAAGAGAGCATCATCGTCGCCCTGGTCTGCATCGTCTTTCTGTTACACCTGCGCTCGGCCTTCGTTGCCATCTTCACCCTCCCAGTCGGCATTCTTATGGCGATGACGGTCATGTATTTTCAGGGAATCGCCGCCAATATCATGAGCCTGGGCGGCATCGCCATCGCCATCGGCGCCATGGTCGACGGCGCCATCGTCATGATCGAGAATGCTCACAAGCATCTGGAACGCGACCGCGGCAAAAAGCCGCACTGGGAGATCATTCTCGACGCCACCAGGGAGGTGGGGCCGCCGCTCTTCTTCTCGTTGACGATCATCGCCGTCTCCTTTCTGCCGGTGTTCGCCCTGACCGGGCAGTCGGGGCGGATGTTCGCGCCGCTCGCCTTCACCAAGACCTACGCAATGGCGGCGGCGGCCCTCCTCTCCATCACCATCGTCCCGGTGCTGATGGGGTATCTCATTCGTGGCAGGATCCTTCCCGAGAAGAAAAACCCCGTCAACCGCTTTCTCATCTGGGCCTACAGGCCGATCCTTGACCTGGCCTTGAGATGGCGCTGGCTGGTGTTGGTCGCCGCGGTTCTCCTCCTGGCGCTGACCGCCATCCCCTACCAGCGGCTGGGGTCCGAGTTCATCCCGCCGCTTAACGAGGGAGACCTGCTCTACATGCCGTCGATGCTGCCTGGGGTCTCCATCACCGAGGCCAAGGCGGTGGCGCACCAGACCAACAAATTGATCATGACCGTCCCGGAGGTCCAACACGCTCTCGCCAAGGTCGGCCGGGCGCGCACGCCCCTCGACCCGGCTCCGCTGTCGATGCTGGAGACCACCATCATCCTGAAGCCGGAGGAAGAGTGGCGGGAGGGAATGACCATCGAGAAGCTGACGAGCGAGATGGACCGCCTGGTTCGTCTGCCGGGGGTCACCAATGCCTGGACCATGCCGATCAAGACCCGCATCGACATGCTCTCCACCGGCATCAAGACGCCGGTCGGCATCAAGGTGACCGGCTCCGACCTGGATGTCCTGCAGCGGCTCGGCGAGCAGATCGAGCCGATCATCCGCAACATCCCCGGTACCCGCAGCGTCTTTGCCGAGCGCGTCGCCGGCGGCTACTATCTCGATTTCGTCGTCAAGCGGGAGAAAGCGGCTCGTTACGGGATGACCGTGGATGATGTCAACGAGGTCATCCAGACAGCCATCGGCGGGATGAACATCACCACGACCATCGAGGGTCTGGAGCGCTATCCGGTCAACGTGCGTTACGCCCGCGACCTGCGACAAAACCCGGAGGAGTTGCGGCGCGTCCTGATCGCCACTCCCACCGGCACCCAGGTGCCGATCGAGCAGGTGGCCGATATCTTCCCCCGCGTCGGCCCGCCTTCCGTCAAAACCGAGGGAGCCCGACCCCAAGCCTGGATCTACGTCGACATCGACCCCGATCAGGATGTGGGGAGCTACGTTGAGCGGGCAAAGCAGACCGTTGCCGGGGCGATCGAGTTCCCGGCCGGGTACAGCATCGAGTGGAGCGGCCAGTACCAGTACATCATCGAGGCGAGTGAGCGTCTGAAGGTGGTGGTTCCCATGACCCTGCTGATCGTCTTCCTGCTCCTCTATCTCAATTTCCGCAACCTCGCCAAGGTGCTCATCGTCATGCTGACCCTTCCGTTCTCCGTGGTGGGTGGCATCTGGTTCATGTACCTGTTGGGGTACAACATGAGCGTGGCGGTCATGGTCGGCTTCATCGCCCTGATCGGTGTGGCGGCGGAGATAGGGGTGGTGATGATCATCTACCTGGACCAGGCCTTCGAGGCGAAGCGCAGGGAGAAGGCCCGGCTCGACGGATCGGACCTCCGCGAGGCGGTCATGGCCGGAGCGGCCGAGCGCGTGCGTCCCATCGCCATGACCGCCAGCGCCATCATTGCAGGCTTGCTGCCGATCATGTGGAGCCAGGAGACAGGGGCCCGGGTGATGAAGCGCATCGCCACGCCCATGGTCGGCGGCATGCTCTCGGCCACCATCCTCACCCTCATCATCATCCCGATCGTCTATCTGATCTGGCGCGTCTGGCAACTGCGGCACGCCGCAGGGCGTGAAAAGGAATGAAAATCCGAGGGAAGCTCCTTCTCCTGCTGCTGGTCATCGCCCTGATCCCCCTGGGCATCAGCGCCGCACTGCATCATCTTTCCCTGTCTCGCTTCGGCAGCCATCTGGCGGCGGAAACGCGCCAAAACCTTGAGGAAACCGCACACGGTCATCTTCACAGCCTGGTGGAGGACTACGGCGTTCAACTCCGACGCGACCGGACCCACCTGGAGACGATGGCCCGTCTGCTGGCCGTCCGGACCGGATATTGGTTGCGGCAGGCATCGCCAGCGAAACCGTCGGACGCCGAGGCCCTGCGGGACATCTTCGACTACCTGGCCCGGCAGAAGCCGGCCCTGATTTCCCGGCAGATCGTTGCCCTGGAATCGGGCAGGATCCTCGTTTATCCCGAACCGGCCGATGTCGAGTCGGTATCCGATCCGCGCCGCCGGGACTGGTACCGGCGCACCCTGGAAAACGACGCCTTCACCCTGACCGTTATCCTTGGAGGAATTTCCGAGATACCAAAACTGGTGGCCGCCATGCCGATCCGCACTCCGGACGGAAAAGTCGCCGGAGTGGCGGCCCTTGAGGCGCCCATGACCGCGTTCTTCGAGGAGTTGCAGCTTCCCGAAGCGTGGGCCGGGTCGGCGCAACAGTTTCTTGTCGTTCTCCAGTCGACAGAACGGCTGCGGATCGTGGCGGAGAGTGGTAAAAGGTCGCCCGGAACGGAACCACGGTATCTTATTCCGGACAAGCCGGAGGAAATAGACTCCCTCGTTGCCGAGCTGCGGAAAGGCCGGTCCGGTGTGCGGACGATGTCCCTTCGAGGGCGAGAAACCCACTGGATCCACGGCGCGTTCGAAGAGGACCAACCCTTTCCGCTGATCATCGTCTCGCACGAGCGGATCGTGGCCCAGGCCGCGGCCGCTGAAGCGCATGTCCGGGACCGGACGCTGCGAGACCTGCGGATTGCCGGTTTAATAGCAATGGGGGTGGTGGCAGTGGTGACGGCCTTGGCCTACCTGTTTTCCCGCGGCCTCACCCGTCCCCTGGGTCACCTCACCGCGGCGGCCGAACGGCTGGCGGCAAGGGATTACACGACCCGGGTCGATATCCGGACAGGCGACGAATTCGAGGAGTTGGGCGAGATCTTCAACGCCATCGGCCCCAAGCTGAAGGAAAGGGAAAAAATGGCGCAGGCCCTGGCCTTGGCCGGGGAGATCCAACGGCACCTTTTGCCGGAACAACCACCGAAAATTCACGGTTTCGACATCGCCGCCGGCGGCATCTCTTGCGACGAAACCGGCGGCGACTATTATGACTTTCTGAAACTGACGAACGACCAAAGCGGCGATCTCGGCATTGTGGTTGGGGACGTGACTGGCCACGGGATCGGCGCCGCCCTATTGATGGCCTCGGCCCGGGGGGTGCTGCGGACACATGCCGACTGCCACGAGGGGGACATGGCGTGGCTGTTCGGGCTCCTGAACCGGCATTTATGCAGAGATGCCGGCGACGAACGGTTCATGACGCTCTTTTACTGCGTTCTGGACGTCGCCCAGCGGACGCTGCGCTGGAATTCCGCCGGGCACGGTCCGGTGCTGCTGATGCGGCGGAGCGGGAAGATCGAGGAACTCCCTCCTACGGGCCTTCCCCTGGGGATCAACAGGGAGGCGACCTGGTTACCGTCCGGACCGCTGGCACTTGAGCCGGGAGACGCCCTTCTCATCGGCACTGATGGCCTTTGGGAGACCCGTAATCCCACCGGCGAAACCTTAGGCATCGGACGACTGGGGGGTGTGTTTGCCAGCTACGCGCAAAGGCCCGCAAGCGAAATATACGCCGAGATTCTGCAAAGCGTCACCACTTTCCGTGACGGCGGACGCCAGGAAGACGACATTACCCTCGTAGTCGTCAAGGTCTGCGCCGAGAAAGCCGAATCGACAAGTGTTGAATAATCCTCAACTGGCTGTCGACAATCAAACACTAGAATATTGATATTTCTAAAAATTCCTTGTAATTACGAAGTTTTGTCAACATGGAGCTGATCTTGCTATTGTAGGCCATGACACTCCAACCCATGAAAAGGAGAACGCCATGTTCTACGTTCAGGATCCGGTATGCGGGGAGTTGATCGACTGGGAGGATGCCAAGTCGACCATCCGATTTGGTGGGCAACGTTATTATTTCTGCTGCCTCCGCTGCCGTAACAAGTTCATGGCAAATCCTGCGGCATGCCTGTCCAGGGAGAGGACGAAGAAGGCTTCCTCCGATTCAGAGATCCCCAACCCTTCCCCGAAGGGAAGGGTGTCGAGATGATACGCCTGAGTCTGGGTGCGGCGATGACGTTTTTTTTTCTATTGGCCGGCGGCTGCTCTCTCTTGCATCAGCATGGGCGAATCGTTTCACCCCCGGGCTGCAACCGGTGTCACCAGGAGCCGATCGAGGCGAACTGGCATGTCCTGTTCAAGCCGGTTTTGATCCATGATGAGACTGATTCAGGCAGGGGAGGGGGCGTCGCCTCCGGCAAACCCCCGGGGGACAGGGAAGAGCGTCGGTGCTTCTCCTGTCACCATACCCCGGCCAAGGATCATGCATTTTATCAAGGCATCTATGCTCATTGACGAAGTCTAGCCGGATGAATAGTGCTGATGGCTTTCGCTTCTGAGAATATGCATGCCAGGTCACGACTGGGTTACACATTTCCTCTTTTTGAGGTGCAGAAGATATTCCCTTGCAGCGATGGCGGCTTTCGCCCCTTCGCCGGCGGCGATGATGATTCTCTTACCGAAGGCGTCGGTAACGTCGCCGGCGGCAAAAAGACCCCGGCGCGACGTCGAGCAATCGGTGCCGATGGGAATCTCCCCGCGTTCATTTAACTCCAGCAAGGGGGCGGCAAGTCCAGAGTTGGGCTGCAGGCCAACAGCGATAAAAACTCCTCTAACGAGGATTTCGACCATCTTTTCTTCCCCGCGTTTACGGATGGCGACGCCGGACAGGTGTTTATCCCCGCTGAAAACCTGGGCCTGAAATCCTTCATGCCGGATCAGACTGGGAATGCGGCAGGCCCGCTCGATGACGGCCTGATCCGCCTTGAGCTCGGAATTGGAGATCAGATGAATCGCGCCGGCCACCGGCTGCAGGTTTTCGACGATCTGCAAGGCTGAGTTGCCGCCGCCGATGACGGCAACATCCCATCCCTCAACCTGGGAGAAGTCGGGAATGTTTCCATAGAAGACGCCCCGCCGCTGGAAGTCCTCTTCGCCCGGGATGCCGAGCTTTCTTCGCGTCATCCCAGTGGCGACGAGCAACGCTCGGGCGCGATAGGCGGCGGCAGGTGTCTTGACGCGATATCCCTCCTCATCCGCTTCCACCGCCTCCACCTCAGCGATCAGATGATCGATGTAATGGGAATGGATCAACTGGTGACGAAATTTTTTCACCAGTTCCGGCCCGGTAATGAAATCGAAGCCCATGTAGTTTTCGACTTTGGTGCTGTCGATGGCCTGACCTCCCAGGTCCCTGCTGATCAGTAGGGCATCGATCCTCAGGGTCGCGGCATAGACGGCAGCGGTCAGTCCGGCCGGGCCGCCGCCGATAACAATGAGATCGTAGGAATCCCGGGTAGATTTGCAGGTTATATTGCTGAGAAATTTTTCCCGACACCCTTCGGAGCAGAATCGAAACATTTTGCCTTCGCACTCGGCGGTGAAAGGAGTTTTCTGGTCAACGGGCATGCCGCATACGGGGTCTTTTCTCATTTTTTCTCCAATTGCCGATACCTGCCCGGACTCACGGCCAGGTATCGACGTCAAGGGTTGAAGCCTTACATATCCAGTGGACGCTCCTCAAAAGACTGTCCCTTCAAAAGAAGCCGAAGGCCTGCAACACTAAAACCGGATTTTTCCGGAACAAGCAGTTCGACTCGAAGTGTCCGACAGGCCCCTGGGATCAGGATTGGTTCAGGTTGCCGCCGAGGACGAAAACCGAAAACTGCCGCCCCGTCTCACGTTGCCTGACAGGCCAGCGATGGAACTCCCTACTGCTATTATACGTCTGTCATTCTCATACTGATAATCATCAATCAGAAAAATAGTCTTGAAAAGCGAGACTGTCCCTCCGAGATCTTTGCGACGGGTTGAGGCCATTTGTATATTCAACTGCAGAGCATCCATGCGTCTTGGGTGAATGATGCCGGGGAGGCATTGGGGTCCGTACACTCGCAGCAATTTCCGGCGAGACCGGATCAACTCAACACTAAAAGCCTGATAAAGACGGCGATCGTCTTCCTGGCCGTGCCGTTCTCCCTGGTCGAGGCCTTCTGGTCCCTCTATCTCCTCGGCTACAACACCTCGGTGGCGGTCTGGGTCGGGGTGATCGCGCTGGCCCGTTCCCTGCAACCGACCAGCAATGGAGATATCGAAGAGGTCTAGGAGCCTGTCGGTCTTGAAGTGATCATGCCGAGGCAGTTCTGCCCTGCAGGGCAGTTGTTGTTGAAAATCATCAATGGCATCTGGTCAGATTGCTCCGGTTGGTCATTGATTCTTCGTTTTGACTGCAAAAATGGAAATCCCCGGACGGTTTCAGGCCCTCAGGGCATGCAACCGCTTCAGATTCCAGGCCATGCAGACCAGATTCCATTCACCGCGGACGGACTCCACCCCGCGGAGCAGGAATTGGCGGAAACCCATGACAGCCTTGATGATGCCGAACACCGGCTCGACCGTGCATTTTCGCTTGGCGTAAAGAGCTCGGCCGGCCTGAGTCTTCAACCGATGTCGCATGGCTTCGACCGCATCAGCGGCCTCGGCTAGGGGGGCGGGCTCGGAGAAACGCTCTTTGAGACTCCGGTTATGTTTGTCGCGATGGGCGCTGATGAAGGGAAGAATCTGTTCTTCCTCGCAGCTCTTCACGTTGGCTTCACTGAAGTACCCGGCATCGGCCAGCAGGCTGTCAACCGTCCCCAGTTGCTCCGGCAGGGCTCTGAGCCCCTCAAGGGCGGGGCTGATTTCCTGCTTGTCATTGGGATTTTGGCTAAGGTGCTGACCAACGATCAGCATGGTTTCGATATCGACACTGGCCTGGGCGTTATAACACTGGTCGAAGCCACCGCCGGAGACCGGCATGATCCGCGATTCGTCATCCGTGAGGCTGACCTGGTCTTTGTCCCTCGGACCCGGCTCGGGCGGTTTGGGCTGTTTACCGCGGGGCTTCTTGCCAGTTTCCTGCTCTTTGGCCTTGCGTTCAGCAAGTTTCTTCTGGTACTCGACCTGCTCCTCTGCGTGGCGCTCTGCGGCCCGGCGTTCGATTTCGGCCTTGGCCTGGGCGATGGCACCGAGGCGATCTTCACGACGCTTCAGTTCGGCGGGGATGTCCAGACCGTCCGGCAGATCGGTGCTATCAGCCTCTTCCGCCTGACGCAGGAGATCTTCGACCTCCGCCTTGAGCTGGGTTTCGAGCTGACAGGCATGCTTCCAGCTCAGCGCCCGGTGCTTGGAGGCATTAGCCTTGATCTTGGTGCCGTCGAGACTGACTTTGCCGAGCTTCAAGCAGCCTATCTGGTGGGCAATCAGGAGAATCTGAATAAACAGCGGCTCCAATAAGGGGAGAAACCGCTTTCGGAAACTGGCGATGGTATCGTGATCCGGATGACCGTTGGCGGCAATGTAACGAAAGGCCACCGAATCATAGGTCGCCTGCTCCAGCTTGCGGCTGGAGAACACACCGGTCGCGTAGCCGTAGAACAACAGTGTCAGCAACATCTCGGGATGATGGGCCTTGGAGCCGCGACCGGCGTATGCAGATTTGATGGCCGTCAGATCGAGTTGTCCGACGATCTCGACGACAAACCGGGCGAGATGCCCCTCGGGCAGCCAGTCGTCCATGGACGGCGGCAACAGGAACAGGGTTTCTCGATCAACCTGGCGGAACGTGTGGCTCATGAAATTATTCACCTTCGCAGGGATTTTCAATGCCCGGCTAGTGTCTAATCGCAAAAGTTTGCGATAGTGTTTCTCAATTGCGAGCCCTTGACCTCTCTCTTGCGCCACACAAAGGGCTTGGCATTGGGTTGGTAG
>Ga0209231_1000015_pt1 | contig 163877 bp, 173 predicted proteins | sample Deesub45470m_DNA_FD_188086 | JGI IMG/M metagenome (GOLD analysis project Ga0209231, IMG submission 188086) | Deep subsurface microbial communities from North Pacific Ocean - 450_OLKR46/470m Metagenome (SPAdes) (version 2) | ecosystem: Environmental > Terrestrial > Deep subsurface >...
GGCCCTCGGGCTACGCCCTCACGCCACTCCCCCCGGCATGTAACACGATGGCCTGGTTTTACGCCGCCGAATGGCCGACTTTTGCTCCGCCGTTGACACTCGGGCTTGAGCTCGAGCAGCTCCTTGATCCTGGTGGCCAGCACCGCCTCGTCGATTCCCACAGCATCGAGAGCGACATGATTTTCGAGATCAACCTCAAAGGCGTCGTAGAGCTTGCCGTGGTCGCGGAACTGCCGGGCAAAATGGAAACTCTCGGCATCCTCGAACGTTTCGCGCGCGTTTAGGTAGACCCAAATGCTCCTGCAAAGCCGATCGGGCTGTCGATCGAACTCCAGCGACTGGTCATCACCGAGCTGCTGCTTGACGATTGTCGTAAGGGACGTGGCACCTTTGCTGTCCGCGAGAGACCGGATTCTACGTGATCGCTGCTCTGCCGGCCGTAATTCGTCCTGATCAAAGTCCGATAGCGTTTGGATGAGCCCTTGTCGATACGCCTCAACCGCTTCCTCGTCCACTTGATCGGGGCAGTCTTCAGGCAAATTGAAGTCCGGTTCGTTGTCACCCTCTCTGAGAGCAAGAGCTGCCCGGGCAAGATCGATGCGCGCGTCCTCGATCAGTGCCAGGACCTGAGGACCGATAGAATTTGCCTTTCGTGACACGATGCTCACCCCTTTGATCAATTTCCTATTCAGATGATTCGCAATCAATGATTGCTGGCAGCATGGCAGTGCGCAAGGATGATATTCCAAATTTATTCATAGCTTCATGTGAAGCGCCGCGAACCCACTGTCCCGTTTCGCAGGGTCATTTGGCTTTTCCGTCTCAGTACTATCGCTCGACCCAGTCGGGTGCCAGACGGAGATGCCAAGTGAAACGCCCGTACCCGATATATCCCGATCCTATGCCCCCGGCCGCACGCCGCGCGGCATGTTTTGCGTCGCCAGGCACCAAAGTTGGGGTGGCAGCATGAGCAGAGATAACGGCATCAATCCGGACATCATGTCCGTGGATTCTCGACTGTCCGAGTTGGGCCGCATCATCGCTGCGGGCATTCTGCGCCTGCGCGAACAGTCCAGTCCTTTATCTGATCATGGCGGAGATAGTTCGCTCGCTATCCTGCCCGCCAAGAGCGTCAGTCATCTCGAGGCACGAGCCCGGATTGGAGAATGATGATGCAAAAACAGGACAATGCACAGGTGCTGGCCAGGCTGGCGGCCCTGAAGGACATGACGGTCAGGGAACTGAAATCAGAATGGCAGGCCCTGATGGGATCGGCGGCACCCAACAATAGCCGATCGTTTCTGGAGCAGCGGCTGGCCTACCGCATCCAGGAGCTGACCTGGGGCGGGCCTTCCAAGCCGGTCATCCGGCTGCTCGATTCGCTGGCCGACGAGGTCGAGGGCAAGAAGGTCCGCAAGTCTGTGATTTCTGATCCGCGCAACCCGGTCATCGGCACGCGGCTGGTGCGCGAATGGGACGGTGCCGAGCATGTCATCACCGTGCTGAGCGACGGGTTCGACTGGCAAGGGCGGCGCTACAAGTCGCTGTCGGCGGTCGCCCGCGACATCACCGGCACGCAGTGGAATGGCTACCGCTTCTTCGGCCTGCGGGAAAACAAGAGGGACGCGGCATGAAGGACGGCACCCCATCTATCCGCAGGCTGCGCTGCGCCATCTACACCCGCAAATCCAGCGAGGAAGGATTGGACATGGAGTTCAACAGCCTCGACGCCCAGCGCGAGTCCTGCGAGGCCTATGTCGCCAGCCAGCGCGCCGAAGGCTGGGCCTGCATGCGCGAACGCTATGATGACGGCGGGTTCTCGGGCGGCACGCTTGATCGCCCGGGGCTCAAGGTCCTGATCGAGGATATCGAGGCGGGGCTGGTCGATATCATCGTCGTCTACAAGATCGACCGCCTGTCGCGATCCCTCATGGATTTCGCCAAGCTGGTCGAGCTCTTCGACCGGCACGGGGTCACGTTCGTGTCGGTGACGCAGGCGTTCAATACCACTACCAGCATGGGCCGCCTGACACTCAATATCCTGCTGTCCTTCGCCCAGTTCGAGCGCGAGGTCACCGGCGAGCGGATCCGTGACAAGTTCGCGGCCAGCCGTGCAAAAGGCATGTGGATGGGCGGGTTCGTGCCGATGGGTTATGATTTGGTCGCCCGCAAGCTCATCATCAACGATGCCGAAGCCGCCACGGTGCGCGGCATCTTCGAACGGTTCGTGGAGCTGGGCTCGGCGACGACGCTGACCCGCGAGTTGGTGGCGAACGGGACCCTCAACAAGCGTGGGCGCCCGATCGACAAGGGGTTTCTCTACAAGCTTTTCCGCAACCGGCTCTATCTCGGTGAGGCCGTGCACAAGGGCACCAGCTATCCCGGCGAGCATCGGGCCATCATCGACCAGCCGCTGTGGGATCAGGTGCATGCCATCCTGCAGGTGAGCCCCCGGCAACGGGCGGCCAACACCCGTGCGCAGACCCCGGCGCTCTTGAAGGGGCTGATATTCACCACCACCGGCATCGCCATGACACCGACCGCTACCAAGAAGGGTGGCCGGCATTATCGCTACTATACTTCGATGGACGCCATCCGGAACCGGGCTGCCGAAGGCACCGACGGGTTCGTCCGGCTCAACGCGGGGATGGTGGAAACGGCCGTAGTCCAGCACATTCGGTCGCTGCTGCGCACGCCAGAGATCGTCACGCGGGCGGTTGAAGGTGCGCGCCGGACTGACCCGACCGTCAACGAGACTGAAGTCGTCACTGCGCTGTCGGACTTCGATGGGCTGTGGGAATCGCTGTTCCCGGCCGAACAGGCCCGCATCGCCCGGCTGCTGATAGAGCGGGTCACGGTCAGCAGCGACGGCCTCGCGGTCGATCTGCGCACCGAGGGTCTCGGATCGATCATCCGCGAAATGGTCACCCCGAAACAGGAGTTGGCAGCATGAGCGCCCCCACCACCATGCGGGTTTTCATCCCGCTCACCATCCGCAAGCGCAACGGACGGCCGAAGATCGTGCCTCCCGCCGACATGGCACCGGATATCGGCGGGGTGGATCCGCATGTGCTGAAGGCGATCGCCAAGGCGTGGAGCTGGCGGCGGAAGCTGGAGAGTGGGGAAGCGGCGACGATACAGGATATCGCGCAAGCCGAGGGCATTTCGGATCGTTATGTCGGGCGCATGCTGCGACTGGCCTATCTTGCCCCGGCCGTGCTGGAAAAGCTCCTGATCCAGCGCATGGCCCCGACCGTGTCGATCAAGGACATGACGGCCGCTGCCGAACTGCCGTGGGCGGAGCAGGAGGCGGTGGTATATGGTCAGGGATAAAGGTCCGCTTCGCCGCTCGATGTGGTCAAACAGGCGGCTCTCGATAGATCCCGAAAGCCGCCAATTTCAGGTTAGTTTCGAGCGTCGCCGATGATTCCAGGAGGTGAAAGCAGCGGGAAGCCGCGCGAGCACATCAAGGCCGGTGTATGGGATCGACCATCGCGCCGGCCGGGCCGACGCGCCGCGCTTTCTAGCTTTCAGTGAAGTCACGATGAATCGTCTTATCGACCGTTCATTTAGCGTACACCGATCGGCAAACGAGAATGTCATCAACAACGCTCCTTCAATCTGTTATCGGTTGGCTGCTTCGTTGAAACTGCAAGAGGATCTGCCGTGGGAGAATATCGCAAGTTATGGTGGACGCTGATCGCGGTCCTCGCCGTCACATTCAGCATATTGGGTTTCTACGGCACCGAATTCTATCGGAAGCCGCCGCCGATTCCGGCGCAGGTCGTATCGGCCAGCGGTACGGTACTGATGACCCGCGGCGATATCCTCGACGGACAGACAGCCTGGCAAAGCACCGGCGGAATGCAACTCGGGTCAATCTGGGGGCATGGCGCCTATCAGGCGCCCGACTGGTCCGCCGACTGGCTGCATCGCGAACTGACCACCTGGCTCGATCTCACTGCGCAGGAGACCGCTGGCAAGCCGTTCGATGCCCTCCAGCCGGGCGAGCAGGCCAAGCTCACCTATTGGCTGGAGCAGGAATATCGCCGCAACACGTACGACCTCGACACCGGCACCTTGACCGTTTCCGACCGGCGCGCTCGGGCGATGGCTGCAGTTGCCGACCACTATCAGCGACTTTACGGCAATGATCCGGCGCTGACCCAGCAGCGCGACAATTACGCCATGAAGGACAACACCCTGCCCGATCCGGCGCGGCGGGAGAACCTGACTGATTTCTTCTTCTGGACCGCTTGGGCTACCGCCACCGAACGGCCGGGAACGAATGCAACCTATACCAACAACTGGCCGCCCGAGCCGCTGATCAGCAATCACCCGACACCCGAAAACATCATGTGGTCGCTGGCATGCGTCATGATTCTGATCGCTGGCGTCGGCGCGCTGGTCTGGGGCTGGGCATTCCTGCGCAGCCACGAGCCCGAACCCCAAGCGCCGAAAAACGATCCGGTCCTCGCCATCGGGCTGACCCCGTCGCAAAAGGCGGTCGGGAAATACCTCTTCGTCGTGATGGCGCTATTCGTCTTCCAGGTGTTCCTCGGCGGCCTGACCGCCCATTACACCATCGAAGGACAGGGTTTTTACGGCATCGACCTGTCATGGCTCCCTTACTCCCTCAGCCGTACCTGGCATGTCCAGAGCGCGATATTGTGGATCGCCACAGCCTTTCTGGCGGCGGGACTATTCCTCGCGCCCGTCATTAACGGCGGCAAGGACCCGAAATATCAGGCGCTTGGCGTCCATATCCTGTTCGCAGCGCTGCTGATCGTTGTCGTCGGTTCTTTTGCCGGCAATTATTTTGCCATCGCCCAGACCATGCCGCCCGAACTCAATTTCTGGCTTGGCCATCAGGGGTATGAATATCTCGACCTCGGCCGACTGTGGCAGATCGCCTTGTTCATCGGCATATTGTTCTGGCTCGGCCTGATGCTGCGGGCGATGATCCCGGCCTTGCGCGGCGACGGGGACAAGAACCTCATCGCCCTGCTGTGCGTCTCGGTTGTCGCCATCGGGCTGTTCTACGGCTCCGGCCTGTTTTACGGCGAACGCACCCACATCACCATCATGGAATATTGGCGTTGGTGGGTGGTGCATTTGTGGGTGGAAGGCATCTTCGAGGTCTTCGCGACCACCGCCTTGGCGTTCATCTTTTCCTCCATGGGGCTGGTGTCGCGCCGCATTGCTACGGCGGCGGCTTTGACCTCAGCGTCGCTGTTCATGGTCGGCGGCGTGCCCGGCACCTTCCACCATCTGTATTTCTCCGGCACCACCACGCCGGTGATGGCGGTCGGCGCGGCGTTCAGCGCGCTCGAAGTCGTGCCGCTGATCGTGCTCGGCTACGAAGCGTGGGAGCATTGGAGCTACCGGACTCGCGCGCCGTGGATGCAGCGGGTGAAATGGCCGTTGATGTGCTTTGTCGCGGTCGCCTTCTGGAACATGCTGGGTGCCGGCGTCTTCGGCTTCATGATCAACACGCCGGTCGCGCTGTTCTATCTGCAGGGCCTCAACACCACCGCCGTCCATGCGCATGCCGCGCTGTTCGGCGTCTATGGCTTCCTGTCGCTGGGCTTCGTGCTGCTGATCCTGCGCTATCTGCGCTCGGAGATATTGTTCAACGAACGGTTGATGAAAACGGGCTTCTGGGCGCTGAATGCCGGTCTGGTGCTGATGATCTTCACCAGCCTGCTGCCAGTCGGGCTGTTCCAGTTCCAGGCGAGCACCAGCGTCGGCATGTGGTATGCGCGCAGCGACACCTTCTTGCAGCAGCCCTTCCTCGAAACCTTGCGCTGGATCCGGACGTTCGGCGATGTCGTGTTCATCATCGGGGCTGTAGCGGTCGCCTGGCAGGTCGTGATTCTGGGCCTGTGGCGAAAGGGTGCTCGCGCATGATCGGGAAAACTGCTGAAGAGAATCGCAGTGCCGAAACACCGATATGCCTCCAAGGCGGGTTCCGGCTGCTTTTCACCGGCGCGGCGCTCTGGGCGCTGGTCGTCGTCGCGCTGTGGGTCGGTGCGCTGGATGGAGCGTGGTCGCTGCCGACCGCGATGGAGCCGCTCGCCTGGCACCAGCATGAGATGCTGTTCGGCTATCTCGGCGCGGTCATCGCCGGGTTCCTGAGCGCGGCCATCCCCAACTGGACGGGGCGGCCAGTAGTGACCGGCTGGCCGGTGGCGGCGTTCGTCGGCCTGTGGGTCGCCGCCCGGCTGGCGGTGCTGTTTTCCGCCTATGTGCCGCCGCTCGTTGGCACCGTGCTCGACGTCGGCTTCCTGCTTGCGCTGTTCGGCTATGCAGCGCGGCAGATATTCGCCGCGCGCAACCGCAACAAGCCGATCCTGATCGTCCTGCTCCTGTTCGCCGCCGCCTGCGGACTGGATCATGCCGCGGCGATGGGGTTCACCGCCGACCCGGCGATCGGCATGCGAGCCGGCTTCGCGCTGATCCTCATGCTGATCGCGATCATCGGTGGGCGGATCATCCCGGCCTTCACCCGCAACTGGCTGGTCCGGCGCGGCCAGACGGACGGGTTGCCGATCATGGCCAACCGGTTCGACCATGCGGTGCTCGCAATCACGGCGATCGCCCTAGCCGGCTGGACACTCGCACCGGCTGCGCATCTGGTGGCCTGGCTGCTGCTTGGCGCCGGCGCGTTGCACGCCGCGCGGCTGACCCGCTGGGCCGGGCTGCGTGCGGTGGCCGACCCTTTGGTGTTCGTGCTGCATGTCGCCTACGCATGGCTGCCGTTGGGGTTGCTGCTGCTTGGCGCCGCCACTCCGTGGCCGATCGTGCCCGTATCGAGCGCGATGCACGCGCTGGGTGCCGGCGCGATGGCGGCGATGACACTGGCGGTCATGACGCGGGCGACGCGCGGCCATACCAGCCGGCCGCTGGAAGCGGACGGCGCGACGGTCGCGGTCTATATGCTGGTCAATCTGGGCGCACTGCTGCGGGTCGCCGCTCCGCTGCTGCCGTTCGACTATATGCTGAGCATTCGTCTGGCCGGCGGTCTGTGGGGCGGCGCTTTCCTGCTGTTCTTATTCATTTACGGGCGTATGGCAATGGAACGGCCCGTCAAATCCTGATCACCGCGCCGGGGGCGTGTCGAACAATATCGTGAGCAGCAACCGTGCATCTTCGACGCAATGAACAGAATGATGATCGCCGCGCTCCAGATAGACCCAGTCCCCGGCGCCGAGTTCAATGTCCGATGGACCCAGTGTGACGTGGCCTTCCAGACAATGCAGCGTCAGATAACCGGACACATGGTGTGGCGGTATGGTTGATCCCGCGGGAACGACGAGGTGAATTGCCTCGAACCGATCCGTTTTGACCAGCGCGGCGGTCCTGGTGGCGCCCCCCTCGGCAGCTGACGCCTCCAGATGGATCACTTCGCCGGGCTTTACATGCTGGAGTGCCATCTCAACTTCCTTCGATATTTGGTACCGAAGGCCTATCAGCTGTCAAAATTTCTGGCGACCAAAATACGGTGGGGATTAGCGGACCGGATCGCTGCACCTTAGCGTCTCGAGCCGTCTCCCAGTTCGCACGCGTCTCTGCTTTCTGGCCAATCGCGTAAAAGAAAACAGGTCATTCGACTGCGCTCAGGCGCTGACAGTCACAGGCCCATACGCGCCGCTTCGCTGCAAACCGCCCTCCTCGGGTCTCCGGATGCAGGCGGGTGCCGAGCTCTCGCAGAAAATACCCGATGGGGCCACGTCGTTCAACCTAACGTAAATTAACGATATTTCTCGGCCGAACCCTTTTCGATGAGGTTCGGGTGAAAAGAGACAAAGGCCATTTAGAGACTGATTTTTGCGCTTCCGGCAGCCTCCGAGGTTCGGACGGCATAGCCAAAATGGCGCGGAAGCTGGAGGTTCTTTGGCCCCAAAAAGACCCATCTCATTGGTTCGCATTGAGATGTTCGCAGTCGACGCGATTATCGAACCTGACACTGTGTCAAGGTCAGCGGCTATTGACTCTGACATGGTGTCAAGCACCAGATTGCAGGCGATTGAAGGAGACGGTTGATGGCCGAGTCGAACCATAGCGCGCATTCCGGGGGCCATAGCTGTTGTGGTGGGGGCCACGGCAAGGCAGATTCCACGGTCCCCGTTGTCGATCCGGTTTGCGGCATGACCGTCGCTCCGCACAAAACAACGCACCATGCGGCCCATGCCGGTCATGAATATCATTTTTGCAGCGCTGGCTGCCGCGAAAAATTCATCGCGGATCCGGAGCGTTATCTGAATAAATCCACCGAACAGGTCGTGGACGCTCCGCCGGGATCGATCTGGACCTGCCCGATGCACCCCGAGATCCGGCAGGACCATCCCGGCGCTTGCCCCATCTGTGGCATGGCGCTCGAGCCGGAACTGGTTAGTGCGGACACTGGACCCTCTGCCGAACTGATCGACATGTCGCGCCGCTTCTGGATCGCGCTGGCGCTGGCTCTTCCCGTGTTTATCCTTGAAATGGGCAGCCATCTGTTTCCGGCGCTGCATCATTTCGTCCCCGTGAAGCTGTCGGCCTGGATCCAGTTTGTGCTGGCGACGCCGGTTGTGCTCTGGGCGGGCTGGCCCTTCTTCGAGCGCGGCTGGGCCTCGCTGAAGACGCGCAACCTCAACATGTTCACGCTGATCGCGATGGGGACCGGCGTCGCATGGGGCTATAGCGTCGTCGCGACACTGGCGCCCGATGTGTTTCCGGCGGCCTTCCGGGCCGCCGACGGGTCGGTCGCTGTCTATTTCGAAGCGGCGGCTGTGATCACCGTGCTGGTGCTGCTCGGGCAGGTCCTCGAACTGCGCGCGCGCGAGCGGACCTCAGGGGCGATCAAGGCGCTGCTCAATCTGGCGCCGAAAACCGCGCGGCGTATAGCCGATGATGGCAGCGAAGAGGAAGTCTCGCTCGACCTGGTAGCGGTGGGGGACCGGCTGCGGGTGCGGCCGGGCGAAAAGGTGCCGGTCGATGGCGTGGTCGAGGAAGGGCGCTCGGCGCTCGATGAATCGATGGTGACGGGCGAATCCATGCCGGTAACGAAAACGGTCGCCGACACGGTGATCGGCGGGACGATGAACCAGAGCGGCGCGCTGGTGATCCGCACCGACAAGGTCGGACGCGACACCATGCTGTCGCGCATTGTCCAGATGGTCGCCGAGGCGCAGCGATCGCGGGCGCCGATCCAGCATATGGCCGATCAGGTCGCCGGCTGGTTCGTCCCCGCCGTGCTTGCGGTCGCGGTCGTCGCCTTCGCCGCCTGGGGCATCTGGGGACCCGACCCGCGCCTGGCGCACGGATTGGTCGCGGCGGTAGCCGTGCTGATCATCGCCTGTCCCTGTGCGCTGGGCCTAGCGACGCCGATGTCGATCATGGTCGGCGTTGGTCGCGGCGCGGGGCTTGGTGTCCTGATCAAGAACGCCGAAGCGCTGGAGCATATGGAGAAGGTCGACACGCTGGTCGTCGACAAGACCGGGACATTGACCGAGGGGAAACCCGCCGTCACCCGGATCATCGCGGCGGATGGTTTCGAGGAACGCGAACTGCTGCGGATCGCTGCCGGTGTCGAACGTGCGTCGGAACATCCCCTGGCGCTGGCGATCGTCAATGCGGCGCTGGATCGGAACATCGACATTCCATCTGTCAGCGGCTTTGATTCGCCGACTGGCAAGGGCGCACTGGGTATGGTCGAAGGCAAGCGGGTGACGCTTGGCAATGCCCGTTTCCTGAGTGAATCGGGGATCGACACCTCGTCCCTCGCGGCGCAGGCCGAGCAGCTTCGTGCCGATGGCGCGACTGCGATTTTCATGGGGCTGGACAGTCGGGCCGCGGGCGTGTTCGCCATTGCCGATCCGATCAAGCCGACCACGGCCGAAGCATTGGCCGCTTTGCGCGCCGATGGCATCAAGGTGGTGATGCTGACCGGCGATAATCGCACGACTGCCGAAGCCGTCGCGCGTCAGCTCGGTATCGATGCTGTCGAGGCCGATGTGCTGCCCGATCAGAAAGCGGCTGTTGTTGTGCGGCTGAAACAGGAAGGACGGATCGTCGCAATGGCGGGCGACGGGGTCAATGATGCACCGGCGCTGGCGTCAGCCGATGTCGGCATCGCGATGGGACATGGCACCGACGTCGCCATGGAAAGTGCGGGCGTAACCCTGTTGAAGGGTGATCTCATCGGGATCGTCCGCGCCCGCCAGCTCAGCCAGGCGACGATGGCCAATATTCGGCAGAATCTGTTCTTCGCCTTCATCTATAATGCCGCTGGCGTGCCGATCGCGGCGGGGCTGCTCTATCCGTTCTTCGGCATCCTGCTCTCGCCGATGATCGCGGCGGCAGCGATGGCGCTGTCCTCGGTCAGCGTCGTCACCAATGCGCTGCGGCTCAATCGGGTGCGGCTGTGAACATCGGCGCGGCCTCGAACGCCAGCGGTGTCTCGCAGCGGATGATCCGCCATTACGAAAAGATCGAGCTGATCCCCGCGCCCCTGCGCCGGGACAGCGGCTATCGCGATTATGCCGATGCCGATGTCCATCGCCTCCAGTTTATCGCCAATGCCCGCGATCTCGGCTTCCCGATCGAGGATATCCGCGATTTGCTTGGCCTGTGGAGCAACAGCCAGCGCGCCAGCGCCGAGGTGAAAGCCCTCGCCATGGCCCGTGCCGAAGAACTGGGTCGCAAGGCAGAGGCCCTTCAGGCGCTACGCCACACGCTGCTGGAACTGGCCGAACGCTGCCACGGCGACGACCGCCCAGACTGTCCAATCATTGAGCGCATGTCTAACCACGCCAACAGCACAGCAAGAAACCGATAGGGCAAAGCATTTTGCATCCCAGGCCCGGACCAAGCAGGCGCCCTTCAAACAATCTTGCTGTTGGCCGACCCCTCTCGAGCCTCCGGCTATTCTGGAACACCCACCTCGGGTTTTCTGTCGACACGCGCCAGCCGAGATTGGTGCTCAAAGGTACGGCTGCCGTTGATCGGAAAAACCCCGGAAATCCGTCATTTTCTGAACCCGAACCTTTTCCAACGGGGTTCGGGTGAAAAGAGACGAAAGCCGATCGGAGACTGATTTTGGCGCTTCCGTCAGTCTCCGAGGTTCGGATGGCAATGCCAGAACGGCGCGGAAGCTGGGGGTTTTCGACCCCCGAAAGACGCATCTCATTGATTCGCATTGATATGTTGGCGGAGCGGCAGGGATTCGAACCCTGGATACGCTTTTGGCGTATACTCACTTTCCAGGCGAGCGCCTTCGACCACTCGGCCACCGCTCCGCATTGCACTGGAAGTCGCGCTCCCTATCGCGGCGCGGGCGGCTAGGCAAGGGGATGCTTTACTTTCCTGTGCGGTCGCGCTCTGATTGCGGCATGATCCGTTTTTTCGCGCCCGCGCTGCTCGCTTCCCTCCTTGCCTCCACCGCCATCGCGGCCGATCCGCCGACGACGCCTGCTGCCGTCGTGGCGACAGCGCCTGCCGACGCCTGGCGCGCGATTCCGCTCGAAGACCTGCTCGTCATGACGATCGAAGGGAGCAAGCGCGTCGTGATCCAGCTCGCGCCCGCTTTCGCGCCGCGCCATGTCGGCAATATCCGCATTTTGGCGCGGGCGCATTGGTGGGACGGGACCAGCATCAACCGGGTGCAGGACAATTATGTCACCCAATGGGGCGACGCGCCCGAGAAGAAGCCGATGCCGCCCGGCCTCGCACCCACCAGCGCGGCCGACTATATCCGCTCGCTCGCCAATGTGCGGCTTGCGATCACGCCCTTGCCCCATCCTGATGCCTATGCGCCCGCGACCGGCTATGTCGATGGCTGGCCGATGGCGATGAACGGGGACGCGGCCTGGCTGCCCCATTGCTATGCTTCTGTCGGCGTCGGCCGCAACCTGTCGCCCGATGCGGGCACGGGGGCCGAACTCTACACTGTCATCGGCCACGCCCCGCGCCAGCTTGATCGCAATATCGCGGTCGTCGGCCGGGTGATCGATGGCATGGCCCATTTGTCCAGCCTGCCGCGCGGCAGCGGTGAGCTTGGCTTCTACACCGCCACCGAACATAAAATCCCGATCCTTTCGGTCCGCCTCGCCAGCGATCTGGCACCCGCGGACCAGCCCCGGTTTGAGGCGATGGACGTCGCTTCGCCCAGCTTCGCCGCCTATCTGCGCCTGCGCGCCAATCGGAAGGATGACTTCTACGATCTGCCTGCGGGCGGGGTCGACCTTTGCAACGCGCCGGTGCCGGTCCGTCCGGCTCCCTAAAGGGAACCTTCGCGCCCGCCGCCGCGCTATGTCATCCTGCAGGCAAGCGGCCCCGTCACGCGCCGCGCTATCGGGAGACATTGCATGATCGTCGGCACCGTCAGGGAAATCAAGAATCACGAATATCGGGTCGGGCTGACCCCCGAAAGCGTCCATGAACTCACCGCCCATGGCCATGAGGTGCTGGTCGAAAGCGGGGCAGGGGAGGGAATCGGCGCGCATGACGCCCTCTATGAAAAGGCGGGCGCGCAGATCGTCGCCACCGCCGCCGACATCTTCGCCCGCGCCGACATGATCGTGAAGGTCAAGGAGCCGCAGGCCGCCGAGCGTGCGATGCTGCGGCCCGACCAGATCCTCTACACCTATCTCCACCTCGCCCCCGATCCCGATCAGACGCGCGACCTGATCGCCAGCGGCGCGATCGGCATCGCCTATGAAACCGTGACCGACGCGCATGGCGGCCTGCCGCTGCTCAAGCCGATGAGCCAGGTCGCGGGCCGCATGGCGATCCAGGCCGGCGCGACCGCGCTCGAAAAGGCGCATGGCGGGCGCGGCGTGCTGCTTGGCGGTGTCCCCGGCGTGCTGCCGGCCAAGGTCGCGGTGATCGGCGGTGGCGTTGTCGGCTTCAACGCGGCGCAGATGGCGGCGGGGCTGGGCGCGGACGTCACCATCCTTGATCGCAGCCCCGAAGTGCTGGAAAAACTCGGCATGTATTTCGAGGCACGGGCCAAAACGCGCTTTTCCAACCGCGCCAACCTCGCCGACTGCGTGGCCGATGCCGACCTGGTGATCGGCGCGGTGCTGATCCCCGGCGCGGCCGCGCCCAAGCTGGTCAGCGCGGCCATGCTCGGAACGATGAAGAAGGGCGCAGTGCTGGTCGATGTCGCGATCGACCAGGGCGGCTGTTTCGAAACCAGCCATGCCACCACCCATGCCGACCCCACCTATATCGTCGACGGCATCGTCCATTATTGCGTCGCCAATATGCCGGGCGCGGTGGCGCGGACCAGCACCTATGCACTCAACAATGTGACTTTGCCCCATGCGCTGCGGATCGCGGACCTCGGCTGGAAGGGCGCGCTGCGCGCTGATCCGCACCTGCGCGCGGGCCTCAATGTGGCCCAGGGCAAACTCACCTACCGCGCCGTCGCCGACGCGCTCGACCTGCCCTATACCCCGGCCGAAGATCTGCTCGGCTGACCCGGCCCGTCCGCCAACCTTGTCCGACTTGTGTCGGACAAGGTGCGGATTTGTCGACCTTGTTCGTCTAGCCAGCCAAGGGACCTGTCCTGTCAGCCCCTTGCTCTGGTTCCGCCGAAGAGAGGCATGGTTTTACGACATGGTCGATCTAGTTTCATTCGCCGCCTTGTTTGTCCGGGGCACCGACAGCCTGGCCACCGGCCTCACGCCAGCCATGGGAGCGCGCTGATGAACGGCGATGTCATGACCTGGTTGGTGCCGCTCCTTTCGATGCTGGCCGCTGGCCTGTTCGCGGGTTTCGCGGCTGGGATTTTCGGCATTGGCGGCGGTTTCGTCGTCGTGCCTGCGCTGTTCGTCGTCCTGCCGCTGCTGGGCGGCACGCCCGAAGCGATCGCCCATGTCGCCATCGGGACATCGGCCGCCACCATCATTGTCACCTCGATCCGGTCGCTCCTCTCCCATGCCAAGCGTGGCGCGGTGGAGTTTGAAATCCTCAAGACCTGGGCGCCGTGGATCATCCTGGGCGATGGCGTCGGCGTGCTGCTGGCGGGCCATGTCGATGGCCATATCCTCACGATGATCTTCGCTGGCGGCGTGTTCCTGATGTCGCTCAACTTCCTGCTGCCCAAGGTCGGCGACAAGGTGATCAGCCAGGACATGCCATCGGGCATCGCTCGTGTCGGCATCGCGGGCGGCCTTGGCACTTTTTCCGCGCTGCTCGGCATTGGCGGCGGCACGATCGCGATCATGGTGATGACGCTGTGCGGCCGTTCCATCCACCGCGCTATCGCCACCGCATCGGGCGTCGGCACGCTGATCGCCATCCCCAGCGCGATCGGCTTCGCGCTCATCGGCCTCAAGGAAAGCGGCCTGCCCTGGGGATCGCTTGGCTATGTCAATGTGCCCGCGACGCTCGCCATCGCTTCCATGTCGGTGCTGACCGCGCCGCTCGGCGTGGCCGTCGCCCATGCGCTGCCTGCCAAGCCGCTCAAGAAGATTTTCGGCGTCTATCTGATCGTCATCGCCTTCGTCATGTTCCGCAACGCACTCAAGATCTGACCATCACGCCTCATCTCGTCCTCATAACAGCCTTTGTAACTGGCGGCCTTTGCCGGTATTTGCGAGGCGGGGGACGATATGGCGCAACAGGAATCGATCAATGTGCTGGTGGTGGAGGATGACGCCGCAGCGCGCGCCAACATCGCCGCTATCCTCACCCAGGCAGGCATGGTCGTGGATCAGGCGGAGGATGGCCGCATCGGCCTGCACCGCGCGGGCAGCGGCGCGCACGACGTCATCATCCTTGACCGGATGCTCCCGCACCTGACCGGCATCGACATCGTCACCCGCCTGCGCGTCGCCGGGATCGGCGCGCCGGTGCTGATGCTCTCCGCGCTCGGCCGCAGCGAACATCGCGTCGAGGGGCTGGAAAGCGGCGTCGACGATTATCTCGCCAAGCCATTCGAGCCCGATGAGCTGGTCGCCCGCGTCCGTGCGCTGTGGCGCCGGGCCAACCGCTCCACCCATGATCCGGTGCTGCTGTTCGGCGACCTCGAATGCCATGTGAAGGCGCGCACTGCTTTTCGCCAGGGTCGCCACCTTGCGCTTTCGCCCAAGGAGTTCGAGCTGTTCCGCTATCTGATGGACCATGCGGGCGAAGTGGTGACGCGCGAAATGCTGCTGCGCCATGTCTGGAAACTCAGCTTCGATCCGCAGACCAATGTGGTGGACGTCAATGTCGGCCGCCTGCGCCGCAAGCTGGAGGAGGGGTTTGACGGCCCGGTCCTCGAAACCGTCTGGGGCACCGGCTATCGCCTGATCGCCGCAGGTTCGGCGGGTGCCTAGGCCCGACTTGTTCCGTTCGGTCTTCGGCCGGGTGATGTTGTCCGCCCTGTTCGTCAGCCTGCTATCGACCCTGGCCCTGTTCCTGGTGGTGCGCAATATTGTCGCGGCTGATGGCCGGGCGATGCTGGCGCGCGAGGTCGATACCGACCTTGCCGGGCTGGCCGACATTCAGGTCAGCGGCGGCACCGCCGAACTGCGCGCGCGCATTGCCGATCGGATGGCGATGGAGCGGGAAGACGGAGAGCGCGGCTGGTATCTGCTCGTCGATGGGGCCGGGCGTCGTCTGGCGGGCAATCTCGACCGTTGGCCCGCCATCGCACCCGAAGTGTCGGAGGCGCGCTTCGTGCCCTTACCTGGCGGCGACACGATGTTCGCGCGCGCGACCCGGCTGGGCGGGGACACGCGGCTGCTGGTCGGGCGCAGCAATTATCGGGGGGAAGCGCTGCTCGCCCGGCTGGCCATGGCCTTTGCCGGGGCGGGCGCGGTCATCGCGCTGCTCAGCCTTGCCGCTGGGCATTTCGCGGCGCGCCGCCTGCGCCGCCGGGTCGAAACGGTCAACGCCGCCTTCGCCGCCGTGCGGGCGGGGCGTATCACTGCGCGCGCGCCGGGTGCTGGCGAAAATGACGAGCTGGCCGAACTGGCCGCCAACACCAATGCGATGCTCGACCAGGTCGAACGGCTGATCGAGGCGCAGCGCGCCGTGTCGGACCAGACCGCGCATGAAATCCGCACCCCGCTGATGCATCTCGACACCCGCATCCTCAAAGCGATGCAGGGGACGCAGGACGAGGAATTGCTGCGCACGCTCGACCAGTCGCGCGGCGAGATACGCAATGTCGTGCGCCTGCTCGATTCGCTGCTCGATATTGCGGGGACGCAGGCGATGCGCGGCGACTTGCGCGGCCTGCTCGATACCAATCTCAGCGAGATTGCGGACAATCTGGCCGACCTCTACGGCGCCAGCGCGGAGGAATTGGGGATTGGCTTCCACGCCCGCATCGCGCCCGGCATCATGCTGCGCGCCGACCCGATGCAGATGACGCGCCTGCTCTCCAACCTGCTCGACAATGCGTTCAAATATGTGCCGAGCGGCGGCACTGTGTCGCTTACCCTGTCGGTGGGACCGCATATCGTCGTGCAGGATGACGGACCCGGCATCCCCGCTGCCGATCGCGATCGCATATTCGAACGCTATGTCCGGCTCGATGGCGCGCAGGGCGGGGGGCATGGCCTCGGCTTGTCGCTTGCCAGAGCGATCGCACAGCGGCATGACCTTTCCCTTCATGTGGAGGACGCCGCGCCCGGCGCGCGTTTCGTCGTCCAGCCGGAGGATGATTGATGATCAGGCTGTTGCCCGTCTTGCTGCTCGGCGCTGCACCTGCCGCGCCCGCGGCGGACATGCGACCTGCCGATCCGGTGCTGCGGACCTTGCTGGAGGGCGATGCCGCCCATGCGAGCGGCAACCACGCCGCCTTGCTTGACACCGTCCAGACCTTGAAGGCGCTTGGTGCCACCCCGGCCGAGGGGCAGGAGGATCTTGCCGCGCGCTGGACGCATGAGGCGCAGGCGCATGGCGCGGCCCCGTCCACGCTCGCCTTTCGCGGCCGTGCGCTTGGCCCCGCCTATCGGCGCGGGTCGCTGGTGCCCGGCGGCAGCGTGACGATGCGCCAGCTATTCCTCGGCGGCCAACGCGCACAGATATCGGTCGCACCCGCAAATGGCAGCGCGGCGAACCTGTCGATCCGCGTCCATGGCGCGGATGGTGAAACGCTCTGCGCCAAGCCGGTCGGCGGGCCGCAGGCCGATTGCGCCTGGCTGCCGCTCTTTACCGATCGCTATGACATCGTGATCGAAAATGGCGGCAAGGCAGCGGTCGGCTTCTACCTCATCATGCGCTGAAAGAGCGCTCAGTCCGCGTCTGGGTTGCGGAAATTGAGCCGCCGCGTGACGGTATAGTCTAACACCCCCACCAGCAGATAGCTGATCCATTGTTTGATCAGCGTCAGCGGCGTGCGGCTGGCGCGGTGGCTCTCCAGCGTGATCGTCCGGCTCAGCGCCGCTTGCCGGTCGATCATCTGCCGCACCGCCGCCGCAAAGCCCGCATCCTCGATCCGCAGCATCACCTCCAGATTGACGAACAGGCTGCGCATGTCGAAATTGGCCGACCCCACGAACACCGCATCGTCGATGACGAACAGCTTCATGTGCAATTTATGCGGCTGATATTCGGCAATCTCCACCCCGCGCTTGAGCAGCGGCCCGTATAAGAGCCGTGCCGCCGCGATCGTCGCACCATTGTCCGACTTGGCAGGGAGGATGAGGCGCGCGCCGTCCCGCTGCGCCGCCCGCGCGATGCGCTTGAGCATGCCCCGGCCCGGCGAAAAATAGGCTGCGACCATATCGACCCGCCGCGCCTGCTCCATGTCATGCTTGACCACCTTCGCCCAGGGGCTCAGCCGCCGGGTGGGACCACCGACCAGCCAGCGAAAGGGATCGTCTTGTTGCGGATGCAGGCTCGGATTCCAGCCCCGGACCATGCGTCGCAAGGTGCGGAACCGTTGCTTGCGCGTCGAGACCCAGCGCCACAATTGCCCGTACCAGCGGGTCATCACCTCGACCTGATCGCCCTCGATCATCAGCCCCAGGTCGCACCAGCAACCATCCGCCGGTATGCCGAAATAGCCATCCTCGATATTGAAACCGCCGATCATCAGCCGCTGGTCATCGGCGATCGCCATCTTCTGATGGTTGCGGATCAGGTAGCGGGTCGATCGCCGTGTTCCGAATCGCCCGAAATGCGCGCCCGCGTCGATAAGCGGGGCAAAGAAGCTGTCGGGCGTCTTGCCCGACCCGAAGCCATCGACCATCAGCGTCACGGCGACACCGCGTGCCCGCGCCGCGACCAGCGCGTCCCGCACCAGCACGCCGCTGCCATCATCGGCGAAGATATAATAATAGAGTTTTAGGCTATGGCGCGCGCCTTCGATCAGGCCGATCAGCGTGTCGCGCAACGCCACCCCTTGCGTGATGAGCCGCAGCCGGTTGCCCGCCAGCATGATGGTGATATCGTCCGCTTCGCTGTCCGCACGGGGCAGCGGCGGGGCTTGATCGTTGATCGCCATCTGCGCCTCATGCCCCTTTGCGCCATGATTTGCCAAGGCCTTATGCCCTTTTCATTGACTCCCATGGGGCATGCTGCTAGGCGACGAATTCGAAATTTCCCTTCGCTGTATTCAGGAGGCCCTGTTTGGCCCGCGTCACCGTCGAAGATTGCGTCGACAAAGTTACCAACCGTTTTGACCTCGTCCTTCTCGCCGCTCAGCGCGCGCGGGAAATTTCCGGCGGGGCCGAACTGACGGTCGATCGCGACCGCGACAAGAACCCCGTCGTCGCTCTGCGCGAAATCGCGGAAGAGACCGTTCTGCCTGACGAACTGCATCACTCGCTCGTCGCGTCGCTGCAGAAGGTGCAGATTGACGATGACGACACCCCCGATGAAATCGGCTCGATCGCCCAGTCGGCGGAGGCTCTGCGCCTCACCGCCGCCGCGCCGCCGCGCAACCAGAATATCGGCGGCGACTACGACGGCTGATCGCCTTATCCGTTTGGAGAGGGAAAGAGGCTCGGCCTGCGCAAGCAGGACCGGGCCTCAACCCTTTTCGGGCAAAAGATAGAACGCTCTTACCCCACCGGTCGCGCGACGCGCTTGCCCTTGGTCCGGCTGGTCAGGTGGAACATCTCGCACCGGTCGCAGCGATAGGGCCGCAATATAATCGCGGCGCGCACCATCGCCTCCCGCGCTTCCTCTTCCGACCCATAGCGCCGCTTCCTTGCGCAGATGCTGAGTCGGGTCCGCTTCATAACGGCGGCAGCGCCCAGTCGATGCCCCCGCGACCCTTCGCCTCCAAAAAGGCATTAGCCTGCGAAAAGGGCCGCGATCCCAGAAACCCATTATGCGCCGACAGCGGGGAAGGGTGGGCGGATTTCAGGATCAGATGGCGGCTCTGGTCAACGAAGCCCGCCTTGCGCTGGGCATAGGCGCCCCACAGCAGGAACACGACCGGCTCCTCTTTCTGTGCCACCAGCCGCACGATCGCATCGGTAAACAACTCCCAACCCTTGCCCTGATGCGACGCCGCCCGCCCCATCTCGACCGTCAGTACGCTGTTGAGCAGCAGCACGCCCTGCCGCGCCCAATGTTCGAGAAAGCCATGCCCGGCCCGCGCAATCCCTAAGTCGCTCTCCATCTCCTTGTAGATGTTGACCAACGAAGGCGGCGTCCGCACGCCCGGCTGCACCGAAAAGCACAGGCCATGCGCCTGCCCCTCGCCATGATAGGGGTCTTGCCCCAATATCACGACCTTGACCTGGTCGAGCGGAGTGAGATCGAGCGCGCGGAAATAGTCGCTGCCCTTGGGGAAGATGCGTTTGCCTGCGGCCTTCTCCGCCTCCAGAAAGGCTTTCAGGCCCTGCATATGCGGGGCGGCGAACTGGTCGGCTAACGCCTCACGCCAGCTTTCGTGCAGCTTGATGGTTCCGCTCATGCCGCCTGATGGCCCGGCGCGCAAAGCCCTGTCAATCGCGTCCGACAGGGTAAACGCTCTTGCGCGGCCCCGTCACATCCGCAAAACAGACGCCATGCGCTTCCATCGCCCGATCGCCCTTGCCGCCGCCTTCGGCCTGTTCCTGGCCCCGCTGCCCAGCGCCGACGCCTTCGGTCCCGTCAAATCGAGCGTGCAGCAAACCGCCGAGACCCGCCTGATCGCGCAGTTTCAGCGGTTCGCGACCCTCACCGACGGCACGGTCGGTATCACCGTGCGCGATCTTGCCAGCGGCAAAAGCCTCTCGCTCAACGGCGACACGCTCTTCCCGATGGCCAGCGCCTATAAGGTCGCAGTGGCGGGCAAGATCTTCGCCATGATCGACGCCGGACAATTGGCGCTGACCGACATCGTGCCGCGCGATGTCACCACTATGGGTCCGGGCGCGGCGCTGCCTGTGGCGCGATTGCTCGACTTGATGCTGACCCAGAGTGATAACCATGCCACCGACATGCTGGTCGCCCGCGCCGGTGGCCCGACGGCCGTCAATGGCTGGGTCGCGGGGCTGGGGATCAAGGGGCTGCGTGTCGACAGCAACACCGCCGACCTGCTCTATCGTGCGATGGACCTTGCGCCCCGACCCGGCAATTTCAACCGCAACGTCGCCGCCGCATTGGCCGCCGACCCGGCGCTGCGCACCCGCGACAGTCGCGACCTGCCCAATATCGCCTTCGCCCGCGATCCGCGCGACAGCGCAACGCCAACCGCCATGACCGACCTGGTCGCCGCGATCCGCACCCGGAAGGCGCTTTCGCCCGCCAGCACCCACGCCTTCATCACCATCATGGAACGCTGCCGCACCGGCAAGGCACGCCTGTCCGGCATGCTGCCACCCGGCACCACCATCGCGCACAAGACCGGCACGATCAACGGCACCGGCAACGATACGGGCGTCATCACCCTGCCCGATGGGCGGATGTTCGCCATCACCGTCTTCGTCATGCAGGATCATCGCGGCCGGGTGATGCGCGACCGGATCATGGCGGAGGCGGCCCGTGCCGCCTATGATTATTTCCTGTTCGCGCCCGATCGCGCCACGGCCTGACGCATAGGCCTTAACAGCGATCCCGGATGGCTTTAGGCTCTTCTCTTGAGAGGATTGCCGTGACCCGTCTGACCCGTTTCCGTGATTTCTGGCCCCATTATCTGCGCGAACATGCGCGCCCCGGCACGCGCGCGCTCCATTATGCGGGGACCAGCCTGGTGGTGCTGCTGGCGGCGGCCGCGCCTGTCGCTGGCCGTTGGTGGATGGCGGCGGCGCTGCCGGTCGTTGGCTATGGCTTCGCCTGGGTTGGCCATGGCCTGATCGAGCGCAACCGGCCCGCCACCTTCCGCTATCCGCTCTGGTCGCTGCGCGCCGATTTCGTGATGTGGCAGCGGTTTTTGACCGGCCATATCGGCCGCGATCTTGCCCGCGCCGGGGTGCGCCCCGATGGCACGGTCGATCCTGATCGGCGGACGGTGGCATAGCCGCCGCTTGACCGCGCCGGACGCTCTGCCACAAGGAGCGCGATGGCTCTTACCGCATCCTTTTCGCTGCCCGATCGCGCGGCGCTCGCAACCCGTTGGCAGGCGCTCGAAGCACGGGCCGACGCGACCTTCTTCCTCGGCTGGACCTGGACCGGCGCGTGGCTGGACAGCTATGCCATAAGCCCCGAATTGCTCGCTATCACGGATGATGGCGGCAACGACGTTGCCCTCGCACTGATCGGCCACGCCATGCAACCGCGCCTGCTGGGCAGCGTCGCCACCCTCAGCCTCAACCAGTCGGGCGATCCTGCCGCAGACCGCCCCTATGTCGAATATAATGGCCTGCTGGCAGAAAGAGGCCGGGAAGCGGAAGCGGCGGCCGCCGCCGTCGCCGCGCTCACCCGCCGCCGTGACTGGCGCGCGCTGCGTCTGAGCGGCATTGCGCCCGACTCCCCGCTGCTGAACCTGCCCGCCCGCCGCAAGACGCGCCGCGACGTGTCGCCCGTCTATCAGGTCGATCTCGCCGCCGTGCGCGCCGCGAATGGCGATTATCTGTCGCTGCTCAGCGCCAACACCCGCAGCCAGATCCGCCGCGCGATGAAGGATCATGGCGGTCCTTTGCCAGACGTCGCCGTCGCTGGCCTCAACGACATAACCCCCTGGCTGGACGAGATGGCAGCGCTCAACAGCGGTCGCCATGCCGACAATGCCTGGGACGATGCGGGCTTCCGCGCTTTCGTCGCCACCATCGCCGCGCGCGGCTTGCCCGGCGGCTCGGTCGAATTGCGGCGCTTCACTGATTCAGGCGGGGTGGTCGGCCTGCTCGTCAACTTCGTCCATCGCGGCATCGCGATGAACTATCAATCCGCCTTCGCCGAACCGCGCACCGCCAAGGACAAGCCCGGCCTGCTCTGCCATGCCGCCGCTGTGGCGCATTATGCCGCGCGCGACCTGTCGCTCTATTCGCTGCTCGCAGGCAAGGATCGCTACAAGCAGAGCCTCTCCACCTGCGAGGAGAGTCTGGAATGGTGGATGATCGAACGGTTCAGCCCGCGCCTCGAAGCCGAAGCTCTGTTGCGCCGCCTGCTTAAACGCCCAGCTTCCGCATGACGCGATAGACGAGGCGGCGCAGCCCCTGCCGTTCGGGCCGGGCGCTGACTGTGCCGGTGGGCAGGCCGCGTTTGCGCAGCAGTGCGTTGAAACTGTGCAATTCGCCCTCCGCCACGCTGCGTTCCGACCGCCATGTCACCGACAGGCTGATCGACACGGACGGACCGTTTTCGACGAAATGGGGTGCCTTCACCGGCACATGGATGGCTTCGCCCGGTGCCAGCGGAAAGGCGGTGCCGCGCGCCTTGAACCCGTCCTGCCACACCAGATTGCGATGCCCGCCACCGTGGAAATCCTCGCTCTTCTGCGCCGGGACCAGCGCTTCGTCGCGCGCGGGAAAGACGGTCATCACCTTGGTCCCCATTATCTGGAGCAGGATATTATGCTCCGGGTCCATGTGGAACGGGGTAACGCTGCCTGGCGATGTCAGGAAGATGAAGGCCTCGCGATGCAGCATCGGCCCGGTCGCGGCACGAACGATCGGCTCCAGATCGGCGAGCGCTGCATCCAGCAACGCGCCATAGGCCGGATCGCGCTCGACATTCTTCAGCACCGCCCAACTGCCATTGGTCTCGATCGTGCGGATCGTCTCGCCCAGCGTCAGCCCGTTGGACGGCGTATCCTCCGGCCGCACGCCGAGCGGCAGTTTGCCCAGATTATATTCCACCGACGATGTAGGCATCCGCTCCGCCAGCGTCGCCAACGCGTCGAGCGTCAGCAATGCGTGCCCGACCAGATCGTGGCACAAACGGGCGGGCTGGTCGGGGTAAGCGGCGGCGAAGGTCGCGCGCGCAGTGTCGGGGAAGGTGGCGACCCTGGCGGCCGTGATCGGGCTATGGGCGGTCATCCCTGTCCTTTCAAAAGTCTGGCGGCGCTTTCGACGCCATTGGCGATGGCAAAGGCCGCCGCACGCTGAAACTGCGTCATGCCCTGGCCGTGGAGGGCGATACGATATTGGACGATGGTGCGCCGTTCGGCCCACAGGCTGTCGATCATCGGATGATCAGGCGCGGCGCAACTGTCCATCCAGCCGATCGCCGGATCATCCTGCACCGCATGCAAATTGGCGATCTCGATCAGGACGCCGGGCGAAAAACGGCCAAATTCTTCGTCGATCGCGATCTTGAAGGAAAAGGCGCCCGCGCCATGGCGGAAATTGACCAGCATCGCGATCGCCCGCCCGTCGAGGTCGAGCCGCAGCATATGCAGCCGCCCGGCATCGAACCCGGCCGCACAAGCCGCGCGGAAAAAGGCCGCGTCGGCGGGCTTGCAGCCCATTGCCGTGCCCTCGCGGCCTTTCCAGCCCGACGCTTCGAGCGCCAGAAATTCCCCGCACCAGCGCGCCACGTCGCCCCGGTCGACCAGCAACTGGCTTTCCACGACGCCCAGATCCGCCAGCCGCTTTTGCAGCCGCCGCAATTCCTTGCGCTTCTTGGCCCGGACCTGGCTCTCCCAATAGGCGTCGGCGGTCAGGTCCGACCGCAGCATGGCCCGGTCATAGCGATGAATTTCCCGCCTTCCGCGCCGCTGCTCGACGCACACGGCTTCGATGGCGGCGGCATTGGCCCCGGCCGCGTCGATCGCTTCGAGATGCAGGAAGCCGCGGACCCAGGGGGCGTCGTCCAGTTGCGCCAGAAAGCTGCGCCAGGCCGCCGCCTCATGCCCCTGCCGGATCATCGGCGCGCCGAAAAAACAATGATCATGCACCCAATTGCCGACGCAGCCGATCGGCAGCCGCCCGTGGCGCGATCGCACCATGACGGGCAGCAGGCCGATCAGCCTGTCCCCCTCGCGCGCTTCAATCAGGCGGACGCTGCCATCCGCTGCCAGATGGTCGATCGCCGCGGCCAGCATGTCTGGCGCGTAAAAGGCATTGGCCTCCGCCGCATGGATGGCCAACTCCTCCCAGCGCGCACGCTGCGGCACGCCCGCCGGATGGGAATAAGGGGGCAGGGGATGGGATGCCATGTCCATCTTTCCGCCTTTAGATCGGAAAGATTAGGGAAAGGCTAAATCCTCAGCGCTAGGACGCGACCCGACGAGGCTTTACATATAAAGGCGGATCGTCGGACAGCAGGACCGACAGGCGTGGAGAAATGGGCATGACGATATTGGTCACGGGGGCTGCGGGTTTCATCGGCATGCATGTCGCCGATCGCCTGATGGCGCAGGGTCATGCCGTGGTCGGCATCGACAATCTCAACGATTATTACCCGGTGTCGCTCAAGCGCGCGCGACTCGACAGCCTGTCCGCCGCCCATGGCAAGCTGTTCACCTTCCACGAACTGGATTTCGCCGACATGGATGCGGTCAACGCGACGCTCCACGACCAGGTGATCGAATCGATCGTGCATCTGGGCGCGCAGGCCGGGGTGCGCTATTCGCTCATCAACCCCCACGCCTATGTCCGCTCCAACTTGGCGGGGCATGTCAACATGCTCGAACTGGCGCGCGAACGGCGGGTGCGGCATCTGGTCTATGCCTCCTCTTCCTCGGTCTATGGCGGCAATGACACGCTGCCTTTCCGCGTCGAGGATCGCGCCGACCATCCCGTCTCGCTCTACGCCGCGACCAAGCGCGCCGATGAACTGATGAGCGAGACCTACGCCCATCTCTTCCGTATCCCCATGACGGGCCTGCGCTTTTTTACTGTCTATGGTCCCTGGGGCCGCCCCGACATGGCGATGTGGATCTTCACCTCAAAGATCCTCGCGGGCCAGCCGATCCCGGTGTTCAACCATGGCCGGATGCAGCGCGACTTCACCTATATCGACGATATCGTCACCGGCATTTTGGGTTGCCTCGATCATCCCCCGGCCGACGATGGCGCGCTCAAGGCAGGCGGCAGCCGCGCGCCGCATCGCCTCTACAATATCGGCAACAACCGGCCCGAAGAACTGATGCACCTCATCGCCGTGCTGGAGGACGCGATAGGGATGAAGGCCCAGATTGACTTTCAGCCGATCCAGCCGGGCGATGTCCATGCGACCTTCGCCGACATCAGCGCTATCGCCCGCGACATCGGTTTCGCGCCATCGGTGGGCATCGAATCGGGTGTCCCCCGATTCGTCCAATGGTATCGTGATTATCACGGAGTCTCATAAGGTTGCCGGACGCCGCACGCGCGAGGTCGAAAATGGCTGCGCGGCTGGTCGCTCAAAGCCGTCGTTTCGGCGGATTTTGGGGCGCGGACAGGGCCGTCTTTTTCCTGTAATGATTTTTTCGCAGTTGCAAAAAGGATTGCCATAAGTTCCTGAAACGGCGTAAACAGTCGCACCATGCCGGGCGGTATTTCCGTCCGGGGGTCGCGGAACAAGGGAGGACATCACGCCGAAATCGGCGGTTCGTCCACCGTCTCCGCCAGTGAGACAAGCTCGCGGCGGAGCGCGGAAAAAAGGGCAAACGCGTGTCAACATCAGCATCCAAGATCGTGCCTTTCGGCTCAGGTGGCCGTATCGTGGAGACGGCGTGCAGAAGCCTCTCCATTGCTGCGACCGGCCTTAACGAACTCGAAGCCCGCTTTGGCCAGCGGGAATTTGCCGCCACCTTCCTGCGCCTTGTCGGCGTCTTGATGCAGGTCCGCGGTCGTGTCATCGTCACCGGCATCGGCAAGAGCGGCATCGTCGCGCGCAAGATGACCGCGACGCTCACCTCCACTGGTACGCCTGCCATCTTCCTGCATCCCGCCGATGCGGGGCATGGCGACCTTGGCATGGTGACGCCCGACGACGTCGTACTGATGCTGTCCCATTCGGGCGAATCGACCGAACTCGGCCCGATCATTCAATATTGCAAACGCTTCGCCATCCCGTTGCTGGCGATGACCGCGCAGGCGCAAAGCACCGTCGCGCAGGCCGCCGACATTTGCATCCTGATGCCCGAAGTGCAGGAAGCCTGTCCCAACGCGCTGGCCCCCACCACTTCGACCACGGTGCAGATGGCGTTCGGCGATGCCCTGGCGATTTCGCTGATGGAAATGCGCGGCTTTTCCGCCGACGATTTCCACAAATTCCACCCCAACGGCCGTCTGGGCGCGCAACTGCTCAAGGTGCGCGAACTGATGTCGAAGGGCGGCGACGTGCCGCAGGTGCGCCAGGACGCCTCGCTGCTCGACGCAACCATAGAAATGACCCGCGCGCGCCTCGGCGGCACGGCGATCACGGATAATGAAGGGCGGCTGATCGGTGCCTTCACCGATGGCGACCTGCGTCGAGCCGTCACCGCCAAGCAGAATCTGACCGAACCGGTCGGCCGTTTTATGACCGTCACGCCCCACGCCATCACCCCCGACGATCTCGCCCACGAAGCGCTGCATGTCATGCATGAGCATAATATCATGCTGTTGTTCGTCTGCGAAAAGGGCCGCCTGGTCGGGGCCGTCCATATGCACGACTTGCTGCACGCCGGGGTCGCCTGAACCACCTCGTCGTCATTCCCGCGCGGGCGGGGTCTTCCCGTCTGCCGCGCAAGCCCCTGCGCCTTATCGCGGGGCGCACGCTGCTGCATCGTACGATCGCCATGGCGCGCGCGGCGATTGGCGACAGGGCAGGGGTCGCGCTGACCGTCGCCACCGATGACGCGGAAATCGCCGATCATGCCCGCGCCGTGGGTTGCGATGCGATGATGACCGACAGCGCGATCGCCACCGGGTCGGGCCGCGCGCTCGCCGCCGCCTTGGCCCAGCCCACAGCACCCAACTTCGTCATCAACCTTCAGGGCGACTCACCCTTCCAGCCCCAGGGCGCGCTGGGATCGGTGATTGCCGCGCTGGAGGCCGGTGCCCAGGTCGCCACGCCGGTCATCGCGCTGGATTGGCCGGCGCTCGACGCCCTACGCGATCACAAGACCCGCTCGCCCTTCAGCGGCACCACCTGCGCCCGTGCGCCCGACGGCCATGCCTATTGGTTTTCCAAGGCGATCATCCCCGCCATCCGCAATGAAGACAGCCTGCGCGCCAGCCTGCCGCGCTCGCCCGTCTGGCGGCATGTCGGCCTCTATGGCTATGCACTGGACGCGCTGCGTCGGTTCGAGGCCTGCCCGCCCACAACATTGGAAAATCTCGAAGGGCTGGAGCAACTCCGCCTGCTGGAACTTGGCATCCCGATCATGACCGTGCCCGTCGATCCGCCCTCCTTCGATAGTTCGGGCATCGACACCGAAGCCGATATCAGCCGCGTGGAAGCATTGATCGCCGAACATGGCGACCCGACGCCGCCGCTCTGATGCGCCACATCTTCATCATCCGCCACGGCAACACTTTCGCCAGCAGCGCTGAGGCCTGCCGCATCGGATCGCGCACCGACATCCCGCTGGTCGACAGCGGTCACGCCCAGGCCGAGCGCCTCGGCACCTGGTTTGCGCAGCAATCATTCCCCATCCACCGCCTGTTCAGCAGCCCGCTCCTCCGCGCCCGTCAGACCGCCGCTGCGATCGCCGCCGCTACCGGCCACGCGCAAGATGGCACGCACGACTGGCTGGGCGAGATCGATCATGGCCCCGACGAAGGCCGCCCCGAAGCCGATGTCCTCGCCCGCATCGGCGCGCAGGCGCTGGCGGACTGGGAAGAACGGGGCATCGCGCCTGATGGCTGGATCGTCGATGCCGAATCTCGCATCGCCGCCTGGCGCGCCTTCTTCGCGCAAGCCGGGGAGGGGGCCGACCTGCTCGTCACCTCCAACGGCGCAGCCCGCTTTGCGCTGCTCGCGCTTCGCCTGCCGCCGCGCAAGCTGCGCACCGGGGCGTTCGGCGAACTGACCATCGCCCCCGACGGCAATGTCACGCTGGTCCGCTGGGACGAGCGGCCTTAAGCGACCGCCGCTTCCAGCAACCGGATCGTCCCCGCGTCCGCATCCATCTCCGCTCGCACGCCCACCGGCAAGCTGAATTGGTTGGCGACATGGCCGAACTGCGCGCCTTGAAAGGCGGGGATGCCCAGGGAACCAAAATGCTGCTGCAACACCTCCGACAGGGTAAACCCACCATAGGATGGCCCGCTCGCCCCGCAATCGGTACATTGGCCGAACACCACGCCCGCCAGCCGCCCCAGCACGCCGCCAAGCGCCAATTGGGTCAGCATCCGGTCGATGCGATAGGGCGCTTCGCCAATATCCTCGATAAACAATATCGCGCCGCTGAAATCGGGCAGCCAGCCCGTTCCCATCAAGGCCGCCAGCACGGTCAGGTTTCCGCCCAGCAATCGCCCGCTGGCCTTGCCGGGATGAAAGGTGCGGATGCGCCCGGCGCGCGGGACCAGCCGATCCTCATTGCCCACCGGATTGGCAAAGGTCGGCATCGCCCCGTCGAACGCGACCGCACGGAATCCGTCCCAGGAAAAGCGACCCCAACTGCTCGACGCATTGGGACCATGGACGGTGGTAAAGCCAGCCCGTGCGGCAAAGGCCATGTGCAGTGCGGTGATGTCCGAAAAGCCGATCAGCAGCTTGGGGTTGGCGCGGATCGTCGCGAAGTCGAGCAAAGGCAGGATGCGCGCGCAGCCCCATCCGCCGCGCACCGCGAACACGGCGCGCACCTGCGGATCGGCGAACATCGCATTGACGTCGGCGGCGCGATCCTTGTCGGTCCCGGCCAGATAGCCATGGCGTGCGGCCAGATGCGGCGCAGGTCGGGGCACCAGCCCCATCGCCACGATCGTTTCCTTGACCAGATCGAGGTCGAACATATCGTCGGTAAAACCCGCCGGTTCGATCAGCCCGACGACATCGCCGGGCCGCAGACGCGGCGGCTTCACCAGCGTCGCGGGCAGGGGCGCAACCGGCGGTGCCTTGGCCGCCACCAACATCGCGCCCATGCCCGTCATCAACGCGCGCCGATCCATCCGCATCGTCAAAAGCCGCTCCCATCCTTGTGGCGATACTGGCCGCCTGCCCATCGCAAGTCGATGTCGGCATAATGGCAATCGCCGGTCGGCGGCCGCCCGAACGCCAGGAAAATGCAATCGACGTCGCTTTCATTGACCAGATGATGGCCATTCGGCTCGCCCTTGGGAAAGGCCGCCATGTCGCCCGTGCGCATCAATGTGCGGCCATCCTCCTCGACTAGCACAGCTTCCCCCGCCAGCATCACGACGAACTCGTCCTCATCCTCATGCCAATGCCGGTGGGACGACGCCGCGCCGGGTTTCAGCACGACATGGCTGACGCCGAAATCGGAGAGATCGCTTGCCGGGCCAAGCCGCCTGACCCACCGCCCGGCAACGATGTCGGCATGGCGCGCGGGATAGCCGGTGGCATTGGTCTGCGCGATGGCATCCAGGTCGATCCGGGGCACGGCCTTGTCTCCTCCTGCTGGCCAAGCGGCCCGGCTTTCGCTAACGCCTGGGCATGACCAGCACCAGAGCCAATCATGATGTCGTGGCGCTTGCCGAGCAACTGCTTGCCTGCCCCTCCGTAACACCCGCGACCGGCGCCGTCTTTACAGCGCTTGAGGCTATGCTGGAACCGCTGGGTTTTACCGTCGATCGTTTCGTCACCGGCGACGCGCCTGACGGCCCGGTCGAAAATCTCCTCGCCTGGCGCACCACGGGCGGTGGCAAGCATTTCGCCTTTGCGGGGCACCTCGACGTCGTGCCGCCGGGACCGGGCTGGACCAGCGACCCGTTCGTCCCCGAACAACGCGGCGACCTGCTCTATGGCCGCGGTGCCGTGGACATGAAGGGCTCTATCGCCGCCTTCGTCGCGGCGCTGCAGGATCTGCCCGACGACCTGCCCGGCACGATCAGCCTGATCATCACCGGTGATGAGGAAGGCCCGGCCGTTCATGGCACGCTCGCGCTGATGGAGCGGATGGCCGCGCGCGAACTGCGCCCCGACCTCTGCCTCGTCGGTGAACCGACCAGCTCGGCGCAACTGGGCGATGTGGTCAAGATCGGGCGGCGCGGCTCGGTCAATATGTGGATCAGCGTGGCGGGCAGTCAGGGCCATGTCGCCTACCCCCATCTCGCCGACAATCCGATCCCGAAGCTGGTGCGCATTCTGTCCGCCATCGAAGCCGAGACGCTGGACGAGGGCACTGACTGGTTCCAGCCCAGCAATATCGAAATCACCGACCTCGACGTCGGCAATCCCGCCCATAATGTCATTCCCGGCCTTGCGACCGCGCGCATCTCGATCCGCTTCAACGACCGGCATAGCGGCGCGTCGTTGATCGAACGGATCACCGCCATCGCCGCGACCGAGGGCGGCACGGTCGAGGCGAAGATCAGCGGCGAACCCTTCCTGACCCCGCCTGGCGCGTTCAGCGATCTGGTCGGCGGCGCGATCCGCGATGTCACCGGCCTTGCCACCGACCTGTCGACCACCGGCGGCACGTCGGACGCCCGTTTCCTCTCGCGCCTCTGCCCGGTGGTGGAATTCGGCCTCAACAATGCAACGATGCACAAGCTCGATGAAGCGGTCGCGGTGCAGGATTTGCGCGATTTGCAGCGCATCTACGCGCTGATCGTGGAGCGCGCGCTGCGGTGCTGATCAGCCCCGGCGTGGCTCTGGCTGGCGCAGCAACAGGACGCGGTCCGGGCTTTCGGTCGGGGCGAAACGGTTGAGATAGGCTTGTTCGCCCGTCGGCCGGGCGAGATGATAGCCCTGAAACTGGGTGCAGCCGATGACGCGCAGCATGTCCATCTGCGCCTCGCTCTCTATCCCCTCGACCACCACTTCCAGGCCCAGTCCTTGAATCAGGCCCACGACCGCCGAACAGATGGTCCGCGCCTCGGCTGATGTCGCAATGTCGCGGACCAGACTGCGGTCGATCTTCACGCGATCCACCGGCAATTCCTTCAACCGCGACAGGTTGGAATAGCCGGTGCCGAAATCGTCGATCGCCACCCGCACCCCGTCGCGTCGCAGCGCCGCCAGCTGATCCAGCACGCGCGGCTCCATCTCCATCGCCAGCGATTCGCTGATCTCCAGTTCCAGCATCGTCGTCGGCGTCTGGTGGGTGGCGATGGCGTGGCGCAGGCGCAGGAAGAAATCCGCCTGCCCCAGTTCGCGGGTGGAGATGTTGATGGCGATCCGTTGGCTTATGTCTGCCGCTGCCCAGCGCGCGGCGGTTTCGCACACCCTGTCCATCACCCAGTCGCCCAGCGCGACGATCACGCCGCTTTCCTCCGCGACGGTGACGAATGCGCCCGGCATGACGATGTCGCGTTCGGGATGCGCCCAGCGCACCAGCGCTTCGGCGGCCACCGCGCTGCCGCTGCCAATGTCGATCTGCGCTTGAAATTCCAGGATGAACTCGTCGCGCTGCAACGCCAGCATCAAATCGCGTTCCAGGTCGGCCCGGTCGGACGCCTCCAGCGCCAGTTCCGCGCTATACATTTCCGCACGGCCGCGCCCTTCATGCTTGGCATGATACATGGCGACATCGGCGGCGCGCAGCAAAGCCGTCAGCGTCTCGCCATGGTCGGGGTAGCAGGCGATGCCGATCGACGCGCCCAGGTCGACATGCTGACTGCCCAGGTCAAACCGTTCGCCCAGCGCAAACTGGATGGCGCGGGCAATGCGCGCGGCGGCGCTATGGCCGGGCAGGTTTGGGAAGAACATGGTGAACTCGTCACCCGCCAGCCGCCCGATCACCGCATCGCCCGATCCGGCGGCGACCTGCGCCATCACCACTTCGCGCAGACGCCCGGCGACCCGCGCCAGCAACTGGTCGCCCGCCGCATGGCCTAGCGTGTCGTTGACGCCCTTGAACCCGTCCAGGTCGATGAAGAACAAAGCGGCCTTACGCTCTTCCACCCGCTCGGCGAGATGGCGTTCGACCTGGCGACAAAAGCTGGTGCGATTGGCAAGACCGGTAATCTGGTCGAACAGCGCGAGCGTCTGGACATGATCCAAATTGGTCCGCACCTGGCTGAACAGGCTTTCCATCGCCACGGAAAGGTCGGGCATTTCGCGCGCGATATCGCCCGGCACCGGCGATTGCAGGTCGCCATGCGCGGCCGACACGAGCCGCTCGGTCGCCATGTCGATGGCCGTGGCGGTGGTCGCGACCGTCTGGCGCGCCGAAGCCCAGCTCATCGTCCCGCATAAGATGGCGATGATCAGTGCGCGGCTGATCTGCCCGATGTCATCGGGCTGACCGGGCGTATAGCCCAGGATGAGCGACAGGATGAAAACCAGCGCGCCTGCGGAACAGGCGAACGCAGCAGCGCGGCTTTTTAACGTCACCCCCCGCATCATCTGTCCCTGTCCCGGCGCACGCTCCACGATGAAGCCTTAGGGGGCAAGGATATGAAGGACGGTGGTTAAGAAAGGGTCAGCGTCATTCAGATGACAACGCTATTTTCGGCGCCGCAATATCAAATAGAGCGCGCCGTCCCCACCATGGCGCGGATGGGCGACGCGGACGCTGGCGATCCGGTCGGCATGGGCGCTGGTTTCCAGCCAATGGCCGATCTCGGCCCGGATCGCCCCGCGCCGCGCCGCGCTGTCCGACAGCGCGCCCTTGGGTGGCTTGCCCGTCACCACCAATATCACCCGCACCCCCTGCGCCAGCGCCGCGCCCAGCGCCTGGTGCAACCGGGCATGCGCCGCCGACAGGCTATGGCCATGCAGGTCGATGCTCATCTCCGGGCTGACCGCGCCATTGCGGATGCGCTTTTCCCAGCCCGTGTCCAGCACCGCCGCTGGCGTGCGGATCGGCGCAGGCGGTAGGGTGGGGCGGGCAGGGGGCTGCGCAATGGCCTTTTTCGCTGGAGGGTCGATAGTCACCACCGGCAGAGGGACAGGCGCTTGGGCCAGCGGGCGCAGCGGTCGCACCGTCCGGGCAAGCGCGCTCCACAGCGCCTGCTCATCGGTCGAAAGATACCGCCGCGCCATCGCCACCCCGGTCAGGGTCGGGTGAGGCGGGCGACCGACCCGATCGGCAGCAGAATGAGCGCACTGCCCCGCGCCGACATACCCCCTGCAATGCCGCGCGCCCGCGCTCCTGCACCCCAGAAACTGTCGAAGCGATTGGCCCCCTTGATCGCGCCGCCCGTATCCTGCGCGATCCACATGCCATTGGGTTCGGCCCGGTCGAGCGAGAGCAGCACCGGCGCGCCCAGCGGCACATATTTGGGATCGGCAGCGACCGTCCCTTCGGCCGTCACCGGCACGCCCAGCGCGCCGATCGGCCCCGCGCCGGTCAGTTCGCGGAAAAAGACGAAGCTCTTATTCTCGTTCATGATTCCCGCGCCCTCGACCGGATTGGCGCGCAGATATTGCATGATGTCCTGCATCGACCCGGCCTTGATCAGCCCGCGATCCTTCATCAGCTTGCCGATACCGGTATAATCGCGGCCATTCTGCCCATCATAACCGATGCGCATCACGCCGCCGTCGGGCAGGTTCAACCGCCCGCTGCCCTGCACCTGCAAAAAGAAGAATTCGACCGGATCGGCCGCATAGGCCAGTTCCAGCCCGCGCCCGGCCAGTGCGCCGGTCACGATCTGCTTGCGCTCATCATAGGGTATGAACTTGGTGCCCGCGACCTTCCCCCGAATCGTGCGACCTTTCAGGCTCTCGCTGAACTGGCCCAGATCCACGTCGATCAGGTCCGTCGGACGGCGATAGATAGGCACGTCATAGCCCGGCTGACGCGTGCGCGACCCGGCGATTTCCGGCTCATAATAGCCGGTGACGAAGGCTGCGCCATCGCCCACCTGCACCGCTTCGAAATAGCGGGAGAAGAACTCGCTGGCGCTTGTCTCCGGCCAGCTCGATGCCGCCGCGCAGGCATTGTTCCAATCCGAACCCCTGGTCAGCCCGCTCGCATCGGTGCGCCGCATCAGCGTGGGGCAGGAAATGCGAAACGCCTGCAACGCCAGCCGCGATCGCTCGCCTGACGGGATCAGGCTGCCGACCTCCGGCCCGCGCGTCACGCCCAAGGCGGCGGCGGTGCCCGGCACCAGCGCCGAGTCCGTTGGCATTTCGATGGGGAGGGTGGGACGTGGCGTGGCCGGGGTAGGGCGGGTGGCGACTTCACCGGACGACCCAGGCCGCGACGGCGCAGGGCCAGTCGCGGACGGGGGGATCATGCTACCCGAACAGGCCGACAGCAGCAGGGCAGCGGCCAGCGCGCCCGCCCTAGAACGCAACATCATGCGCCGATCACGCTTCGTCGGTTTCGCTGAGCTTCCAGTTGGGATCGTCACTGCGGACGTCGCGGGTAAAGGTCCAGATATCGTTGGTCCCGACCGCATCGGTCATCGACCCGGCGACCACATTGCCATCCTGATCGCGCGTGACGGCGGCGATGTCGGCCTCGAACCGCAGCGCGATCTGCGCGACGCCGTCATTGACGGAGGCTTCCACGATCTGCGCCTTCTCGATCCGCACCAGACGGTTGTCGAGCACATGGCCCTCGGCCTCACGCGCGGCGATTGCCGCCTCAAACGACGCACGCACATCCTCGTCGCACAGCCACGCCAGTTCGTCCCGGTCGCCACGCCAAAAGGCTTCGAGCACCATGCGATAGGCGCTCTTAGCCCCATCGACGAACTGCGGCACATCGAAGCTGCGATCAGCAGCGATCAAGGCGCGCACGCCATTTTCCGCCCCCGGCGCGATCAACCCGTCTGCCAGACGCACCGAATCGCCTGCACCCTCGGCCATCGGCCGGGGTTGCAGCACCGTCACCTTGGCACGGTCTTCGGCGGGACGGAGCGCAGGCTCCTGCTCGTGCCCGGTACGTTTGCCGAGCACGGAATAGAGCCGGAGCGCCAGAAAACCGGCTATCATGGCGAGGATGACGATCACATACACGGAAATCTATACCCTTTGCACGGGGACAATGTTCCAACCAACATAGGCATGTTTGCATCCAACTTCAAATAGCCCCTTCGTGCCGGTGCCATTGCCCTGCTCCGCGCCCCCTGCTAAGCGCGCGGGTCACATCGCGGGGGGTTGCGGCCCACCGGACATTCTTTACCATATAAGGACGGACCATGGCCGACGAAGCCGACACCAACCCCTATATCAACAGCCAGGGCAACGGCGCCGACACCGCGCCGCAAATCGCGCTGATCAGCCAATATGTGAAGGACTTGTCCTTCGAAAATCCCAATGCCCCGGCCGTCTACCAGTGGCCCGACCAGCCGCAGATCGATGTCCAGTTCAACATCGGCGCGGACCGCGTCGGTGAAGAAGTGATGGAAATCTCGCTCAAGATCGACGTGAAGGCCACAGCGCCGCAGGGCACCGCCTTCGCCGTCGATCTGCTCTATGCCGCCATCTTCGGCATGCGCAACGTGCCCGAAGAGCAGATCCAGCCTTTCATGCTGGCCGAAGCGCCCCGCCTCATCTTCCCCTTCGCCCGCCGCGTGCTGGCCGACGCGATCCGCGACGGCGGCTTCCCGCCGCTGCTGCTCGACCCGATCGATTTCGGCGCGCTCTACCTGCAACAGGCCCAGGCGCTGGAACAGACCGCAGGCGAACCGGCCGGCCACGCCTGACACGCAGGATGACCCCTGTCTCCGTTCGCCCTGAGCTTGTCGAAGGGCTGCACTTTTCTTTGAAGAAAAAGTGTGGGGCTTCGACAGGCTCAGCCCGAACGGGCACGGGGGTAATGCCATGAAACTCATCCGCGCCCTGGGATCGGTCGGCGGGCTGACGCTCGTCAGTCGCATCCTGGCGCTGGTGCGCGATTCCCTCGCGGCCCGCTATGTCGGTGCGGGGTTCGCGTCGGACGCCTTCAACGGCGTCGCCTTCCGCCTCCCCAACATGTTCCGCGCCTTCTTCGCCGAGGGCGCCTTTTCCGCCGCCTTCATCCCGCTCTTCAACAAGAAGGCGGCCGGCGAGGGCGGGCTGCCTGCGGGCTATGACTTCGCCCAGCGCGCGCTTGCCGTGCTGCTGCCGGTCCTCATCCTCTTCACCCTCGCGCTGATCGCCGCCGCCTGGCCGATCACCTGGGCGCTGTCCGGCGGTTTTTCGCGGCAGAATCCGACCCCGGACCAGTTCGCCTTCGCGGTCACCCTGTCGCGCATCACCATCCCCTATCTGGCGCTCATATCCATCGCCTCGCTGCTGGGGGGCATTCTCAATTCACTCGACAAATTCTGGGTCAACGCTGCCGCGCCCATCCTGCTCAACGTTGCGATGATCAGCGGCCTGTGGTTCTTCCACGGCGCGGACGAATATGAAACCGCGCGGGTGCAGGCGATTTCGGTGACCGTGGGTGGCGCGCTGCAACTGCTCTGGCTGATCTGGGCCTGCCGCCGCGCGGGTGTCTCGCTCAAGCTCCAGCGCCCGCGCCTTGACAAGGACGTCCGCGAACTCCTCCGCCTCATCGTGCCCGCCGCGGCCGGGGCAGGGGCGCAGCAGGTCAATCTGCTCGTTTCCACCGCCCTGTCTGGCTGGCTGCTCGCCTCCGGCTCGATCACCTATATCTATTATGCCGACCGGCTGAACCAGCTGCCCTTGGGCCTCATCGGCATAGGCCTTGGCACCATCCTGCTCCCCACCATCTCGCGGATGCTGTCGAAGGGCGAGGATGAAGCGGCGATGGAGACGCAGAACCGGGGCATCGAACTTGCCCTGTTCCTGACGCTGCCTGCCACCATCGCCTTCCTGACCGTGGCCGAACCGATCGTGCGCGGCCTGTTCCAATATGGCCGCTTCACCGCCGATGATGCGATGCGTTGCGGCTGGGCGCTGTCGGCCTTCTCGGTCGGCCTGCCTGCCTATGTTCTCGTCAAGGTGCTGACGCCGGGCTATTATGCACGCGGCGATACGCGGACGCCGGTGCGCTATGCGATGCTTTCGATCCTGATCAACATCATCGGCAATGCCGCGCTCATCCCGACGCTGGGGCATATCGGCCCGCCGCTTGCCACCGCGCTCGCTTCCACCGTCAATGTGGCGATGCTCTATCGCACTTTGGTCAAGCGCGGGCATTTTGCCGCCGATGCGGGGCTGCGCCGTCGCCTACCGCGCCTCGCGCTTGCCGCGCTCATCATGGGCGGCGCACTGATTGCGGGGGCCAGCCTGTTCGATCCCTGGCTTACAGGGGCCATGGTCCAGCGCTATATCGCGCTCGCCATACTTGTCGGCGCGGGCGTCACGCTCTACGGGCTGGCCTGCTTCGTCACCGGCGCTTACCGGCTGTCCGATATCAAGGCGCTGATGCGTCGGCGGAGCGCGACCACAACGCAATAGAACGGATCATCCCATGCGCGTCCTTTCCGGCATCCAGCCCACCGGCAATCTGCACCTTGGCAATTATCTCGGCGCGATCCGCAACTGGGTGAAGATGCAGGACGAGATGGATGCGGATTCGCAATGCTTCTTCTTCCTCGCCGACATGCACTCCATCACCGTGCATGAGGCCCGCGAACAGCGCATCCGCAATGTGCGCGACATGGCCGCTGCCCTGGTCGCCGCCGGGATCGACCCAGACCGCAGCGTCCTTTTCAACCAGGCCCGCGTCCCCGCCCATGCCGAACTCTGCTGGTTGCTCAATGGCACCGCGCGCATCGGCTGGCTCAATCGCATGACCCAGTTCAAGGACAAGGCAGGCAAGGATCGCGAAGGCGCGTCGGTCGGCCTGTTCGTCTATCCGGTGCTGCAGGCCGCCGACATCCTCGCCTATAACGCGACCCACGTCCCCGTGGGCGAGGATCAGAAACAGCATCTGGAATTGGCACGCGACATCGCCGCCAAGTTCAACAGCGATTTCGGCGTTGATCTCTTCACCCTGCCGGACCCGATCATCCCCAAGGAATCGGCGCGCATCATGTCGCTGCGCGACGGCAGCGCGAAAATGTCCAAGTCCGATCCGTCCGACATGAGCCGCATCAACCTGACCGATGATGACGACGCCATCATGGCCAAGGTGAAGAAGGCCAAGAGCGATCAGGAAATGCTGCCCGAAACGGCGGCCGGCCTGGCGGGACGGCCGGAGGCGAGCAACCTCGTCGGCATTCTCGCCACGCTGACCGCCCGCACCCCCGACGCCGTCTGCGCCGAATTTGCGGGCCAGGGCTTCGGCGCGTTCAAGCCCGCGCTGGGCGAAGTGCTGGTCGAAACGCTGCGCCCGATTCGCCAGCGCTTCCTCGAACTGCGGACCGACGACGCCGCGCTCGACGCGATTCTCGACAAGGGCGCGGCTAAGGCGGCGGCGGCGGCCGAACCGACACTGCGCTCGGCCTATGACGCGATGGGGCTGATGCGCTGACGGGACTTACGGGTTATGGCCGGGCGTGGCGTCCTTAAGGTGACAGGACATGGTTTGCGCCCGTTCGGTTTTCTCGTGCGTTCAAATGATGTTCAGTTGCGGCTTGCTAGAACAGGCCCCAATGATGCAGATAGATTCATGCCTGATACAGGACGCAGAAAAATGACCCGTTTCAAAAAGTTCGGTCTGTTCGCAGCGCCTGCCCTAGCGCTGGTTGCGCTGTCGGGCTGCGCCACGCCGTTCAAGGCCGATGTCGCCCGTTTCCAGCAGCTCCCGGCCCCCGCGGGCCAGAGCTACACCATCGTCGCCGACAATCCGCAACTTGCGGGCGGCCTCGAATTTGCCCATTATGCCGACATGGTCGGACAGCGTCTGGCGCAGACCGGCTATGTCCCGGCCAGCGATCCCGCGCGCGCCGACCTCATCGTCCGCGTCGCCTATGATGTCGACAATGGCCGCGAAAAGGTCCGCTCGACTGGCTTCGGCGGCGGTTATGGCGGCTTTGGCCCATGGGGCGGTGGCTTTGGCGGTCGTTGGGGTCGCCCCTGGGGCTATGGCTTCTATGATCCCTGGCTGTTCGGCGGCGGCGGTTTCAACGACGTGTCCAGCTACACCGTCTATACCAGCGACCTCAGCATGAAGATCGACCGCGCCGCGGACAATCGCCGCCTGTTCGAAGGCAAGGCGAGCGCCCAGTCGCTGTCCAACAAGCTGACCTATCTGGTCCCGAACCTGATCGACGCGATGTTCACCAACTTCCCTGGCCAGAATGGCGAAGATGTGAAGATCACCCTGCCGCCCGAAAAGAAGGGCTGACGCAGCACCCTATCGGGTCGGCTCCCAGCCATAGACCCTGATCCTGCCCGGTGCCTCGCAAGAGCGCCGGGCTTGTTTTTGCGCGGCCTTACAGAACCTTCAGCCCCAGTTCGCCCAGCAACTGGCTCGCCTGCGCGCGCGATATCGTCGCGCCGCGAAAGCGGCTGGCATCGTTCAGCCGCAATCCGCCCAGGTCCGCCCCGCGCAGATCCGCGCCATCGAACCGTGCATCGGCCAGATGCGCCTCGCGCAGGCTGCACTCCTCGAACCGGGCATCGCGAAAATCGCATTTGCGCAGGTCCGCCGCGCTGAAATCGATGCGTTGCAGCACTTGCTTGCGAAAGGAAAAGCCGGGCAATTTGGCGTTGATCAGCAGCGTCTCGTCAAAGCGCAGGTCGAACGCCTTGATCTCCGACAGGTCGGCCCCGGTCAGCTTGCACCGTTCGAACACAGCCGCGCTGAGCCGCGCCCCGCGCCACTGGCTGTTGTTGAGGTCGCAGGCGGCAAAGCGCGCCTCATTCAAGTCCGCGCCGACGAAATTCGCGAACGCCCCGCGGCATGACCGCCACACCGTCCTCTCCAGCCGCGCCCCGGTCCAATCTACGCGCCGCAACTGGCATGTCTCGAACGTCCAGCCGGGCAGGGCCAGCCCACTCAGGTCCGCCCCCTCCAGATCGCAATCGATAAGGTGCAGCGGCAACGCCCCCGCCAGCAACGCCTCGACCTCCGCCCGGCCCAGCACCCGGTCGCGCACAGCCCGCTCGGCGGGCGTCAATTCTTCCGCTGCGGCACGGTGAAGGTGCCCGACACGCGCCCGCTCGGACTGGTCGTCGATCCCGCCGCGCCGCCCGAAGAGCGCCCGTCCACGGTCGAACGCCCGCTATTGAGGTCCATCACCAGCCGCCCACCCGTCAGCCGATTGCCGCCCTGCGTCAGCGCGACATTGCCCAGCATCGTGATCAGCTTGCTGTTGAGGTCGTAGATGGCGACATTGCCGCGTGCGGTCTGGTCGCCCTTCGTCACCACGACATTGCCCGATGCGTCGATCCGGTCGATCTCCACGCCGCTCGTCCCGCTGCCCGGCTGGTTGCGATAGGCCACCGTCATGCGCGCGGCGTTCAGCGTCATGCCCGCCTGCGTCACTTCGACATTGCCAGACACCACCACGCGGTCGGCGCGGTCCTGCACCTCGATCCGGTCGGCGTTGAAATTGACGGGCGCGTTGCTGTCATGATTCTGCATCACCTGCGCCCCCGCGCCAGCGATCATCATCCCGGCGGCGCCCACGGCACCGATCGTCAGCAAAAGGAAGGAGCGTGTCATCAGTTGCGCCCTTTGAGACCATTTTGTTCGATACGCAAGTTCGCCCGGCCATTCAACGTCACCGTCCGCGCACCCAGGTCCGCTTCCAGATGGTCGGCGCTGAACGTGCCGATCGGGATGCGCCCGTCGACCCGGCCCGCGCTCTGCATCCGCCGCGATTTGAGGTCGATGCCGACATCGCGCGTGGTCAGCCTGTATCCGCCCGCCGCCTCGAACTGCACCGGCCCTTCGATGCCGACCCGCTCGCTGTCCATATCATAGCGGCCCTTCTGCGCGCTCAGGACGGCAGGGCCATCGGACAGCAGGATGCGCGCCGACATGGCGTTCAGATCGACGATCGGCTCGCGCGAGCTTTTCTGCACCGCGGAACCCGCGCGCAACGAAAAGGGCTGCCCCTTGCTGTCCTCGCCGCGATAGAGCGCCTCGGTCACCCGCATCCGCTCCTTCGCCACATCGACCTTATTCTTGTCGAGGACGAAGCTCACCTTGTCCCCGCCCGTAAACGGCGCGGTCGCCAGCAGCGCGCTCAGCACGCCGACGGCCACGGGCAGCCAGTTTTTGAGCAGCTTGACCATACGGTCATGGCTACCCCCCGGCTGCGCCCATTGGCGGCGCACATCGCGTTGTTGATCGGCCTGGACGGACACGGCGCTTCGACTTCCTTACATATGCGCGAAAATGTCGATCTCCGGCCACCCGGCCAGGTCGAGCGCGGCGCGGTGCGGCAGGAAGTCGAAACAGGCCTGCGCCAATTCCATCCGCCCTTCGCGCACCAGCCGCTTGTCCAGCTCGGCGCGCAACGCATGCAGGTAGCGCACGTCGGACGCCGCATAGTCCTTCTGCGCGTCGCTCAGCACCGGATTGCCCCAGTCGCTCGACTGTTGCTGCTTGCTGATGTCCTGGCCCAGCAATTCGCGCACCAGTTCTTTCAGCCCATGCCGGTCGGTATAGGTGCGGATCAGCCGCGACGCGATCTTGGTGCAATAGACGGGGGCTGCCACCACGCCCAGATAATGCTGGATCGCGGCGATATCGAACCGCCCGAAATGATAGAGTTTCAAGCGCTCCGGGTCGGCCAGCACCGCGCGCAGGTTCGGCGCGGCATAGTCGCTGCCCGGCTTGAAGCGCACCAGATGCTCGTCGCCCTGGCCATCGCTTATCTGGACGACGCACAGGCGGTCGCGCGGGGTGATCAGCCCCATGGTTTCGGTATCGACGGCGATCGGGCCGGGGGCAAGCACGCCAGCGGGCAGATCTTCTTCATGGAAATGGACGGTCATATCCTCCCTCTATGGGTAAAGCGGACATATCGCAATCGACGCTTTGCGGCGGCGGAAAGAAGGGGAATATTACCCGCAAAGCACAGTGGTTTGCGCAAAAGGAACGGAACGGGACCGCTCCTGTTAAAATCGTTCGCGCTCCCCTGAAAATTTGATATAGTGATTCCCAAACCCGCCTTTGCGGTGGATTTTGCATGTCATTCGCCCGACATGCGTGTCCGAATGGTCTTGGGGCGAAGCGAAAGTGACTAACAGGGCATGAGTTTTGACAGAGGTCGCCGCGGCGGGCGCGGCAAGGACAAGCGCGACGGTTTCGGCGACGACAATTTCTACGATCAGGGTGCCGGTGGCGGCGGCGGTGGTCGCGGCGGTTTTGGCGGCGGCTTCGGCGGCGGCGGTGACCGCTTCGGCGGCGGCGGCGGTTTCGGTGGTGATCGTGGCGGCTTCGGCGGTGGCGCTGGCGGTGGTGACCGCGGCGGCTTCGGCGGCGGCGCACCGCGTGGTGGCGGCTTCGGCGGCGGCGGCGGTGGTTTCGGCGGCGGTGGCGGTCGTGGCGGCATGCCCGCGCAGGTCGTTGGCGAAGGCAAGGGCGTCGTCAAATTCTTCAACGGGCAAAAGGGCTTCGGCTTCATCGTTCGTGACGATGGCGGCGAAGACGTGTTCGTCCACATCAGCGCCGTGGAACAGGCTGGCCTGACCGGCCTCGCCGAAGGACAGCAGCTCGGCTTCACCCTGGTCGATCGTGGTGGCAAAGTGTCGGCGACCGATCTGGTCATCGACGGCGAACCGCTCCCCGTCACTGATCGCGGCCCGCCGCGCGAACCGCGCGAACCCCGCGCCGGTGGTTTCGGTGCAGCCCCCGGCGGCTTCGGCGGCGGTGCGGAACGTGGTGGCCCCCAGCGTCAGCTGACCGGCGAACGCTCCAGCGGTACGGTCAAATTCTTCAACGCGATGAAGGGCTTCGGCTTCATTCAGCGCGATGATGGCCAGCCCGACGCCTTCGTCCACATCAGCGCCGTCGAACGCGCTGGCATGGCCGCCCTCAACGAAGGCGACCGTCTCGACTTCGAACTGGAAGTAGACCGCCGCGGCAAATACGCCGCCGTCAACCTCCAGACGAAGGCCGACTAAACGGCCTCCTGACTGTCCCTGTTACACGGGGAGAGGATAGAAAAAGGGTCGCCCCAAGGGGCGGCCCTTTTTTGTTGGCGTTCGCTGCCGGGGCTTCGTGATGAAACGGGCTGCCTCGCTTACCACGACAAGATCGCCCTTTCGCCAAGCCGCTCTTTTGGAAATCGCAATTGCCACGTCTCCTTATCATTGGCATGGTAGCGATAACACTGACTAGGAGAGGCCAATGTCTGAGGCAATCAAGCCCGTAACGCGTAGAAGCTTGCTTAACAGCGTGGCTGGTATCGGTGTGATGCTGGCCAGTCCATTTGCCGCTGTGATGCCGACTGCCCTCGCAGCCACGACAGGCGATGGCCGCGCCTTTCATTTGATCGATAACACAATTCCGGCGACGATCCTCGTAGATGCGAAAGCAGATTCAGCCGTACTACGTGCTGCTGACAGCTTTGCCGGAGATCTCTATCGGGTCAGCGGCCGACAGCCTGTCCGCGCGGCCAATGTGGATAGGGTAAGCGGGCCGCTCGTTGTGATCGGGGTTCTGAACCAATGCCCCATCATTGATCAGTTAGTGGCTTCAGGCAAAATCGACGCCTCCGATCTGTCGGGGGAATGGGAAGCATTCCGCCAGATCGTCGTCCATCGGCCATTCGTTGGCGTATCGCAGGCGCTGATCATTGTCGGTGCTGACCGGCGAGGGGCAGTATTTGGCACCTATGACCTGTCCGAACGGATGGGTGTGTCGCCCTGGCATTGGTTCGCCGACGTCCCTGTTGCGCAGCGCAGGACGGTGCTGATTCCGGCAGGATCGCGACGCGACCAGCCCAAGGTTCGCTATCGGGGCTTCTTTATCAATGATGAGGACCCCAATTTCAGTGGGTGGGCCGTCAAAAAATTCGGTGGCATCAACGCTGCTATGTACGCGCATGTCTTTGAACTGTTGCTGCGGATGAAGGGTAATTATTTGTGGCCTGCCATGTGGTCGCCGAAGGCCTTTGCTGCGGACGATCCTGACAATATGATCCTGGCAGACGCAATGGGTGTGGTGATGGGCAGTTCGCATCATGAAGTGATGATGCGTGCGCAGGACGAGTGGCATCGGAACACGGAAAAAGGCGTGACCGGCGGCGCATGGAACTATGCCGACAATGCGCAGAATCTGCGGACCTTCTGGCGCGGCGGCATAGAACGTATGGTGTCAAAGGGGCGCGGCCAAAGCTATGAATCCGTTGTTACGATCGGAATGCGCGGTGATGGGGATGAAGCAATGGCGGAAGGCACCGCCACCGGCCTGCTGGAACGCATCGTGACCGATCAGCGCGCCATCATCGCGCAAGTGACCGGAAAACCGGCGCAGGAAACGCCGCAAGTTTGGGCGCTCTACAAGGAGGTGCAGGATTATTACGATCACGGCATGAAAGTGCCCGACGATGTTACGCTGCTTTTTGCAGACGATAATTGGGGGCAAATTCGTCGCCTGCCTGCGCTTGGCTCACCTCAACGTAGTGGTGGAGCGGGTGTCTATTATCATTTCGACTATGTCGGGGTGCCGCGCAATTATAAGTGGCTGAACACCAACCAGATTGAAAAAATCTGGCAGCAAATGAATCTTGCCTATGAACGCGGCGCGCGGGCCATGTGGATTGCCAATGTCGGCGACATCAAACCGATGGAATATCCCTTGGGTTTTTTTCTTGCCATGGCTTGGAATCCCGATGCGATGACGCCTGCAATGCTTGCGGCTTACCCCGCGCATTGGGCGGCGGCCACGTTCGGCGATGATCACGCATCCGCAATCGGCGGGTTGGTCACCCGCTACAGCCAATATGCTGCCCGTCGGAAGCCAGAGTTGATTGATCAGGATAGCTTCTCGATCGGTGCCATTTGGACTGGACGGTGGCGAATTCGGGGCGATGGTGGCGGAATGGGATGCACTGGAATCACAGATGCTTGACGTGCGGGGCAAACTCCCGCCCAATCAATATGATGCCTATTATCAACTGGTTGAGTTCCCGATTTCGGCCGTCGCAAACCTCTATCGGCTCTATTATGCGACGGCCTGGAACCGCAAACTGGCGTCGCGCAACGACGCCCGTGCCAATATTTTTGCTGATCAGGTCGAAGCCGCCTTTGCGCGCGATGCAGCGCTGACCCGCCAATATCATGCTATCAATGGCGGCAAGTGGGACGGTATGATGACGCAGGTTCACATGAGCTATGTCATCTGGAATGACCCGACTCAGCAGACGATGCCCAGCATTACCCGTGTTGCTGGCGATACCCCCACCGACAAGCGCGGCAGCGGCGTTCACTTCATCAAGCGCGCTGCTGGACCAAAGGGCGTGATCGCAATCGAAGCGCCTGCGTTCGCTCGTTCCTATGATAGGAAAGGGCTAGGCTGGGCCACGATCCCGCATCTTGGCCGAACCGACGGCGCCGTTCTGGCGCTTCCTCAGGGTCGGCCTGCGACCGCCGCGAACGATGGTGTCCGACTGGAATATGACGTGCAGGTCACCGAGGCAGGTCCGGCATCCCTGACACTGATACTGGCCCCGACCCTCGATACCAGTGGGAGCGGCGGTGTGCGTATCGGCGTGTCGCTGGACGATGGGCCGGTACAAACGCTGGTGGCCGCCTTGGAAGCGACAGGCGGCGCGCAGGATACGCCCGGCAAGCAGCGATGGGCCAAAGCAGTCTGTGACAATGAAGTCCGGCTTTCGGCTGACATGGGACAATTGGCACCCGGCAAGCACGTCATCAAGGTCTGGCGTCTAGACGATAATGCGGTGTTGCAGAAACTCATTCTCGCCACCGTCGCTGTACCGGATTCCTATCTTGGCCCGGTTCCCGTTTAGCGGGGGAGGGGTGTTCCCGGTGGCGCGGCCTTAGGCCTCAAACCCGCCGAAACGGAAACGGCGCGACCGTTCGCTCATAGCTGTGCAGATCCAGCGCCCGCGTCACCGGCGGCAAGGCCCGGTCCGCGCAGGCGCGCCGTTCGCACAGCGGGCAGGTCGGCCCCACTTCCGTCGCGCCGTCCTTCTCCGGGTCGATGCCGTCGGCATGGACGATCCGCCCCCCATGTTTCGCCTCGCACCCGATCGCGATCACCGATCGGCCGCGCGCCCCCGGTGCGCCCGCTATCCCCATCGCCAGCGTGACGAAGCGCCGCCCGTCCAGCGTCTCGATCAACTGGCACGCCACCGTGTCGCTCGTCGCCGCGTCATACGCGTCCCAGCGCGGACACGCCCCGCCATAGCGGGCAAAGGGCCAGGCCTCGCCATCGAACCGCTTGGACACCAGCCCCGCCCGGTCCATCTTGACCATGAAGAAGGGGATGCCCCGCGCGCCCGTGCGCCCCAGGCTGGTCAGCCGATGCGCCAGCTGTTCGGTCGACACCCCGAACCGGTCGCGCAGCAGGGCCAGGTCGTGGCGGCTCTGCTCGCATGCCTGGCGGAACCGGTCATAGGGCATGATCAGCGCGGCGGCGGCATAGTTGGTCAGCGCCATGGTGGCGATGCGGCGGCTATCCTCGTCGGGCGGCGCGGCGCGCGCCACCTGCGCGGCGATCGCCTCGGCCAGTTCCTGCGCGCACAGATGATAGGCGATGGCGAACAGCCGCCCGGACGCGGGCAGCCGCTCGTTGAGCATCAACCGCCGCCGGTGCATGTCATAATGGCGCAGCGTCCCCGCCAGCACATCGGTGCGCACCACCTGCACCGCCATGCCATGCCGGTCCTTCAACCGCGCGCGCAATTCCGCCTGCAACAGCGCCGGATCATCGCTCATCGTCGCGGCCAGGCTCTCCGCCCCCGCATCGATCTCCGCAAAATGATTGCCCGCCCGCGCGATCATCTCGCGCAACCAGTCCACCGGCGCGACCAGCGGCGCCGGGCCGCGCGCGCCCGCGACCGCCTCGCCCGGCAAGCGTCGTAAATCGGTCAGCGCGCGATAGAATCGGGCCAGCGCTTCGGACACACCCGGATAATTTTCCGCGACCTCCAGCACCTCGTCGCGCGCAATACCGATGTCGCGCACCAGCGCATCGGACAATATTTCGCTGAGTTCACCCGGACCACCCTCAGCCGGGGACGCGGTAAAGTCCCGAATATCGATGTCATAGGTATTGGCCAGCCGCAGCAGCATCTGCGCCGTCAAAGGCCGCTGGTTGCGCTCCAAATGGTTGAGATAGCTGGGAGAAACCCCCAACTCCTCGGCCATGCGCGTCTGGTTGAGGCCCAGCTCGCGGCGCAAAACGCGCAATTTGGGGCCAAGATAAAGTTTGCGATCGGTCAGTTCTGCCATATGGACATACTGTCATAGAATGACAATTATACCAAATCTAATCATGACACACGGCCACTAACCGTCCTTCAAACGCGCAACCCTTGTCCGTATCGCTGTACGCAAGCCGATGAACGGCGCATCTGAAAGGACAAGGACATGACCACCGACACCACCGGCCATCCCCAGCCCGCCCGTTCGCGCGCGGTCTTCTCGCCCGAAGATTTCGGCCTGATCCGCACCGCCATCGCCCATTATCTGCGCGAGGTTCAGGACCAGCCCGAATCGGTCAAATATGCCAATCTTTACCACCGGCTTGGTCGGGTCGCCTGACGCCCGACCGTCCAGGGGCGCAGGTTGACCCCACCTGTGCCCCTGGATACCCGCCTTACAGCGAAAAGCGCGCCGTCACCCGAATGTCGCGCCCAGCGAGCGGCGCGAAATCCTTGAGCACGCTGGCATGCCGCCGCGCCTCGACATCGAAGAGATTATTGGCCGACAGCATCAACGTCGTGCGGTCATTGCCCGCGAACGGCTTGAACGACAGCGACGCATTGACCAGCGTATAGGCGTCGGTCGTCGTCTCATAATCGGCGATCCGCTCCTGCGCGAAGGCATGTTCGATCTCCGCCCGCGCCGACAGTCGGTCGCCACGCGCTTCCAGCCCGCCCAACAGCCGCAGCGGCGGAATGCGCGGCGCCGGGCCATTGCCCTTAATATGCGCGCGCACATAATCGGCGACGCCATCGACATTGATCGCATAGCCGCCGACCTGCGCCAGCTTCACCGACGCCTCGGCTTCGAACCCGTAATAGCGCGCATCCGCCTGGGCATAGGCGAAGCAGGGGAATTCCAGCTCCGCCCCGCCATTGGCCGCCTGACACACGCTATCGTCGACGATCGCATCATAGATATAGCCGTCGAACCAGTTGTGGAACGCGGCCAGGCTGATGCTGTAGCCCTCGCCCCCGCCGCGCAACGTGCCTTCCACGCCCCAACTGCGTTCCTTGCCGAAATCGGGGTTGCCGAGTTCAAAGGCCTGCGTCCCGGCATGATTGCCGCGCGCGAACAATTCCTCCGCCGACGGTGCGCGCTCGCTGCGCGACAGGTTCAGGCCCGCACGCCAGCCCGGCATGATCGCTTGGCTGATGCCGAGCGACCCCGACAGCGCGTTGAAACTGCGCGTCCGCCCATCGACGAACAGATCGGCATCGGGATCGGCCTTCAGGTCGGTATGTTCGTAACGCGCGCCCGCTTCCAGCCGCGTATCGCCCAGATCGAGCGACTGCAGCGTGAAGACGCCGAGCTGGTTGGTCTCGTTCTTCGGCAGGAACTTCTCTTCGCCATCCGCCTGGAACCGGCGGGTGAAGAATTGCGCGCCGAACGCCCCGTCCCAACCGCCGCGCTTGGCCTGGATGAATTCCAGCCGGCTTTCCATCGACTGATTCTTGAACGTCGTGCCGACTTCGCCCGTCGGTTCGATTTCCTGATGCTGATAATCGGCCCAGCCCGCGCGCAGGCGGATGCTGTCGAGGAACCCGCCCCCCGTCGCCACTTCGCCGCGCAGGTCGGCGCGGGTCTGGCGCATGGACAAGGTCACGTCTTCGTGGCTGTGACCTTCCTCCTCTTCATGGCCATGCTCTTCGCCTTCATGGTCGTGGTCATGCTCTTCGGTCACATCGATACGCGACGGCACGCCATAGCGGTTCTCGGTGTGCGACACCGATACGCCCAGATTGCCGCCGTCGCCGATATAGGCAAAGCCGCCTGCCACTTCCCAAGTCTCCGCCGCCGTGTTGGGCAACTTGCCTTTCCACATCCCGTCTTCGCGGATTTCGGCGTCGTCCGACTGCGCCGCCAGCGCGCGCTGCGGCTTGGACAGGATATAGCCGCCAGTGCGCAGGTCGTCGCTCTTGCTCCAACTGCCATCGAGATGGACGACGAAATTCTCGGCCAGTGGCGCTTCGATCTCGCCGCTCACCGTCCGCTCATTCGCCGCGCTGCCATAGGTCGCCAGGCCTTCGACATGCACCGGTTCATCCGGCACGCGCCGGGGTATGCGGCTGTCGATCACATTGACCACGCCGCCGATCGCCGACGATCCGTAAAGCAGGGCGGCAGGGCCGCGCAGTATCTCGATCCGGTCGGCAGTCAGCGGGTTGATCGCCACCGCATGATCGACCGATGTATTGGACACGTCGAAACTGCCGATACCATCGGTCAGGATACGCACCCGCTCCCCTTGGAACCCGCGCAGGATCGGGCGGGACGCATTGGGACCGAAGGAGGTGGCCGACACGCCCGGCTGCCGCGCCAGCGTCTCGCCGATGGTGGTGCGCAATTGCTGGGTCAGCTTGTCACCGGTCAGGACGGTGGTGCCGGACAGGATATCGCCCTGCCTACGCGGGATCAGCGCGGTGACGACAATGTCGGCGCGATTGTCATGATAGGCCTGGTCCGGCGCTTGCGGGTCAGGCGCCTGCGCAAAAGCCGCGGGTGCGGCACACAGGACGGACAGAGCGCAACCAGCACGCAAAGAAAAGAGGCGGGACATCAACGATGGTCATCCTTGGCAACGGGAAGAATGAGACTCTGTAACCAATATGATATGGTATATCAATATCGGCTCGTTGCTTTTCCGTTGCAGCGCAGCATTCGCGCCACGATCTCCGGCAATTTACAGGAACAGAAAGTCCGCCAGCGCCTCGACCGCCGGAGTTTCCGCGGCATCGGGCCGCACCGCCTGGCGAATCTCGACTGCGGGCAGGGGCATGTCGAGCGCGATCCGCTTGATGCCCTCCATCCGGCCCAAGTCACGCGCCAGCGGACCGAAAGCCGCGAACAGGCCTACATCATCCCGCAAGGCCGTCATGATCGCTGCCATATTGTCGCTTTCCAACGCCAGCGGTCCCGACCGGACCTTGCCCTTGGCCAGCGCCGCCTCGATCACCGCGCGCATGGCGTTATCGCGCTCCATCGCCAGCATCGGCGCTGCGGCCAGATCGGCGCGCGATACGCTCTGCGACCGCGCAAATGGATGATTCGCCCCCGCATATATATTGACCGGCTCCGACCAGCCATAGCGCGACGGAAAATCCGCTGGTGCTTCCAGTGCATAGAAATAGGCGATGTCGGCGCGCCCCCTTTTGAGCGCCGCATCCGCATCCGCCGCCGACTGGACATGCAGGTCGAGCGCGATCGCCACGTCCTCGTTCGCCGCCTCGAACGCTGCCAAGGCGTCCTGCAAATGGCCGAACACCGGCGCGGGCGCGGCCAGCATGATGGTGCGGCGCGGCGGCTCGGCGGCAATAGGGGCAGGGGGCGGCATCGGGGCAGCGGCCACGGCAGCGGGAGCCGGGCGGTCCCAATCATCCGCCTTGTCCTGCGACAGCAACGTCATCGCCTCGGCCGTCTTGCGTCCGGCCGGGGTCAACCGCGCCGCGCCCTCCAGATCCTCGAACAAGCGATAGCCCAGCCGCATTTCCAACGATGCCAGGTCGCGCGCAATCTCTTCGGCCGACAGCCCCATGTCATTGGCACAACGCGCCAAATTCCCCGCCGCCACCATCTGCGCAAAAAGATCCAACTGGCGCAGGGATGGTGTGTCCATCCCCGCCTGATAGAGGAAATGCCAGGCCGGTGTAAGCGCGATCTTGACGAAGCCCGCCCAATGATGGCAGGGCGCTCTCCTGCCGGGCGGGTATAGCTCAATGGTAGAGCACTAGCCTTCCAAGCTTGTGATGCGGGTTCGATCCCCGCTACCCGCTCCAGCAGAGAAGCCCGAAAATCAGCCCGGCTTCGGCCCTGAACTCGCCCGTTCCATCAGCGTGAACAGAAATTCCGGCGCATCCTCCGGGCCGTTGGCGAGTGCGTCTATGACGGCGCGGCCCATATCCTCCAGCGGTTGGCGCACCGTCGTCAGCGGTGGCCAGGATGTCAGGCTGGCCGGAGTATCGTCGAAGCCGACCACCGAAAGATCTTCCGGCACCCGCAAACCGATCTGATGCGCCAGCGTCAGCACGCCCAGGGCCATATCGTCATTGGTGGCGAAGATCGCGCTTGGCGGGTCGGGCAGGGCCAGCAAGGCCTCGCCTGCTGCGATGCCCGACGTGAAGGTGAAGCCGCCGCCGACGAACAGACTCTCATCGACCGGCACGGCCGCAGCGGCCAGCCCGTCGCGAAACCCCTCGACCCGGCGCAAGGCCGACCGGTGCTTGGCGGGTGGCGTGATGATCCCGATCCGGCGATGGCCATGGGCGATCAGATGGTCCGCGACCATGCGCCCGGCGGCGCGTTCGGGCGTGTGGATATTGAAGCCCGCCCCGACCACCGACCCAGCGATCCGCGCGCAGGGCAGGCGCAACTCGGCGAGGCGCGCAAGCATCGCGGCATCATCGGACAGGGGCGGCACCAGCAGCACGCCATCGGGGCGCAGGGCCGCCACCAGTCGGTCAAGCACATCGAACCGCTCCTCGCCGCCCGGCGAAATGGGTTCCACGACCAGATGATAACCCAATTCGCGGCAACGCGCGGCGGCCCCCGACTGGATGCCGCTGATGTAACCGGGCGCGGGATTGCTGTAGAGATAGGCGATCATGAACGACCGCCCGCCCGCCAAACGCCGCGCCGACTGGTTGGGCCGATAGCCCAGTTCGCGCACCGCCGCCTGCACCCGCTCGCGCAACTCGGCGCTGACATTGGGGGCATCGTTGACGACGCGCGACACCGTCTTGATCGAAACTTTGGCGAGGGCGGCGACGTCGTGGATGCTGGTCATGGATATCTGGCTCGAAACAACGGAAACACCGCTCATGCGGGGGGAAGGCGGCGCTTGGCAAGGCGCGATCATGCGCCCTATGCTACCCATCGCCAACATAGGGATGGGCAGTGATGGGTGACGTGATCAATCTGCGCCAGGTGCGCAAGGCCAAGGCACGCGACGACAAGGCGCAGCAGGCCGATGCCAACCGCGCCAAATTCGGCCGCACCAAGGCGCAGCGACAGGCGGACGACACCCAGCGCGCACGGCAGGAGGCGGCGGTCGACGCGGCCTATCGGGAGGACCGTACGCCTGAATAGTCCGTGACAGCCGGCCCCCGTTGCGGTTGCGCTTTTGCCCCTTGCCTGATACCGGCGCGCGCATCATCCGCGCCATTCCCGAACAGAAGAGTCGCCCACCATGTCTGACAAGATCAACCGCATCGTCCTCGCCTTTTCCGGTGGCCTCGACACCAGCGTGATCCTGAAATGGCTGCAACAGACCTATCAGTGCGAAGTGGTGACGTTCACCGCCGATCTGGGGCAGGGCGAGGAACTGGAGCCGGCCCGTGCCAAGGCGCGGCTGATGGGCGTCAAGGAAGAACATATCTTCATTGACGACCTGCGCGAAGAGTTCGTGGCGGACTATGTGTTCCCGATGATGCGCTCCAACGCGCTCTATGAAGGCCTTTATCTGCTCGGCACGTCGATCGCCCGGCCGCTGATCGCCAAGCGCCAGATCGAAATCGCCAGACAAGTCGGCGCGGACGCGGTGTCGCATGGCGCGACCGGCAAGGGCAATGACCAGGTCCGCTTTGAACTCGGCTATTACGCCCTCTCGCCTGACATCAAGGTGATCGCGCCGTGGCGCGAATGGGATTTGACCAGCCGCACCAAGCTGATTGAGTTCGCCGAAAAGAACCAGATCCCGATCGCCAAGGACAAGCGCGGCGAAAGCCCCTTTTCGACCGACGCGAACATGCTGCACACCTCGTCCGAGGGCAAGGTGCTGGAAGATCCGTGGGATGAAGTCCCCGACTATGTCTATTCGCGCACGGTGAACCCGGAGGACGCGCCCGACGCGCCCGAATATATCACCATCGATTTCGAGCGCGGCGACGGCGTCGCGATCAACGGTGTCGCCATGAGCCCCGCGACCCTGCTCGAAACGCTGAACGATTATGGCCGCAAGCACGGCATCGGCCGCCTGGACCTCGTCGAAAACCGTTTCGTCGGCATGAAATCGCGCGGCATGTATGAAACGCCGGGCGGCACCATCTATCACCTCGCCCATCGCGGCATCGAGCAGGTGACGCTGGATCGCGGCGCGGCGCATCTGAAGGACGAACTGGCCCCGCGCTACGCTGAACTCATCTATAACGGCTTCTGGTTCTCGCCGGAGCGTGAGATGTTGCAGGCCGCTATCGACCATAGCCAGGAAAAGGTCACCGGCACGGTCCGCCTCAAACTCTATAAGGGCGGCGTCTATATTGTCGGCCGCAAGTCGCCGCACTCGCTCTACAGCGAAAAGGTCGTGACGTTCGAGGATGATGCCGGTGCCTATGACCAGCGCGATGCGGCGGGCTTCATCAAGCTGAACGCCCTGCGCCTGCGCCTGCTGGGACGACGCGACCAGTAAAGCAGGATTCATCCAACCTCGTCATTCCCGCGAAGGCGGGAATCCATCTCCGGCGCTATCCCACGATGCGAGGTAGGGAGGTGGATCTCCGCCTTCGCGGAGATGACGACCGGGGAAAATCTCTATCATCCCTGTTACACGTTGCGACAAAGTCATGCGTGCTGTGACATAGTTGCGGGACAAATTGGGCCGATAAGCATCTTCAAGAACGGCGAAACGTCGTTCCGCATAGATGCTTTGGAAGGAACAGGACATGATCCGCAAGTTTTTTGGAACCGTCGCGCTCGGCTCGCTCTTTGTCGGCGGCCTCGCCGCTTCGCACGTCGCTTTCGCCCAGCCGGGCGATGGTCCCGGTCGTGGTGGCCGTGGCGGTGGCATGATGATGATGGCCGACACCAACAAGGATGGCACGATCACCAAGGCGGAACTGACCGCCGGGCTGGAAGCGCGCTTCGCCAAGATGGATATCGACAAGGACGGCAAGCTGACCCAGGCCGATCGCGATGCGATGCGCGCCCAACGCCTCGACATGCGCTTTGCCAAGCTGGACACCGACAAGAACGGCCAGATCAGCAAGGCTGAAATGGCCGCCGCGCAGGAGGCCAAGGCTGACAAGCGAGCAGACAAACGCGCCGAAGCGGGCAAGCCCGGCGGGCCGGAGGGCCGCCATTGGGGTGGTCGCCATCATGGTGGCCCCGGCAAGGGCGGCAAGATGATGGGCGGTCGCGGCGACGCCAACAAGGATGGCACCGTGACCAAGGCCGAATTCATGGCCGGACCTATGGCCATGTTCGACAAGGCCGACGCCAATAAGGATGGCCAGGTGACCGCCGACGAAATCAAGGCCGCGCGTCAGGCGATGCGTAGCGCCTGGAAGGACCGCAAGGCCGCCGCTCCGTCCGCCAACTGATCGAACACCCCCCGTTCACGGGTCCAGGCCCGGCATTCCCCTGCCATCCCTGAACCGGACTCGTGAACGCTTCCGGAAGGGCGAAGACTGGCTCTCCCGCCACGCCTTCGCCCTTCCAACTTTTTCCCGCCCATGACAGACAGGCGCAATGAGCGAAAAACCCCACCTCCTGCTCGTTGATGACGAGCGTTCGATCCGCGAACCGCTGGCGCAATATCTGTCGCGCAACGGTTTTCGCGTCACCGCCGTCGACAGCGCGGCGGAGGCACGCATTCGCCTCAACGCCAATGCGATCGACATGGTGATCCTCGACATCATGATGCCGGGCGAGGATGGGCTGTCGCTCTGCCGCCATATTCGCGAGACCAGCGAAATCCCCGTCATCCTGCTCACCGCCCGCACCGAAGAAACCGATCGTATCGTGGGCCTCGAAATGGGCGCGGACGATTATGTCCTCAAACCCTTTTCCCCGCGCGAACTGGTCGCCCGGATCAAGGTGATCTTCCGCCGCGTCGCCACCGGTGGCCAGCGCGTGACTGCGCCGGACGGGGCCAATTACAGTTTTGCCGGATGGCTGCTCAAGACGCAGGAGCGGACGCTGGTGGATAGTGAGGGCGTGTCGCTGCCGCTCTCCACGGCGGAATATAATCTGATGCTGGCCTTTGCCACCCGCCCCAATTCGGTGCTGAGCCGCGACCAGCTGCTCGACATCACCCAGGGACGCGAGGCCAACGCCTTCGACCGCGCGATCGACAATCAGATCAGCCGCCTGCGCAAGAAGATCGAGCCTGATCCCAAGAATCCGACGCTGATCAAGACCGTATGGGGTGGGGGCTACACGCTCTCCGCAGACGTGCGCAAACTGTGAAGCGCCTCCGCCTCTGGCCGCAAAGCCTGGTCGGACAGATCATCGCGCTCGTCGCGCTGGCGCTGTTCGTGGCGCAGGCGATCAATTTCGGCCTGCTCTATCGCGAACGCATCCGGCTGCAATTGACCGCGCAGACCGCGCCCGCCGTCTATCGCGTGGTCGATGCGCTCGACAATCGCCCCGACCGGCCCGGCCCGGCGCGGATGCGGGCGCGCTTCGTGCAGGGCGCGCCGCAACTGACCGGCGAAGCCCGCCCGGACATTGAAAAGCGGGCGGCGGCGATGTTCGAGGATATCGGCCTGCGCATCCTGACCGTGCGCGTGGTGCAGGACGACGCGCTGATGCCGATGCGCCGCTGGGAACGGATTCGCGTGCGCGCCGATGGCGAGCGGCCACATGATCACCGGGTCGAGCGGCTGACGCTGGCGGCCGAATATGAGCCGGGCAAATGGGTCGTCACGCAAGCCCGCAGCGGCGATCGTCCGGCCCGCTTTGGCGGCTGGCTGATAGGCCAGACCCTCATTCTCTATGTCATCGTCCTCCTGCCACTGCTCTGGATCGGCAGCCGTCTCGCCCGCCCCCTGAAGCAACTGACCGGATCGGCGCAGCAATTCGCCCGTACCGGCGCGGCGGATGCCGTGGACGAGCGCGGCCCCGGCGACGTGCGCGACCTTACCATGGCGTTCAACGCCATGCGGTCGCGCATCATCGCCATGCTGGACGAAAAGGACCGAATGCTGGGCGCGATCGGCCATGATCTGCGCACGCCGCTCGCTTCGCTGCGGGTCCGCGCCGAATCGGTCGAGGATGATGCCGAACGCGCACGCATGTCCGAAACCATCGATGAGATGAACCGGATGCTGGAGGATATCCTCTCGCTCGCCCGCGCTGGACGCAGCACGGAATCGGTGCAGAAAGTCGATCTTGCCGCGCTCGCCGATGCCGTGGTCGAGGATTTCATCGAGCTGGAATCGCCCGTCGACATGACCGAAAGCGACCGCGCCGTCGCCTTCGTGCGCCCCCAACAGATCCGCCGCGCCCTGCGCAACCTCATCGAAAACGCCATCGTCTACGGCGAACGCGCCCATGTGTCGGTGGTGCGCGAAGCAGGGTCGATCCGCCTGGTCGTCGCCGATGACGGCCCCGGCATCGCCGAGGATCGAATGGAAGAAATGCTCGAACCCTTCACCCGCCTGGAAGGCTCCCGCAATCGCGAAACGGGCGGCGCGGGACTGGGCCTCGCGCTGGTCCGCGCGATCATGGCCGAACATCAAGGCGAACTGCGCCTCACCAACCGCGCAGAGGGCGGGCTGGAAGCGAGTTTGGTGCTGCCTGCTTAGGTCGGCGTCTTGCGCAGCATGACCATGAATTCATTGGTCTGTTCCAGCGGATGCTGGATATTCGTCACCTCAAGATTGACGATCCCGCTGCTGCGAAGGTCATCGATCAACTGGCAGAATGTATCCGATGTAAATACCCAACAATGGGCGTCTGTATAGGAACTGGATTTTCTTTCAGCCAGATCCAAAGCGTGCGCCAAACTGAAGCGGGGCTGAAAAAACGCCGGATTTTTACCCGCCCATATCTCGGCGACATTCACCTTCTGATGATAATAGAAATGGTCGGCCAATTGCCACATGCTGGGGATGACGAGTTTTTCCCGATAGGCTCGCACGAATTCGGTCGCCCGGCTGATCTGCCGGAAAAAATCAAATGTGTATCTCTTGTCGGGAATGGCGAGGAATATCTGGCCTCGCGGCGTCAGTAACGCGCTCAATTCTTCGAACCACCGACACATATCGGGTATATGTTCGATCACATGACTGGCACAAACCAGATCGAATTTATCGCCGATCGCTTTTGATAGTTCGTTGCTTTTTATGATGTAATCGACATCGACGATTTTTGAAATATCGCGGTTCGGACTGGTCTTGGACAGTTCGATCAGTTCCGCCTTGCTGTGCCAATCGACATATTTGACGTTATCCCCATCCTCCTTGCGGAACATGGGATTGTCGAACGCACCTAATTCGAGAAACCGGCCATCTAGGAAAGAGGAATTTTCTGCAAATGCCCGGCGTTTTCGCGCAATCGAGCTTAATCCGCCCATAGCGTTTCCCTTCGCTCGTCATCTATCCGTGCTCAGCTACTTCACCGTCTTGGTCACACATGATCAATAGGATAACAACTAATTTCTCGGCGGTGTACCTACATGTCGGGTGCCAGTGAGCGACTTATTGACTGATCCCTAGGAGCGAGCCATCATTAGACTGCCCGTTGAGCGCTCGGCTACGTTCAATGCTGACCCGGCTTGCTTGACGTTCCCGCCGCTGACGGGTTGATCAGCGCCGCGCCGCTTGGCAGCGCGGTGCCGCCCATGTCGAGCTTCCTGGCCTGCTCCGTGGCGACGCGCACCGGATCGTCGCGTTCCTTGATCGCGGCCTTGGTCTCTGCGTCCATGTCCGCATCCTCCGCACCGTCGCCGCCACGGGTCCAGCCCAGGATGATCGACATGCGCCGGTTGCGCGGGTCATAGCTGTCGCCCTTGATGAAGGGTTCGCGGTCGGCGACGCCCTCGATCCGGGCGAAGCGGGCGTTGCCGATGCCGCTGTCGGCCAGCGCCTTACGCGTCGATTCGGCGCGGCTGGATGATAGCAGCCAATTGTTCATCGTCCGTCCCGATGCATAAGGCAGGCCATCGGTATGGCCGCGCACGATCAGCAGGTTGGGCATGGTCTGCAGCGCGGTGGCGACTTCGCTGATCAGCGCGCGGGCCTGGGGCACCAGCCGGTCGGTGCCCATCGCGAACATCGCAAAATCGGCTTCGTCGATCAGGTCGATGCGCAACCCCTCGCGCGTCTCGGTGAACCGCACATGTTTGCGCAGCTTTTCCAATCCCTTGCGCATCATCTGCGCTTCCAGCTTTTTCTTGATCGATTCGAACTTCTGCCGGTCGGCGGCGCGCATCGCCTTACCGCCCTGATCCTTGGTGCCGCTCGCGTCCCTGGGTATGGTGATCGACAAATTACCCTGGCCGCCAGTGGTCGGGTAATTTTCCTTACCCATGATGGAGTCGCCACCCATCAGCCCGGTGGAGCCAGCCGACGCCATCTTGAGTTCGACCAGCGTGGGCGTGAAATAGTCGGCCAGCGCCTTGCGCTGCTTTTCCGTGGTCGCGCCCAGCAGCCACATCAGCAGGAAAAACGCCATCATCGCCGTTACGAAATCGGCATAAGCGACTTTCCACGCGCCGCCATGATGGCCGCCATGGCCCTCCACGATGATCTTCTTGACGATGATCGGCCGTGGTTCCGGCTCGTTCGCGCCGCGCTTCTTGTCCCCCGCCACGGCTTATTTGCCCCGCATGCCGTCGAACACTTCGGCAAAGGCCGGCTGGTTCGCATGGGGCAGGCTGGAGCGCGCGGCCTCGATCACCAGCGGTTGCGGGTGACCGTGGAGCGAGGCGACGATGATCTGCTTGACGACATGATAGATCGCCCCGTCCGCCTCGATCACGCTGCGGCACCGGTTGGCGAAGGGATTGACCATGCCATAGGCGAGCAACACGCCCAGGAAGGTGCCGACCAGTGCCGAACCGATCATCGCGCCCAAAATGGCGGGCGGCTGGTCGATCGATCCCATCGTCTTCACCACGCCCAGCACGGCGGCGACGATGCCGAGCGCGGGCAGGGCGTCGGCCAGGCCTTGCAGATTGTCGGCGGGTTTGATCGCTTCATGATGATGGGTCTTGAGGCTGTTATCCATCACATCCTCGACCGCATGCGGATCGAGCGTACCCGACGACACGACCACCAGACGCAGCGTATCGCTGATCAGATGGATCAGCGTCTTGTCCTTCATCAGGCGCGGATATTCGGTGAAGATGGTCGAACTGGCTGGATCTTCGATATGCGGTTCCAGCGCGACCGGCCCTTCGACCCGCAACGTCTTCATCAACTTGCTGACGAGGAAGATGCAGTCGAGGAAATCCTGCTTCTTATATTGCGGCCCCTTGAACACTTTGGCCAGACCACCGCCCAACGCCTTCAAGTCAGCGCCCGAATTGCCGATGATCAGCGCGCCGACGGCCGCGCCGCCGATGATCATCATTTCATGGGGCAGGGCATGCAGCACAGGGCCGATATCGCCGCCAGTGATGATGAACCCGCCAAATACCATGACCAACAGGACGACAAGGCCGATGACTGCTAACATGGTAATCCCCGAAAAATATGCCCTGAGGCATCGACCCCATCAAAGGGTCCGTCACTTGGTTAATACGGACTGGTTAGCGGCAGCTTTAGGACAGCCGATTTTTTAGCCGATCAGGTCGAACAGCGTCTGCTTGTTGATCCGGGCAAAGGCGGATTGGGCCGCTTCCAACTGCAGCAACTGCGCCGACACGTTGGAAATCACTTCGCTCAAATTGGTCGACTCCAGGCTCGCGCGCCGCTCGGTATAATCGAGGCCAATGTCGGTCAGCCGCGTGCCGATGACATCCAGCCGGTCGCTGCGCACGCCCTGCCGCGCCTGTTCGACGACAATGTGGCTCTGCCCGGTCTTCACCGCGTCGAGCGCACTCGCCAGCGCTGCATCGTCGCTGCCTTCCAGCGCGGTCATGGCCTGGCCCAGCATGTCGTCGATCGACATCGGCGTGCCATCGACATCGATGCCCTCGGACACCTCCTGTCGGGTGGCGACGACCGCCAGGTTCATGCCTCGGCTGACCGGCACCAACACGCTTTGCCCGTCGTCGAAGACCGACGTGCCCTGATAATCCTTCTGGTTGAACAATTCGCCGATCGTTGTGCGGATCGTGGACATTTCCTCCAATATCGCGGCGCGGCTGGTGTCGTTGAGCGACCCGTTGCGCGCCGACGTCACCAGCACCTGCGCGCGTTGCAACAGGGTGTCGACTTCGGCCAGATTGGCTTCGGCATTGGTGGCGCGGGTCGTGCCATAGCTGATATTGGCCTGCCAGGCGGCCTGTTGCGACTGGGCGCGGGCGATGTCCGACACCTGGACCCAGGCGAGCGCATTGTCCGACGCCTTGTTGAGTGTGACGCCGGTGGATACCGCGGTCTGCCCCTCGACAATGCTTTTCGACAGGGACTGTTGCCGCCTGATCTCGGCGAGCATGATCTTGTGCGTGATGCCTACCATGGTTCAGCCCTTTGCCGGTCAGATGATCTGGAGGATTGCATCGATGGTTTCCTTCGCCATCTGCAATATTTTGGCGCTGCCCGAATAGGCTTGCTGGATGCGCAGCAGGTCGGCCGCTTCCATGTCGAGATCGACGCCGCTCACCGCTTCGCGCGCCGCCACCGCCTGATCGTTGCGACCTTGCGCCGTGGTATTTTCCGCCTTGGTCGCGCCCAGCAGATTGGCTTGTGTGGCGATCAGCGCGGTCCAGCCCTGTTCGACGCTGCCATTGCCCCGCAGGGTCGAGGATACCGTCAGCAGATTGCCGTTGAGCGTCCCGTCGCCAGACCGCAGCGCCAGGTCGTCGGGCGCAAGCCCCAAGGCCGTGACGCTGGCGGCACTACCCCCAAAGGCCAGCAGAGGTGCGCCAGCCGCGCCGCCATCGGTAACGCCCTGCGCATGCCAGTCGTTGATGTTGGTCACGAACTGCTCGGCCAGCGTATCGAGATCGTCGGCACGGTCGGCCGCCGTGTCGGCGGCGGAAAACAGACCGCCCAGTGTGCCGTTGGCCGGGGCAGATAGCGCCGTTCCGTCGCTCAGGCTGAGCGACAGGCGACCATCGTCATCGGCGGCGAGCGATAGGCTGGCCGCGCTATTGCCGGTCACCAGCGTCTGTCCGCCATAGCTGACCTCGGCCACGCCCCGCGCGCCGAAGCTGATATCGACGTTCAGCGTTTCGTTCAGATCCTGCAACGCCGCGTCCCGGCTGTCGAGCAACTGGGCATAGGCGGATGTGCCTGGCTGCGCGCGCAGCAGGCTGTTGTTGATGTCGGCCAGCGCCGCCAGCGACGCATTGGCGCTGTCCACCACTGATTGCCCTTCGGCCTCGATGCCCTTGGACACGGCATCCAGATCGGCGGCGGTCTGGCGGAAAGCGTCGGCGACGCGGCCGATACTGTCCAGCGTCGTGACGCGCAGCGACGTATCGCCCGGCGCGGCGGCCAGCTTGTCCATATTCTCGAACATGCCGGTCATCAGCTGACCGATGCCCGTGGCGCCGTCGTTCAGCGCAATCTCGGTATCGCCCTGCCACCGCAGCCGTGCGGCCGAACTGGCGAGATTCATGGTGGTCAGACGCACGGTGGCGTCGAGATAGGGGTCGGCCCCGCGATCCACGCTCATCACCTGGACGCCGCCGAAATTGGCGCGTGCGGTATAATAGGCCATCGTCGCGGTGGATGCGCCGGACTCGCCGGTCGTCACGCTGCGCCGCGTATAGCCCGCTGTGCTGGCATTGGCGATATTCTCCGCGATCGCGGCCATGGCGGTACGATAGGCACGAGTGCCGGACGCACCGATGATGAACAGGTCGCTCATTCGCCCGTGGCCGGTGCGGCGGGGGCGACCCGCTCGCCGAACTGCCGGATCAGCAATTGGGCGATGCCCATGCTGTTGCTGCCCGCCAGCGCGTCGGCGGTGCGGGAATCGGCCATCGACTGGAATTGCTCGGTTGCGCTGGAATCGCTGATCCCTTCGGCCAGGCTCGCAGAGCGCATCGCGCCAATCATCTGGCGCAGGAAGATCGCCTCAAACTGCTGCGCCGCCTTTTCCAGCGCGGCCTTGTTCGCGGCACCTGCGTCCGATGGCACCGTGGCGGCGGGGGTCGTTGTCACCTGCATCATAGCACCACCAGTTCCGCCTTCATTGCGCCCGCCTGTTTCAAGGCTTCGAGGATGGCGACCATGTCCGCCGGGGAAGCCCCGATCGCATTGACCGCCTTCACTATATCGGCCAGCGACGCCCCACCTTTAAAATTGACCATCGGTTTCTTTTCTTCGTCGATGCTGATGGCGCTCTGCTGCTCGACCGCGGTCTCGCCTCGGCTGAACGGCGCGGGCTGGACGATGCGCGGCGCTTCGTTGACGCTGACGGTCAATTTGCCATGGGCGACGGCGGCCGGATGGATGCGGACCGCGCCATTGATGACGACGGTGCCGGTGCGCGCGTTGACGATCACCTTGGCGGCGGCATCGGCGGGGGAAATCTCGATATTCTCGATCATGCCCATCATCAGAATGCGGTCTTCTGCGCCTGGAATGGCGTCGATCGCGACTGACACGGCATCCATGGCGCGCGCGCGCCGATCACCGAAGGCCCGGTTGATGCCATCCGCCACGCGCAGCGCGGTGGTGAGGTCGGCTTCGGCCAGGTTGAAGGTCAGGGTCGGCGCGGTATCAAAACCTGTGGCCACCGCGCGCTCGACCGTCGCACCGCCGGGGATACGCCCGGCCGAGGGGATGTTGACCGACACCTGGCTGCCATCCGCGCCGGATACGCCCAGGCCGCCGACCGCCAGATTGCCCTGCGACATGGCGTAGATTTCGTTATCGGCACCGCGCAGCGGGGTCATGATCAGCGTGCCCCCACGCAGCGACTTGGCCTTGCCCAACGCCGACACCGTGACGTCGAGCCGCTGGCCGGGCTTGGCAAAGGCGGGCAAATCCGCCGTCACCAGCACCGCGGCCGCATTTTTGAGCGCGGGATTGATGCCCTGCGGCAAGGTCAGGCCAAAGCGCGAAACCACACCCTTCATGCCCTCGGTCGCATATTGCAGGCTGTCGTCGCCCGTACCCGCCAGGCCCACGACGATGCCATAGCCGGTGAGCTGGTTCGGGCGGATGCCCTGAAACGTCCCCAGATCCTTGACCCGCTCAGCCTGTGCCGGGGTGGCGATCAGGAACAGGCTCGCGAACAGCGCACTGAAAAATCCTCCCCTGAAAGGGGAGGGGGACCGGCGAAGCCGGTGGAGGGGTGTCACCCCCTCGATAGGGCGACACCCCTCCGTCAGGGCTACGCCCTGCCACCTCCCCTGCAAGGGGAGGATGGAGGCGACGCGATCGAAGATGCTTTTCACGATGCTCTCCATCAGAAGGGGCTGATCATCGAGAAGAAGCTCTGCAACCAGCCTTGCTTGCTGGCGCGGGCGATCTCGCCCTTGCCGGTGTAGATGATCTTGGCATCGGCCACGCGGGTCGAGGCGATGCGGTTGTCCGGGCTGATGTCGGCCTGGCGGACGAGACCGCTGATCTGGATATACTCGTCGCCGCGATTGAGCGTCAGGGCTTTCTCGCCCTTCACCAGCATCGTGCCGTTGGGATAGACTGCCGCGATCGTCACGGTGATCTCACCCGAAAGGGCATTGGACTGGGTCGCGCCGCCCTGGCCCGCAAAATTATTCTGGCCGCCCATCGCCACGTCGCTCGCGGAGAAGAGCTTGGACAACACGCCGGTCGTGGGCGGTGCCAGGCCGATATTGCCGTTGCGGCTGGTATCGGCGCTGTTGCTCTTGGTCGCCTGCGTCCGTTCGACCAGGACGATGGTGATGATGTCGCCGACCGTCGTGGCGCGCGCGCCGCTGGTCAGCGGCGTATAGCCGACCGAGGTCTGAAAGATCGATCCATTGGCCTGCGGCACCGGCGGCTGCGCGACGATGGACGGCGCATAATGCGCCCGTTCGGCATCGCGCTTCTTGCCCGCCAGGGCAGGAGAGGCGACGAAAGCCACCAGCGTTGACGCCGATACGATAAGCATGGCCGTTCGCCCTGAGCGAAGTCGAAGGGCTCGGCCGACCGACAGGGAGGCCACTTCGCGCTGCGCAGTGGAGGGCTTCGACAGGCTCAGCCCGAACGGGTTTTGATTGTTATACATCATCTCAGATCACATATTCTGATTGACATATTGGAGCATTTCGTCGGTTGCCTTGATCATCTTGCTGTTGACCTCATAGGCGCGCTGCGTCTCGATCATCTCGACCAGTTCCTCGACGATATTGACGTTGGACGTTTCCAGGCTGCCCGACCGGATCGAACCGCGTCCTTCCAGTCCTGCGACGCCGACCTGCGGCACGCCACTGGCCGCGCTTTCGGTCAGCAGGTTACCGCCGATCGACTGCAGCCCCGATGCATTCATGAAGGTCGCCAGTTCGATCTGGCCCAACTGGGTCGGCTCCGCCTCGCCCTGCAGCGTCGCTGATACCGTGCCGTCATTGCCGACCGTGACCGACGTCGCGCCTTCGGGCACGGTGATCTGCGGGATCAGCGGCAGGCCGTCGCTGGTGACGACATTGCCCTCGGCGGTGACGCTGAAATTGCCCGCGCGGGTATAGGCGATGGAGCCGTCCGGGCGCTGGATCTGGAAGAAGCCGGAGCCTTCGATCGCCATGTCCAGCGCATTGCCGGTCTGGCTCAGCGTGCCCTGCGTATTGATCTTGCTCGTGCCCTGCAGCGAGACGCCCGACCCCAGGTTCAGGCCGGTCGCAAACTTGTTTTCGCTGTCCGAATTGGCGCCCGCCGCGATCATCTGCTGATAGGCGAGCGTTTCGAAATCGGCGCGGTCGCGCTTGAAGCCGGTGGTGTTGACGTTCGCCAGATTGTTGGCGATCACGCGCATCTTCGTGTTCTGCGCGTCAAGGCCGGTGCGGGCGACATGAAGGGCGGCGTTGCTCATCGTTCATTTCTCCGTGCGGCATCCCCAAGGGGGTGCTTATGCGTCAAACACAGCAAGATGCGTGCCAATATTAACCATATCCCTCAGCTATCGAGCCGCATCAGCGATGCGCCGCCATCGTCCAGCTGCTTGGTGGTATCGATCAGCTTCACCTGCGTTTCGAACGCGCGGCTCGCCTCGATCATCTGCACCAGCGCCTTGGTCGCATTGACGTTCGATCCCTCGATCGACCCGGCGGTGACCGACGCCAGCGGGTCTTGCGGCAGCGCGCCGCCATTCACCTCGCGGAACAGGCCATCGGTGCCCTTGGCGATGCCGGAGCCAACCGGGCTGACCAGTTTGAGCGCATCGACCAGCTGCGGATTGGCCGGGTCGCCGCCCTGCGGCACGCCCCAGATGCTGCCATCCTGCGCGATCGACACGCTGTCGAGCTGGGGCAGGGTGATGGGACCGCCAGCCCCCAGCACCGGCAAGCCGTCGCCGGTGGTCAGCAGGCCGCTGTCAGAGATTTTAAGGTCGCCCCGGCGGGTGTAGGCTTCGCTGCCGTCCGTGCCCTGCACGGCCAGCAGCGCGTCGCCATTCATCGCTACGTCGAGCGGATTGCCCGTCGCGGTGACGGCACCGCCCTCCATGCTGGCGGCGATGACCTGTTCGGACGCCTGCGCCCGCGTGTCGAAGGTATCGCCCTGGAGCCAGCGCGTCTCGGCATTGGCAATCTCTGCGCGAAAGCCGACGGTGTTGGCGTTGGCGAGGTTGTTCGCGATCGACGCCTGCCGCGCCATCGCGCCGCGCATTGCCGTAAGTGCCGTGTTGACGAGCCGGTCCATGGACGAAGCCTTCTACCGTTGGATGCTTAGGTGCGCATGTTGACGATGGTGGTGGTCAGCGTGTTCGCCGTCTCGATCGCCTTGCTGTTCGCCTGGAAATTCCGCTGCGCGGAAATCAGCGCCACCAGCTCCTCGGTGATGTCGACGTTGGAGCGTTCCAGCGACCCGCTGTTGACCGCGCCGAACATGCCTTCATTGGCGGTGCCCAGGATGGGCGTGCCGCTCGCGACGGTCGAGGACCAATGGGCATCGCCTTCCTGGCGCAAGCCTTCCTGGCTGTTGAACGACGCCATCGCGACCTGGCCCAGATAGGCGGTGCTGCCATCGGCATAGATGGCCGAAACCAGGCCGTTCTTGGCGACGCCGACGCTGGTCAGCTGCGCGCCGCCGTCGGCGCCCAAATAGGTGGTGGGAATCTGAAGATCGGTCAGATCCGCCGGGCTGCTCGCCGAGGTCGGCGGTGTGGTCAGCGCGCCGGTGGCCGGATCGACGCTGAACACCTGGATGCGCGCGCCCGTGGTATCGACCGCATAGCGGTCGTCATCGACCGAGAACGCGCCGTTGCGGGTATAGCTGACGGTGCCGTCGGGCGCCTTGACGGTGAAATAGCCTTCGCCGGTGATGGCGAGGTCCAGCGTCTTGTCGGTGGTTTCGATCGTCCCTTGCGTGAACTGCTGGGCGATGCCCTGCACGCGCACGCCCTGGCCCGCAACCTGGCTGGTCGTCTGCATCGGCGCGGCGGCGAAAATGTCGCCGAACTGGACCTTGCTCTTCTTGAAGGCGGTCGAATTGACGTTGGCGACATTGTTGGAAATGGTGGCCAAATCGGTCTGGGCGCCCTTGAGGCCGGACAGCGAGATATAGAAGGACATGGCGTTGCTCCCTGGGTGAAAAGGAAAGAAAAAAAGGGTGGTGAGATTACATCAGGCTGATGGCATCGGACGGGCTGTAACTGCCCAGCGCGGTAATGAGTTTGGACGATGATCCGTCGGCGGGGGACTGGACTGCGGCGATCGTGGCCCAGGTCGCGACCTTGCTGGGCGTCGCGCCATTGACCTTCACCTGCAGCGCCGAGCTGGCGATCGTATCGCCCGCATCATTCTTCCCATCCCAATAGAAGGTGACGTCGCCGGCGGCCTGCGTGCCAAGGTCGATGGTCTTGACGACATTACCGCTGCCATCGATCAGGTCGACGCTCGCGCCATCGGTCGCTTCGGGCAGGGTGATCTGCCCTGCATAAAGCCCGCTCGCGTCAGGCGCCGCGATATTGCTCTGCACCAGCATCGACTTGCCGATCCAGCTCGCCGCATCGCCCAGCCTGGTGCCGCCCATATCGGCGGCCAGCCCCTTGAGCGTCGCGTTCATTTCGGCAATGCCGCTCGAATTGGTGATGGTCGCCATCTGCGATACCATCTCGGCATTGTTGACCGGTTCGAACGGATCTTGCGTCTGCATCTGCGCGGTGAGCAGGCGCAGGAAATCGGCCTGGCCCATTTCCGACTTGCCGGTGCCGACATTGGCATTGGCGTTATAGACGGACAGCCCGGCTGCGTCGGTGGCCGTTGAAATCGTGCTCATTTGCCGATCCTTATGGTTTCGAGCATCAGGGATTTGGCGGTGTTCAGCACCTGCACGTTATTTTGATACATGCGCGCGGTCTCGATCATGTCGACCAGCTCCGCATTGCTATCCACCGCCGCTTCCCACACATCGCCATTGGCGTCGGCCAGCGGGTGGTTGGGGTCGTGCCGCTTGGTCGGTTCGGCCTTGGTGGTGACGATCTCGGAAACCTTGACGCTCGCCATGCCGGGGCTGTCGGTGACCGATGTGAAGACCGGCTTGATCGCGCGATAGGCGTCCGCCGCGCTGCCAGTGACATTGCCCGCATTGGCCATGTTGGACGCGGTGGCGTTCAACCGGACGAGTTGCGCGCTCATGGCGCGCCCGGCAATGTCGAATATGTTCATGGGACCAGAGCCACTCATGCTCATTCTCCCCTGAGCGCACGGTTGATGGTGTTGATGCGACCCTCAAGGAAGGAGAGGGTGGTGCGATATTTGACCGCATTTTCGGCAAACAGCGTCTGTTCGGTGCTGAGTTCGACGGTATTGCCGTCGAGGCTGGGCTGCAGCGGGACGCGATAGCCCATGGCGTCATCGACCGCCTTGGACACGTCGGCGGCATTGCCGCTCGCCTGCGTCGTGGCCTTTTGCAGCGCCGCATCGAAATCAATGTCGCGCGCCTTGTAGCCGGGGGTCGATGCGTTGGCGATGTTGGACGCCAACAGGGACAGCCGCTGCGAGCGAAGCGCCAGCGCCTTTCCATGAATGCCGAACAAACCGTCTTCCACTGATCCTGCCCTTTTTGCCTGCTGGCCCTAAAAGTTTCGTTTCCCCCGCCGTTCTGACCCCTGATGGCGTCCATTGCGGGTGATCCAGCCTGAAATCAGCAAGAGCCGTGCCAATTTGCGTGGGTGACGCAACGGCAAGGTGGAAATGCCCGGAAATCTGGGCTTTTGCGGGTGAAGGCGGCAAGGGCGGCAAAAAATTGCCGGGCTGCGGCAGCATCTTGCCGTCGCACTACGGGCCTATGGGGACAGGCATATATGATCACTATTATAGGCCATTTATTCGATCCCGTGACGCTGCTCGCAATAATTGCAGGCGTCCTGCTGGTCGCTCTGTTCCAGAACGGCGCGGGGCCGCTGGGGCGGGCGATGCTGGCGCTGCGTCCGCTGGTCACGGCCGATCCCGCGCGCGACCGCGACGCGGCCCGCGCTACCATGCTCAAGATCGACCAGGTGGCGCAGTTGCGTGGCCTTGCTTGCGCCGATCGCGTCAAGACCGCCTCGCCCTTCCTGACCGACGCCGCGCGTAAGCTTGCCAATTGCGACCGCACCGACCAGTTCGAACTTTGGGCGGGCCAGGCGCTCGCCGACCGGGCGCAGCGCCACGGCGCGGTGCATAAGGCATGGCTGTCGATCGCCGATGCCGCGCCGGCCCTCGGCATGGCCGGCACCATCATCGGCCTCGTCGGCATGTTCGCGGCCATGGACGATCCCGCCGCGCTGGGGCCAGCCATGGCGCTCGCGCTGCTCACCACCTTCTACGGCGTCGTGATCGCCAATGTCGTCGCTGCGCCGATTGCTGCGCGCCTCATCGACCTGTCCGAACAGGAGCTCGCCTGGCAGCGCGAAGCGGTGACGCGGATGCTGGCGATCGCGCGGCGCGAAAATGCGCCGATCCGGCGCGGCGCGATACGCGAAGTCGCATGACCGGCACGGCCACCACCACCGCTGTCGCCCGGCGCAATCGCTGGGCCGTCAGCTTTGCCGATCTGCTGCTGCTGCTGCTCGCCTTCTTCGTGCTGTTGCAGGCGAGCGGCGCGCGGCGCGATGTCGTGCTGGCGGGCGTCGCCCAGCAATTTGGCGGCCGGGCGATGCGGCCGGGAGTGGAATTGCGCGCGGCCGATCTGTTCGAGCCGGGCGAAGCCTTGCTCACGCGGCAGGGTCAGGCGCGCCTCTCCGCCATCGCCCGCCGCTTTGCAAGCGAGCCGGGCGGCGTCGAGATACGCAGTCGCGGCTCCGACCGCGCCCACCAGCGCTTCGATGATTGGGATCTGGCCGCAGCTCGCCTTGGCGCCGTCGCCCGCGCGCTGAAACTGGATGGCATCGCGCAGGATCGGCTGCTGATCCGCGGCCTCGACCAGTCCGACGGCAAAAGCGGGCAGGGGCAGGTGATCCGCATTGCGCCGGGGCAGACGGACGCACGTTAACCAACTTGGCACGGATATTGCTGAAAATCCCGACATAGAACCGCCGACCTTGTCAGGAGACATGCCGTGCCTCGCGCTTATCCGTTCCTTCTCGCCACCGCTGCGCTGCTTGGCACCGCGCCCGTGCAGGCGCAGCAGCGGTTCGAAAATCTCGATCGCATCGACAGCCTCGTCGCGATGTCGGTGGGTGCCAATCTCGGCGAACCGGGTGGGCCGATGGCCCCGGTGGATCGCCGCCTGAAACTGGCCGCCTGCCCGACAATGCCCAAGGTCGAAGGCCCGGTGTTCGGCGCGGCGATGGTCAAATGCGAATCGCTCGGCTGGCGCATCCGCGTGCCGCTCGTTGCAGGTGCATCGGCCGCCGCATCGGGACCAGTGCCGCGCACGGCCAGCCGCTTCACGCCCGCCGCCCGCGCCACGCCCCAAGAAAACGTCGTGCGCAAGGGCGATCCGGTGCAACTGATCGCCGGCAACGCGCTCTTCAACGTCTCGCGCGGCATGATCGCGGATGAGGATGGCGCGGTCGGCGACACGATCCGCGTCCGCGAAGACAAGCGCGCCGCCCCCATTTTGGCCCAGGTCGTGGAAATGGGCCTAGTGCGCGTTCCGGGGTTTAAGGATTTTTGAACTTGTCCGTTATACGCCTATAGGGACGAGTGAAGGATTGAAGCCAATGATCAAATCTGTCGGCCAAAGCATCAGTGCTGCCATAGAGGCGACCCGCCTGCGCGAAGGGGGCAAGACGCGCGCGTCTTCGACCACCGGTTCAGCGACGGCGTCACCCGCGTCGACTTCTGCCAGCCCCGCTGCCCGCATGGCGGCGGAAGGCGCGCCGGTCGATATGGACCGCATCGCCGCGATCAAGGCGGCGATCGCATCGGGCAACTATCCGGTCAATGCTGCCGCGATCGCTGATCGCATGGTCGCGCTCGACCTGTCTGCTGCGGGGTAACAACCATGCCGCTGGGGCTCGCCGCGCTGGATGACCTGTTCGAAGCGTTCGAGGATCTGCGCGATGTGCTGGACGGCACCGATGCCGTTGCCATCGAACTGGCGAGCAACCGCGTCAGCCGGGCCGCCGCCGCCGTGCGCGGTGTTGGCGCATGGCGCTCCGAACCGATCGTGATCGAACGGCTGAACGCCATGCTGCCCTTGCTCGAAAGCGCCCGCGTGCGCGTCAGCCTGCTGGCCGACCATGCGAATCAAAGGCTTGCCATGCTCGCCGCCCATGGATCGACCCACGCGCCGCTGACCTACGGCCGCTGAACTTTATTTCCTGTTTTCCCTAAAACGGCACCGAAAGGTGCCGTTTTGCGTTGCGGGCCAAATTTCCTGACGCCGCGTTAACCAAATCTTGGCACAAGCCTTGCTCTAATGATCCCCGCAATGATTGGGGAATAGGGTCAAGTGTCGGCTTTCGCAGACATCACTACCGGGGCGACATCGACGGGCAATCGCGTGACCAACGCGATCGCCATGGCGAGCCGCCGCACCGGTGTCGACTTCTCCTATCTGCTGGGTCAGGCGAAGATCGAAAGCAGCCTTAATCCCTCCGCGCGCGCCACGACATCGTCAGCGACCGGCCTTTATCAATTCATCGACCAAAGCTGGCTCGCCGTCATCGACAAGCATGGCAGCGACTATGGGCTTGGCTGGGCATCCGACGCGATCAGCCAGAGCAGCAACGGCCGCTATCATGTGGCGGACCCGCAACTGCGCCAGCAGATACTCGACCTGCGCAAACATCCCGAAACCGCCTCGGTCATGGCCGCGCAGCACGCCGCCGACAACAAGGCCTATCTGGAACAGAAGCTCGGTCGCGAAGCCGAACCGGTCGATCTTTATCTTGCCCATTTTCTGGGCGTGGGCGGTGCCAGCAAATTCCTCTCGGTCCATGATCGCGCGCCCGGTGCCACCGCCGCTTCGCTCTTTCCCGCCGCCGCGCGCGCCAACCGGTCGATCTTCTACGACCGGTCAGGCAGCGCGCGCAGCTTCGCCGACATTCGCGACCGTTTCGCCGCGAAGCTCGAAAAAAGCTCCGGCAGCCTCGGCGGTGAGGTGCAATATGCCGCCGCCGCGCTGCCATCGGGCGCCAAGACGGTCCAGCCCGCCGATTATGTGCGGATCGAAACCCAGCGCCTCAGCGAACAGGTCGATGTCGGCATCCGGCCCCAGCCGCAGACTGCGCGCCTCGCCTATCTCATGCTCGCCACCCTCGGAAGGTAACGGCTCCTCATGACTCCCACCCAAGTCAAAGCGAAGATCTGGATGAGCGCCGTCCAGGGGGCGGTGCTGCCCTTTGCGACGCTGATGGTCGTGCTGTTCATGATGGTCCCCGTTCCGGCGGTCATGCTGGATATTGGCTTCATCACCAATATCATGATCAGCCTCGCGGTCCTGATGGTGGCGCTGAACGCCGCCAAGCCGCTCGATTTTTCCAGCTTCCCGACGGTCCTGCTGTTCGCCACGCTGCTGCGCCTCGCGCTCAACGTCGCCTCCACCCGCGTCGTGCTGGTGTCGGGCCATGAAGGCTCGGATGCGGCCGGGCAAGTGATCGAAGCGTTCGGCCATTTCCTGATCGGCGGCGACTATGTCGTCGGCATCTTCGTCTTCGCCATCCTGATGATCATCAACCTGGTCGTCATCACCAAGGGCGCGGGCCGCGTGTCCGAAGTGTCGGCGCGTTTCACCCTGGACGCCTTGCCCGGCAAACAGATGGCGATCGACGCCGACCTCAATGCCGGCCTGATGACGCCGGAAGAAGCCAAGCTCCGCCGCGTCGAAGTCGCGACCGAGGCCGACTTTTACGGCTCGATGGATGGTGCCAGCAAGTTCGTGAAGGGCGATGCGGTCGCGGGCATCCTGATCCTCGTCATCAACATCATCGGCGGCATCATCCTGGGCGTCGTCAGCCATGGCCTCGCCATCGGCGAAGCGGCCCAGACCTATATCATCCTCGCGATCGGCGACGCACTCGTGGCGCAGATCCCGGCGCTGCTGCTCTCGATCGCCGCCGCCTCCATCGTCACCCGCGTCAAGAGTGAGCAGGATCTGGGCGGCCAGATTGCGGGCCAGTTCGGGTCGGGCCGCGCCTGGGTGCCAGTTGCCGCGATCCTTGGCTTCCTCGGCGTCCTGCCTGGCATGCCGCATCTCATCATCCTGTCCGCCGCCGCGGTGGCGGGGAGTATCGCCTGGCACTTGCGCAAGGCCAGCCAGGCTAAAGCCGCTGAACCTGCGCCAGTCGCCCCCGCGCCCAATCCGGCCGTGATCGAATGGGATGACGTGTCGGACGGCGCAATCCTGGGCCTCGAAATCGGCTATGGCCTCATTGCCCTGGTCGATGAGCGCAAGGGCGCGCCGCTAATGGCGCGGATCACCGGCATCCGTCGCCAATTGTCCAAGGAACTGGGCTTCGTCGTGCCGATGGTGCGGGTGAAGGACAATCTGGCGCTCGAACCCAATCAATATCGCATCACCATCGCCGGTGTCGTGGTGGGCGAGGATGAAATCTGGCCCGACGACCTGCTCGCGCTCGACAGTGGTGCGCTCGAACATGTGATCGTCGGTCGCCCGACCAAAGACCCGACCTTCGGCCTCGATGCCGTCTGGATACCGCAGGCCAAGCGCAGCGAAGCGGTCATCGCGGGCTATACCGTGGTCGATCCGCCGACCGTGGTGGCAACGCACCTCAACCAGCTCATCGCCATGAACGCCGCCGAAATGTTCGGCCTGGACGAAGCGCGCAAGCTGCTCGACACTTTGAAGGACGCGGCGCCGCAACTGGTCGAAGGCCTGACGCCCGCCACGCTCAGCCTCACCCAGATCAGCGCGCTCTGCCGCGCCCTCCTGTCCGAAGGCATCGCGCTCAAGGATTTCCGCCGCATCTGCGAGGCGATGGTCGACGCCGCCCGGCCCGATATGAGCCACGAACAATTGGTCGAGGCTGTGCGCCAGCGAATCGGCGCGCTCATCATCCAGGGGCTGGTCCCGGTCAAGATGCCGCTGCCGGTTATCACGCTCGACGGCGACCTCGAAGCGATGCTGGCGCAGGCCATGCGCGTGGCGGGCGATGCCCGGCACCCGATCGAACCCGCGCTCGCCAACCGTATCGTCGAAGCGGTGGTGCAGGCCGCCCGCCCGCTGCTGGGTCAGGCGCGCAACTTCGCCATCGTCACCTCGCCACTGGCCAGGCGCGCGCTGGCGCGCTTGTTCAAGCCGCATCTGCCCGAAACGCCAGTGCTGTCCTTCCTCGAAATTCCCGATGGCAAGGGTGTCGAAGTGGTCGCGGTCGTGGGCGGCGAACAGCGCCCCACGCCCCGCCACGACCCGGCACCCCGCCACGAGCAAGCGCGCGAACGAGTCGCCTGAAAGGAGGCTGAGCCATGTATATGAACAAGATCGCGGCCGGCGCCCACACCTATGCCAAGCCCGGCGAAAACAGCCCGGAGCGGCTCGCCCGCCAATATATGCCGCTGGTGCGCAAGATCGCCTGGCACGTCCATGGCCGCGTTTCGAGCGCGATCGAGGTGGAGGACTTGCTCCAGATCGGTATGCTCGCGCTGGTCGAGGCCGCCAACAGTTTCGAGGATCGCGGCTTCGGCTTTGCCGCCTATGCCCAATTGCGCGTGCGCGGCGCGATGATCGACCATCTGCGGCGGCAGGCGACCATCTGCCGCTCCGCCATGGCCAAGCGCAAGCAACTCGCCGCGTGTCGCAATGGCTTGGAACAGACGCTTGGACGGCTACCGACCGAAGCGGAAATGTCCGCCGAAATGGGCCTTGATCCGTCCGACTATCGCGAACTCGCCGATAGCGTCGAAATGGTGCAGCATACTAGCATGGACGAGGTCTATTCGGACCAGTCCATGTGGTTCGCCGATGTCGAGGACCGCGCCGACGACGTGATGGAGCGCGAATCGCTTAAGAAGGCGCTCGCCGCCTGTATCGGCGAACTGCCGCAGCGCGAAGCGCTGGTGCTGCAACTCTATTTTGTCGAGGAACTCAACCTGGAGGAAATCGGCCACACGCTGGACATCGGCGCGGCGCGCGTTTGCCAGATTAAGAAAGCCGCGCTCGACAAACTCCGCGAGAAACTGCGCGACTGGGACTGAACTATTCGTCGTTCGCGGCCAGCCGTCCGACCCGCCGTTCCTCGCCATTGGGCCAGCGGAACCGCAACGGGCGATAGCTTTGCGTCCGCCACCACGGATCGGCGACCTGGAACAGCCCGCTGGCCTCGGCCCTGCGCCCCAGATCCTTGCGTGCGGTAACTGCCGCCAGCACGGGCGCCAGGAACAGCCCCGCCGTCACCGGAATAATCCAGCCGATGCCGCTACCCGCTTGGATCGCCAGCGCCAGCAGCAGCGCGCCCAGCAGGATATGCCATTTGAACAGCCAGATGGCGCTGCCGATCGCCATGCCGTCGCGGTCGCGGGTCTGCCCGTTCCAACTGCTCTTGCGGCCCATCAATATGCCGAACAGGTTGATCGTCTGGGTCAGCATCGCGACCGGCGCCATCAGGATCGACAGGATGATGTCCACGATCACGCCGCGCGTCATCCGCGCCGCGCCGCCAAAGCCGATCCGCCGCGCCGGGTCCAGCAAGGCCCAAAGCATCGCCAGCAGCTTCGGCCCGAACAGCAGGAAGGCCGTCACCGCCAGCAATCCGCCCGATGGCAGCACATCGGTCGGCGGCCACACGCCACTCGCCCCACCGCCCAGCACGACCAGCATCAGCGTCAGCCACATGGGCGACGTGCAATAGGCCGTCGCGCCCACCAGCAACTGAAACCGGCTGACCGGATGCAGCCCCGCAATCCGTACGAGCAACGGCACATGCTGGATATTGCCCTGGCACCAGCGCCGGTCGCGGGTGAACAGGTCGGGCATGGACGGCGGAAATTCCTCGAAACTATCGTCGGCTGTGACCATATGCACGTCCCAGCCGCGCCGCCGCAGCAGCGCCGCCTCCAGCATGTCATGGCTCATGATATGCCCGCCGAACGGCGCACGGCCGGGCAGTTCGGGCAGGCCGCAACTTTGCGCAAAGGCCTTGACCCGGACGATGGCATTATGGCCCCAGAACATGCCTTCGGACCCGGCCCACCAGATCATGCCCGCTGCCGAGATCGGCCCGAACAGGCGGCTCGCAAATTGCTGCCAGCGCGCAAATAGCGTCGCCGCACCCATCACGGTTGGCACGGTCTGGATCAGCCCGACCTGCGGATGCCGCTCCATGTCGGAGGCGAGCCGCGCCATGGTCTGGCCGCTGACGATACTGTCGGCGTCCAGTACGATCATGTAATCATAACCGCCGCCAAACCGCTCGACCCACTCGGCGATATTGCCGGGCTTGCGCCCGATATTTAGCGCGCGGCGGCGATAATGGACGGGGCGTGAGAAGGAGTCGCGCATTTCGAGATAGGCCGCGCGTTCCGTTTCGCCGCTCTGCACGTTGGAATCGGACAGGATGAAGAATTCGAACCGCTCGCGCCCCATCACCTGCGCCAACGATCGCTCCATGATCGACAGCCGCCCCAGCACGCCCAGAAAATCCTCATTGCACACCGGCAGCAGGATTGCTGTCTTGCCTTGCAACGGCTGCGACGCGCGCAGCGGGCGCGGCGTCACGCTGCGCCCTTTGCCAACGGTCAGCAGCAGAAAGCCGATGATGGCGGTGGCACAGCCGAACGCGATCCAGGCGAACAGCGGAATGAACAGGGCGAGATAGATGCCCTCCAGCAAGGAAATGCCGTCCAGGCCGATCGAACGGCGCATCTCATGCGCGGCCATGCCAGTCGGGATCAGGGCGAGCAGCACGACCAGCATGCGCCGTGCCCACAGGTCGATATTGAACCGGCGCGGCACGATCAGCGGCGGACGCGCGCTGAAATCCTGCTCCGGCATCGCAATCGGGCTTTCGGGCGGCAGCTGTTCGAAGGCCGGACTCACCGGCACGTCCTCAGCGGCGGCATCGGCCACCGGCACCTGTCCATTGCCCATATCATCCAGACCCATAGCGTTTCACCCAACGGCCTGAACCGTTCGTTACGCCAACGGTTCCGTTCATCCGCCAATGGGGTAATGCACATATTCGCTCACCGCGCGGCCGCTGGCCTGCAATTGCAACCGCACATCCGCCGCGCCGCCGCCGCTGCGCCGCAGGTCCAGCACCGTGCGATACAGGCCTTTGCGCCCCAGAACCGGATAGCCCGCCTGTTTGACCAGCGTGCCGTTGGCGATGTCCACCCACAGGTCGGGCTTGCTACCCTCCGCCACACCGGCGAAATCGACTACAAGCCGCGCGATGTCGGGCTGATCGCCGCGTCCGCGCCAGACATTCTCGACGATTGCCATGCTGGTCGCGGCGGGCGAACTGTCGGCCGTCCAGTCAAGCTTGTAGGAAAGGTCGATCCGCTTGCCCGGCACAGGCGCAGCGGCGGGCGTCCAATAGGCCGCCAGATTGTCGGTATATTCGCTGTCGGTCGGAAAGGCGTAGAGCCGCACCTCGCCCGCGCCCAGCGGCCGGGCGGGCGTGGCCCATAAAGTCGGGCGGCGATCATAAAAAACGCCATCGTCCTGATAATGGTCGAAATCCCGGTCGCGTTGCAGCAGCCCGAACCCCTTGGGATCGCGCTCGGCAAAGGCGCTGACCATCGGCGCTGTGGGATTGACGATCGGGCGGGCATGGGCGGTGCCATCGGCGCTGGCGATCGACAATAGGTCGGAATCATGGATTTCCGGCCGCCAGTCTGTGCCGATCGTCCGGTTGGCCTGATCATACCAGAACATGCTGGTCATCGGCATCAGCCCCAGTTCGGGGATGGCACGGCGAGGGAACAGGGCGGCGGTCACGTCCTGCCGCACGCCGTCCTTGTCCAGCCGACTGACGAAGCGGAACGCGCCGGCAATCGACGCTCCATCGAGCAAGGCGAAGATGGTGACGCTACTTGGCCCCGTCCGCTCCAGCCAGAAATGGGTGAAGCGCGGAAATTCCTCGCGCCCCTGGATGCCGGTATTGATCGTAACGGCCCGCGCCGACAGGCCGAATTGCTTTTGCGGGCTTGGCGCACGAAAATAGCTGGCCCCAAGGTACGACAACCAGTCGCCATCACGCGCGGCATTCATGATGCGGAACCCCGCAAAGCCAGCGCCGGGCGGCAGGGCCGTCACGGGATTGCCCGCGGGCGCATCGAACATGGCCGGATCATAGCGTAGCGGGGTCGCCCGGCCTTGCTCGATGATCGCGATCTCCACTGGCTGCGGCGCGGTGGCGGACAGCGGGAAAAAGCGGATGCCGGTATCGCCCGGCAGGTCGCCCCACAAAGTCCGCTCCTCGCGAAAGCGCGCCTCGTGCAGCGCGGTATAATCGATCTTGGCGGCACCCGGATGAGCCGGCGTCTCGGCAAAGGGCGCGCGCGCCAGCCGCTGCGCCTGGCCGATCAGCCGCTCCCAGGAAAAAGGGGGGGCCTGCGTTTGCGCGTACAGAGCGCGGGGGAGGAGGAGGGCAGCGCCCGTGGCAGCGATCATCGCGCGCCGGTCAATCTGGGTCATGGTTTCACCATGGCGAGCCTGTCACGCAAAACCAAGCCCCCCATGCTGCATATGCGATGAAGCCCCCGCCCGGGGGGACGGAGGCTTCTGATGCTGGTCGTTCGATCGAAGTTGTGGCTCCCGGCACGGTGGGGACTGTGATGTGCCGGGCGCCTATGGGCGGCTGTCAGGTGACCAGACCTCAGCCGACCAATGGGGTAGGGGTTTAGCCGATCAGCTTCAGGACGCCCTGCTGGCTCTGGTTGGCCTGTGCCAGCATCGCGGTCGACGCCTGGCTCAGGATCTGCTGCTTGGCGAGCGCGGTCGTTTCGGCCGAAAAATCGGCGTCTTCGATACGGCTGCGCGCGTCGGTCAGGTTGGTGATGTTATTGGTCAGGTTGTTGACCGACGATTCCAGGCGGTTCTGCACGGCACCGAGCGTAGCGCGGGCGGTCGCCACCGTCTGCAGCGCGGTGTCGAAGTCTGCCAGAGTGGCGGCATCTTCCGCTTCCGTCGCGCTGGCCACGTCGGCCACGTCGATGGCTTCCAGCGTGATGGTCACGGTGTCGGTGTCGTTGGCACCGGCCTGGATCGTCACGGCGTCGGCGGTCGTCGGGAACAGCGCCTTGCCGTTGAATTCGGTCTTGGTCAGGATGTCGTTGATCTGGACGGCCAGCTGATCCTTTTCCGCGTCGATGTTCGCAACGGCTTCGGTGCTGTTGGTGTCGTTGTTCCGCTGCACGGTCAGTTCACGCATACGCTGCAGCATGTTGCTGACTTCGTTCAGCGCGCCTTCCGCGGTCTGCGCCAGGCTGATGCCGTCATTGGCGTTGCGGATGCCTTGGGTCATGCCCTTGATCTGCGACGTCATGGTCGAAGCGATTGCGAGGCCGGCGGCGTCATCCTTGGCGCTGTTGATGCGCTTGCCGGTCGACAGGCGCTCCATTGCGTTGGTCAGGCCTTTGCTGGCCATCGACGAGGCATTGGCGGAGCGGAGAGCGGCGGTGTTGGTTCCGATAACAGTCATGGTGTTCCCTTTCAGTGTCAATCAGGTCGCTGCCATGGAGCGTCTGCGGCCTCGAAAGGGGATAACGGCGGGCAGCGACCGGCCTTTAGCGCCGCTGTCGATTTTTCTGAAAAAGGGCAATTTCCCTGGCTACTACGCGCGCGCGTAGGACAAAGGACGGCGTCTTTGCCGCCTTGCCGGAATTAAATTGCCGGTCGGCGGCAACTGGATGGCAAAGTTAACCATCTGATAACCACATAAATATAGAGCTTGAACCATCGAAGGGGTCCGGGGCGTGCGGGGGCACAAGCCGACCAGTTATTGGGGTTTTGTTCATGTCATCGCTCGACGTGAGCCGTGGAGTCTGCGCGCTCGTTCCGGGTCTGCAGCACTGGCTCGAAAACGCTCTCTTTACCGTGCGCATCGTCGACGCGGCCAGCCCGCGTGAAAAGGACAGCCGCCGCGTGCTGCTGGCCACCGAGATCGGCCATGCGACCCATCGCGACATTCTCATCAACCTGATCGACGGCGCACCTTCGCTGGTCTCCGCGGCCAACGGCCTGCCCGCCCGCGTCGCCTTCGGCCTTGCCGACATGGGTTTCGCCTTTGCGCTCATCGCCGAACTGGCGCGCCCCGCGGCCGTCCCCGCGGTGGGCGACAGCGGCAGCGTCCGGCTGATGACGCTCGCCGGGCGGGTCGCCCGCAGCGACGCCACTGTCCTGATCCAGGGCGACACCGGCACCGGCAAGGAAGGCATGGCGCGCTTCCTGCACGCCCAGTCGGGCCGGTCGGGCCACGACTTCATCGCCGTCAATTGCGCGGCATTGCCTGAAACCATGATGGAAGCGATGCTGTTCGGTCATCGCAAGGGCAGCTTCACTGGCGCCGCCAATGCGTCCGAAGGCCTGTTCCTCGCCGCCGATGGCGGTACGCTCTTCCTCGACGAAATCGCCGAACTCCCGCTCGCGCTCCAGGCCAAGCTGCTGCGCGCGCTGCAGGAAGGCGAAGTGCTGCCCGTCGGCGCGACCCATGCTGTGCCGGTCAATGTCCGCATCATTGCCGCCTGCAACCGCAACCTGGCGCAGGAATGTGCCGCAGGCCGCTTCCGCGAAGATCTCTACTGGCGTCTCAACGTCATGCCGCTCGAACTGCGCCCGCTCGCCGAGCGTCGCGGCGATATCAGCGCGATCACCGCCGCGATGCTGCTGCGTCATCAGGATGGCGGCAAGGCCGGGTTCGTCTGGCCAACCGCCGCCGCGCTCGACAAGCTCGCCGCCCATGGCTGGCCCGGCAACGCCCGCGAACTCGGCAATATCCTTCAGCGCGCCCTGGTGCTGCGCGATGGCGACCGGATCGAGGCGGACGACCTGCATCTGGCAGGCGCGGCGCAGATGGTAACGCCCTTCCGCGCTACCGCGCCGATCCAGCTGCCCGCCGAACCCATCCGGCTGCGCGACGTCGCGCGCCATTCCAAGCTCGAAGCCATCCGCTCGGCGCTGCGCGAAACGGACGGCCACCGCGCCGCCGCCGCGCGCAAGCTCGGTATCTCGGAACGCACGCTACGCTATCGGCTCGCCGAAATGCGCGAGCTGGCTGCGGCATAAGGGGGAGGATAGGATATGAACGGCATTTCCCCGACCGACAGCGTGATGGCGATCCGCAACGCCATCCTGCAAAAAAACGCCGCGCTGCGCGACATCGGCTCGACCAATCCGGTCGGCGGTGCAGGCGCGGCCCAGGGCACCGCGCCCGGTGGCTTTACCGACGCGCTCAACAGCGCGCTGCAACAGGTCAACGGCCTGCAGGGCAAGGCCGGTGAAGCCGCCGCCGCCTTCGAACGCGGCGAAACCACCGACATCGCCGCGGTCATGCTGGCCAAGCAGCAGGCGTCGGTCAGCTTCGAAGCGACCCTTCAGGTCCGCAACAAACTCCTGTCCGCCTACAAGGACATTATGAGCATGCCGGTCTAAATCATGAGCGAGAACGCACTCACCATCGACGGCGGCAAGCCCGCCCTTCCGGCCCCCGCTTCGGCGGCCCGCAACGGCCTCACCGGCATGGCGGGGCTCAAGGCGCGCTTCACCGGCCTCATCCAGCAACCGGCGGTAGCCAAGAGCCTGCCGCTGCTCGGCATGCTCGGCGTCGTCGCGCTAGCGGGCCTTGCCTGGCTGGCGCTGCGCGAACCGCCCCAGCGCGACCTGTTCCGCGCCTTGCCCGACGCCGACAAATCGGCCGTCGCGCAAGTGCTGGAGCAGGCCGGCATCCCCTTCGACTTCGACAAGTCCGGCAGCATGACCGTGGGGGAGGATGACTATTTCAAGGCGAAGATGATGCTCGCCGCACAGGGCCTGCCCAAGAGCGCGCCCGACGGCAACAGCATGATCGACAGCCTGCCGATGGGTGCCAGCCGCGCGGTCGAAGGCGAAAAGCTGCGCTCCGCCCGCGAAATGGACCTCGCCCGCACGATCGAGGCGATCGACAGCGTCGAAAGCGCCAAGGTCCACCTCGCCGTCGAACCGCCCAGCGTCTTCCTGCGCGACCGGGCCAAGCCGTCCGCTTCCGTGATGCTGCGACTGGCGCAGGGCCGCACGCTCTCCGATGCGCAGGTCAGCGCGATCGTGCATCTGGTCGCCTCCTCCATTCCCGATTTGTCGCCCGACCAGATTTCGCTGGTCGATCAGAATGGCCGCCTGCTCAGCAATAATGACGGCGACGCCGCCGACGATCGTCAGCTCTCGATCCAGGGCCGGATCGAGGATCGCTATCGCCAGTCGGTGATCGCGCTGCTCACCCCGATCCTCGGCCAGGGCAATTTCTCCGCCGAAGTCCATGCCGAACTCAATTTCGCCGAGCGCCAGGCGACCCGCGAGACCTTCCCGCAGGACGAAGCGCGCCTGCGCGTCGAACAGGGCACCTGGGCATCCGACCCGCGGGGTCAGGGCACAGGCGGCGAAGCGTCGGGCATCCCCGGTGCGCTGACCAACCAGGCGCCGGTCAACCCGACCGTCACGCAGACCAACCCCAATGGCCAGGCGGTGCAGCAGGGCGAAACCGCCGCGCAGACCCCCGGCACCCCGCCCAATCCGCTGATGAAGACGGAGGAAACCTTCAACCGCAGCTTTGAACTGGGCCGGGAAGTGTCCGTGACCAAGGATGCGATCGGCACCGTCAAGCGCCTGTCGGTCGCCGTGGCGCTCGACACCGGCGCGGACGGCAAGCCGCGCACCGCGCAGGAAATCGCTGCCCTGGAAGCGCTGGTCAAGGGCGCGGTCGGCTTCGACCAGACGCGCGGCGACGTGGTCGCGCTCTCCTCGCGCAGCTTCCTCAAAACGCCCGAAACCGTCATCCCCTGGTATGAATCCGACTGGATGAACCCGCTGGTGCGCAACGGCACCGCCCTGCTGGTCGCGCTGCTGCTCGTCTTCGGCATCGGCCGCCCGCTGCTCAAGCGCCGCGCCGCCGCTCAGGCCGCCGCTGCAGAGCAGACCACGCAGGAAGGCCAGCGCATCGGCCGGGAAATCTCGTCCGAACTCACCAAGCAGGTGGTCGAAGCGCCCGATCCCGAACGGCCGGTCACGCTCGACATGATTTCCTCCACCTATGACTATGCCCAGCGCGCCGACCTCATTCGCAACTTCGTGAAGCAGGATCCCGACCGCGCCGCCTTGGTCGTCCGCGACCTCCTCAAGGAGGGGAAGAAGGAAAATGCCTGAGATCGTTCCCGGTCGTCCCGAAGCGCTCAAGGGTAGCGCCGCCGCCGCCGTCCTGCTGATGCTGTTCAACGAGGATGAAGCCGCGCAAATCCTCTCCCGGCTGGAGCCGGAGGAAGTGCGCCAGCTCGGCTACGCCATGTATGACGTCGCCGATGTCGATCCCGAAGAGGTCAACGAAGCGCTCGACCATTTCGTCGCCAAGGCCAAGAAGCGCACCACCATCGGCTATGGCGCGACCCGCCATATCCGCGGCGCGATGACCAAGGCACTGGGCGAGGAACGCGCCGAAACCATATTGGCGCGCATCACGCCGCCGACCCGCTCCACCCAGCTTGAGATGCTCAAATGGATGGATGCCAAGGAAATCGCCGTGCTGATCGAGGCGGAGCATCCGCAGATCATGGCGATCGTGCTGGCGCATCTCGAAGCCCCCGTCGCCGCCGACGTGCTGCAATTGCTGCCGTCCGAATATCAGGAGGAGATCGTCTATCGCATCGCCACCCTGGGGCCGGTGTCGAACGAGGCGCTCGAAGATCTGGAGCAACTGCTGATGCGCGGCCCGGTCGGCAAGCAGGGCGCGGCCTCGCAGCGCGGCGGCACGGTCGAAGCGGCCGCGATCATGAACAATGTCCGCAAGGATAATGAGCAGCGGATCATGAAGGCCGTCGCCAAGCGCGACAAGATGATTGCCCAGACCATCGAGGAGGAGATGTTCGTCTTCGATAATCTGGTGGACATGGACGACAAGAATCTGGGCGCACTGATGCGGACCATCGACAACACCGTCCTGGTCGTCGCGCTCAAGGGCGTGAACGACATGCTCAAGGGTAAGATTTTCGGCAGCATGTCCGCTCGCGCGGCCCAGGCGATCGCCGATGAGATCGAAGAGCGCGGCCCCATCCGCCTCGCCGAAGTCCTCGAAGCGCAGAAACTGATCATCGCCACCGCCCGCCGCATGGCGGATGCAGGCACCATCATGCTCGGTGGCAAGGGGAATGATTTTGTCTAGGATATGGGGCGCTGAAGCAGCCCGCGATTTCGCGCCAGTCGCGGTCGCCGGTTTCGTACAAAGCGAGAGCAGCGGTTTCCGCAGCCTCTACACCGCCCATCCCGGCGCGCAGACTGCGACGATCCGCGCCGCCATGGCGGACGCGGAACCCGTGATCGACCTGGTCGAAGAAGCGCGGATGGAAGCCTTCACGCTTGGTTTTGACGAAGGCTGTCGGATCACCGCCGAAGCCCATGGCGCAGACGCGGAAATCCGCGAGCGCCTCGCGGAATCGCTGGCGTCGCTCGCGCCCGCGCCCAGCGGCATGCTGTCCACCATGTTGTCGGCCACGGTCGTCCGCCTGGTCGAACAGATTGTGGGCGAGGTCGAGATCGACATCGAACGCCTCGTGCAGCGCTGCGACACCGTCGCCGCCTTCATTGAGGATAATGACGAAAAGGGCGCCCTTCATCTCCATCCCGACGATATCGTCATGCTGGAAGGCGAACAGATCGGCGTGAAGCTGGTGCCCGACAAGGCGATGCAGCGCGGCTGCGTCCGCTTGGAAACCGCCGAAGGCTGGGTCGAGGATGGCCCGGACGTGCGCCTCTCGCGCCTGCGCGCACTGCTCGATGATATGGAGGGCAGGCCTTGATCCGCGCATCGCTGGCTCAGGCCGAAACCCTGTTCGACCATCTGCAGGTGCAGAACCGCGCGCCGCGCCATGTCGGCCGTCTGGTCAGCCATGATGCGGGGATGCTCGAAGTCACCGGCTTTCGCCGCCCGATCGGCGCAGGCGCGCGCGTGATCGCCAGCGACGGCACGATCGCGCGCGCCGAAGTCGCGGGCTTTCGCGGCGGCCGCACCCTACTGGTGCCGCTCGATAGCGACGCGCCGCTCGAAAATGGCGCGCGGGTCGAACCCGACAGCCAGGCCAATATGGTGCAGGTGGGCGAGGGGCTGATCGGCCGCGTCGTCGATGCGATGGGCCAGCCGCTTGATCGCAAGGGACCGATCATCGCGGGCGGCGTCTGGCCGCTGAACGGCGTCAAGGGCAATGTCCTCGACCGCGGCCGCGTCACCGAACCGTTCGATCTCGGCGTCCGCGCCGTCAACGCGCTGCTTACTGCCGGGCGCGGCCAGCGTATCGCCATCATCGCCGGCTCCGGCGTCGGCAAGTCGGTCCTGATGGGCCAGATGATCGCCGGGGCCGAAGCCGATATCGTCGTCGTCGGCCTGATCGGCGAGCGCGGCCGCGAAGTCAGCGACTTTCTCGAAACCAAACTCAAGCACACGATGCACAAGAGCATCGTGGTCGCCGTCCCTGCCGATCATCCCCCGGTGCTGCGCCTGCGCGCCGCCGCCCGCGCCACCGCCATCGCCGAATATTTCCGCGCCCGTGGCAAGAAAGTGCTGCTGCTGATCGACAGCCTGACCCGCTGCGCCCATGCCCAGCGCGAAATCGGCCTGGCACTGGGCGAACCGCCCGCGATGAAGGGCTATCCACCCTCGGCGCTCGCGCTCATACCCCGTCTGGTCGAACGAGCCGGGGTGGACGCCCGCACCGGCGGCTCGATCACCGCGCTCTATACCGTGCTGGCCGATGGCGACGACACCGACGATCCGATCGTGGACGCGGCCCGCGCCATTGTCGACGGCCATTTTGTCCTGTCGCGGCACCTGTCCGAACAATCCATCTTTCCGGCCATCGACGTCGGCAAATCCCTGTCGCGCGTCATGGCCGACGTGGTGCCCGATGATCATCGCATGGCCGCCGCCAATTATCGCCGCCTCTGGGCCGCCTATGAAGAAAATCGCGATCTCATCCTGATGGGGGCCTATCGCCCCGGCAATGATCCGGTGATCGACGAAGCGGTGCAGCGCCGTCAGGAAATTCTCGACTTCATCCGGCAGGATCAGAAAAGCCGCATCGATCTCGACACCAGCGCCGCCGCGCTGATCGCCGGGTTTGGCGCATGAAGGGGCTGGTGTCCCGCCGCCATCGCGTCCTGCGCGTGCGCCATGTCCAACATGCCATGGCCGTGGCCGAAACGGCGCGTGCGCGCGACGAGGCCGATGGCCTGGCGCGCAATATCGAGCGGCTCAACAAGGTCCGCTACGAACTGTTTGAAACCGAAGGGGCCGCCACCGGTGCATCCTTTGCCGCGATGCAGGAACTTGCGACCCGATTGGAGCAGGCGGGCCGCCAGCTCGACGGCGCGCTCTACGACGCGCGCCGCAAGGTGGAGAGCAAGGAAGGCGTGACGCTCGCCGCCAACCGCGAAAAGGAAATCGCCACCCGCCTCAAGGACCGCGCCCGCGCGAACCTTGAAGAATGGCGCGAAAACAAGCTGGCGGCCCTGCCGCGCTATCGCCGCATGCAGCGGACGGGGGATGCCTGACATGACGATGCTCGCCTCTATCAAGGCCTTGCTCTTTCCGACATCCGCCGGTGGGACAGGGAAGGGGGCCGCCGCCGTGCCGATGCCCGGCACCCCCGACTTCGCGCAAATGCTCGACGCGGCGACCGCTCCGTCGAGCGCAGCGGCTTCGACGCCTGGCGCGGCGGCTGCGACGCCCATCGGACCGAGCCTAGCGTCGGGAGCAGCGGCTGCGACCCCCAGCACCCCTATCTCGGTGCCAGTCACACCGGTCTTAGCGACAGTAGCCGTGCCCGCCACGCCGCGCGCTGCGCCTTCGGTTCCAGACGCTACGCCCCCTGCACCTGCCGCTGCGTTTGCGGCAACGCCCGTTCGACAGCCCCGCCCTGAGCAGAGCGGACAGTCTTCATCCGCCCCCGACCAGCCGCAATCCGCTACACCGACCATGGCGCATTCCAGCCCTGTGGTGCCAACCCTACCGGGCGTCCCTGCCAAAGATCCGCGCATCACACCGGCACCGACAGCGACGGGCACTCCGCCCCAGGAAATGCAGGACGCGCCCGCCGCGCCGCAGCCCGCCGCCGCGCGCCCTGACGCCGCGCCTGCACGCCCATCGCCGGTCGATCGGACGCCGATCGAGCAGAAGGCGGACAGTCCTTCGATGGTCACAAAGCCCGCGTCGCCTGCGATCCAACCGGCCACCGCACCCGACGCCGCCGCACCCGCTTCGCCCGTAAGGGCGGCCGGCACGCCAGTCCGCACACCAATAACGGATAGCGAAACGGACAGCGAAACGGACATAGAGTCGGCCGCGGCAGCCGGGCCTGAAAACGCCGAACCTTTGTCCGCTTCGCTGTCCGTTTCCGACGCGGCAGCACCGGCGCAGAACGCGGCAATCCCTCTCGCGACGCCAGTCCAGCCGTCCCTTCAAGCCCCGATCCGATCGGCCGAACCGGTCAGCCAAACCGATGCAGTCCACCCCGCGCAACCGGACGACGCTGCACCGCTAGCCGCTACTCGCCCCGATCGCCCGTTGCCTAAGGACGCTGCGGTTGAACGGTCCGCCGCCGCGATGCCGCTGCCCGACCCGATGACCGCCGCGACCGGCATGACCACACCGTCGGCTCTTCCGGTCCCTGCGCCCGCCGTCGTCGCTGACGCTTTGCCGGTGGATACCAAGGCACCGGCACCCCTAGCAGCGCGCATCACGACGGCTACACCCGCACCCGCGCAACCGACCGTTCCAATGGAGGTTGGTGCCGCCCCAGCCGCGCCTGCGACGGTGCCGCCTGTTCCTGTGCCGCCTGTAGCGACCTCCAAGCCGGTGCTCCATAAGGCTACACCCGGTTCAACGACGACAGTCAGCGGCCCAAGCCCGGCTCCGGTTGCCAGCCCCGTCGCGCCCAACGCGCCGCAGAGCATCGTGACCAGTGACGTTGCCGCCGCCCCGCTACCGACCCCCACCCCCGACGCGCAGCCACCGGTGCAAGCGCCCGTCAAAGCCGAGGCGGTATCGCTGCTGCAACTGGTGCGCGATCATATGACTGGCCGCGCGGCGTCTCCGCAGCCGACGGAAGCCGTGCAGCGCCCGGACGCTGATCGGGAGGCTACGGCTCCGCTGTCGAGCATGTCGCGTGCCGACCCTGCAGCCGTGCCAACGCCGATCACGCTCCAACCCGTCGCACTCGCCCCAGTACTGCCCACGGCACCCGTCGCTGACCTGTCCGCCAGCCTTGGCGCGCAAGTGGTAGATATGGGCGTGTCGGGCCAGTGGATCGACAGTCTGGCCCGCGACATTGCGGGCCTCTCGGCCAATGGCGCGCAGGGCCGGTTTCAGATCAATGCCGACACGCTCGGCCCGATCCAGGTCGACATCCAGCAAGGCGACAAGGGCGCAATCGTCGCCCTGACCGTCGCCTCCGACCTTGCCGAACAGGCGCTGCGCCAGGATGGCGACCGCCTGCGCCTCGATGCAGGGCTTGCTGCCGTGAAGATCAGCGAAGTGAAGATCGAGCGCGCGCCCGCCGCCACGGACGCCACTCGCCCTGATCCGTCGGGACAGAATGCGCCGGGCCAGCAGCATCAGCAGCAGGCAGGCCAGCCCGCCTTTCAGGGGCAGGGCCAGGGCCGCTGGCAGGCGCGCGAAAATATCGCGCAATCGCATAAAGCCGCCGACGATGCGGCCGTTCTTAACCATGCGGAGGCGGGCGACAACACCCGCGACGCCGTTCGCGCGCGCTATGCATGATCGGCCTTGAGCCTGGGGGACAGGAAGAATGAGCGACGAACCAAAGGCGAAGAAGAAAAAGGGCGGGGGCATGAAGATGATCCTGCTGGTCGTCATCGCCATGTTGATCGGCGGCGCGGGCGCAGCGGGTGGCCTCTATGCCGCCGGTTTCTTCAACCCGAAGGATGAAGGGCCAAAGGAAGATCCCAACAAACCCGTTTTGGTGCTGGCCGGCGAAAGCGCCGAGGATATCGCCAAGGCGCATGCCGCGCCGCATGGCGATGCGGCAGCGGCTCATGGCGGCGCGCATGGCAAGGGCATCGACCTGCCGCCGCCAGCCAACCCCACCGCCTATCAGGCGACCTATTTCCAGCTGCAGACGCCCTTCACCTCCAACATGACGGACACCGACGCCTTTGCCCAGATTTCGCTGGCGGTATCGACCTATTATGATTTGCGGGTGATCGACGCGATCAAGACGCATGAGATGGCGATCCGCAGCCAGGTGCTGATGATGCTCGCCCAGCAGCCCGAAGAGATGCTGGCGACGCCCAAGGGCAAGCAGGCGCTCCAAGCGAAGATCAAGGTGATAATAAACGATATTTTAAAGCAAAAAACGGGTTATGGCGGCGTCGATAACGTTTATTTTACCAATTTCGTTATTCAATAGCACCGTCCAGAAGGCCGGGAAGTCCCCCGGTCCGAAGGGCTGGGGACAATCATGGACGACGTACAAACCTACGCCTTCGGGCGGGGGGATTCACAAGCACCGGTGATGCTGTCGGGCCTCGACCGGCTGGGCGACAAGCTCGCCCGGCGCATGCGCACGCTCATCGAACCGATATCGGGCACGCGCCCCCATGTCGCCGCGCACGAGACGCAACTGATGGACATGGGTGCCTGGTCCGCCGCCATGCCCGCCTTTGCCAGCCTGTCCGTCTATCGCCTGCTCCCGCTCAAGGGGCAGGTGCTGCTGCATATGCATGCCGCCATGATCTCGACCTTGGTCGACTGCTTCTATGGCGGTCTTGGCAACCGGCCTTTGCCCTCGCGCGGCGAATTTACCCCCACCGAAGACCGGCTGATCGTTCGCCTGGCCGATGCCATCATCGCGCGCCTCGTCGAGACGTGGAGCGACGTCCTGCCGCTCGATGCCAGCCTCGTCATGCGCGAAACCGGCGTCGGTTTCACCGCCAGCGCCCAGCCCGGCGACCAGATGGTCGTCCAGCGTTTCACCGTCAGCCTGACCCGCGATCAGGAATGGCCGATCGATCTCGTCTTTCCGCTGTCCGCCCTGCGCGCGGTCGAGGCGTTGATGGGATCGAAGCTGCCCACCGACGATGAACAATGCGATCCCGTCTGGCAGGGGCGCATCGCCCGGCGGATGCGCGACATTCGCCTGCCCGCGCGCACCGTGCTGGCCCGGCCCCATCTTTCCGTCGCCGACCTCATGGAATTGAAGGTCGGCGATGTCATTCCCGTCACGATCGGCCGCTCCCTGCCGCTGATCGTGGGCAACCGCATCGTCGCCCATGGCAGCATCGGCGAACAGGATGGCCGCGCCGCCTTCCAGATTGAAAAACTCGTACAAGGATCCGACCAATGAGCGACATGAGCGAAGCCCCCCGGATGGAGCGCGCCGAAGATCCCGTCAGCCGCATGACGAATAATCGTCATTTCAAGCTGCTGGCGGACATTCCCGTGCGCATGTCGGTGGAGGTCGGATCGACCTCGCTGCGCCTCGCCGAAGTCATGGACCTGGCCGAAGGCAGCATCGTGGAATTGGATCGCCAGGCCGACGACCTGCTCGACATCATGGTCAATGGCGCGCTGATCGCCAAGGGCGAGGTGGTGACGGTCAATGGCCGCTATGGCATCCGCATCGTCGATATCGCGGCGACCGAAACCCGGCTTGCGGGCATCGAACGGCGCGGCTGATCGCACCGCATCGATTTTGCGCTTGCCTTGCGGATCGAAACTGCGGATCGCTTGGGCCAATTAACCATGAAGCGCGGGCGGCTCCATCATGTTCTGGTATTTCGTTAAACTGCTGATCCTCCTGCCGCTGGTCGGTGGCATGGCCTTTGGTGCGCTGTGGCTGTGGCGCAAATATCAGCCGGGTATGATGGGCCAGCAGGGCGACCGTTCGCTCAAGCTGCTCGAAGCCCTGCCGATGGGCGCCTTCGGCAAGCTCGCGGTGGTCGAGTTCGAGGGCAAGAAGATCCTGCTGTCGGTCACGCGCGGCCGGATCGAGAAGATCGCGGAAGGCGACGCTGTTCGTGTTCGCTAACCCTTTATCCATCATCCCCGCGCAGGCGGGGATCCATCTCCCGACGTTTGCCACCAGATGCAAGGTTGGGAGATGGATTCCCGCCTTCGCGGGAATGACGTTGTTGGTTGTGCTGGCGTTGCTCTTTGTCAGCAACCCCGCCTTCGCCCAGGCGGCGCCTGCCGCCCCCGCCGACAATGGCGGCGCGCTAGGCCGGGCCATGGGCCAGATTTCCGGCGACGGCCGGTCGCTCTCGCTCAGCTTGCAAATCCTGATCCTCATGAGCCTGCTGACGGTGTTGCCGTCGCTCGTGCTGATGATGACCAGCTTCACCCGCATCATCATCGTCCTGTCGCTGCTGCGCCAGGCGCTGGGCCTGCAACAGACGCCGCCCAATCAGGTGCTGGTCGGCCTCGCGCTTTTCCTGTCGCTGTTCGTGATGCGTCCCGCGATCGACCAGATTAACGGCCTCGCCTTCGATCCCTATGGCAAGGGCCAGATCACGATCGAGGAAGCGGTCGGCCGGTCGGGCAAGGTGCTGCACGGTTTCATGACCAAGCAGACCCGCGAGAGCGACCTCAAATTGTTCGCCAACCTCGCCGAAGCGCCCGCTTTCCGCACGCCCGCCGACATTCCCTTCACCATCCTGCTCCCAGCCTTCGTCACCAGCGAACTCAAGACCGCCTTCCAGATCGGCTTCATGATCTTCCTGCCCTTCCTCATCATCGATCTGGTCGTGGCGTCGACGCTGATGGCGTTGGGCATGATGATGCTGTCCCCCACCATCATTTCCATGCCGTTCAAACTTTTGCTGTTCGTGCTGGTCGATGGCTGGGCGCTGACGATGGGCAGCCTGGCGGGGTCATTCGCGACATGACCGTGGGGCGTCACCTGTTTCCGTTCGGTTCGAGCGAAGTCGAGAACCGTTCGCGCAATCGCTTCTCGACACGCTCGAAGCGAACGGGGCGGGGGTTCTAGTCCCGATGGACAATGCCGATTTCTTCATGGGCCTCGCCCAACAGGCGCTGTGGATCACGGCCCTCGCGGCGGCACCCATCCTGCTGCCCGCACTGATCGCGGGTCTGATCATCGGCATGGTGCAGGCCGCGACCTCGATCAACGAACAGACATTGAGCTTCATCCCCAAGATTCTGGTGGTCGGGGCCATGCTCGCCTTGTTCGGCGGTTCGATCATGGTGCTGATCGCCGATTTCACCCGCGAGATATTCGATCGCATCCCGGACCTGCTGCAATGATAGCCCCCGGCTTTGCGGGGGTGGAGGCGCAGCTATGGGTCTGGCTGATCGCGATGATCCGCCCTGGCGCGGCCTTCATCGCTGCCCCCGTCTTCGGAGCGCCCGCCGTGCCGCTCCAGCTTCGCCTGATCCTCGCGCTCGCGCTCGGCCTCGCCGCGCTCAACAGCGTCACCATCACCCTGCCGCAGGACGGCGTCGCCAGTTTCGAAGGCGTGATGATGGTCGCGGGCGAAGTGATGGCGGGCCTGGCGCTCGGCTTTGCGGTGCAGATCGGCTATGCCGCCGCCTTCGTCGCGGGCGAGACGATCGGCAATGCGATGGGCCTCAACTTCGCCGCCATGGTCGATCCTTCGTCGGGCCAATCGACCCAGGTGCTGGGCACCTTCCTCTCCATCCTCGCGACCTTCCTGCTGCTCGGCATGGACGGACATCTGCTGCTCGCCAGCTTCGTGGTGCAAAGCTATCAGGCGATCCCGCCGGGCGCGGCGATGCTGTCCAACGACACGATCTGGCGCATGATCGAATTTGGCGGCGCGTTGCTCGGCGCGGGCGTCACCGTCGCTCTGCCGGTCGCCTTTGCGCTGGTGCTGGTGCAGATCGTCATGGGCATGCTGGCGCGCGCCGCCCCTTCGCTCAACCTGTTCGCCGTCGGCATGCCCGTCGCGATGATGGCGGGCCTCATTCTCCTCGCCATGGCCGTGCCGATCATGGCCGAAGGCATGACCGCCTCGATCAAGGCCGGACTTGAGCAGGCCCGCATGATCGCGGAGGGGCAATAGCCATGGCTGGCGGCAATGAGGGCGGCGAAAAGACCGAGAAACCGACCCAGAAGAAGCTGGATGATGCCGCCAAGAAGGGCGACATTCTCCAGTCGCGCGAACTGGGCACAGCGATGGTGGTCATGGCGGGCATCGGCTGGCTGGCGGTCACCGGTCCATCGCTGATCGATTCGCTGTCCGACATGTTGGTCGAGGCGCTGCGCTTCCGGCGCGAGGACATTACCGATTTCTCCCCGGCCCAACGCGGGCTGGACCTGCTGACCGGCATCGCGCTGCCGGTGGCGGGCGTGATGCTGGCAACCTTCCTCGCCGCCATCGCCGCCCCGGCCTTGCTGGGGTCGCTCGGCTTCCGCCCCGGCGCCTTCGCGCCCAAGGCGTCGAAGATGAACCCGGCTTCGGGTCTCAAGCGCATGTTTGGTGCGCAAGGCCTGATCGAATTGATGAAGTCCATCGCCAAGATCGGCCTGCTCGGCGCGATCGGCATCTGGATGGTCTGGGACCGGCTGACCGAAATTACAGGGCTGGGGAAAATGGGCATCGGCCCCGCCATCGCCGACCTTGGCAATATGTTCATCCTCACCTGCCTGGTCATGGCGGGGGGGCTGTTCCTGATCGCGGGAATCGATGTCCCGGCGCAGATCATGCAGCGCGCCAAGCGGCTCGGCATGTCGAAGCAGGATGTGAAGGACGAGCATAAGGAAAGCGAAGGCTCGCCCGAACTCAAGGGCCAGATCCGCCGCCGCCAGTTTGAGGTGCTGAACGGATCGACCCGCCAGGCGGTGGCCGAAGCCAGCGTCATCATCACCAACCCAACCCATTTCGCGGTCGCGCTGCGCTACAAGCCGGGCGTCGATGCCGCGCCGGTCGTGGTCGCGCGCGGCAATGATGCGATTGCGGCCGCCATCCGGGAGCTGGCGGAGCAAAACGGCGTCACCATCCTGCAATATCCCGACCTCGCCCGCGCCATCTACTTCACGTCGCGCGCTGGGCAGGTCGTCAATGAAGGCCTCTACATGGCGGTCGCGACCGTCCTCGCCTTCGTCTTCCGCGTCGAAAATCGCATGGCGAGCGAAATGGACCGCCCCTTCATCACCGTACCCGACGATCTGCGCTTCGATGCCGATGGTCGAAAGCCGTGACGAAAGCGTAATGGTGAATTAAAGTTTAGCCGCGCTCGTCCGTATTCTCTTCATGGGGACGCATTAGGATATGCGTCATGAGCGACTATTTTACCCGTATCGAGTTGCCGCCGGTCGATCGGACCGCGCCACGCGCCATCTCCTCAGTGCAGGCCGTTCAGCCGATTGCAGCAGGGCGATCCGCCCCTTCGCCCGATCGCGACGCCCGCGCGTCCATGCCACAGATCGATGTGGCGAGCGTAGACGAGGATGTCGCGAGCGCCGCCGAATATGTCGAAATCCATGCCCGCATCGCCGATATATTGGCAGACCTCGACAACGGCGCGTCGGTCGATGGCGCGGCGCAATCCATCGACGCGATGCTGGCCCGGCCGATCATCCTTGTGCCGCTGCCGCCTGCCAGCAAGGAAGCGATCGAACATGCCGCCGTGGTCGCGCGTCGCATGGTCGATCGTGCCGCCTACAGCCATGCCGCGCAGGCCCATGTTTCGCGCGGCGTCGTCGATCAGATCGTCGCTTCGGCCAACTGATCAGTTCCCTCGCAAATCATTCCTAAAGGTCTTCGCGCTAGCGCCGTTCTCTCCTCTGAAAGGACGACGCAATGGCATCGGTCAGCAGCAGCATTACCACGGCGCTCGGCGTCGGATCGGGTATCGACACCAAGGCGCTGGTTTCCAGCCTGGTCGCTGCCACGCGTGATCCCAAGCAGGAGGTCATCACCAACCGGCAGAGCCTGAACAGCGCGCGCATCTCCGCGCTCGCCTCGGCCTCCAGTTCGATCGACACCTTCGCCGATGCATTGAACAGCCTGCTCGCGGGCACTGGCTATGCCGGGACGCCCGCCTCCAATGATCCCAGCATCGCTACGGTCGGCTTGCTGCCAGGTGGCGTGCCGATGGGTCTGCCCGCCCAGCTAGAAGTCAAGCAACTTGCCTCGGCCCGCACGCTGGCATCGACCCCGGTTGTGGGCGCTACCGCTGCAACGGCCGTGGGGGAGGGGGAGATGATCCTGACCGTGGGCGGCCAGAGCGCGACGATCAGCATCACCGCCGCCAATAACAGCTATTCAGGCCTTGCCGCCGCCATCAACGAGGCGGGCCTGGGCGTTACCGCATCGGTAATCACCGATACGCAGGGGACGCGGCTGGTGATGAAGGGCGCCACCGGCGCGGCCAATGATTTTTCGCTGGCTTCGGTCAGCGGTACGGACTTGGCGAAATTCGCCTGGGAAGGCACGGATAGCGCGACGATGGCGTCGATGGCGACGCCCAAGGATGCGATCATCAGCCTCGATGGCGTGGAGCAGCGTTATGCCAGCAACACGATCGACACGGCGATCGCCCATCTGCGCATCGATTTGAACAAGGCAGCGCCGGGCACGCTTGTCACGCTGGCGTCGACCGAACCGACGACGACCATGCGCGATCTGATGGTCGAATTCGTCGATGCCTATAATACGCTGATGAAGGCGCTCAACACATCGACCAGCACGGGCGCGGATTCCGCCTCGTCCGGTGTACTGAACGGCGAAGCGTCGATCCGGGACATGAAGCGGCAATTGTCGCAGATGACCTCCACTGCGCTGACCAGCAGCGGCACCTATCGCACCTTGTCGGACATCGGCGTCGCCACCAATCGCGATGGCACGCTCAAGCTCGACACCGACGTCCTCGACAAGGCGATTGCCGCCGATCCGTCGGCGATCACCCAGATGCTCAATCCGGCGGTCGCGACCGCGACCAACCCAGGCCTCGCCGGGATGATGGATGCGGTGCGCGACCGGGTGCAGGTCAAGGACGGTGCGCTGGCGCAGGCACAGGTCAAATATGAGGCGCTGGCCAAATCCTTGAGTGAACAGCTTGAAAAGCTCGATACGCAGATGACCAGTTACGAAGCGCAGCTCACGACTGTCTATTCCAAGATGGAAACGCGCCTGACGGCGCTCAAGGCTACGCAAAGCTATCTCGAACAGCAGATCGAGATGTGGAACAACAGCGACAGTTAACGGGGACGAACGGGACCATGTTCTACAATCAGGGTTATGCAGGGGCAAGCGCGGCACGTCGATATGCGGCGGTGCATTCGGGCGGCCGGACCGAAGGGGCAACGCCGCATGCGTTGGTCAAAATCCTGTTCGACGAGCTGCTGTTGGCGCTGGACGCTGCTGCGCTCGCCGAACGGCAGGCTGACCGGATGCAGGTGTCGGACAAACAGGCCCGCGCCATGTCTATCCTCTTCGCGCTCGAATCGAGCCTGGACCATGACAAGGGCGGCGACGTTGCGCTGGGCCTCGCGCAAATCTATCGCGAGGCGCGCCGCCTGTTGCTCGTAGGGGCCAAGGGACGGGCGGCAGAGCCGGTCGATCAGGCCCGCGCCATGATCGCCGAGATTGCCGACGCCTGGAACCAGATCGGCTAAGGCCAGCGGGATCGGACTGGCCCGGTTGCGGGGTTGCACCCCTTCCAAGCCGCCTGTATAGGCGATGCTCGCAGAGGGCGGCCCGGCGGGGTCGCCTTTTTGCGTTATATCGCCTGCGCCCAGGACGCGCAGCATCAAGCCAGAAAGGGAAGGCTCATGTCGATTACGCCGCTCATGCCCGTTTACCCCCGGTGCGATGTCCGTCCGGTGCGAGGCGAAGGCTGCTATCTGATCGGCGAACGCGGCGAACGCTATCTCGATTTCGCCAGCGGCATCGCGGTCAATCTTCTCGGTCACGGCCACCCCAGGCTGGTCAAGACGATCGCCGATCAGGCGGCGACGCTGATGCATGTGTCGAACCTCTACGGCATGCCGTTGGGGGAGAAGCTGGCACAGAAGCTGGTGGATAATACATTCGCCGACACCGTCTTCTTCACCAATTCAGGCGCGGAAGCGGTCGAGTGTGCGATCAAGACCGCGCGCCGCTATCATTATGCCAATGGCAATGCTCATCGGCATAAGATCATCAGCTTCGATAATGCCTTTCACGGGCGGACGCTGGGGACGATCTCGGCCACCAGCCAGCCCAAGATGCGCGATGGCTTCGAACCCCTGCTGCCCGGCTTTACCGTTGTGCCCTTCAACGATCTCGACGCGGCGCTGGCGCAGATCGACGATAATACCGCCGGTTTCCTGCTGGAGCCGGTGCAGGGCGAAGGCGGCGTGACTCCTGCAACCAAGGAGTTTCTGGTCGGTCTGCGCAAGGCGTGCGACGAGCATGGCCTGTTGCTGATCCTGGACGAAGTCCAGTGCGGCTATGCCCGCATCGGCACCTTCTTCGCGCATGAACAGTTCGGCATCACGCCGGACATCATGGCGGTCGCCAAGGGCATTGGGGCGGGCTTCCCGCTGGGCGCCTGCCTCGCCACCGAGGACGCGGCGAAGGGCATGGTGTTCGGCACCCACGGCACCACCTATGGCGGCAATCCGCTTGCCATGGCGGTGGGCCTGACGGTGATCGAGGAAGTGCTGGCCGACGGGTTCCTGGACCATGTCACCGCCATGGGCGCACGCCTGCGCGCCGCACTAGAACAACTCATCCCCAATCATGATGACATGTTCGAGGATGTGCGCGGCATGGGGCTGATGCTGGGCGTGAAGCTCAAGGACAGCCATGACGCCCGTAGCTTCGTGGGGCATCTGCGCGACCATCATGGCCTGCTGACCGTGTCGGCCGGGCAAAATGTGCTGCGCATCCTGCCGCCCCTCGTCATCGAGGAAAGCCACATCGCCGAAGCTATCGAGAAAATCTCCGCCGGTGCGCGGACATTTGTCGAAGCCAAGGCGGCCTGACACAATTTCTCCAACCCCGTTCGGTTCGAGCTTGTCGAGAACTGTTCTCGATACGCCTTCTCGACAAGCTCGAAGGCTACTCGAACCGAACGGGAAGGGAGTAGAGGGGAAACCCATGACCAAGCATTTTCTGAATCTCTCTGACGCAGGCGGCGACGCCATTGCTGCGATGATCGCGAACGCCATCGACAGGAAAGCCGCGCGGGAGTCCTGGCCCAAGGGGCGCGTCGATGCCGATGCACCGCTGGCCGGTCACACGCTGGCGATGATCTTCGAGAAGAATTCGACCCGCACCCGCGTCTCGTTCGATATGGCGATCCGCCAGCTGGGCGGCAAGTCGCTGATCCTCGATTCGGCCACGACGCAGCTCGGCCGTGGTGAGACGATCGCCGACACGGCGCGCGTCCTGTCGCGCATGTGCGACGCCATCATGATCCGCACCGACGATCATGCCAAGATCGAGGAAATGGCGCATCATGCGACCGTCCCCGTCATCAACGGCCTGACCGACCTGTCGCACCCCTGCCAAATCGTCGCCGATTTGCTCACCGTGGTCGAACATGGCGTGGCCTTGCCCGGCAGCCAATGGGCGTGGCTGGGCGACGGCAATAATGTGCTGCACTCGATCATCGAGGCAGCAGGGCTGCTCAAGTTCGACGTGCGCGTCGCCGTGCCGGAGGGCTATGAACCCGACGCATCTTTCGCGGCGGCGGCGCAGGCGCAGGGCGCGCATATCAGCCTGACCCGCGATGCGGCAGAGGCGGTCGCTGGCGCGGACATCGTCGTCACTGACACCTGGATATCGATGGGCCAGGCCCATGCCGAGGCAAAGCTGGCAGCGATGATGCCCTATCAGGTGACGCCCGCGCTGATGGCGGGTGCGAAGCTGCAAGCCAAGTTCCTCCATTGCCTCCCCGCGCATCGCGGCGAGGAAGTGACCGCCGACGTGATCGACGGCCCGCAATCGCTGATCTGGGATGAGGCTGAAAACCGCATTCATGCCCAAAAATCGGTGCTGCTCTGGGCATTGGGGCATCTTGGTTGAGTTTACGGGCGGGCCTCCTATCTAGGCGGCTCGCCCGCATCGTCCGATGCGGCCTTACGCCCCGCGCCATCGCCTGCGGGATCACCGGAGCCTTGATGTGACTATCGCCCCCCATGTCGACCATGCCATCGGCTTCACCATAGCCTCGCGCCACGCGCGCGGGCGTCTCGTGCGGCTCGGCCCGGTGCTGGATGAGGTTTTGGCCGCCCATGCTTATCCGCAGGCGATCGAACGGCTGCTGGCGTCGGCACTGGTGTTGGCGGCGTTGCTCGGCGCAACGCTCAAGCAAGCCGACGGGCAACTGACGATGCAGGCGCACACCGAGCATGGCATCGTCCGTCTGCTGGTCGCTGATTATAAGAATGGCGATCTGCGCGGTTATGCCAAGTTCGATGCCGACCGGCTCGCAGAACTAGGCCCGGACCCGACCTTGTTCGGCCTGTTCGGCAAGGGCTATCTCGCCATCACCTTCGACCAGTCCGTTACTGGCGAACGCTATCAGGGCATCGTGCCCTTGGACGGCGAATCGCTGGGCGCGGCGGCCGAGCATTATTTCTTCCAGTCCGAACAAATCCCCAGCGTGATCCGCATCGCCACCCGGCACGAACCGGGCGAGGGATGCTATGCTGCCGGGCTCTTGCTCCAGCATCTGCCCGAAGGCGAAGTCGGCCGCGAACGGCTGCACGTTCGGCATGATCACCCCGAATGGGAGCATGTGCAGGCGCTCGCGGTGACGCTCAAGGATGAGGAACTGACGGACACGTCGCTGCCGTTGAGCGACATCGTCTGGCGGCTGTTCCATGAGGAAGAGGAAGTGCGCGCGACCGACCCCACGCCGCTGGCCAAGGGGTGCCGCTGCGACCTGTCGCATATCCGCGACGTCATCGGCCGCTTCTCGCCCGATGATCGCGCCGAAATGGCCGACGAGCAGGGCATCATCGGCGTCGATTGCGCTTTCTGCTCACGGCTCTTCCCGCTTCGGGTCGACAGCTTCGCCTGACGCGGCGTCGTTACGCTAACGATATTTGTAATTTGGGCAGCGCAGCCGGTTCGCGCTATCAAAATGCCGTAATCCTACGGCATGGCGGACAGGGATGGTTGCGGCCCCGATGGCGCGTGACCCTTGATGGGAACATAGATCATGGGAAAGGCGGTTTGGCGCTCTCTTGCAGCAGCGGTCGCGCTGACGACGGCAGGTTGGGCCGGTGCGGCGGATGCGCCAAAGCTCGCGGCGCTCCAGACGCTGGAACCGGGCGAATGGGAATTGCGCGGCCGGGGCAAGGGCGCGGAGACCCGCAAGCTGTGCGTATCGGACGTGCGCCAATTGCTGCAGATACGCCATGCCCGCGCCTCCTGCCGCAGCTTCGTGGTGAGCGATGAAGTCCAGGCCGCCAGCATCACCTATGATTGCGCGGCGGCGGGCAATGGCCGCACCGACCTGCGCGTCGAAACCGCGCGGCTGATACAGATCAGCTCGCAAGGTGTGGCCGATGGCGCGCCCTTCGTCTTCGTGGCGGAGGGGCGCCGCATTGGCGCCTGCCGCTAAGCGCAGCGCCATGCTTGCGCTGGCGCGATTGGGGCAGTAGCGCGAAACCATGGTTGCCAATCAAGGAAAATTCGCTGTCGTCCTGCTTTCGGGCGGACTGGATTCGATGGTCGCGGGTGCATTGGCGCGCGAGGCGGGCTATCGTCTGCTCGCCTTGTCGATCGATTATAATCAGCGGCATCGCGTGGAACTGCAGGCTGCGTCGCGCGTCGCGAAGTCCTTGAACGCGATGCGTCACATCGTCCTGCCGCTTGATCTGACTGCGTTCGGCGGTTCGGCGCTGACCGCCGATATCGCCGTGCCCAAAGGCGGCGTCGGCGACGACATCCCCATCACCTATGTCCCGGCGCGCAACACCATCTTCCTGTCGCTCACCTTGGGGCTGGCCGAAGTCGCAGGTGCCAGCGACATCTTCATCGGGGTCAACGCGTTGGATTATTCGGGCTATCCCGATTGCCGCCCTGAGTTTATCGACGCCTTCCAGACGATGGCGGCGCTCGCGACCAAGGCGGGAGTGGAAGGTCACCCGATCCGCATCAAAGCACCGCTCCAACATATGAGCAAGGCCGACATCGTGCGGGAGGCCAACAGGCTGGGCCTCGACACCGGGATCAGTTGGTCCTGCTATGACCCGACGCCGGACGGCAAACATTGCGGCCTGTGCGACAGTTGCCGCCTGCGGTCAAAGGGGTATCAGGAAGCGGGCCTGCCCGATCCCACCCTTTACGCCGCGCGGCCCTGAAAGCGCGTGCGATGAGCTATGCGGTCAAGGAAATGTTCCTGACGCTCCAAGGGGAAGGGGTGCAGGCCGGGCGGCGCGCGGTGTTCCTGCGCTTTGCCGGATGCAATTTGTGGAGCGGGCGCGAGCAGGATCGGGCGAGCGCTGTCTGCCGCTTTTGCGATACGGATTTCGTCGGCACCGATGGCGATGGCGGCGGGAAATTCGCCGATGCCGATGCGTTGGCCGATGCCGCGCTGGCCTTTTGGGGCACGGCGGAGGCGGGCCACTATATCGTCCTGACCGGCGGCGAGCCGATGTTGCAGGTCGACGATGCGCTGGTCGACGCGCTCCACGCGCGCGGATTCGCGATCGCGATCGAAAGCAATGGCACGCTGCCCGTCCATCCCGCCATCGATTGGGTCTGTATCAGCCCCAAGGCGGGGAGCGAGGTCGTGCAGACGTCAGGCGATGAGTTGAAGCTCGTCTGGCCGCAACCAGGCGGCGGGCACAGCGTCGCCGATGTCGCGGCGATGGAGCTTTGGGCCTTCACCCATCATCTACTCCAGCCGCTCGATGATCCCCAGGCCCAGGATAATGCCCGCGCCTGTATCGCACTGGTCATGGATCGGCCGCGCTGGCGGCTGACGGTGCAGGCCCATAAATATCTGGGCCTGCGCTGATCCATCCTTAGGGCTTGCCGACGCCGATCTTGTCGTTCCACGCCTGATGGCAGACGGGTTGCAGCACGCCCTTCTTCCAGCATTTGGGATCGAAGGAGGGCAGGGCGGTAACATAATCATAGCCCGGCGTGCCATAATATTGCTCGCCCGCGGCAACCAACGACTTCTTGATCGAAGCCAGACCGCTGCGCGCTACCTCATGCAACTTGCCCCGATCGGCGAAGATCGCCTTGCTCCCGACCTCGGCCGTCGCCAGGCAAAAGCCCTTTTGTGCCTGTACCGTCGAATAGCCCGAATAGATGCGCGTGCCATATTGGTCGGAAGCGGCCTGCCCCGGCCGTCCCTTGCCCACGGTGCGCTGGAAATAGCTCAATATACCGGCCTGCGCCGCATCCAGTTCGGCGTCATGATGCGCGATCATCGCGTTATAATTGCCGATGGCGAGCAATGTGGGTTCGAACTGGCATTGCAGCGCTGCGACATTGAGCGCCGCGCGCAGGTTCCACACCAGCCCGGCCTTGATCTCCGCCTCCGTCGCGCCCGGCAGGCCCAGCGCGGTAGCGGCGGCCGAATCGGTCAAGGGCGGGGCGGACAGATCAGGTGGTGACCAGAAAAATTGGGCGGCGGCGGGTTGCGCCAGCATCGGCGCAACGGCCAGGGCAAGGCCAGTCAGCGCGGTACGGAACGTCATGCAATAAAGGCCTTTTACGAACGGGTGCGATGAATGGGCATCGCCCGAATATGTGTCTAAGCCGACTGTATCAGGGCTGAATGATTGCGCCAGTCCTATTGGTCGGAGAGGACTTCGGCATCCGCCCCAGCCGGTTCGGCGGCGGGTTGTGCCGCGCTGCTGGTATTGGCAGCCGCGTTGCCGGGCGAGGCGATCGCCGTGCCTTCGCTCTGCACTCCGTCCAGGTCGGTCATGGCGTCGCTGGTGGTGCCATCGACAACTTCCATGTCCTTCATCTCGACCTTGGTCTCGGTCTTGTCCGCGCCGCCGCACGCGGCCAGCGGCAGCAGCGACAGGGTCATGGCGGCAAGTATGTGGCGGCGCATCCGGGTCTCCTTGCGATCATCGATGCCCGGCAATCCCCCGCCCGGCGAAAGGCGTGACCCTAGCGACCGGCTTCGCATTGCTCAAGTCCCGTGCCGCACCGCGACAAGCGGTTGAGAAAGGCAGGGAAATGCGCCTTGAGCGCGGCGTCGAGCACGACCATGGAGGCGTCGCCGCCCAGCGCGGCGATGCTGGTCACGGGATAATCGCTGATCCCGCACGGCACGATGCCGGTAAAATGGCTAAGGTCAGGATCGACATTGATCGCAAAACCATGGAGCGTCACCCAGCGGCGCACCCTTATGCCCAGCGCGCCGATCTTGGCCTCCCGCCCTTGCGCATCATCGGTCCAGATGCCGATCCGTCCCTCCGCCCGCCGCGCTGCGATGCCGAGATCAGCGAGGGCTGCGATCATCCAGCCTTCGAGATGATGCACGAAATTACGGACATCTTTGCCGCGTTCGCCGAGGTTAATGTTGAGATAGCCGATCCGTTGCCCCGGCCCATGATAGGTGTAGCGGCCACCGCGCCCGGCATCATAGACCGGAAAGCGCGCGTCAATCAGTTCGGCCGGGTCTGCGCTGGTTCCAGCGGTATAAAGCGGCGCATGTTCCAGCAGCCACACCCGTTCGCGCGCCTCTCCGCCATGGATCGCAGCGGCGCGCGCCTCCATCTCGGCTAGCGCCGTTGGATAATCGACAGGCGCGGTTTCGGTGCGCCAATCGACGCTGTCGGGGAAGGGAAGGGGGGCCGTCATGACGCTTCCTTGACTTGGAGACAGCGAGCGATCAAGTCTCCGCGATATTTCCGGGAACAGGGCAGGCGTTACAAGATATGGCGACAATGTCGATCGGCAAGGCGTGGCAGGAAGCGGTGGCCTTTGTCGCCCGCGAAGCCACATTGCTGTTTCCAGTCGCGCTGCTGTTCGTGGCGCTGCCTGGCCTCATCCTTCAGGAAATGACGCCACCGGAATTGGCCGCATGGTCGCTCGCGCCCAAGATGGACACGATGCCCGATGTCCCGGCGAGTTATGGCATTGGCCTCATGATCGCCATTGTCCTGATCTGGTTCGGATCGCTCAGCCTGTTTGCGCTCGCGCTGCGCCCCGGCATTTCGGTGGGGGAGGCGCTGCGGCTCAGTCTGAACCGCCTGCCCGTGCTGCTTGGCACCGCGCTGGTCGCGCTGGGGGCATTGTTCGGCCTGCTGATGACGATCATCCTCGTGGCGGTGATCGTCTCGCTGGCATCGAAGGCGGCTGGTGCCTCACTTGGGCTTTTGCTTGGCTTCGTCATGGTCGGCATCGCGCTTTTCGCCAGCGTGCGGCTGATGCTGCTCAATCCGGTCGTTCTGGATAGCGGCGCAGGGGTCAAGGAATCGCTCCGCCGCGCCTGGGCGCTCACGCGCGGGCATTTCTGGCGGCTGCTGGCCTTCATCCTGATCCTGACCTTGCTGTCCGCCATCGTCGCATCGGCGGCGCAGTCGATTTTCGGTTTGCTGGGCAGCTTGCTTGCAGGGCCTGACGGCGCGCGGCTGGCTGGCGGGATTGCCGGGGCGATCGTCTCGACGGTGATCCAGGTCTATATGCTTGTGATGCTCGCGCGCCTTTATCGTCAGGCGACCGCTGGCTGATCCAGCAGCGGTACATGGGGCGCTGCGTCGGGCGGCAATATCCCGGCGAGGCGTGGGTCGGCAAATGTCTCGATTTCGCGCTTATAGGCGACGAACCCCGCCTTGATATAAAAGCCAAGGGCCGCTGGACTGTCGAGCGTGCAGGTGTGGACCCATAGACGTTCGACGCCCTTGCGCCAGGCGAGCGCCTTGGCCTGCGCCATCAGCCATTGCCCATGGCCCTTGCCATTCAGTTGCGGCACCAGCCCGAAAAAGCCCAGTTCGCAATCCGGCATCGAGCGGAAATCCAGTTCGAGCAGTCCCACCTCGATCCCGCGCGGGTCAGTGACGGCATAGACCTCGACCGCCGGATCATGAATGATCGCGGCAAGCGATTCGTCCTTCATCACCAGCCGCGAGAACCAGAGCCATGGCTCCCCCACCCGGCGAAACAGCGCGCGATAGCTGTCGAGTTTGGGCACCTTCCATCGCACGAGTCGCAAGGGTGATGGCGGGATCGGCGCAGGGCGTGGCTTCTGCCGCATCTCCAAATGAGTGACGATCGCCGCCACCATGGCCGGATCGACCGCGATCAGCGCCATGGCGTCAGTTCCAGCTCGCCATCGGCGGCAGGCTCATCAGGATGGCGTCGATATTGCCGCCGGTCTTGAGACCGAACAATGTGCCGCGATCATGCACCAGATTGAATTCGGCATAGCGGCCCCGCCATTCCAGCATCGTCGCATAGTCCGCCTCGCTCCAGGCCTCGTCCATGCGCCGCCGCACGATGGGCGGATAGGCATCGAGAAAGGCGTCGCCGACGGCGCGAGTGAAGGCGAAATTCGCGTCGAACGCGGCATCGTCGGCACATTCGAGATGGTCATAGAAAATGCCGCCGACCCCACGATGGACGCCGCGATGGGGGATGAAGAAATAGTCGTCCGCCCATTCCTTGAACCGGGGATAATGGTCCGGGTCATGCGCGTCGCATGCTGCTTTGAGCACGTCATGGAAATAGGCCGTATCTTCGTCGCGCGGCAGCGGAGGGTTGAGGTCCGCCCCACCGCCGAACCAGCTTTTGGTCGTCACCAGATAGCGCGTATTCATATGCACGGCGGGCACATGCGGATTGGCCATATGCGCGACCAAGCTGATTCCGGTGGCGAAAAAGGCTGGATTCTCCGCCGCGCCATGGATGCTCTGCGCAAAGCCAGGGGCGAACTCGCCACCCACGGTCGAGATATTGACCCCGACCTTCTCGAAAACCTTGCCCTTCATCACGCCACGCACACCACCGCCGCCTTCGCCCGGTGCCTGATCCTCGGCCTCGCGGTCCCAGGGGGTGTAGGCGAAGCTGGCGTCGCTGCCCGCCTCCCGCTCGATCGCTTCGAACGCGGCGCAGATGCGGTCCCGGAGCGATTCGAACCAGGCGCGGGCGGCCTGCTGACGAGAATCGAGGGTGAAGGGAACGATAGGCGTGGGAGCGGGGGTCATTGCGGGAACTTTCCGGTCTGGCGCAGGGCTTCGGCGACGGCGATGCCCGTGGAAACGGCGATGTTCAAGGATCGAAAGCCCGGTGCCATGGGAATCCGCACCCGGATATCGGCCATATCCCGCACGGCATCGGGGACGCCCGCGCTTTCGGAACCCATCAACAAGACATCGTCGCCGCGAAATGCAACGTCGGGCAGCCTCTGCGAGGCATGGCTGCTCATCAGCAGCAGGCGGCGGCCGTTGGCGCGCCGATCCGCATCGAAGGCGTCGAAATTGGCGTGCCGCACGACCTCCGCCGCTGCACCATAGTCCATCGCCGCGCGTTTCAGGCGGGCATCGGAAAAGGCGAATCCGGTCGGCATGATGATGTCCACGGGCACCGCGAAACAGGCCGCCAGACGCAGGATGGCACCGACATTGCCGGCGATTTCGGGCTGATAAAGGGCGATACGCATGAGGGAGCCCATAATGCACTGCGGCAAATTGTCATAGCTTGCGTGACTTTGCTGTTGGCAAAGAGCGCGCACTGGGGTTATCAGGCCCGCGAACCACGCCGGGGGGACGGCGGGGGCCATATCATATGGTTACCCATCACCCTTGATAAACAGGGCCGTTCACGGCATTGCGGCGGGACCAGGGACGTTCTTGCAAGGGTTGAGGTGCATGGCCAGCGTTGAACATACAGACAGCACGGGTCTACCCGGCGAAGATGGGGTCCGCCGTCGCGACTTCATCAATATCGCCGCGGTGAGTTTTGCAGGGGTCGGCGCGGTTGCCGTCGTTCTGCCGCTGATCGACCAGATGAACCCCAGCGCGGACGTGCTGGCGATGGCATCGACGGAAGTTGATCTCTCGGCGATCCAGCCGGGGCAGGCGATCAAGACGACGTTCCGCAGCCAGCCGCTGTTCGTGCGCCAGCTGACGGAAAAGGAAATCGCCGAAGCCGACAAGGTCGATCCTTCCACGCTGCGCGATCCACAGACGCTCGAAGAGCGCACCGTCGATGGCAAGAAGCAGTGGCTGGTGACCATGGGTGTCTGCACCCATCTGGGCTGCGTGCCGCTGGGCGCTGGCGAAGGCGAGAATAAGGGCGAATATGGCGGCTATTTCTGCCCGTGCCATGGTTCGTCCTACGACACCGCCGCGCGCATCCGCAAAGGCCCTGCGCCGACCAACCTGGAAGTGCCGAAGTTCAGCTTCACTTCCGACACCGCCATTCTCGTAGGCTGAGGTAAGAAACGATGAGCTTTCCCTGGGCTGAGCAATATACGCCGAAAAATCCGGTGATGGTGTGGATCGACGAGAAGCTGCCGCTTCCGCGTCTCGCCTATAACGCCGTGGGTGCGGGCTATCCCGTTCCGCGCAACCTCAATTATTTCTGGAACTTCGGCGTCTTGGCCGGCCTCGCTTTGATGATCCAGATCATCACCGGCGTCGTCCTGGCGATGCATTATGGTGCCAATGACCTGGTGGCGTTCAGCACCGTCGAACAGACGATGCGCGACGTCAATGCGGGCTGGCTGATGCGCTATGCCCATGCCAACGGGGCCAGCTTCTTCTTCATCGTCGTCTATCTCCACATCTTCCGCGGCCTCTATTTCGGTTCCTACAAGGCGCCCCGCGAGATGGTATGGCTGCTTGGCCTCGTCATCTTCCTGCTGATGATGGCGACCGCCTTCATGGGCTATGTGCTGCCCTGGGGTCAGATGTCCTACTGGGGTGCGAAGGTGATCACTGGCCTGTTCGGCGCGATCCCGGTTGTCGGCGAACCGATCCAGACCTGGCTGCTGGGCGGTTTTGCGCCTGGCAACGCCTCGCTCAACCGCTTTTTCTCGCTGCACTTCCTGCTGCCCTTCGTGATTGCCGGTGTCATCATCCTGCACATCTGGGCGCTGCATATTCCGGGTTCCTCGAACCCGACCGGCGTGGAAGTGAAGGGGCCGCAGGACACTGTGCCGTTCCATCCCTATTACACGGCCAAGGACGGCTTCGGCGCGGGCATCTTCCTGATCGCCTTCTGCACCCTGCTGTTCTTCGCGCCCAACTTCCTGGGCCACCCGGACAACTATATCGAGGCGAACCCGCTCTCGACGCCCGCGCATATCGTGCCGGAATGGTATTTCTGGCCCTTCTACGCGATCCTGCGCGCCTTCACCGTGGACTTCTTCTTCGTCCCCGCCAAGCTGCTGGGCGTGTTGGCGATGTTCGCATCGATCCTGCTGCTCTTCTTCCTGCCCTGGCTTGACACCTCGCCGGTGCGGTCGGGCAAGTATCGGCCCACCTTCAACAAGTTCTTCTGGATCCTGATCCTCGACGTGTTGATCCTGGGCTATTGCGGCGGCGCGCCGGCTGAAGAGCCTTTCGTGATGATCTCGCAGGTCGCGTCGGCCTATTATTTCGCGCACTTCCTGATCATCCTTCCGCTGATCTCGCGCTTTGAAAAGCCGCTGCCGTTGCCCGGTTCGATCACCGAGGCCGTGCTGGCGAAATATGGCAAGACCGACGGCGCAACCGTCGCGGTCCCGGCCGAATAAGGGGTAGACGTAACATGGTACGCATCGGCGCATTTCTCGTCGGCCTCTTCTTCGCGGGCTGGCTGCTGGTCTCCTTCCTCATGGGGGCGGTGGCCTATGTCTCCGAACCCCCGGTCCCCACTGTGGAAAAGGCCTTTCACGAGCTTCCCAAGCATGTGGCCTTCTCGTTCGACGGACCACTTGGCCATTATGACAAGCAGCAGCTGCAGCGCGGCTTCCAGGTTTACAAGGAAGTCTGCTCGGCCTGCCACAGCCTGAAGTTCGTTGCGTTCCGCGATCTCGAAGCGCTTGGCTATAACGAAGCCGAAGTGAAGGCGATCGCCAAGCAGTGGGCGATCAAGGCTCCCTCGGTCGATCCCGCAACGGGCGAAGCATCGACCCGTGAGCCGATGCCGGCGGACTATTTCCCCAAGCCCTTCGCGAACAATGTCGCGGCGGCTGCGGCGAACAACAATGCGATCCCGCCAGACCTGTCGCTGATGACCAAGGCTCGCCATCATGGCAGCGCCTATGTCTATTCGCTGCTGACCGGCTATCAGGCGCAACCCGCTGCGCTGCTCAAGGAGTTCCCGGATTCCAAGACGCCGGAAGGGCTGCACTACAACCCCTATTTCGCGAACTTGAACCTCGCCATGGCGCCGCCGCTGACGGCCGAAGGCCAGGTGACCTATAGCGACGGCACCAAGCCGACGGTGGACCAGATGGCGAAGGACGTTTCGGCCTTCCTGACCTGGACTGCCGAGCCCAAGCTCGAAAACCGCCGCCGTGCGGGTCTGGCGTCGATCATCTTCCTGCTGATCGCCACGGGTCTGGCCTATATGTCCTACCAGAATATCTGGGCGGAGAAGAAGAAGGCGGCCTGACAGGTCGGTCCGCAAGAGCAAGGATTATGAAGAGGGCGCGGTTTCATCTGGGAACCGCGCCCTCTTTCCCTATGGAGACGGCATGAGCATCGACACGCTGGCGGGCCTCGTCCGCACGATCCCCGATTTTCCCAAACCCGGCATCCAGTTTCGTGATGTCACGACCTTGTTGGCGGATGGCGCAGGGCTGGCGGAACTGGTCGAGCGCATGGCGTCGATCGCGCGGCCGCTCGATCCTGACTTGATCGTCGGCATCGAAGCGCGCGGCTTCATCCTGGGTGCCGCGCTCGCGCTGGCCTTGGGCAAGGGCTTCGTGCCGGTGCGCAAGGCGGGCAAGCTGCCGGGCAAGACGGTCGGCATCGACTATGTGTTGGAATATGGCACGGATCGGCTGGAACTGCATGAAGGACAGGTTCCAGCGGACACGCGCGTTCTCTTGGTCGATGATTTGATCGCCACGGGCGGCACCGCGCTCGCCGCTGCGCAATTGCTGCGTGAGCAGGGGGCGAGCGTGTTGATGGCGCTTTTCGCGATCGACCTGCCCGATCTTGGCGGGATGGCGGCGCTGGAAGCCGACGGCATCGCCGCGCAGGCGATCATCGCGTTCGACGGCGACTAAAGGTCTTTGGTCAGGGCCTCCGGCAGCAGGTCCACCGCTGCGGCGAGCCGTTCGTCCAGCAATTCCAGCAATTCCATCCAGCCGTGGATATGGGCGAGTTCGCCCGGTCCATCGGAAATGCCGCGCAAGCCCATCAGTGGCACGGCGAAGTGGGCGCAGGCCCGCGCCACCGCAAAGGTCTCCATATCGACCATATCGGCGTCGATCGCGGCATATTCCTCACCCCCGACGATATTCGCGCCGGTCGAAAGCCGCACAGTGGGCATCGCGAGCGGCGTTGCCAGCGGGACATCAACGGGATGATCGACAAAGGGCGTCACGCCTTTGGTAAAGCCCAAGCGCGAAGCATCCATGTCACGCCAGGAGACACTGGCGACCTGCACCACTTCGCCCAAGCCGCAGATTCGCGATCCGGCCGAACCGAGGCAGACGACCAGATCGGGAAGCGTATTCTCACGCGCCATATCCTGAAGGGCGATCCCGGTCACCAGCGCTGCTTCGACCGGCCCCACGCCCGTCATCAGCGGGGTGAACCGGCTACGCAAATGCGGTCCATATTCCGCTTCCGCCGCCATCACGAACAGCAGGCGCTTGCCCGAAACGATCTCGCAGCCTGCCATCTCTGTTCGCCCCTTGCCCATGCCGCAACGCCCATAGCCCGGCGGCAGCGACACCGCAAAAGAGAAAGCCCGCCACCTGAAAACAGGTGACGGGCTTTGTCATGGTGGGCGTGGCAAGGATTGAACTTGCGACCCCTGCGATGTCAACACAGTGCTCTACCACTGAGCTACACGCCCACGGGAGTTGGGCCTTTAGCCGGGCGAATCGGATGGTGCAAGCAGGAAAATGCCCGGCTCTGATATTCTTCTGGACAGCGCAGGAGCGGCCCATATGCTGCGGCGCAAACAGGGGGACGCCAAAACTTATGCTGCCATCGCCATCCTCGCCAATTCAGACGACGCCGCGCCTGCCCTGGTACCGGCAGCTTTATGTCCAGGTGCTGATCGCCATCGCGCTGGGTGTGACGATCGGCCATTTCTTTCCTGACGCCGGGGTCCAGCTCAAGCCCTTGGGCGAGGCCTTCATCAAGTTGGTGAAGATGATCATCGCGCCGGTCATTTTCCTGACCATCGTCACTGGCATTGCGGGCATGAAGGAACTGGGTGCGATCGGCCGGGTCGCTGCCAAGGCCTTTGGCTATTTCCTGACCTTTTCGACGCTGGCGCTGATCGTGGGCCTAATCGTTGCCAATGTCGTGCAACCCGGCGCTGGGCTCAACATCGATCCGGCGACGCTCGATGCTAATCAAGTCGCCGACTATGCCAGCAAGGCGCATGAGAGCAGCCTGACCGGCTTCCTGATAAACATCATTCCGGCGACCATGGTGTCGGCGGTGGCGGACGGCAATATCCTGCAGGTGCTGTTCGTGGCGATCCTGTTCGGGATCGCGCTAACTCTGATCGGCGACAAGGCCGCGCCGCTGATGACCGTGCTCGAATCCGCCAGCCATGCGGTGTTCAAGCTGGTGTCCATCCTGATGAAAGCCGCACCGATCGGGGCGTTCGGGGCAATGGCCTTCACCATCGGCGAATATGGCGTCGGGACGCTCGCCAACCTAGCCGGGCTGGTCGCGACCTTCTATCTGACGTCGCTGCTGTTCGTGCTGGTCGTGCTGGGTGGTGTTTGCTGGGCGGTGGGTTTCAATATCCTTCATCTGATCCGCTATTTGAAGGCCGAACTGCTCCTGGTCCTTGGGACATCCTCGTCCGAGGCGGCCTTACCCAGCCTCATCGAGAAAATGGAGCGGGCCGGGTGCCGCAAGTCCGTGGTCGGGTTGGTCGTGCCTACGGGTTACAGCTTCAATCTCGACGGCACCAATATCTACATGACGCTGGCAGCGCTGTTCATCGCGCAGGCCTGCAATGTCGACATCAGCCTGGAACAGCAGATCCTGCTGCTGCTGGTGGCGATGATATCGTCCAAGGGCGCAGCGGGGGTAACCGGGGCAGGTTTCATCACATTGGCCGCGACGCTGTCGATCGTGCCGACGGTGCCGGTCGCGGGCATGACGCTGATCCTGGGGGTCGATCGCTTCATGAGCGAATGCCGCAGCCTCACCAACTTCATCGGCAACGCCGTGGCGACCGTGGTCGTCTCGGCCTGGGAAAAGGGATTGGACCGCGAGCGGTTCAATGCCGCGATGGCCGGGATCGCGCTCGATCCCACGCCCGATATGGAAGAGGTTGTCCCCGACTAGAGGATCACGTCAGTCCGGTCAGGCTTTCGCTGCTGAACATCCGCTCGACCTCCAGCACCAGGTCGCGCAAGTGGAAGGGCTTGGACAAGACCTTGGCCTGCGGCACAGCCTTGCCCGCGCGCAAGGTGACGGCGGCGAAGCCGGTGATGAACATGATTCGCATGTCCGGTGCCACGGAGGCGGCGTGCTGGGCCAGTTCGATGCCGTCCATTTCCGGCATGACGATATCGGTCAGCAACAAGTCGAACCGGTCGGAGCGGATATGCGGCACCGCCTCTGTCCCCGTCGAGACCGCGACGACCTCATATCCCGACCGTTCCAGCGCGCGGGCCAGATAGACGCGCATGCTTTCATCGTCTTCGGCCAATAATATGCGAACCATCGCCCCCACTCTCATATCCTCCGCGACCCCCACGGGTGGCGCGAAGCCGTGATATATGCGACAAGGTGTAAATATTATCCAGCCAAGCCACGATTTTTGCCCGGATCGTTGAAAGGAGCGCCATTGGACGACAGCCCGCCGCGCGCGCCGACGCACAGCGACCCGGCCTTCGATCTTTATGGCCCCGCGATTCCCGATCGCCCGCTTATCCTGTCCGTGCCCCATGCCGGGCGGCTCTATTCGCCCGCCTTGCTGGCGCAGGCGCGCGTCCGGCCGGAAATGCTGCGGCGGCTGGAGGATCGCTGGGTCGACCTGTTGGTGCATCCCTTGATCGCGCAGGGCTTTACCGTGCTGGTGGCGCGTGCGCCGCGCGCGTTGATCGACCTTAACCGCCATGATCGGGAGGTGGATCCCGCGATGCTGTCTGATCTGCCCCATATGGTGGCCTTGCAGACCAGCGCGAAACTGCGGGGCGGGCTTGGCTTGCTGCCGCGTCGGTTGCCTGGCGCGCCGGAATTGTGGCGCGGACCGATCAGTTGGGCGGAGGTGCAGCGGCGGATCGATATGGTCCACCGGCCCTATCATGCGACGCTCGCGCAGTTGATGGCGGCGGCACGGGATGCCCATGGTCATGCCATCCTGATCGACCTTCATTCCATGCCCCCGCTGCCACCGCCCGCGCCGGGCTGTCCCGCGCCGGGGCTGGTGCTGGGCGACCGGTTCGGCCGCAGTGCGTCGAGCCGATTGACGACGCTGGCGGCGGATGTGGCGGCGGGGCACGACATGCTGGTGGCGATCAATAGCCCCTATGCGGGCGATTATCTGATCGAACGGCATGGGCGACCGGAGCGCGATCTGCATGCGCTGCAGATCGAGATCGACCGGACGCTCTATCTGGATGCGACATTGGACCGGCCGGGGCCGGGGGTCGCGCGGATGCGCGTGCTGGTGCAGGCGATTGCCCAGGCGCTGGCGGTAGAACTGCCGCGTGCCGACTATGCGCTGGCGGCCGAATGATCAGCCAATGACAGCCCGCGCACCGGCAACGCTCAGATGGTGCGAATCGAAGTAGAGCGGTTGGCCGTTCCGCTCGATGGCGCAGACGCGCGCGTCGCATAGCCGCGCCACGGGATCGATCAGCGTCACACCCTGCGCCTGCCAGCGGGTGAAGAGCGCGCGAAGATTGACGATGCGCGCTTCCACTTGCGCCCGCTCAACCCCTTGTGCGCTGTCCAGCATGTTGGACCGTGCCAGATGGGCGAGGTGACGGGGAACGTCGAAGGGTTGGGGTGGGACCGCGCCGATCAGCACGACCTCCCGCCCTTCGGCGCGGATGGCGGCGATGGTGCGGTCGAGTTTCGCCACGAAAGCGGGATCGTCAAATGCGCCATTGGCCCAGAAGGCGGAGAGGTAGATGCGGCGCAGTCTTGGGTCGGCGCGGATTGCTTCGAAAGCGGCCCGGTTTGCCGCGGCGCAGCGGGCATCCTTCGCCTCATAACCCAACACAGGCGGGCAACTCGACGTCGTCCGCTCGATCAGCGACTGGCCCTGTGGGCGCGCGTCCTGCGCCAGCACATGCGCCAGTTCGACGCCATGACTGTCGCCCCATAGCATGGCGTCGGGCCGGACGGGCGCGCCCAAGACGCAGGGCAGCGCGCCACGCATATAGCTGTCGTGGCAGCGCTTGCGGTCGGGGCTGATGTCGTTGCGCCCGGCGATCTGCGCCAGAACGGTGGGTGAAAATCGTGAGGACCATGGTCCCATCGCCAGCAGGGCCAGCGACAGCGCGCAGAGCAGCGCCATGGCCGCACCGGTGAAGCGGAAAATGGTGCGGGGCGGCATGCGGGCCGAATCGCGGAAGGGTTGTTCGACGACGCGCCAGGATAGTGACGCGATCACCAACGATGCGGCGATGACGGCGAGCTGGGTTCCGCCCGACAGCGGCAGGTCGGTCGCATATTCGGTGAAGACGATCAGCGGCCAGTGCCACAAATAGAGCGAGTAGGAGATCAGGCCGATGCCGACCAGCGGGGGCAGGGCGAGGGCGCGGCCTGCGATCGTTCCCGGCGCGCAGTGGAGCAGCGCCATCGCTCCCAACACGGGGGCGAGGGCCGCGACGCCGGGGAATAGCGTGTTGCGGTCATAGAGGAAGACCGCACTGCCGATCGCCAAGAGGCCAGCCCAAGCGACGGCTTCGCGCAGCCAGCGCGCTCGGATGGCAGGGATCATGCCCAGCGCCAGGAGCGCGCCTGCGAGCAATTCCCAGGCGCGGGTTGGCAGCAGGTAGAAGGCAAAGCCTGTCGTGTCGCGCTGCATGACTATGCACAGGGTCAGCGATGCTATTCCGATGGCCGCCACGACGCCTGCGCGCACGCGCGTTCCGAAGCGGGCGAGCAGCATCAGCAGGATCGGGAAGCCGATATAATATTGTTCCTCCACCGCCAGCGACCAGGTCTGGAGCAGGGGCTTCACGTCCGCACCGCCAGCGAAATAGCCGGTGTCGGTGAAGAACCACAGGTTGGAGACGAACAGCGTCGCGGCCAGCGCGGATTTGGGTACGCCCTCCAGATCGCCGGGCAGGTAGAGCCAGGCCGACAGGCCCAGCACGGCGAGGATCATCAGGGCGAGGGCGGGCATGATTCGCCGGAAGCGCCGCTCATAGAAGCGCAGCAGCGAGAAGCGGCCGTCATCGACGTCGCGGGCGATGATGCCGGTGATCAGATAGCCCGAAATCACGAAGAAGATGTCGACGCCGACATAGCCGCCCGAAAAGCCCGGCACATGGGCGTGGAAGAACAAGACCGGCAGGATGGCGAGCGCGCGCAGGCCGTCTATGTCGCGGCGGTGGGGCCGGGTCATGCGCGCGCCTATCTGTTCTGCCTTTCCATGCATGGCGCGGGCCTACGCCCAAAGCCCTGATATTTGCTTTACCCGATTCGCGGCGAGGAGACGGGACACGATTGCAGTTTACGCAATTGCAGCTTCACCCTTCGCATTTGCGAAGAATACGCCCCGCTGGCACTAAGACTGTGCCTTTCAGGCATCCTCTCCTAAACTTTTCAGGCTGGTCTCACGATCAGCCTTTTTTTTGTCTTCGGCTTGGGCTAGGCATCCCTCGCTGTTGCCGCGCCATATAACATGTTTCTGGAGAGGGGCCGCCGGTAAGACCGGCAGGCGGGGCATAGTTGGGGGATCGAGCGCTTGCGTGCGCTCTCCCCCCATTTTCTTTTTATCCTATGCGGTGGCCATTTCGCGGCCATAAGCGACCACCGCTTCCACTTCGGCCCGATCGCCCAGCACCACGCCGACGCGCTGGTGCAGGCTGGTTGCGGGCACGTCCATGATCGGCTGGAACCCGTCGCTCGACGCGCCGCCCGCCTGCTCGATCAGATAGCTCATCGGATTGGCTTCATACATCAGCCGCAGCTTGGCCTTGCCCGGATTGCGATGGTCGTAGGGATAGAGGAATATCCCGCCGCGCTTGAGGATGCGATGCACGTCCGCCACCATGGAGGCGGTCCAGCGCATGTTGTAATCCTGGCCGCATGGCCCTGCGCCGCCCATGACGCGCTCTTCGACATAGCGGGCCACGGCGGGCGACCATTGGCGGCGGTTCGACATATTGATGGCAAATTCGCACTTGCCCTGCGGCATCTGCATATTGGCGTCGGTCATCACCCAGCTGCCGACTTCGCGGTCGAGCGTGAATTCATAGACGCCCGTGCCGACGCTCAGCACCAGCAGAGTCTGCGGCCCGTAAATGGCATAGCCCGCCGCGACCTGTGCGCGGCCGTCCTGCAGGAAATCCTCCTCCGTCACTTCGCGACCGGCGCAGGCCTCAGGGGCTTTGAGCACGGAGAAGATCGTGCCGACCGACAGGTCGACGTCGATATTGCTGGACCCGTCGATCGGATCGAACAGCAACAGATATTCGCCCTTGGGATAGCGATTGGGGATGCGGTGAATCGTCTCCATCTCCTCGGACGCCATGGCGGCGAGATGGCCGCCCCATTCATTGGCATCGAGCAGCATTTCATTGGCGATCACGTCCAGCTTCTTCTGGACCTCGCCCTGCACATTTTCGCTGTCTAGGCTGCCCAGCACTTCGCCCAGCGCGCCCTTGCTGACGGCATGGCTGATCGTCTTGCACGCGCGCGCCACGGTTTCGATCAGCAGGCGCAATTCGGCGGGCAGGGCTTCGGCCAAGCGCTGTTGTTCGATCAGGAAACGGGTGAGGGTGGTTCTTGCCATGGGCCGCCTTTCGTAAAGGGCAGGCGCCGCGACAGGACGCCGCGGCGCTTGAAAATCGGAACGCGCCTTCGCTACGGGAGTCGCCCCGTCAAGTCCAGCCGCCGCGTCACTCGCCGCGTGCGCGTGCCGCAGCGTCGGCGCGGCCCACCGAGAGGGCGCGGACCCGCTCGACCCCTTCGGCAAAAGCGCCACCTTTGGGGCCTTGGGCATAGAGGCGTTCCGCGCCGTCATAGTCGCCATCGCGTTCGGCGCAGAGGCCAAGGTTGAACAGGAGCGAGGGATGACCCGGCCGGTCGCCGTCCATCGCCGCCCATTCGCCGCAGGCGGCGACCGGATCGCGCTGCGACGATTTGATGCTGTCGCGGAAGCGCTGGACCATGGCCTTGTCCATCCCGTCGCGTTCTTCGCGCAGGCGGATGCGGTAATTTTCGTGGCGCGGGATGATGTCGTCGGCCAGTCGATCCGCCGCAGTACGGACCATGCGATCGATGCTCTGGCGCGGGGTGCGCTTGGACTTGTCCTTGGGGCAGGTGACGATCGTGTCGGTTTGCGTGCGGGTTTCGCTATAGAGGATCTGGCCGTCTGTGACGCGGGCGATCCGCAAGGTCGGGGCGAAGGTCACCGTTTCCTGCAGGCACAGGGCCTCGACCTTCTCCTTCTTGGTGCATTTCTGGTCAGTGCCCTCGGCACAGACTTCGACCTGCCGCTTCACATCGGTTTCGCGCACGCTGGCATCGGCGAGGCCGGTGATGATGCCATCCGCATCGGGGCCGCGCCGCGACAGGGCGATGACGGCATAATAGGGGCGTCCATCCGGCCCGGCGCGGCTCAATTTCTGTTCGATCGCCAAGGCCAGTGCGGTGCCGTCGCGCCCGGCGATGCGATCGACGCCGATGCTGCGCAGCAGGCTGACGGCGCGATAGGGGGCCGGGAAATGGCCGGTCATCGCAAAGACCTCCGCCTGAACCGGCGTACTGGCCGCCATGGCTGCCGCTATGATGGTGAACCCGACGATTGGCCGCACGATATTTCCCCCCTTTTTTGCCCGGCTCTCCTGTAAGCTCGTGCCTGCATGCGATCAAGCGGATGACGGTGCATCTTGATGGGAACCGGTCGCGCGATCGACCGTTTCGGTGGCGTGCCAAATGGCAGCGTGGAAGGATCATCATGGACAGTCTGATTGCCGCTTTTACCGACCCCACCGCCATTGCCGCGCTGATTGCGCTGGTGGTGATGGAAGTGGTGCTGGGCATCGACAATCTGGTGTTCATATCCATCCTGACCAACAAGCTGCCGGTCGAGCAGCGGCAGAAGGCGCGGCGCATCGGCATCGGCCTGGCGCTCGGCATGCGCTTGGTCTTGCTGTCGATGATCGCCTGGATCGTCGGGCTGACCGCGCCGGTGTTCGATCTGGGCATCAGCGGTCCGTTGAACGAATATGGCGCTCCGACGTTCGAAACCGAATTTTCCTGGCGCGACCTCATCCTGATCGTCGGTGGCCTGTTCCTGATCTGGAAGGCGACCAAGGAAATCCATCACACTGTCGATCCGGCGGGCGGCGACGATGTGCTGGACAAGAAAAGCGTCGCCACCATCACATTCGGCAGCGCGATCGTGCAGATCATCCTGCTCGACATGATCTTCTCGCTCGATTCGATCCTGACCGCCGTTGGCATGACCGACAATCTGGCGATCATGGTGATTGCGGTGCTGGTCGCGGTGACGGCGATGGTGCTGGCGGCCGATCCGCTGGCCAATTTCATCGCCAAGAACCCGACCGTGGTGATGCTGGCGCTCGGTTTCCTGCTGATGATCGGCGCGGTGCTGATCGCCGATGGCTTTGGCGTGCATGTGCCCAAGGGCTATATCTATGCGGCAATGGCGTTCTCGACGCTGGTCGAGTGCCTGAACATCTTTGCGCGGCGCGCGCAGAAGCGGAAGGGCGGGGCCTAAGGTCACGCCTGCTAAGGTCACAGCGGCGAAGTTCACACCGTCGTCGGGTTTTTCGGGGCAATCGTAACGGCGAAGCGGTTGCGAAGACGCGGTGACGCGCCGGTTGGGTAACGGGTGGGTCACAGCGACGCGACAGCGATGCAACGCTGACGCGACGGTCGCGCGGCAGTGCGGCGACAGGGGCCGGGCTGATGTGGGGGATTTAGAAAGGCGGCGCGGGGGTTCCATCTGGCAGGATAGATCAGAGATTATCCTACATTGGAAGGTTGTTGGATGGGGGAGGGGACCGGTGGCTGAAGCGACCATTTACGGACGTTAGTGGGCGAACGTGTAAAGCGCTCCGGGTGCTGCCAGTAAACAGATGATGAGCCAATGTTTCCACGTCAGCCGCTCCGATTTTCGGAAACCCAAGGCCACGCCGAATGCCGCCGTTCCGAATAAGAGAAGCCCACCTTGCAAAATATTAGCATCCTCAGAGTGATCCAACACACTGATAACGATGGCTGAACTAACAGCCATAAAGGCGCTAAGGAATAAAAAGCCCAAGACGGCAATGCGGATCATCGCATCCCACGCGTGGGCTTGTGCGTATTGGTTCGGCTTCATTGCATCGACGTAGCATGAGAGTGACGAACAGGAAAAGCCGCCCGTCCGCAAACCACCCCGTTCCGTCATGCCGGGCTTGACCCGGCATCCATTAGCTCACGGGTGCCAAGTCGTTGACAGGCTGAGGCTTATAGACCCCGGATCAAGTCCGGGGTGATGGCGTTGATGAGTGTCCGCAATCTACCCAACTTAGCCAGAAACTATTGTCCCTGAAACTTGGGGATTTTTGTGGCGGCTGTTCCCCCTCCTGCAAGGGGAGGGGGTTAGGGGGTGGGCTTGCGCGAGGGTGCGTTGGCCCACCCCGCTGCGACTAAGGCGCTGCGCGCCTAAGTCTCGCTGCCCAGCGTCGGGTGAACAGTCCCCCGGACTGTTCAGGTCATGCCGGGGGCATGACCGACCCGACGCTCGCTTGCGGGAGGGGTGTAAAACGCCAGCTATTCCCTCACGCCGCGGCGCGGCGTTCCTTCAGCTCTTCGTTGAGCATTTCGGCCAGCAGGAAGGCCAGCTCCAGGCTCTGCGCCGCATTGAGGCGCGGGTCGCAATGGGTGTGGTAGCGGTCGGCCAAGCCTTCGTCGGTGATGGCGATGGCGCCGCCGGTGCATTCGGTCACATTCTGCCCAGTCATTTCGGCATGGATGCCGCCGCCGAAGCTGCCTTCCGCCCGATGGACGGCGAAGAAGCCGCGCACTTCGGCCAGGATGCGGTCGAACGGACGCGTCTTATAGCCATTGGCGGCCTTGACGACATTGCCGTGCATCGGGTCGCAGGACCAGATGACCGGATGGCCTTCGCGCAACACCGCGCGGACCAGCTTGGGCAGGCCCGCCTCGATCTTGTCATGACCATAGCGGGTGATGAGCGTGATCCGTCCGGCTTCGCGCGCGGGGTTCAGCGTGTCGAGCAGGCGCAGCAGCGCGTCCGGCTCCAGGCTGGGACCGCATTTGAGGCCGATCGGGTTGCCGATGCCGCGCAGATATTCGACATGAGCCGACCCTTCGAACCGGGTGCGGTCGCCGATCCACAGCATATGCGCCGACGTGTCATACCAGTCGCCGGTCAGGCTGTCCTGCCGCGTCAGCGCCTGTTCGAACGGCAGCAGCAGCGCCTCATGGCTGGTGTAGAAGCTGGTCCCGCCAAGCTGCGGCACGGTTTCCGCCGACAGGCCGCAGGCGCGCATGAAGTCGAGCGCCTGGCCGATCTGGTCGGCCATTTGTTCGAACTTCGCGGCCCAGGGCGAGCGGCCCATGAAATCGAGCATCCAGCCATGCACCCGGTCGAGGCTGGCATAGCCGCCGGTCGAGAAGGCGCGCAGCAGGTTGAGCGTGGCGGCCGACTGGTTATAGGCCTGCACCATCCGTTGCGGGTCCGGCTCGCGGCCCTGCGCGGTGAAGGCGATGTCGTTGACATTGTCGCCGCGATAGCTGGGCAGTTCGACGCCATCGATCACTTCGGTATCCGCCGAACGCGGCTTTGCGAACTGACCCGCCATGCGGCCGACCTTCACCACCGGCAGCTTCGACGCGAAGGTCAGGACGACCGCCATCTGCAGCAGCACGCGGAACGTGTCGCGGATATTGTTCGGGTGGAATTCCGCGAAACTTTCCGCGCAATCGCCACCCTGCAGCAGGAAGGATTCGCCAGCCACGACCTTGGCGAGATCCGCCTTCAAATTACGGGCTTCGCCTGCAAAGACGAGCGGCGGAAACTGGCCAAGCTGTGCCTCGACGGCGGCCAGAGCCTCCGCATTACGATAGCCGGGCATCTGAATGCCCTTATGCGCGCGCCAGCTATCCGGCGTCCATTTCGCCGCCACGACGAGTCTCCTACATGAACCAAAAAAACAGGGGCCGCACCTACGCCGCCGCGCCCTTCAAGGCAAGTTTATAGCAGTCCCGTGGCCGCGCTGCGCAATGATCCTTTCGATCAGAGTGATCGAGCGGCTATTTTTGGCAAGGATAGCGGTCGTTTAGCGCAACGCTGACCAAAACGGAGGCTGGGCTGCGTCGCTGGTCGGGCCAGCGTTCGAGATAGGCGACCACGGTGCGGCGGGCGTCGTCCGCGCTCATCCTGTCGGGCCAGCAGACTTGGCGGCCGCGCCCGATGAACAGATCCTTGCGGATGCCATCGACCACGCCAACGATATAGGCGGTGCAGGCGAGGCCATATTCGGGGGCCTTGTTGCGGCATTTGGCGAGCAGGCTGGTGCCGCTTTCGAACATGAATGCGCCGCCGCCGGGCTGGGCGGCCGGTGCGGGGGATGCGGCGAGCAGGGCGACGGGCAGGGCAAGCAAGGGCGCGCGCATGACGACGGGGCATCCTGTGGGTAAGGGGAGTAGGGGGCGACCATGGCGCAGCCTTCCGGGCCTGTCCAGACGACCGGGCGCGGCTTAGCCACCATCCGGCTCAGGCCTCTTCGCGCTGGTCCTGGCGGCGGCATCCGGTCATGAGGTGGCAGGCGATGTCGTGGCGGCTGGGGCCGGGCTGGGGCAGCCAGGGCGGCACCCACTGGCCCGCAAGGCCTGCGCCGCAATACCAGGCAGACCCGGCATCGGCGCTGGCCAGCGGGGCGTTGAGGAACAGGCAGGCCAGCGTGCTGGTGAGCGCCGCGCTAGACCGCATGACTGAACCGCGTTTCGACGGGTTCGAGATAGGCATCGAAACAGGCGGCGATGCTGCGGGCGTAGGGGAGCGCGTCGGGGGTCAGCCGTAGGCGGTTTGCGCTCCGTTCGACCAGTCCGCGTTGCTCGAAACGGTCGAGGTCGGGCTGGGGGTCGCTGGCTTCCAGATGCACTTCGCCCTGGCAGAGCAAGGCTTCGATGATGCGGCCGCGACGCTGGTCCTCGGCGGTGCGGACGAGGCCGCGCGTGGTGGCGAGCTGGCCCGCTTCGATCGCGGTGCGCCAAGGGCCGGCCTGTTTCGCATTCTGGACGATCAGGTCGGGGAATTGGCTGATGGCGCTGGCACCCATGCCGATCAATATTTGCGCGGGATCATCGGTGAACCCCTGAAAATTGCGGCGCAGGCGGCCCTGTGCGGCGGAGAGCGCCATGCCGTCGCTGGGCAAAGCGAAATGGTCGAAGCCGATCGCGCGATAGCCTGCCCGTGTCAGCGCATCATGGCCCATGGCGGCCATCACGAATCGCTGGGCCACGTCGGGCAGGTCGCTGGCGTCGATGCGCCGCTGGCGCGGTAGAAGGCGCGGCATATGGGCATAGCCGAACAGGGCGATGCGCGCAGGCGCGAGGCGGATGGTGGCGTCGAGCGTGGCGGACAGATCATCCATGCTTTGGCCGGGCAGGCCGTACATCAGGTCAAAGCCCGTGGCGACGCCTGCCTTGTCCAGTCGTGCCACCGCGCGTTCGACCATGTCGAGCGGCTGGATGCGACCGATGCGCGTCTGGACATGGGGGCTGAAGGTCTGGACGCCCATATTGACGCGATCGACCCCCATGGCCGCCATCGCGTCGATCCAGTCCGCGTCCAGGCGACGCGGGTCCAACTCGACCGAAAGTTCGGCATGATGGGCGTCGAAACAGCGTAATAATTGCTGCATCAGCCGGATGAAATCGACGAGCGGCAGACTATTGGGGCTGCCCCCGCCAAAGGCGATGCGGGTCACCCGGCCGCGTCCGTTCAGCCGGGCGGCGATCAGCGCGACTTCGCGCTCCAGCGCTTCGACATAGGCGGTCAGGCGCTGTGCCTTGTTCGCCGCGCCGGTGTTGCAGCCGCAATACCAGCAGATGTCGTGGCAATAGGGGATATGGACATAGAGCGAGATCGGCGTGTCGGGGGCGAGCGCGTCCAGCCGCTGGCCCATCTCCGCCGCGCCGACCCTATCGCTGAACTGGGCAGCGGTGGGATAGCTGGTGTAGCGCGGCACCGGCCGGGCGAGCAGGTCAGGATGATAGGTCCACATGGGTTGGGTGATCGCAGCAAGTCGTCGCGGCTGCATTGCGCCAGATCAAATTGCAGCTTGCGCCCGGTCAATGCCGCGCCGTGCCGGATGCGGCAGAGCGATCCCCACCAGACAGGGAGATTTATCATGACCATCAAGACCATTCTGCTCGGCACGGCCTGCGCCGCCGCTGCCATGGCTGCCCCGGCGCAGGCCGCGCAGGGTGACGTGCTTGTCCGCCTGCGCGGCATCATGGTCGCGCCCAATGAGAAGAGCGGCAGCGTGCTACCCGGCTTTCCGGGCGAAAAGGTGAAGGTGAACAATACGATCACGCCGGAAATCGACATCACTTACATGGCGACCGATAATATCGGTTTCGAACTGATCGCCGCGACCAGCCGCCATACGGTGAGCGGCAAGACCGGGACGACCGGATCGCTGGGCAAGCTGGCGGCGACCAATGCGCTGCCGCCGACGCTGACGGTGCAATATCATTTCGCACCGGGCAGCAAGATCCGTCCCTATGTCGGCGCGGGCGTCAACTATACGTTGTTCTTCAACAATGATGCGTCCAGCGCATTGGAAGGCGCGGTCGGCAAGACCAAGGTGCATCTGTCCGACAGCGTCGGCTGGGCCGGGCAGGCAGGCGTCGATATCGACCTGAACGAAAAATTGTTCCTGAACTTCGACGTCAAATATATCGACATCGACACGAAGGCACGCCTGACCACGGCGGCGGCAGGCGTGCAGCGGGTGAAGGTGAGCCTGGACCCCTGGGTGTTCGGCGTGGGTGTCGGGATGCGGTTCTGATCTTTGTTAACCTGCGCTCCCACCATAGGGCCGTTCGGGCTGAGCCTGTCGAAGCCCTGCACTTTCTTTCAAGAAGGAAGGCCCCCTTCGACAGGCTCAGGGCGAACGGAGGAGGGTGGTTTATGGCTTCCGCTTCGCGGTGAAGGCGAAGGTGACCGCTACGTTCGGAGCCAGGCTGCCGCTGCTGTCGCCATTGCCAACGTCGAAGGCGGCGCGGGCAATGGTGGCGGTGCCGGTGACCTTGCGGGTCGCGCCTTCGCCGGACAGGGTGAAGCGGATGGTCTGGGGCTTGCTCACGCCCTTGAGGCTGAGCGTGCCGCTGGCGCGATAGGCGTTCGCTCCCGTTTTCTCCGCGCCCTTGGCGGTGAAGGTAGCGGTCGGATGGGCGGCGACGGCGAAAAATTCGTCGCCAGGCAGCATCCCGTCCTGATAGGCGTCGCCGACGCTGGCGCTGGCCATGTCGATCGATACGCGGATGTCGGCGGTTTCGGGATGGTCGAGGTCCATGACGATCGCGGCGGTCCATTTGGCGAAGCTGCCGCTGATCGTCTGGCCGTCATTGCCGACGGCAAAGCCGATGCGGCCGCCGGGCTGCACGGTCCAGGCCGGGGGCGGGCCCATGAGTTCTTCTTCCTGCGCTACCGTTTCATTGGCGACGGCGCTATTGTCCGGCTCGGTTACATTGGCCACGGGCACCAGTTCTTCGGGTTGCGCCACGGGGGCCGAGGGTGCCGCCGCTGCCTCGACGGGGGCAGTCGCTGGCAGGAACACGCGCCCCAGCGCAAAGCCCAGCAGGATCAGCGCGGGCAGTCCGACCAACAGCGCGGTCGAGCGGTTCGGGATCATGCGCCAGATGAGGCCGTCGCGCATCAGCAGATGGTGGCGCAGCGCGCCCGCGACATGGAGCAGGACGAGCGCGATGCCGAGCCAGGCGATCAGGCCATGGCCACCCTCGGCCAGGCCATGCACGGAAGCGGGCAGCGGCAGATGCGGCAGGGGGATAATCCCGAAGATGAGCGTCGGCACCTTGACCTTGGCGGTCGAGACGAGTGCCCAGCCGGTCAGCGGCGCGCCCAACATGAAGGCGTAGAGGCCGCCATGGACGGTCGAGGCGAGGGCGCCCTGCCAGCCGCCCTCCAGCTTCGCCGGGCGCGGCTTCCAATAGCGGATGCCGATCCGCAGCAGCGTCAGCGCCAGAATGGCGATGCCGACCGACTTGTGCAGTTGATAGAGCGCAAAGCCGCGCGCACCCAGATCCTCCAGCGCCCAGCCGACGCTGATCTGAAAGGCGAGCAGGGCGGCGATCGCCCAATGCAGGATGATGGCGGCAAGGCTGTAGCGCGGCATGGGAACCCCCGGATCGATGAACCGGGGCAAAGCTATGTCGCCTGCGCAATGAAGTCCATTGCGTGCCGCGAAACGCTGCGTTGCCTTAGGGCTTGAGGTCGATCGCGGGCTTGTCCGCATTGGGCAGCGTGGTGCCCATGATGGTCGCCAGCGTGGGTGCGATGGCGCGCATGTCGATGGCACCCAGATTCTTGCCGCGCGGTACGCCCTTGCCCATCAGCAGGAAGCTCGCCTGCAGATTGGCGGGACCGGGAAAATAGCCGTGCATGCCCTTGACCGAGCTATGCGCGCGCACCGGCGCGGTCGGGCCGCGATAGATGTCGGTGACGAAGCCGGGGGCGAGGTTGATATAGAAGGTTGCCTGTGGATTGCCGCCGATCGCGGCGGTCTGCGCCCTGTCCGCCACCTGCGCGATGCCGTTGGCGGGATTGGCGGCGAGTTTGTCGAGCAACGCTTGCACCCGCGCCGCCAGTGCCGCATCGTCGGGCCGTGCCAGCATGATCGCGGCCGATCCGCCCGAAATCCAGGGCATGGCGAGCCAGGAGGCGACCTTGCCATCGCTGCCGACGGTGATTAGCCCGGCGTCCATGAAGGGGCGATAGAGGTTGATCGCGGTGTGCGTCGCTTCAAAGCCATGGTCGCTGACGACGGCGACGACGGCGTCGGGATGGACCTGCATCTCGGCCGCCACCAGATCGCCGACGATGGCGTCGATCTTTTCCAGCACGGCCTTGGCAGCCGGGCTGTTGGGGCCGCTCGCATGTTCCTCATGATCGAGCGCGGCGAAATAGACGGTCAGGAATTGCGGCTTGTGCGTGGCGATCAGCGCGGTGGCGAATTTGCCACGCAGTTGGTCGCCGCTCAGGCTTTCGTCGATGCCAATCGCATAGGGCTGACCGACCTTGGCCGCCAGTTCGGCCGACAGCCCCGGCGTCGCCAGCGCGTCGAGCAATTTGGCGTCGTCGCCATGGCCGGTGTGCCAGATTTGCGGCAGGTTCCAGGTCACGTCCTTGGGCGCGACGCTGACCGGCCAGTGAATGTTGCCGGTGGACAGGCCCGCCTTGGTCGCGGCTTCCCACAGGGTCGGCACCTTGATGTCGGGGGCATACCAGTACCAGCCGCCCTGGTTGATCCCGGTGGGATCGAAACTGTTGTTGGCGACAATGCCATGTTTCGCCGGTGACACGCCTGTCATTAGCGTCGTGTGGCTGGGATAGGTCAGCGTCGGGGCGACCCCGGTGACGCCGGAGGCATGGGCACCGTCGGTCAGGAAGCGGCGCAGATTGGGGATGGCAAGGCCGCGCTTCTGCGCTTCGATCACGTCGCCGGGCCGCAGCCCGTCGATCGAGATCAGCAGCACCGGCTCCGCCAGCGCCGTGCCGGGAAGGCAGGCGGCGAGGGCGGTGGCAAGGAGAAGCGCGGCTTTGATCATGGGAATTATTGTCCTTCTTGAACCCCTCCCCTTGAGGGGAGGGGTGATCCATATTGGCTCCTCCCCCTTTAGGGGGAGGCTGGGTGGGGGTGTACTGCCGCTTGCGTAGACGCTCGGCTTCGCCTCGCTCCCCCTCCCCCGACCCCTCCCCGCCGGGGAGGGGAGATAAGTCACAGCCTTCCCGCCTATATTACGTCAGAACCCGGCCTTCACCGTGGCGAAGAATTGCTGGGGGGCGCCGACCAGCAGGGTCTGGGCGTCGCCGCTATTGCCGAAGCCGCCCGACCCGATGGTGCCGACATAGCGTTTGTCGAACAGGTTGGTGGCGTTGAGCTGCAACTCGATCTTGTCAGTGAAGCGATAGCCGAGCGAGGCGTCGACGATCAGACGGCCGGGGACCGAGGCGTCGTTGGTGTAGCTGTAGAAGCGACGCGACATATAGTTGAGGCCGACGCGGAAGAAGCGCTTGTCGTCGTCATAATTGAGTTCGCCGCGCGCCATATGCTTGGGGCTGTCGACCACGGTCTTGCCTTCGATCGCCGCGACCACCACGCCATTGCCGTTCACGACATCGTCGCGATAGGTGGCGTCGGTGTAGCTGTAGCTGGCATAGAGGCCAAAGCCGCCGCCCAGTTTCAGGTCGCCCGCCGCTTCGACGCCGATGGAGCGGACGCCGCCGACATTCTGGAGTGCCGAAGGGTTGCCTTGGATCGCCGATCCGACCTGCACCGCGAGCAGGCGGTTGCGGAAGTTGACGAGATAAGCACCCAGCGTACCGTTGAACATCGGCGTGTTGTAGCGCAGGCCGAGTTCATAGGTGTCCGACTCTTCGGGCTTCAGATCATCCTTGATCGCGTCGAAACCGGCCTGGTTGGTCGAGAAGGGGCCAGTGGTGGTGGCGCTGGCAAAGGCGCGGGTCGACTGGCTGAAGCCGCCGAACACTTCGGCTTCGGGGCTGACTTCCACAACGAAACCGGCCGTGGGCTGGAACCAGTCCTCGGCGCTGATCTTGCCTTGCGGGAAGGTCGCCTGCACGATGGCTTCGGCTTCGTTTGTGACCTTAAAGCCCTTCCAGCCGAGGTTGATCGTCACCATGCCAAGGTCGATCTTGTCCTGAACATGATATTGGAAAGTGTCGGTGGTGAAGTCGAATTCCCACTGGGTGAAGAAGGGATTTTTGGGATAGTCGCGGAACGACAGGCCCGGTTCGGCGCGGCTGGCAAAGGCGTAGAAGCGGCGGGCCTGGTTGAACTTGTTATTTTCATACCATGCGCCGACGCTCAGATTCTGCGCGCCGATCGTGAAATCGACGCTGCCGAACGCGCCGATGCGGTCCATGTCATATTCGGTGGTGCGCATCGACATCGGCACGCCATTGGGGCTGCGGACATAGGGGGTCGCCCACAGGCCCATGCCGCTGTTGTTATGATAATAGCCCTTGAGCTTCAAATTCGCCTGCTCGCCGAGCGGGGTGGTGAAGCCAATCGCGCCCAACCAGTCCTTGCGCAGGCCAGCCGCGTCATAATAGGCATCGTCGGCGCTGGTGACATTGCCGGGATAGGTCTGGCCGGTGGCGACGCTCGCGCCGCTATAGTCGAAGAGACCATCGGGGAAGGGCGATCCGCCGCTGTTGCTGATGAGGTCAACGTCGTTCAGCCGGTCGGCATAGTCGATCGCGCGGGTGTAATCGGGGAAGGTATTGTCCCAGTCCCAGCCGAGGCGGCGGATCATGCCCATCGACATGTCCTGATAATCCTGTTCGCGGCGATCCGAATAGCTCAGCCAACCGTCGATCTTGGCTTCGCCGATGGGGATGATGACCTTGGCATTGCCCATATGCTGGTCCTGAACGCCAGTGCCCTTATATTTGTCGGTCGAACCATAGCCATAGGACACATAGCCGCGAATGCCGTCGGCGCTGCCCAAGTTGATGCGGCCGAAGGCGCGCATCGTGTCGTTGCTGCCATAGGTGAAATTGCCCTGCGCGCCCAGGCTGTCGGCCGGGTCCATCGAGAAGGTTTCGACGGTGCCGCCAAGGTTGCCGGTCGCCTGCGTGCCGAGCGAACCCGCGCCCTGCGCCACGCGCACGCTGCCGATATTTTCGCTGCTGATCGCGCGGGTGATGTGCAGGCCGTTATGGTTGCCATAGCTCATGTCGCCGAGCGGGATGCCGTCGAAGGTGAAGCCGAGCTGATTCTGGTTGAAGCTGCGGATGGTGATGCGCTGCGACCATTCATAATTGCCGAACGGGTCGGCCGACTGGAAATTGACGCTGGGCAGTTTTTCGATCGCCTTGAGCGGGTTGGTGCCCGGCGTCAGCACGACGATGTCGCGCGCCTTGATTTCCTGCACCTGGCGGGTTTCGCCACGGCCGAAGACGATGATCTCTTCGCCTTCCACGGCCGCCGCAGCGGCGGGGACGGCGAGCGAGGCCGTCTGAGCGAAGGCGGGTGTGCTGGCCAACATGGTGGAGGCGAGCAGCAAGGCTGTGGCAGGACGCATGTGAAAATTTCCCCCTTGGAAAAACCGGTAGCCGGCTTGGTCGGGGGCCGTAGGCGCGACATGTTGCACCGCAATGAGCGGGCATTGACATAACGGTGACGTAACGATGACGTTTTTGCGATGCTTCGGGCGACCCACGCAAAAGCGGGACTTTCATTGTGTCATAAAGGTCGCACTGCGCCCAATTTCGCGGGTGCGATTGCATCATGGGCCAGCAGGGCTATGGCAAGTGCAACATTGTTAGAGGGAAATCAGGACATGGCCAAACCCGAATCCTGGCGGTTCACTCCAGAAGCCTATCGCTTCGTCACCAGCATCGACACCCGGTTCCAGGATCTCGATACGATGGGCCACATCAACAATGTGGCGATATCGGGCATTTTCGAAACCGCGCGTATCCGGTTCCATCACCATCTGGGCCGCCATCCGCAGGAACAGGGCGTGCGCTGGCTGGTCGCGGCGGTGCAACTGAACTTCATCGAGGAATCGCATTTCCCCTATCCGTTCGAAGTCCATTGCGCGATCGGCCATATCGGCCGGACCAGCTGGACGATCAGCTCGGCGGGATTCCAGAAGGGCGTATGCGTCGCGACCTGCGACACCACGGTCGTCACCCATGGCGCGGAAGGGCGTCGCGAGATCGACGAAACGCTGCGCGAGGCGATGGAGCGGAATTTCCTGCGCCAGCCGGACTGATCGGTTTCCCAATCCCCGTTCGTTTTCGAGCGTTTCTCGACTTAGCTCGAAACGAACGGGGGGCGGCCCCTAAAACCGGTGGCTCCTACCGGAACCCGGCCATGCGTCGCGTCCATTGGAAGGCGATGACCCCGCCCTTGACCGGCTGGATCATCGCCACCGCCAGCAGGAAGGCCAGGGTCGGCCAGATCGCCGCCTGCCACCCCAGCGGAATGGCGAAGGCGCTGTTCACTTCGATCATCAGCGGCACCAATATATGGCCGAGCAACAGGATGACGATATAGGACGGGAAATCATCCGCCTGATGCAGATCCCAGCGCTGGCCGCATTGGGCGCAGGCGGGCACGGGTTTGAGGAAATGCGCGAACAGACGGCCCTCGCCACAGGCCGGGCAGCGACCCCGCAGCGCTAAGGCGAGCGCTGGTCCGAACGGGCGCGCCGCCACGGCGTCGGGGGCGGGATCGGGGAGGGGATCGGTCATGGCCGCATGGGGTAGGCCGTTCGTTGCGTTGCTGCAAGGACACTGCACCTTGGATCGGCCTTTCGCCGCGCGCAAAGCCTGTTAAGACACGCCCATGCGTCTTCCCGGCCCGACCGAAATCTTTGCCCTGTTCGATGATGCCCGCCCGCGCCACGCCGCGGCTGCGCGGCTCTATCGCGATCCCGTGTCGGTCATCGCCGCCCACCGGATGGAGGAGGTGCAGCCAGCGCTCGACCGCATCGCCGACGCGCGCGAGGCCGGGCTGCATGTCGCGGGCTATATGAGCTATGAAGCCGGGCTGGCGCTGGAGGAGCGGCTGGCGCCGATCGGCCGTCGCCACGACCAGCGATCCGATGGGTCGCCGCTTTTGTGGTTCGGCCTGTTCGAAGGGGTGCGGTTGATCCCGCCCGGTACGCTGCCCGCGATGCTGCCCGATCCGACCGGCGCGCAGGTCGGGCCGTTGCGGCCGATGATCGAGGAGGCGGACTATCGCGTCGCCTTCGACGCGGTGCAGGATTATATCCGCGCGGGCGACATCTATCAGGCGAACCTGACCTTCCCCTGCTATGTGCCGCTGACGGGTGATCCGATGGCGCTCTATGCCGCCGTGCGGCCGCGCGCGGCGGCGGGCTATGGCGGGGTGATCCGCACCGGCGCCCATGCGCTGCTGTCCTTCTCGCCCGAACTCTTCTTTACCCAGGTGCGGGGCCAATTGACCGCCCGGCCCATGAAGGGGACGGCAGTGCGCGATGCCGATCCGCAGCGGGACGCGGACCTTGCGCGCTGGCTTGCCGCCGATCCCAAGCAGCGCGCCGAAAATCTGATGATCGTCGACCTGCTGCGCAACGACCTGTCGCGGGTGTCGCGCGCGGGCAGCGTGATCGTACCGGATCTGTTCAAGGTCGAGAGTTTCCCGACCGTGCATCAACTGGTGTCGACCGTGCGCGCGCGCATCCTGCCCGGCCTGTCGCCGGTCGATGTGTTGCGCATTCTCTTTCCCTGCGGTTCGATCACCGGCGCGCCCAAGGTGCGGGCGATGGAGATTATCGATGCGGTCGAACCCCATGCGCGCGGCGTCTATACCGGCACAATGGGCTGGATCGACCCGGAGGGCGACGCGGCCTTCAATGTGTCGATCCGCACTTTATGCGTCGCGGAGGGTAGCGGCGTCGGTCGCCTCGGCCTTGGTTCGGGCGTCGTCGCGGATTCGCAGGTGGATTCGGAATGGGCCGAATGCCTGGCCAAGGGGCGGTTTCTTGCCCCGGCTTGATGTCTCCAGCTTGACTCTCGCATCGGCAAGGGCTTGGAATAACGGCAATGTCACTGGCTGATCGACGCTTCGACCTTATTGAAACCATGGCCTTCGACCCGCTCGATGGCATCAGGTTGCTGGAACTGCATCTGACGCGGCTCAAGGCGAGCGCCGATGCGTTCGGCTTCGCCTTCGATCGCCATGCCGTCCGTAACGAATTGCAGGCCGCGACCTTCCGCCTGCGCGATCGCAGCCGGGTGCGGTTGATGGCCTCGCGCAGCGGCGCTGTGGCGATCGAGGTGCGCGATCATATCGGCTGGCCCCAGGCGATCGTCCCGGTCAAGGTCGTGCCGCGCCATGCGCCCGCCGACGATTTGCGCCTGTTGCACAAGACCACCGACCGCAGCCTGTATCGCGATGCGTTGAAGCGCGGCGGCACCTATGAGGTCGCGTTGATCGACGCGAAAGGCTATCTGACCGAGGGCTGTTTTTCCTCGTTGTTCGTCGAGCGCGGGGACAAGCTGGTGACGCCGCCGCTAGCGCGCGGATTGCTGCCGGGCATATTGCGGCAGAGCCTGATCGACATGGGCGAGGCGGTCGAGGGCGACCTGCGCGTGTCCGACCTGGAGCGGGGCTTTTTCATCGGCAATGCCGCGCGCGGCATGGTCGCGGCGACGCTGGCGTAATAGTCGGGCTTTCCTGCCGAATAGCCATTGTCCGCCATCTGGCCGGTTGCCCCTTTGCCCGTTGCGCACTAAGGGACGCGGCATCCGTCCTATGGGCGGATGAGGGGATTCTACTATTTTTTGTCGCGATTTCCAGGATGGCGGGCTGTGCCGAGCGCCTGGACGTCGCTTTGAAGAAAGATTGTTGCCATGAGCCAGACTTCCGCCGCCTTGGGCCGTATCCAGCCGTCCGCCACGCTCGCGATGAGCGCCCGCGTGAACGCGCTCAAAGCCGAAGGCGTGGACGTTATTGGCCTGTCGGCGGGCGAGCCGGACTTCGATACGCCCGATTTCGTCAAGGAAGCGGGCATTGCCGCGATCCGCAACAACCAGACCCGCTATACCGACGTGGACGGCACTGCCGACGTCAAGGAAGCGGTGATGTTCAAGTTCAAGCGCGACAATGGGCTGGTCTACAAGCGCAGCCAGGTCACGGTAAACTCAGGCGGCAAGCATACTCTGTTCAATGCGCTGCTGGCGACGGTGGATGCGGGCGATGAGGTTATCATCCCGGCACCCTATTGGGTCAGCTATCCCGACATCGTGAATTTCGCGGGCGGCACGCCCGTCTTCATCGAAGGGCCGGCGAGCCAGGGCTACAAGATCACCGCCGCGCAATTGGACGCCGCGATCACCCCGCGCACCAAATGGGTGATGCTCAATTCGCCGTCCAACCCAAGCGGCGCGGCCTATTCGGCGGAGGAATTGAAAGCGCTGGCCGACGTGCTGCTGCGCCATCCCCATGTGCTGGTCATGACCGACGATATGTATGAGCATGTCTGGTATGCATCGACACCGTTCGCGACGATCGCGCAGGTCTGCCCGGAACTGTACGACCGCACGCTGACGGTGAATGGCTGCTCCAAGGCCTTCTCGATGACTGGCTGGCGCATCGGCTTTGCCGGTGGTCCCGAATGGATCATCAAGGCGATGGGCAAGCTGCAGTCGCAGTCGACCAGCAACCCCTGTTCGATCAGCCAGGCCGCGGCTGTTGCCGCGCTGACCGGTCCGCAGGACTTTCTGGAAGAGCGCAACGCCGTGTTCAAGAAGCGCCGCGACATGGTGGTGGCGATGCTGAACGATGCGCCGGGCCTCGATTGCCCGACGCCCGAAGGCGCTTTCTATGTCTATCCCGACGCCAGCGGCGTGATTGGCAAGATGACGCCCAAGGGCGTGCGGATCGACAATGACGAAGCGCTGATCGCCTATTTCCTGGACGAAGCGAAGGTCGCGGCCGTCCATGGTGCTGCATTCGGCCTCTCGCCCGCCTTCCGTATCAGCTATGCGACCTCGGAAGATGTGCTGAAAAAGGCCTGCACGCGCATTCAGGAAGCCTGTGCCGCGCTGAAATAAGGGAAGGCGCACCGGCCGCAATTTAGCCGGTGCGCCCCTGCGTGGCAGGGTCGCGCCCAAAACCATCAAAAATGGAAACGGTCCTTTTCGACCCGTGCCGTCTTGTAGATGGCGCGACGGGCGCTATATCCCGGTTTCAGAAAGAAACTGATTAAGGTTATAATCCGCTCGTCGTTCTATCCCTTGTTTTGGTCGAAGGCCGTTAACGGGCTGCCGGCTCATTCAGCAAAGGGCAAGACACGCAGATGTAACCAAACGGCACACCCAGCCGAAAGCAGAATAAGAAAGGCGCAGGCTATGTTGGCATTTTTGAAATCCGAATTGTTCCTGCGCTTTGCGGGCGGTTTTGCGATTGGTCTTGTTGGCATGGTCCTGTTGCAGCCCGACGAGCAGCCGATCCTGAGCACCTCCGCGATCGCGGCGACTGGCAGTTCCAGTGCGGCGCTCTGATCGCCTTGTCCTGACCCTGTTGGCGGGCTTCGCGCTCGCCAGTCCTTTGCACGCCGAGCGCACGGTGCTTGCGCCGGTTGCTACGATCGACGCCGCGCCCACGCGCGCGCTGGAGACGGCCGTCTTTGCGGGCGGCTGCTATTGGGGTGTCGAGGGCGTCTTTTCCCATGTGAAGGGCGTGCAACTCGTGAAGTCCGGCTTTGCCGGTGGGCCGAATAACCGCCGCGTGGACTATGAGATGGTCAGCGGCGGCAATACGGGCTTTGCCGAGGCCGTTCGTGTCACCTATGATCCCAAGCAGGTCAGCTATGGCACGCTGCTGCGTGTCTTCTTTTCCGTAATCGCCGATCCCACCACGCTGAACCAGCAGGGGCCGGATCGCGGCACCCAATATCGCAGCGCGCTCTATCCGTTGAATGCCGAGCAGGGGAAGGCGGCGAATGCCTATCTCGCACAGCTGAGCAAGGCAGGCCTATGGCGCGATCCGATCGTGACCAAGGTGGAGCGGTTCACCGGCTTCCAGGACGCCGATAGCTATCACCAGGATTTCATGCGCAAGAACCCGCGCCACCCCTATATCCAGCGCTGGGACGCGCCCAAGCTGGCGGCGTTCAAGACGATGTTTCCGACCCTGTATCGGGACAAACCGTCCGCCTGAATGGGCGGCGCGGTTCGTCCTGACTATCCGCGCTTAAAAGTCCACCGTTGCCGACAGCCATAACCGACGACCTTCCTGGTTGATCGCATAGGCCGACGTGAACACGTCAGCGCCGTCACTGTCATAGGACAGATATTCGGCATAGTCGGTGTCCAAGATGTTGTTGACGGTGGCAGCCAGGCGGAAGGCGGGCGTGATCTGATACGAGCCGCCGATATGAAACAGCTCATAGCCCCGGAAGTCGCCAACGCCCGCCCGGTCATCAGCGTCGTTGCGGAAACGGCTCGACCGGATTTCGGCGCGCGCCCAGACACTGGCTTTTTCCCCCAGTTTCCAGCGCAGATTGCCGTTCAGCATATGTTTGGGCATGCCGACCAGCGGTAGTCCTTCATTCGGCCCGCTCAACTGCTCGCTGTCGGTATAGGTGTAATTGAGCACCAGCGAGACGGCGCGCGAGAAAGTGAACCGGGTCGCGACCTCTGCACCGCGCGTCCGGGCCTTGTCGATATTGATCGACTGGCTGAACTGCTCGATCGTCGGGAAATTGCCGACATCGACGCAACTTGGCCGATTGGGGGATGCGGCGAACTGGCAGTTGGGCACGAAGACGCCGGAGGTGATCCGGTCATTAAAGTCATTGTTGAAAAGGGTGACGTTGCCGCTGAAAAAGCCATGGCTGTCAAAGTAGAGGCCGGCTTCGTAGCTGGTGCTGGTTTCGGGACTCAGGCCTGGCGTACCGAGCAAAGGTAGCGTGCCCTGCCTGCCGAAGCCGATGATCCCTTCGGCAATCTGTTCAACGCGTGGCGTCCTGAAGCCGCGGCTGACGCCGCCCTTGAGCGTCACATTGTCGTTGATGTTCCACACCGCATAGGCGCGCGGCGACCATTTGCTGCCGAAGGTCGAGTGATCGTCATAGCGCGCGCCGCCGGTCAGGTTGAAGCCATCGACGATCGTCCAGGTGGCTTCGGCAAAGCCCGCCCATTGGGTGAAGGTGAAGGGTTCGGGCGCGACGCCCTCGACCATGCGGGCCTTCCAATATTGGCCGCCGACGGTGAAGGCGAGCGCGCCGACCTTGCCCGCGAAGCGCGAGTCGATGATGTCGTTGCGCGCTTCGAGCGTGCGGGGGCTGCCCGGCGTCGCGCCCGGCGTGCCATTGGGGATGAGGCGGCCAATGGTTTCCGTGTCGTTGCGGGTCAGCGTGGTGTCGAGCTGGCCGAAACCCATGCGCCAGCTATGGGCGAGGACATAATTGCTGCGGTTGAACTGCTGTTCCGGCGCATAGCCGCCTGACCCCAGCGTCCCCAGCCGGCCTTCGCGATTGTCATAGCTCTGCTCGTTGCGATCATATTCGATCCACAGGTCATGGTCCGCATGGGGCGTGAAGGTCAGGCGACCGCCATAGGTGTAGATGTCCGACCGCACCGGATTGCGGCCGAGCGTCAGCGCCGGATCGCCGGGAATGGGAATGTCCGACCCTTCGCGGTGGAACACGCTGCCGCGCAAGGTCAGGCCGACGAGATTGTCGATCACCGGACCTTGGGCAAAGCCGTTGATCGACTGGATATTGCCGAAGCGATCATCGCCCTGGATGGTGCTTTCGGCGGTGGCGGTGCCGACCCAGCGGTCCCCGACCTTGCGCGTGATGATGTTGACGACGCCGCCCATCGCGTCCGACCCGTAGAGGGTGGACATCGGCCCGCGCACGACTTCGATCTGCTCGATGGCGGAGAAGGGCGGCAGGAAGCTGGTAGAGGTTTCGCCGAACCCATTGGGGGTGACGCCGCCCGGCGCGTTCTGGCGGCGGCCGTCGATCAGCACCAGCGTATAGTCGCTGGGCATGCCGCGAATCGAGATGTTGAGGCCGCCGGTCTTGCCCGCTTCGCCGCCGACATCGACGCCCTGCACATCCTGCAAGGCTTCGGCCAGACTGCCGAACCGCTTTTCCTGCAGTTCCTCGCGGTTCAGCACGGTGATGCTGGCGGGGGCTTCGACGATGTCCTGCGCATAGCCGGCGGCGGTGACGACGATCGCGTTCGACTGGTCTTCCGCTTCTTCGGGGGCCTGCGCCATCGCCGTCCAGGGCGACAATCCGGCAACCAGCGCCAGCATGCTGACGCGCAGCCGGTTGGATCGTGACGACAGCAAGGAACCCCGATTCATCAATATTCACCCCAGTTAATATTGCGAGTAAGTCGCAGTATATGGCGTGCCGATGACGGGCGACGGTGCGATCGTCAAGTGGGGGAGGTGCGCGAGACGGGTGGGGCAATACTTTGTTACAAATGGTGCATTGGCCACGCGCAACCAAAAAGGGCGGCACCTTGCGGCACCGCCCTCTGTATTTTTCAAGCCCCGACGGACGCGCTTATTTCGGCGCGAGGACCATCAGCATCTGGCGGCCTTCCATGCGGGGATAGGCTTCGACCTTGGCGGTTTCAGCGACATTTTCCGCCACCCGCTGGAGCAGCGCCATGCCGAGCTGCTGGTGGCTGAGTTCGCGACCGCGGAAGCGCAGGGTGATCTTCACCTTGTCGCCATCCTCGATGAAACCATGGACCTTCTTCATCTTCGTATCATAATCATGATCGTCGATGTTCGGACGCATTTTGATCTCTTTGAGTTCCTGCGTCTTCTGGGTCTTGCGGGCGATATTCGCCTTTTTCTGGGCTTCGTATTTGAACTTGCCGATGTCCAGAAATTTGCAGACCGGCGGGTCTGCGGTCGGAGAGACTTCGACCAAGTCGAGGCCGACATCGGCCGCCTGTTCGATCGCTTCCTGCGTAAACATCACACCCAGATTCTCGCCTTCCCCGTCAATCACGCGGACTTTGGGGACCGTGATGAATTCATTGTAGCGAGGGCCGGATTTCGGCGGCGGCGCCAGTGGGCGGCGCATCATTGGGGGACGTATAGCAGTATCTCCTATGGTCGTTGCAAAAACGAGTGGCTCTTAGCGGCTTTTTGGCAAAGCCAAAAGGGGTCCGTGGTCCTGCACAAGCGGAATCACGAACCCTGTGGCATTGCTGCCTCAATGCATATCGGGCGAACGGACCGCATTTGCAAGGCGCGAAATCACGTCGTCGAGCGAAAGGAAGGTCTGGCCATCGCTGCCCAGCACGCGCAGCGCGACCTTGCCTTCCTCCGCCTCGCGTCGGCCAACGACCAGTAGGTTGGGAACTTTGGCGAGGCTATGTTCGCGCACCTTGTAGTTGATCTTCTCGTTGCGGATGTCGGCTTCGGCACGGATTCCCGCCGCGCGCAGCTTGGCCAGCACCTCGGCGGCATAGTCGTCCGCGTCCGACACGATGGTCGCGACCACGGCTTGCACGGGTGCCAGCCAGAGCGGGAAGCGACCGGCATAATGTTCGATCAGGATGCCGATGAAGCGTTCATAGCTGCCGAAAATCGCGCGGTGGAGCATGACGGGCCGGTGCCGTGCGCCATCTTCGCCGACATAGCTGGCGTCGAGTCGTTCGGGCAGCACGCGGTCCGACTGGATCGTGCCCACCTGCCAGGTGCGGCCGATCGCGTCGGTCAGATGCCATTCGAGCTTGGGCGCGTAGAAAGCGCCTTCGCCGGGCAGTTCTTCCCAGCCATATTCCGGCGTGTTGAGGCCCGCGGCCGCCACCGCGTCGCGCAGTTCATTTTCGGCCTTGTCCCACATTTCTTCGCTGCCGAACCGCTTTTCGGGGCGCAGCGCCAGCTTGATCGAGTAGGTGAAGCCGAAATCCTTGTAGATGCGATCGGCCAGCGCGCAGAAGGCGCGGACTTCCTCGACGATCTGGTCCTCGCGGCAGAAGATATGCGCGTCGTCCTGCGTGAACTGGCGGACGCGCATCAGGCCGTGGAGCGCGCCATGCGGCTCGTTGCGGTGGCAGCAGCCATTTTCGTAGAGGCGCATCGGCAGGTCGCGATAGCTTTTGATCCCCTGGCGGAAGATCAGCACATGCGCCGGGCAGTTCATGGGCTTGAGCGCCATCCAGTCGGCATCGTCGGACACCAGCGGGCCTTCATCCTCGACATTGGGCACTTCGTCGGGGATCACGAACATATTTTCGCGATATTTGCCCCAGTGGCCCGAAATCTCCCACTGGCGCGCGTCCATCACCTGCGGCGTCTTGACCTCGCGATAGCCGGCATCGTCGATCGCGCGGCGCATATAGGCTTCGAGCTGACGCCAGATGAGATAGCCTTTGGGGTGCCAGAAAACGCTGCCATGCGCTTCCTGCTGCAGGTGGAACAGGTCCATTTCCGCGCCCAGCTTGCGATGGTCGCGCTTGGCCGCTTCTTCGAGGCGCGTCAGATGCTCGGCCAACTGCTTCTTGTTGAGCCAGCCGGTGCCGGTGATGCGGCTGAGCATCGCATTCTTCTGATCGCCACGCCAATAGGCCCCCGACACGCGCGTCAGCTTGAACGCGTCCGGGTTGAGACGCCCGGTGGAAGCGAGATGCGGACCCCGGCACATGTCGTACCAGCCATCCCCCGAATGATAGACCGTCAGCGGCTCATCACCGGGTAGTTCGGCAGCCCATTCCGCCTTGAACGTCTCGCCCGCAGCCTGCCATTGCGCGATCAGCGTCTCGCGGTCGATCTCCTTGCGGATCAACGGCTTGTCGGCGGCGATGATGCGGCGCATCTCCGCCTCGATCGCGGGCAGATCGTCGTCGGTGAACGGGCCGCGCTCCGCGCTGGGCGCGAAGTCATAATAGAAGCCGTCGTCGGTGGACGGGCCAAAGGTGATCTGGGTGCCGGGGAACAGGTGTTGCACCGCTTCGGCCAGGACATGGGCAAAGTCATGCCGCGCCAATTCCAGCGCATCGGCCTCATCCTTGGCCGTCACCAGCGCGAGCGCTGCGTCCTGCTCCAGCGGGCGCATGATGTCGCGCAATTCGCCATCGACCCGCGCCGCGATCGCCGCCTTGGCGAGGCCCGGCCCGATCGCTGCCGCAATATCCGCCGGGGTAGTGCCGGGCGCGACTTCACGCACGGAACCGTCGGGCAGAGTGATTTTGAGCATGGCGGACACGGGATTTCCTTGAAATACGGGCTATGTCGCGGCCCGAAAAGCCGCGCCTTCCCCATAAATGGGCGGTTCGGCCTGTCAAGGGAAGGGGGTGGGGAATGCGCGGGCAGTGGTGTCAATGTAACTTGACATATTCGACGCGAGAAATGTAAAGGGTGCTTGTCATCACATGAGGAGGGCTGACATGACTAACGCATCCCGAAACCCCGCCTATCGGCGCTATACCGGCCGTATGGTTCCGCTTAGCCTGGCCTATGTCGGTGCCGTGGGGCTGGCATCCTGGCTGATCCCTGACGGCGCGGCGGCGAATGTCGCGACCGTGGCGATCGCGCTGGTGCCCGGCCTTGCCGCCCTGGGCTGGATCTGGGCGATGGCGCGCTTTCTCGTGGAACTGGACGATGAATATCTGCGCATGTTGGAAATACGCAAATTCCTGATCGCTACCGGCTTTGCCCTGGCGATCACCAGCGTCTGGGGGCTACTCGAACTCTTTACCAATGTGCCTGCGTTGCCGATCTTTTTCGTCTGGCCATTATGGTGCGTGGGGCTGGCGGTGGGTCAGTTGGTTAATTGGCGGCAAACCGGCGTGGCGGGCTGTGCGTGAAGAACCGGTTGAAGCAGTTGCGTGCCGAACGGGCGTGGAGCCAGGGCGATTTGGCAGAGCAGCTTGGCATATCGCGCCAGAGCGTCAATGCGATAGAAACGGGCAAATATGATCCGTCGCTGCCGCTCGCCTTTCGGATTGCCGACTTGTTCGGCGCGCGGATAGAGGATATTTTCCTGCGGGACACGCAGCAGCAGGAGGCATGAATATGCGGGGCTATGGACTGGCGGCGGCGCTGTTCTGCCTGTGCGCCCTGGTCGGTGCGGCGCATTTCCGGTTGCTGCCTCTCTCCGACGGGATGTCCGCCGCCGATCCTGTGGTGAAGGCGAGCATTCGCACCGTCCGCGTGGAGCGTTGGCGTTACCTGCCGGTGCTTCGTTAGATCAGGCGATCAGCAGCCGCGCATTGTCGTCGGTCGCTTGCAGGAAGCCGACCGGGCCGCCGACATCGACGCCGCCCGGCAGAGTTTCCGCCGTCATTCCGCACAGCGCCAGCCCGCTCTGGCAGGCGCTGATCGTCACGCCCAAGGCCTGGGCTTCGGCCAGCACGGCGGCGAGGTCGGGCAATCCTGCTGCCCGGTGGGCCTCATCCTGGGGGGCGACGACCGGGGTGCGGAGTAGGCCCACGGCGTTGAGTTGCAGGAACAGAGCCGCCGCTCCGCCCAGCGCGGCATGGGCACTCGCCACGATCAAAGCGCCGCGCAACCGCTCGGCATCGGCCGTCGCGACGATGATCCTCAAGGGACGCATAGATGCGCGGCGCAGGCCGGACAGGCGGGGTCTTTGGGCACGTCGAGCGTGCGGAAGCGCATGGAAAGCAGGTCGGCGATCAGCAAGCGTCCCGCCATGTCCGCGCCGAACGGCACCAGCGCGCGGATCACCTCCAGCGCGGCAAGGCTGCCCATCGCGCCGGTCAGGGCGCCGATGACGCCGGTTTCGGCGCAATTACGCTCCGGCGCATCCTGTGCCGCGCCGACCAGACAGCGGTAGCAGGGCTTGTCCGCTTCCCAGCCGCGATAGGTGGCGATCTGCCCCTCGAACGGGCCAACCGCCGCGGACACCAGCGGAATGCGGAGCCGGTGGGCAGCGTCGGCCACCGCCAGACGGGTGGTGAAACTGTCGCTGCCGTCCAGCACGACATCGGCATCGCGCAGCATCAGCGCGGCATTGTCTGCATCGATCCGGGCGTTGATCGGGATCAGCTTGACGTCGGGGTTCAGCCGGGCGACCGCCACCATCGCCGCTTCCGCTTTGGGCGCGCCGACATCGGCGGTGCCGAACAGGATTTGCCGTTGCAGGTTGGACAGGGCGACATCGTCATCGTCGATCACCCGGATCGTGCCGACGCCTGCCGCCGCCAGATAGAGGATCGCGGGGCTGCCGATGCCGCCCGCGCCAATCAGCGCGACATCGGCTGACAACAGCCGTGCCTGGCCCGCGCCACCAATTTCCTTGAGGACGATATGCCGGGCATAGCGGTCAAGTTGGTCGTCGGTCAGCGTCACGGCGCGTCGGACCACAGGAAGCGAACCTGCGAGCGCATCCAGCGCGGTTGCGCTGCGCCGGTCTTGGGGAAGGAACCGCGCAGCGAACCAAGGATGCGGCCGCTCACGAATTTTTCGACGCCGGGGGAGCGGGCGTTGACGGGGGCGACCTTCAATGGTTTGCCGTCACCCGTCAGCAGAAATAGCATGTCGATTTCGAGCAGGCGCGATCCTTCATAGGGCACGGTACCGCTGCAGTCCCCGCGACGATAGAGCTTGGCCACTTCTTCCGACCAGCGGGGCGATATCTTGCGCCCCAGCCAGTTCTCGATCACCGGCACGCTCGCCAGATCAGTCGGCATGGGCGGCGCGTCCGCGCCCGCCACCGGGGTTGCGGCCAGCATCAGCAAAAGCAGCATCGTCATTGTGTCACACTCCTGTCGAACCGAAGCCGCCCTGTCCGCGTTCGGTATCGTCCAGCCTATCGACTTCGACGAAGCTGGCAAGCTGAACGGGCGCGACCACCAACTGGGCGATGCGGTCGCCGCGCTGGATCGGGAAGGGGGCGTCCCCTAAGTTGATGAGGATGATCTTCAATTCGCCGCGATAGTCGGCATCGATGGTGCCGGGCGTGTTGGGCAGGCTGATGCCATGTTTGAGCGCCAGGCCAGACCGGGGGCGGACCTGCACCTCATAGCCTTGCGGAATCGCCATGGCGAAGCCGGTGGCGACGGCGTGCCGCCCGCCCGGTTGCAATGTCAGTTCCTCCGCCGACACCACATCCATGCCCGCGGCCTGGGCGGTGGCATAAGCGGGGACGGGCAGTCCCTCGCCATGGAGCAGGCGTTTGAGCTGGATATCAATCGGCGTGAGGGGAGAGGGCATCAGCAACCTTTTCGATGAGTTTTTGCGCGACCTGATCCTTGGGCATGACGGGCCAAGCGTCGATACCGGACGCGGTGACGATCTGCACGGCGTTGGCGTCGCCGCCCATCACGTCGCCCGACACATCGTTGGCGACGATCCAGTCGGCGCCTTTGCGCGCCAGCTTGGCTTGGGCATGTTCTGCGATCTTCTGCGTTTCGGCGGCGAAGCCGATTAGCAGGGTAGGGCGCTGGGCATGGTGGCCCAGCGTCGCGAGAATGTCGGGGTTCTCGACCAAAGCGAGCGGCGCGGGCTGACCGGACCCATCCTTTTTGAGCTTCTGGTCGGCGGCATCGGCGGTGCGCCAGTCAGCGACGGCCGCGACCATGATCGCTGCGTCGGCGGGGAGGGCGCTCTCGACGGCGGCGAGCATGTCGCGGGCGGTCTCGACATCGATGCGCGTGACGCCCTGAGGCGTGGGCAGATGCACTGGCCCCGCCACCAACGTCACCCGCGCGCCCGCTTGCGCGGCGGCGGCGGCGATGGCGAAGCCCTGTTTGCCCGACGATCGATTGGCGATGTAGCGCACCGGGTCGATCGGTTCATGGGTTGGGCCGGCGGTGATGAGGATATGCCTGCCGCGCAAGCTAACCCCGTTCGGAGGTGGAGAGAAATCCGGCTGTCCGTCGAGCGGATCACCGCTCTTTGGCATCGCCAACAGCCGCTCGATTTCCGCAACGATCGCGTTGGGCTCCGGCAGCCGTCCGGTGCCATATTCGCCGCACGCCATCGCGCCATCGTCGGGGGTCATGATGTGGACGCCATCGGCGTGGAGCCGCTCCAGATTCCGCTGCGTCGCGCGATGATGCCACATCCGCACATTCATCGCCGGCACCGCCAGCACTGGCTTGTCCGTCGCCAGCAGCAAGGTGGTGGCAAGGTCATCGGCGATGCCGTTCGCCATCTTGGCGAGGATATTGGCGGTCGCGGGCGCGACCACGACCAGATCGGCCTGACGGCTGAGCTGGATATGGCCGATTTCCTGTTCGTCCTTCAGGTTGAACAGGTCGGTAAAGACCGGGTTCTCGGTCAGCACCCCTAGCGACAGCGGCGTCACGAACTCCTGCGCGGACTGGGTAAGAACCGCCCGCACCGTCATCCCGCGCTTGCGCAGCAGGCGGACTAGTTCGAGCGACTTGTACGCCGCAATGCCACCGGAGATGATGAGGAGGATGCGGGGTGTCATGATAGCACAGCATATCTTTGGATGGCTGATCGGAAAAGCGCTTCGGCGGCTGCTTTGGCATGGGAACTCGGTGTCTGGTTGGATCGGCCAAACAATTCGCGCGCTGTAGCAAATTCAGTATCGACGAAAGTACGGATCGCATCAGGCAAAGCTGCTGCTCCCATTTCGCGAGTTTGAGCCTTTTTCTGTATCAATTGGGCTGTGATTGAAGTGACGTCATTGGGTGGTTCGCACTGTGCCATCAATGTCGGGAAATGCATCGGGGCCAACGCACTGCCAGGATGCATACGCATCCATCGCAATGCGGCAGCCGGGCGCAGCGCGTAAAACAACTTTTTCAGCTTCACGTCTTTGTTATCTGCAAAATAGGTTCGGCGCTGACCTTCACCTAGATGGAGATAATGGCGGGCGACGGCGTTGCGATCTGTAAACGAGCGAGCGAGATCAAGTAGTTTGTCGCGTATCCAAGGATCTCCATTGTATATGATCGGCGACATGAGCCATTCGATCGCGACCGCATTGCCTTTTAACAGCAGCTTGATCGTTTTTCCCAACTCCCAACCGTTGACGTCGAGTTCGCCGTCGAGCGGCGTCTCAATTACGTCGCGGTTAATCCACGGAGAGAGATAATCGTCTTGTCGCCTGACAAAAATAAAGCGGCAGTCATAGTCGCTATCGGGGGAAGGAAACCCCCAGGCGCGACTGCCGCTCTCGATAGCCCAAGCGATGGTCACATGGTGATGGGAGGCAATGTCGTCCATCCGCCCGTCAATCAATGCGACGATTGCCGGATCGAAGCTACACGGAATGGAACGGAGATTGCCCACGATTTCCTTATAGTCCCTGCGCCAAGAACACACCTGCCACACCAGCCGCCGCCGCGAAAGCCGCCACGACCGCATAGCGCCAGCCGCCGCCCACGCGGATCAGCTTCACTTCGCTCAGCGGGGGCGGGGGCGGGGCGCCGCCCTTTTCCGGGAAAGCGTCCTCGATCCGGCGGACGAGGCCGGGCAGTCGCTGCAAGGTGCGCCAATTTTCGATCAGCGTGTCGGCGGCCTTGGCTTCCGGTCCAAGTTCGTCGCGCAGCCAGCCCTTCACATAGGGGCCGCTGGTTTCCCACAGGTTGATGTCGGGGTCGAGCGATGTCGCGACGCCCTCCACCATCACCATCGTCTTTTGCAGCAACAGCAAGTGCGGCTGCGTCTGCATGTCGAAATCGCGGGTGATGGCGAACAGGCCGTCGAGCATCCCGCCGACCGACAATTCGCGCACCGGCTTGCCGCGCATCGGTTCGCCAACGGCCCGCAGGGCGGTCGCGAACTCGGCCATATCATGGTGCGCGGGCACATATTGCGCCTCGAAATGGATTTCCGCGACGCGCTTATAATTGCCGGTGATCAGGCCGTAGAGAATTTCCGCCAGCCACATCCGCGCGCGCCGGTCGATCCGCCCCATGATGCCGAAGTCGATCGCGACGATGTCGCCATTGGCCGTCACGAACAAATTGCCCTGATGCATGTCGGCGTGGAAGAATCCCTCCGCAATCGCCTGCCGCAGGAACGCGTTGACCAGCCGCGCGGCGATGGCGGGCAAGTCATGCCCCGCCGCGATCAGCGCCTCGCGGTCGGAAATCTTGATCCCGTTGATCCACTCCATCGTCATGACCTTGCCGGTCGTGCGATCCCAATCGATCGTGGGAATGCGATAGCCGGGCTCGGCGACCATCGTTTCGGCGAGTTCCGACGCGGAGGCGGCTTCGCGCCGCAGGTCGAGTTCGCGCGCTGTCCAGCGCTTCATATTGGCGATGACGAGGCGCGGGCGCAGCCGGGCGATTTCGCCGCCCAGTTGCTCGATATGGGCGGCTGCCCATTCATAGGTCATGATGTCGCGGTTGAATTGCTCCGCGACGCCGGGACGAATCACCTTGACCGCGACATCGCGGCCATCGGTGGTCAGCGCGCGATGCACCTGCGCGATGGACGCTGCACCCACCGGCGCTTCATCGAAGCGCGCATAGATCGCCTCCAGCGGTCGGCCGAAGCTCGTTTCGATCTGCTTGCGGATCGTATCGAAGGGGACGGGCGGGAGCGCGTCCTGCAGGCGCAGCAGGTCAAGCGTCGCTTCCTCCCCGACCAGATCGGGGCGGGTCGCGAGCGTCTGCCCCAGCTTGATCGCGGCCGGGCCGATCGACTGGAAGGCATCGGCATAGCGCGGTTGCTTGGGCACGCGCGCACCGAAGCGCGCGAGCCGCACCAGCCTCCGCACGGAGGCGGGCGTCAGCGGATCGCGCTCGATCCCGCGCAACGCGCCATGGCGCGCCAGCGTGCGCCCCCATTTGAGGAGCCGCCAGATATGGGTGATGTGGCTGGTCATATTATCGGCTCCCCTCCCCTTCAGGGGAGGGGCTGGGGGTGGGGGCTTTCAACAATGTGCGGCGCGGGGGGATGGCCCCCACCCCAACCCCTCCCCTGAAGGGGAGGGGCTTTTCCTGGATGCCCATCAAATCTTCCAGCCCGAATGGATCGCGACCAGGCCGCCCAGGATCGGTTCGACCTTGGTCTGCACGAACCCGGCGTCGCGGATCATGCCCTCGAACTGGGGCATGGGCGGGAAGCGGCGGATCGATTCGATCAGATAGCGATAGCTGTCGGCATCATTGGCAAACAGTTTGCCCAGCTGCGGGACCAGCTTGTGCGAATAGACGTCGTACACGTCCGAAAAGCCCGGCCAGGTCGTGGTCGAAAATTCGAGGCAGAAGAAACGCCCGCCAAATTTCAGCACCCGATGCGCTTCCGCCAATGCCTGGTCGATATGCGTCACGTTGCGGATGCCAAAGGCGATCGTATAGGCATCGAAACTGCGATCGGCGAAGGTCAGTTGCTCGGCATTCTGTTCCGACCAGAGCAGGCCTTCCAGCCCCTTCTTCTTGGCGCGTTCCATGCCGACGCCCAGCATTTCCGGGTTGATGTCCGACACGGTGACGTCGGCCCCATATTTATGCATGCGAAAGGCGATGTCGCCGGTGCCGCCCGCCATGTCGAGGATCGCTTCGCCCGGCCGCGGTTTGACGCGAGCGACGAACTGATCCTTCCACAATCGATGCGCGCCCACCGACATGGCGTCGTTCATCAGATCATATTTGGCCGCGACATTGGAAAAGACCTCGCGGACCATGCCCTGTTTTTCGGCGGCATCGACGTCCCGATAGCCAAAGGATGCTGTTTCGTTCATGCCTGATCCTCTAGACAGAGATTGCGTGCCATTCCAGCCAAGAAGCTGGGAATTGGAAGCGCTCTTGCCTAGATGGTCCTTATGCCAGAGCTTCCCGAAGTCGAAACCACCGTTGCGGGCCTTCGATCCGTGCTGGAGGGCGCGGTCCTTGCCCGTGTCGAGCCGCGCCGCGCCGATCTGCGCTTTCCTATCCCGGTGGACCTGCGCCAGCGTTTGACGGGTGCGACGGTTACGGTGCTGACGCGGCGCGCCAAATATGGGCTGATCGCCACCGATCGGGGCGACATGATGATTTTTCATCTGGGCATGTCGGGCCGCTGGCGGGTGGACCCGACCGAGATCGGCACGCACGATCATCTGATCCTGGAAACCGGGGCAGGGCGACAATTAGCGCTCAACGATCCGCGCCGCTTCGGCTTTATCGATCTGGTGCGCAGCGAGGCGTGGGAAGCCTATGGCCCGTTCACGCGGATGGGGCCGGAACCCTTGGGGCCGGATTTCGATGCCGCCCATCTGGCGGCCGTGCTGAAGGGCAAGGCGACATCGATCAAGGCGGCGTTGCTCGACCAGCGAATCGTGGCCGGGCTGGGCAATATCTATGTGTGCGAAGCGCTGAATATGGCGGGCATAGCGCCGACGCGAGCGGCGGGGAAGATCAGTCGCCCGCGCCTTGCCCTGCTGGTCGATTCGATTCGCACGGTGTTGGCCGCCGCGATCGTCGCGGGCGGATCGACGCTGCGCGATTATGCGCGGCCGGACGGGGAGTTGGGCTATTTTTCCAAGCAATGGCGCGTCTATGGTCGCGAAGGCGAACCATGCCCCTGTGGCGGCACGGTGCAGCGCCGTGTCGATGGCGGGCGATCCACCTTTTTCTGTCCGACATGCCAGCGGTGAAGCGGGTCCGACTGGTTGACGACCGGCCCGAACCCTTGTAAGGCGCGCACCTTCATGAGGCGGGTTGGCGAGTCCGACTGGTCTCTTTTCAAATATTGACGAGAACCGAGGACTCTAAATGGCCAATACGCCGCAAGCCAAGAAGCGCATCCGCCGCAACGAACGTCGCGCCGCAATCAATGGTGCCCGCATCAGCCGGATCCGCACCCTGGTGAAGAAGGTGGAATCCGCCCTCGCCACTGGTGACAAGGACGCTGCCGCCACCGCGCTGCAGTCGGTTCAGCCGGAAATGGCACGCGGCGTTGCGCGCGGCGTGATGCACAAGAACACGGCTTCGCGGAAGTTCGGCCGCCTGACCAAGGCTGTCAGCGCGCTCGCCTAAGCCTTCTCCCGCTTCTAGGGACTGAACAAGCCCGCTCCCGATTAGGGATGCGGGCTTTTTCGTGTCCATTCACAAGACGGTCACATGGCGGACACAAGCAATTCCCGCGATTCGACTGATAGTCCCAAGATAATAACCAAATAACTAACTCAAAAATGGTGATATTTTCGCAACTAACCCTTTTCCGCGGGTTTGCCGAGTCAACGGCTTTATTTCATTTTTTTGAACCGCCGCGCCCTTGATCCGGGGGAGCCGCCCTGTCTATTTTCGACTTCCGGCCGCCGTCGAATCATCTCTGTGCGGCCGTCATTTAGTCAGTGGATGGGATGGACTCGGCAAAGCAGGGGCTTTTGCCGGTGGGTTCGTTCGCGTCGCTGGTTCCTGCCCGAAGGCAGGGGGCATATTGGTAGGGTCGGCATAATAATGACGGAAAATATAGGCGTGGTGGATTGGCAGGAGGATGCAGGGGTACAGGCACATGCCGACCTCGAAACCACCTGGACGATGATCCGCGCCGGTCTGCGCCGCGACATTGGCGCGCGCATGTTCGACCAATGGCTCAAGCCGGTTCGCCTGGGCGATTATTGCCCCGATTCGCAGACACTCGATTTGCTGGTCGCCACCGATTTCAGCGCGAATTTCGTGACGGGCCAGTTTGGCGACCGTCTGCGCATGGCCTGGCGCAGCGCCGGGGCGGAGGTGCGCGACATCCGCGTCCGCCGTGCGCCCGACGCCAGCGGCCCGCGACTGCTCGACGTCACGGCGGTAGAACCGGTTATCGACCTGTTGCCGCAAGCCGTCGCCAGCGCCGTCAATTTCACGCCGCGCCATGGCTTTGCCGACTTCGTGGTGGGCGAGAGCAACCAACTGGCCTGCTCGGCCGCAAAAGCCATGGCGGCGCAAGCGCAGCCGCGGTTCAGCCCGCTGTTCATCCAGGGGGGCACTGGCCAGGGCAAGACGCATCTGCTGCACGCGATCGCAGCCGCTTTCGCTGCACACTCGCCCGGCGCGCCGGTTCTCTACATGTCGGCCGAGCGTTTCATGATGGAGTTCGTCAATGCGATGCGCGCCAATGAAACGATGGCGTTCAAGGCGCGGTTGCGCGCGGCGCGGCTGCTGTTGATCGACGATATCCAGTTCATTGCGGGCAAGGGGTCGACGCAGGAGGAATTTCTCCACACGATCAACGATCTGATCGACACCGGCGCGCGCATCGTCGTGACCGCCGACCGGGCGCCCCAGGCGCTCGAATCGATCGATCCGCGCATCCTGTCGCGCCTGGCCGGTGGCCTGGTGGCGGACATCCAGCCCGCGAGCCTTGAGCTGCGTCTGGCGATCCTTGAAGCCAAGCGCGCCGTCGCGGGCGATCCGCCGGTACCGGATGCCGTTATCGACTTTCTCGCCCGTTCGATCCGGTCGAACGTCCGCGAACTGGAAGGCGCGTTCAACAAGCTGGTCGCCTATGGCCAGTTGACCGGCCGGGCGATCGACCTGGATTTTGCGCAGGGCATGCTGGCCGACGCCGTGCGCGCCAATGCCCGGCGCATCACCGTGGACGAGATCCAGAAGGTCTGCGCCGCCCATTTTCGGATCGACGTGTCGGAAATGCGCTCCAAGCGCCGGGCCCGCGCCGTCGCCCGGCCGCGCCAGGTGGCGATGTATCTCGCCAAGAAGATGACGCCGCGTTCGCTGCCGGAAATCGGCCGCATCTTTGGCGGGCGGGATCACAGTACGGTGATCCATGCGGTCCGCACGATCGAGCAGTTGCGCGAGAGCAATCCCGATATCGACGCCGACGTCCGCGCGCTGTTGCGCCAGCTGGAGGGCTGAGGGGCTGGCATCGGGCGTATGAAGGGCTAGGCTGGCGGCATGATTCGCACCCTCGCCCTTTGGCTCACCGCACTCCTCACCCTCTCGCCCGCCTTGGCGCAGGCACCCGCTGATGTGCGGGTGGCGCTCGATACCGCAGCGGGGCGGATCGTGATCGCGGTCCATGCCGACAAGGCGCCTGTCACCGCCGCCAATTTCCTCGCCTATGTCGATCAGAAGCGGTTGGACGGCACCGTCTTTTATCGCGGCGTCGGCGCGGCCGATTATGGCTTCGTGCAGGGCGGGGCACAGAATGACCCCAAACGCATTCGGCTGCCGATCAAGCATGAACCGACTAGCCAGACGGGCCTGACCCATGATGAGGGCGCGCTATCGATGGCGCGCTATGCGCCGGGGAGCGCGACCGGCGATTTCTTCATTGTGCTGGGCAAGATGCCCGCCATGGACGCGCAGCCAGACGCGCCGGGCGACAATCAGGGCTTTGCCGTGTTCGCCCATGTGGTTGAAGGGCTGGAGGTGGTGAAAACCATTCTGGCCGCGCCCAAATCCGCGACAGCGGGCGAGGGCGTGATGAAGGGGCAGATGCTGGAAGCGCCGGTCAAGATCCTGACGGCGCGTCGGGTGCCGTGAGACCATTCTGATCGATGATGCGCGTTACCGCCATGTCGGCGGTGACGTTGCCGACGGTGCGGAAGATGTCGGGCACCGTCTCCACCGCCAGCAACAGCGGCAGCGCCTCCACCGGCACACCCATGGCAAGGCAGATGGGGCCAGTGGTGGTAAAGAAGCTGACCTGGCCGGGCAGACCCACCGAGGCGAGGCTAACGATCGCTGCGATCGCCACGCCCATCACCAATTGCACTGGTCCCAGCATGACCCCGTTCATCGCCGCCACATAGAGGGCGACACCCAGATTGGCGGGTGGGCTGGTGATGCGGAACAGCGATATGGCGAGCGGCAGGACGATGCTGCGCGTGGTCGGGCGGACGTCCAGCGGCCCGTCGCTCGCCTGGATCATGGCAGGCAGCGAGGCGATCGAGCTTTGGGTCGAGAAGGCGATGGCCTGGGCCGGGAAGGCGGCGCGCGCGAAACGCCCCGGCGCGATCCGGCCGAGCAGCACCACCAGCGGATAGACGAGCAGGGTGACGACCAGGCAGATCAGCACGATGAAGCCGATATAGTGGAGCAGCGCGCCAGCGGTGGCGAGGCCCGACCGCGCGCCTGCCACCAGCGCCAGCGCGAACACGCCGATCGGGGCAAGCCACAGCACCCATTGCACCACGACAAGAAGGGCATCGGTGAGCGCGTCGAACAGGCCGGTCAGTTGCGCGCGACGCGCGTCGGCGATGCGGGTAACGGCAAAGCCGAAGATGAGCGCGAACAGCACGACGGCGACGACCTCGCCCTCGGCGGCCGCCTTGATCGGATTGGCGGGGATGAAGCCCAGCAGCCAGTCAGCCGACGGCCGCACGCCGGGCACCTCCGCCGCGCCCTGCGCCCCCGTCAACATGCCGACCGCGCCCGAAGGCACAGGCCAGAGCTGCAGCAGCAACGGCCCAACGAGCGCAGCGACAGTGGAGGAGGCGACCAGCAGCAGGGCGAACAGGCCAATGGCGCGCCCGGCCATGCCATTGGTGCGCGCGGTCGTGGCCGCCTGCGCAATGCCGGTCACGAGCAGCGCGAAAATGAGGGGGATGAGCGGCATTTGCAGGCCGTTAAGCCACGCCTTGCCAATCGGCTGCGCGATGGACAGCAGCGGCACGTCCCATCCCTGACCCCATTCGGCGAGGGCGATGCCGCCAGCCAGGCCCAGGATCAGCGCGACAAGGATGCGGACGGTCAAGGACATGGACGAACGCTCCCTTTTCAGCCGCGAAACGGACCAGACGGGATTATGCCGCTATCTACCTGTCCATCAAGGGAAAGATGGAGAGCGTGTTTTCACTCTTCGCCGAATTTGTCTTCGACCAGGCTCACCAGCTTGCCGAGCGAATCATGCGCTTCGGGGCCGGTGGCCTTGATGGTGATGCTGTCGCCCATGGCGGCGCCCAGCATCATGAGGCCCATGATCGAGGTGCCGGTGACGTGGCTGCCATCCTTGCTGACGATGATGTCGGCGGGCAGGCCGCTCGCCAGGGTCACGAATTTGGCGCTGGCGCGGGCGTGGAGGCCGCGCTTGTTGCTGATACGGACTTCCTGGCTGATTTCATTCATGTGGTGCTGCCCAACAGTTCCGACGCGACGCTGATATATTTTTGGCCTGCCTCACGCGCGGCGGCGACGGCGGCGCGCACGTCCATGACCTTGCGCGCGCTTTCCAGGCGGATGAGCATGGGCAGGTTGATGCCTGCGATCACCTCGATCTCGCCGGCTTTCAGCAGCGAGATGGCGAGGTTGGAGGGGGTGCCGCCGAACAGGTCGGTGAGCAGGATGACGCCGCTGCCGTCATTGACGCGCGCCACCGCGGTCGCGATGTCCGCGCGGCGCAGTTCCATATCATCTTCCGGCCCGATGCAGATCGTTTCGATCTGCTGCTGGGGGCCGACGACATGTTCCATCGCGACGACAAATTCGGTCGCAAGCGACCCATGAGTGACGAGTACGAGTCCGATCATCTGCTTTTGCGGCCCACCTGCTTCATGACGTTGCTTTCGGGCCTCCCGGACGACGCTTCTCCAGACTATCCTGCGGCGTCGATTCAATATTGCGGTGCAGGACCGTGGGCGAAAAGCCCGCATCTTGCAAGTAGCGTGCGACACGATCGGCAACATGGACCGAGCGATGCTTGCCGCCGGTGCAGCCGAAGGCGATGGTGATATAGGCTTTCCCGCCCTCCGCATAGCGCGGCAACAGGGTGGCGAGCAGATCCTCGATCTTGCTCACTGCCTGTTCGTAGGCGGGGTCTGCCGCGATATAGGTAGCGACGTCGGAGTCTAGACCGGTGCGGGGGCGCAAGGCTTCGTCCCAGTGCGGATTGCGCAGGAAGCGCATGTCGAACATCAGATCGGCATTGCGGGGCACGCCGCGCGAAAAGCCGAACGACAAGATGGTCAGCACGGGGTCGGACAGCCGCTCGCGCGAGAAGCGGCTGCGGATTTCCTGTTGCAGCGCGTTGCTGGTGAAACTGGTGGTGTCGATCACTTGGGTCGACCAGCGGCGCAGTGCCTCGGTCAGTTCACGTTCGCGGGCGATGCCGTCGGCGGCGGGGCGATCGAGCGCCAGCGGGTGGCGGCGGCGGGTTTCGGCGAAGCGGCGTTCCAGTTCGCTGTCGGAGCAATCGAGGAACAGGGTTTCGACATCATGGCCATGGCGTTCGCGCAGCGCCTTGATCCGGCGGACGATGGCACCGGCGTCGAAGCCGCGGGTGCGCGCGTCGATGCCGAGCGCCAGCGGGCGCTCATCCTCGCCCGCATAGCCGGCGGGCAGGGGGGTGTCGAGCAGCCGGTCGAGCAGGACGAGGGGAAGATTGTCCACCACTTCCCAGCCCATATCCTCCAGCGTCTTGAGCGCGGTGGTCTTGCCCGCGCCCGACAGGCCCGACAGCAAGAGGATGGATTTGGGGTGCGAGAGGGTCATGCGATTGGCACCGCGCGGAGCAGCCATTCGACCTTGATTGGGGCGGAGGCTTCGAACGGGGCGACCTTCCACACCGGGATCGGCAGGCCTGCTATGGTGCGCAGCAGGGGTTCGAGCGGCATGCGGTCGACCTTGTCGAACAGGTCGATGAGCAAGGCAACGGGCACATCATCGACATGGGGCATGGTGACGATGCCCATGCCGCGTATCTCGATCTGGCCTGCAATCCGTTCCGGCGCGCTGGCGCGCAACTGGCCGTCGACGCGCTTGAGCAGCGTATAATCGTCGCTGATCAGGGTTGCGCCGCGATCGATGAGGCGGAGGGCAAGGTCGGACTTGCCGATGCCGCTCTTGCCGCACAGCAACAGGGCGCGGCCTTCTATGGCCACGCTGGTCGCATGCAGCGTTTCGGAGGACAATGCGCGGGCCATAAGTCGGCGGCCCTTCTACCCTGTGTTGGCAGCCTTGCAAACGACATTGGTAGGCGTCGTCCCGTGCGGGGACGCCGCTATTCCGACGCGATGCCGGGGTCGCGCTCGACCGCCATGGGCAGGCGCAGGATGAAGCGGGCGCCCTGCTGCGCATCCTCGCGATCGCCGATGCTGATGCGGCCCTGATGCCCCTCCACGATGGAGCGGGCGATGGCGAGGCCAAGCCCGCTATGCTTGCCGAAACTCTCCCCCTCCGGCCGGACGCTGTGAAAGCGGCGGAAGACATGTTCGCGCTCGGTGACGGGGACGCCTGGTCCTTCATCCTCGACGCTGACCAGCACTTGATCATCGGCGACGGTGGCGATGATCTGGACGAGGCCGCCGTCGGGCGAGAAGGAGATGGCATTGTCGATCAGATTGTCGAGGACGCGGACCAGCCGCTGCTCCTCGCCCAGCACCACCGCGACATTCTTGCGCGGGCGGGCGAAGGCAAGGCGGACGCCGCGAGGTACGCCGCGCGCTTCGCGGGCGATGACCATGGTTTCGATGAGCAGGCCAAGGTCGATCGGTTCGAAGCGGGTGCGCGACAGTTCGGCATCGACGCGCGAGGCTTCGGCAATGTCGGTGACGAGCCGGTCGAGGCGGCGGACGTCGTCCTGGGCGATAGCCATCAATTGCGCGCGCAGGTCCGGCCGGTCCACCCGGTCGAGCGCATCAAGCGCGGAGCGGAGCGAGGCGATCGGGTTTTTGAGTTCATGGCTGACATCGGCGGCGAAGGCGTCGGTCGCGTCGATCCGCTGGCGCAGGGCAATGCTCATGTCGGACAGGGCGCGGGCCAGCATGCCGATCTCGTCGCGCCGTTCGGGCAGGCGTGGCACGGTGACTTCGCGCGCGCGGCCGAGGCGAACGCGGACGGCGGCACGGGCGAGGCGCTGGAGCGGCTGGACGATGGTGCGGGCCAGGAACAGCGAAAGCAGCGTCGAGGCGAGCATGGCCACGGCGAGGACGAGGCCGAGCCGCAGCCGTTCGGCGCGCACGGTGCGGGTGATGTCGCGCGCATTTTCGGTGGCAAGCAGGGCGGTGCCGTCCCGCACGGAGGCGCCCGCCGAGATCATGAAGGTGCGATCGGGCGCATAGCGGTTCATCGCGGTCGGCTTGCCGGTCTTGCGCGCCAGCAGCAGTTCGGGCCAGGCATTGGCGCGGTCCACCGCCGGTTCGACGAAATCGGGCGGTCGGCTGGCCGAGACGATGCGGTCCACCGCCTTGTCGAGGAAGCGGGCGACATGGCGTTGCCATTCCTCTTCCGACGGCGACCGCAGGCGATAGCGCGGTGCGTCCATGGTGAAGCTGTCGGCGATCAGCCCACCGCCGGGCGCATAGCGGCGGACCCGGTCGCCGGTCTGGCGGGCATAGGCGGCGATGAGGGCGTCGTGGCGGTCGGCAGGGGCATTTTCCAGGCTGATCGCCAGCAGCTTCAGTTCGCGGGCCGATTGTTCCAGCCGCGAATCGATGATCCGGGTGCGATAGCTGTCGAGATAGAAGAAGCCGCCCGCCAAGAGCGCGAGCGCAAAGACATTGACCGCCAGGATGCGCGGCGTGAGGCTGAGCCGCCCCGACCAGCGCATCGCCATGGGCGCGTCATCCTTCTTCGGAGAAGCGGTAGCCGGCGCCATAGAGTGTGTCGATTGCGTTGAAATCGGAATCCACCTCGCGGAATTTGCGGCGCAGCCGCTTGATATGGCTGTCGATCGTGCGGTCATCGACATAGACGTCGTCCTGATAGGCGGCGTCCATCAACTGGTTGCGGTTCTTGACCACGCCGGGGCGGGCGGCCAGCGTTTCGAGGATCAGAAATTCGGTGACGGTCAGCGTCACGTCCTGCCCGTTCCACTTCACCCGATGGCGCGCCGGGTCCATTTCCAGCCGCCCGCGAATGATCGGGTCGGCGACCGGCTGATCCGGCGTGTCGGGTGCGCCCCGCACTTCGGCGCGGCGCAGAATTGCGCGGATGCGCGCGATCAGCAGCCGTTGCGAGAACGGCTTGGCGATATAATCGTCCGCCCCCATGGCGAGGCCGAGCGCTTCGTCCAGCTCGTCCGCCTTGGACGTCAGGAAGATGACCGGCATCTGCGTCTTTTCCCGCAGGCGGCGCAGCAATTCCAGGCCATCCATGCGCGGCATCTTGATATCGAAGACGGCCAGATCCGCCGGATTGTCCAGCAACGCCTTGAGCGCGCCTTCGGGATCGGAATAGATCCGCGTCATGAAGCCTTCCGACTGAAGCGCGATCGAGACGGAGGTCAGGATATTCTTGTCGTCATCCACCAAGGCGATGGTTGCAGTCATGCGGTTTCCCAGCTGTTCCAAGTGGGGCAGAGCGTTAGACCATGCGGCGCGCGCCTGCAAGAAAGCGGGTGACGGCGGCGATGCGGCATAACCGTCGATATTCGGGACAAAGCCTGTGTGACAGGGATTTGACGATTTTGGTCCAACACCCTATTGCCATGTCGGTCTGCGAGGATGACGCCGTGATATAGACAAACGGCGCATAGGGGCGGATCGGTCGCAAAGAATAATATATGTGCGACACGGCATTCATATTCAGGAGCAAAGGCGTGCAGGCCAAATCCTCATTCACCCTGGCAGACCAGGGCATTTCCACCCATGCCACCCAATTCTGGAATATGGGCACCGCCCCGCTGGTCGAAGCGGCCATCCGCAATGGCGAGGGCATATTGTCCAAGGACGGCCCGCTGGTCGTCAAGACCGGCAAACATACCGGCCGGTCGGCCAAGGACAAGTTCATCGTCCGCGATGCCGAGACCGAATCGACGGTCTGGTGGGGCAGCACCAATGTCGCGATGACGCCGGAGCATTTCGCGGCGTTGAAGGCGGACTTCTTCAAGGCGCTGGGCGAAAAGGACACGCTCTATGTCGCCGACCTGTTCGGCGGATCGCAGCCCGAACATCGCGTCAATGTGCGCGTCATCAACGAGCGCGCCTGGCATAATCTGTTCATCCGCACGCTGCTGGTGCGTCCGGGCGCCGACGAATTGGCCGATTTCACGCCGGAATATACGATCATCGACCTGCCGACCTTCAAGGCCGACCCGGCGCGTCATGGCTGCCGCAGCGAGACGGTGGTGGCGGTCAACTTCACCGAGAAGCTGATCCTGATCGGTGGCACCGCCTATGCGGGCGAAATGAAGAAGTCGGTGTTCGGCATCCTCAACTATCTGCTGCCGGTCAAGGGCGTGATGCCGATGCATTGTTCGGCCAATATCGGCCCGAACGGCGACACGGCGGTCTTTTTCGGCCTGTCGGGCACGGGCAAGACGACGCTGTCGGCCGATGCGTCGCGCACGCTGATCGGCGATGACGAACATGGCTGGTCGGACACGGCGGTCTTCAATTTCGAGGGCGGCTGCTATGCCAAGATGATCAACCTGTCGGCCGAGGCCGAGCCGGAGATTTTCGCCACCACCAAGCGCTTCGGCACGGTGCTGGAGAATGTCGTGATCGACGCGGAAACGCGCGAGATCGACCTGGACGACAACACGCTGGCGGAAAATAGCCGCGGTTCCTATCCGATCGACTTCATTCCCAACACGTCGGAGAAGAATCTGGGGCCGGTGCCCAAGAACATCATCTTCCTGACCGCCGACGCCTATGGCGTGCTGCCGCCGATCGCGCGGTTGACCCCGGAACAGGCCATGTATCATTTCCTGTCGGGCTATACCGCACGGGTGGCTGGCACGGAAATCGGCGTGACCGAGCCGACCGCGACCTTCTCGACCTGCTTCGGCGCGCCGTTCATGCCGCGTCATCCGTCCGTCTATGGCAATCTGCTGAAAGAACGGATCAACAAGGGCGGCGTCACCTGCTGGCTGGTCAATACCGGCTGGGCGGGCGGCAAGGCGACGATGCCCGGCATCAAGCGCATGCCGATCAAGGTCACCCGCGCGCTGCTCAACGCCGCGCTCGACGGCAGCCTGAACGACGCGGAGTTCCGCACTGATCCCAATTTCGGGTTTGAAGTGCCGGTCGCGGTGGCGGGCGTGGAGCCTACCATCCTTGACCCGCGCGCCATGTGGGCGGACGCCAGCGCCTATGACGAAACCGCCGCCGTGCTGGTCAAGCAGTTCGTCGACAATTTCGCGCAGTTCGAAGAGCATGTTGATGAAGGCGTGCGCAGCGCGGCGCTGACCGCGGCCTAACGGCTGCGACCTGATCAAAGGCTATGCGAGAGCCGGAGGGGTGACCTTCCGGCTCTTTTGCTTTTGGCGGCGGGGCGGGGATGCTATGCTGTTGGTCAACATCCAGCGGGAGTAGTGGACATGTTTGGTGATATGATCGGCAAGATGGGCGGACTGGAAGCGGTGGCCGCACAGATCGGGATGACGCCCGAACAGATGCAGGGGCTGATGACCGAGATCAGTGCCAAGATCGGGTCGGGCGATACCAGCATTTCGGCGCTGGCCGAGGTCGCCGCCGAACATGGCGTGTCGGCCGACAAGCTGCAGGAATTGATGGGATCGTTCGGCGGCCCCGAAGCGATCATGGGCAAGCTGGGCGGCCTGTTTGACCGCGATGGCGATGGCAATCCGATGAACGAACTGGGCGGGATCGCCAAGGGGCTGTTCGGCTGATCGCCTGACGGGGGCGGGGGGTCAGCTATCGGCCCCCCAAGTTTTTTTGGCCTTGCCTTCATGCCGCGATGGCTCCATTCGCGATGCTTATTGGTTGTTGCGAACGATACGCAACTAGCTACGGCAATTGGCGACGCCTGTGCGGGCGGCTTGGCAAGGAAGAAGGTCTTGAACGACGTGACGATCGAAAAGCCGGTACTCGAACCGACCGGTGCCCTCTCGGTGGAAACCGTGCTGTCGGTGCGGCATTGGAACGAGCATCTGTTCAGCTTCCGCATTTCGCGCCCGGCGAGCTTCCGCTTCCGGTCGGGCGAGTTTGTGATGATCGGTTTGAAGGGCGAGAATGGCAAGCCGCTGCTGCGCGCCTATTCGGTCGCCAGCCCCGCCTGGGACGAGGAACTGGAGTTTCTGTCGATCAAGGTGCAGGACGGCCCGCTGACCAGCAAGTTGCAATTGATCGAGCCTGGCGACCAGATTTACCTCGGCCGCAAGCCGACCGGCACGCTGGTCACCGACGCGCTGTTGCCGGGCAAGCGGCTGTTCATGCTGTCGACCGGCACGGGCCTCGCCCCGTTCCTGAGCCTGGCGCGCGACCCGGACGTCTATGAATTTTACGAGCAGGTCGTCGTCGTCCATTCGGTGCGCCGGGTGAGCGACCTGGCCTTCCATGACGAACTGGAAGGCAAGTTGGCGGAAGATCCGCTGGTCGCCGAACAGGCCGCGACCCAGTTCCATTATGTGCCGACCGTCACCCGCGAGGCTTTCCGCAACACCGTGCGGATCGACAAGCTGGTCGAGAGCGGCGAGCTGTTCGAGGGGCTGGAGGGGCCGGCCAAGTTCGACCCCGAAACCGACCGGATCATGATGTGCGGCAGCATGGAGATGATCAAGCAGTTCGCGGCCTGGTTCGAAGCGAACGGCTTTACCGAAGGGTCCAATGCGGCACCGGGGCAGTTCGTGATCGAGCGAGCGTTTGTGGGGTAAGGCTTAACGCAGCAAGGTAGGAAAGGGCCGGGAGAGCGATCTTCCGGCCCTTTTTCATGCCAGCAGATAGGCTTCCGTTCGTTTCGAGCGAAGTCGAGAAACGCTGGCACCGCGCTATCCGCTTCTCGACTTCGCTCGAAGCGAACGGATGTTGTTACGCCCCCTTCCGCCCCGCCACCCACGCTTCGACATTCCCCGCCAGCACAGTCATCGGCACGCCGCCGCTCTTCACCACCGCGTCGTTGAACAGGCGGAAGTCGAATTTCGGGCCTAGTGCTGTCTTCGCCGCTTCGCGCAGGCGGACGATTTCGCCGTGGCCGACCTTGTAGCCGCAGGCCTGGCCCGGCCAGGCGCAATAGCGATCGACTTCGCCCTGGACTTCCTCGACCGTCGAGCCGTTGGTGGTGGCGAACCAGTCGATCGCCTGTTGCCGCGTCCAGCGCTTGGCGTGAAGGCCGGTGTCGACCACCAGGCGGCAGCAGCGATAGGCGATCGACTGGAGATAGCCCAGCCGTCCCGCGACATCGCCGTCATAGGCGCCCAGTTCGTCGCCCAGTTGCTCGGCATAGAGCGCCCAGCCCTCGCTATAGGCGTTGAAGGGGAGGAGCGAACGGATGAGGGGCAGCTTATAGCTATATTCGCCCTGCCAGATATGGCCCGGAATCCCCTCATGATAGGTGAGAGTGGGCAGGCTGTAGCGCGGCCAGCTGTTGGTATCGCGCAGGTTGATATAATAGTTGCCGGGCACGCTGCCGTCGATCGACCCCGCGCCCGCATAGGCGCCGGGCATCCCGGCCTCGATCTCCACCGGCACGCGCTTGACGATCAGCTTGGCGGGGACCAGCGTTGCGAAAGCGCGGGGGAGGCGGGTGCGGATGTCGGTCAGGCGGCCTTCGATATAGGCCAATATCTGGGCGCGGCCGTTGTCGTCATCGGGGAAGAGGTGGCGCGGGTCTTTGCCCATCGCGGTCATGCGTTCGCCGACGGTGCCTTTGGTGAGGCCGAGTCCTTTGAGCAGCCCGTCCATCTGGCTTTGCAGCGCGGCGAGCTGGTCGAGGCCGAGCGCATGGACCTCTTCGGGGGTCATGGTCGTGGTGGTCCCGGCCTTGAGCGCCCAGGCATAATAGGCTTCACCTTCGGGGAGTTTCCACACGCCCGCATCCATGGTGGCGGTGGCGCGCTGGCGCGTAAGTTCGGCGACCTGGGCCGCGAGCGCGGGGGCGACCTGATCGCGGACGATCTTCGCGGCTTTTGCGCCATAGTCGCCCGGCATCGACGCGGTGCGGCGGGCAAGCGAGGCGACGGGCACCCATTGGTCGATCGGCTGACGCTGGACCGTCGCCATCTGGCCCAACGTCTTGTCGAGCAGGAAGGCGGGCGCGGTGACGCCGATGCCCGCATCATGGCGCAGCCGCTGCGTTTCGCCCTTAAGGTTGGCGGCATAGGCGGACAGGCGGGCGAGATAGGCGTCGGCGTCGGCCGGAGTCTCTATGCCGTGATTGGCGTCGAGAAAGTCGGGCGTTTCGACGAAGCTGCCGGTGTTTTGCGCGACGGCATAGGGCGCGTTGCGGTAGGACCAGTTGCTGTTCATCATCGCCATGTCGCCGAACGGGAAGGCGAACCCTTCGGCGGCCAGTTCGTGGGCGGCGCGGGCGACCTCGACATCGGTGCGGGTGGCGGGGGAGAGCGGGGCGAGGTCGATGGCGCGCAAGGTGGCGAGGCGGTCGGTGACATGGGCGGCGATCTGCGCCTGGCCCGCGGGGCTTTTGTTGCCGAGGCGGCTTTTGAGCGCGGCGCGCGGGCCGGTGTCGAGGCCAAGGCCGGTGGCGCTTTCCGGGGCGTCGGCGAGCATGGCTTCGGCCATGGTGGCGAGCGTCGCTTGCGCGCGGGCGTCGGGCGTGTCGGTCGCGGCGCGGGCGGGGAGAGCCGACAGAGCGAGGACGTAGGAACCGGCGACAAGGAAATCGCGGCGCGTGGCGGTCATGTAGCGTGGCTCCGACAAGGGGATGGTCAGCGCTTAACTTCGCATATTTCCCGCAGATTTCGACATTTTATTTCGTCGGCCGGATTGATTGTGACAAGGGGCGGCTGTGGCGGGGGAAGGCGCTTGCGCGGTCGCGCGGGCGGCGATGCGGACATTATGCGGCATCATGGCACGGCTGCCATCGGTGCAGGCGGATAGCGCCCGCAGCGCGGCGAGCCTGACCCGGCGGTCGGGCTTGCTATAATGGCCGACGATGCGGCCACCGCGCACCAGCGGTTGCCGCCGGTCGCCCCGGATCAGGGCAACGGCGCGCCCCATCTGGTCGTCCAGCCCCATCTCGATCGCCCAGTCCCAGGCGGCGGCGAAACTTTCCGCCCCCGGTCGCGCCCGCAACAGATAGGCCGAGCGCGGCGAACAGCCAACGCTGCGCGCCGCCTGCGCGACGACGCCGCATCGGGACAAGGCATCGATGAAGGCATGTTGGGCATCGGGCGTCCATCCGCGCGCGCGGCGTTGCAGCTGGACGGGGGTGAAGTGGAGCAGGTCGGGCGTGTTTGGCATGACGGGGAGCATGGCATGGGTTGGGGGATGTAGGACAGGGGGAAGTGGGGCAGTGGCGGCCTTGACCATGACGGCCCATATCGAGTATGTCTGTATGTAACGACATGAGGCTGAGCCAATGACCGCGACCTTCACCAGCCGGGAGTTCAACCGCGACCCCGGCAGCATCAAACGGGCGGCGCAGTCCGGCCCTGTGTTCATTACCGACCGCAACAAACCCTCGCTCGTCGTGCTGGCGATCCGCGATTATGAGCGGCTGGCCGGGCATGGTGCGTCGCTGTTCGACGTGCTGATGCCCGATGATGCGCAGGATTTCGATTTCGATCCGCCCAAGGCGCAGATCGCAGCGCGCGCCGCCGAGCTGGATTGATGTTCCTGATCGATACCAACGTCATTTCCGAAAGCCGCAAGATCCGGTCGGGACGGGCCGCGCCAAATGTGGTGGAATGGCTCAAGGCGACCGACCCCAGCACGACGTTTATTTCGGCAATGACGCTATTCGAACTGGAACTGGGCGTTGTGCGCGTCGAGCGCCGGGATGCGGCGCAGGGGGCGACCCTGCGCCGCTGGCTTGATCAGGTCGTGACGCCCGGCTTTGCGGGGCGCGTGCTGGCGATGGACGGCGCGGTAGCCGTTGCTTGCGCCGGGCTGCATGTCCCCGATCCGGTGAGCGAACGCGACGGCTGGATCGCGGCGACGGCGCTGGTGCACGGGTTGACGGTGGTGACGCGCAATGTCGGGGATTTTGTGGCGACGGGGGTGGGGTTGGTTGATCCTTGGGTGGAATTAGAGTGAGGGTAGGGACGCCAGGCACTTAGAGCCTGATTCATAATTATCCGATGAAATTTCATAGTCTTGCGATGCGACGCGCGAATAGCTGGATGGAAGCTATGAACAGCCACGCAGTTGCCGATGCGATGGTCTGTTCAAAGTCCTTGGCGAG